>ERZ857998.491-NODE-491-length-55370-cov-10.386749_pt1 | contig 55370 bp, 49 predicted proteins | sample MGYA00519954_ERZ857998 | MGnify/ENA primary metagenome ERZ857998 (study PRJEB31778, sample SAMEA3449424) | human gut metagenome | biome: human gut; feature: human-associated habitat; material: faeces | place: United Kingdom | collected 2010/2012 ...
TGGTTGTCACCCTGCTGCATGAGCTGAAGAGAAGAGGCGGCAAGTACGGTTTGGCATCCTTATGCGCGGGCGGCGGCATGGGAACCACCGTCATCATTGAGATGGCCTAGAAGCCGATAAAATAAAGGATGCAAAGGAAATAATAATAAAGAAATTTGAGGAGGAAATTATGAGCTGTGTAGTTAAAGAATGGCTTCCGGTAGCAAAGGTGCAGGAAGAATATAAGAAAAAATTAGTGACAGCCGATGAAGCTGTAAAAGTCGTAAAATCCGGAGACTATCTCCATTATGGCCTTTTTACGGGCGTTGTTGTTGATCTCGATACAGCACTTGCCAAGAGAACGCAGGAACTCGAGGATGTTACCATCTGCACAACCATGTGGAGTTACGCCGAACCACCTGCAGTGCTGCAGGCAGATCCAAAGGCAGAGCATTTCCACTACGCGAGCAGCCACTTTACACCGATTGAAAGAAAGTGCAATAAAGCAGGAAACTGCTGGTTCCTGCCGGTTCAGTTCCGCGAAAACACAAAATTCTACGAGGAATGCAGACCGACCTTCGACGTCGCGATGCTGCAGGTCGCGCCGATGGACAAGTCCGGAAACTTCAATCTCGGACCGCAGGTAGCGGAATACTGGGGCATCCTCAGAAACTCCAAGAAGATCATCGTAGAAGTCAACGAGAACATGATCGTCAACCACGGATTTGAGAACTATATCAACATCAGCCAGGTCGATTATGTTGTAGAAGGCTCCAATACCCCGCTTCCGACCATCAACGCGAAAGAGGCAAACGATGTAGAAAAGAAGATGGCAGAGCACATCGTAAAGCTGATCGAAAGCGGCAGCACGCTGCAGCTCGGAACCGGCGGCTTCCCGAATTATGTAGGCAAACTGATTGCGGAATCCGATATTAACGACTTAAGCGTACACACCGAAATGTTCGTAGACGCTTACCTGCACTTGTTCCAGGCAGGCAAGCTGACCGGCAACAAGAAGATCAACAAGGGCAAGATGACCTATACCTTCGCGATGGGTTCGCAGGAGCTTTATGACTGGATCAATGATAACCAGATGATGCAGGTCGGACCTGTTGAGTACATTAACGACGTGGATGTAATTTCCCAAAATGATAAGATGGTTTCGGTTAACAGCTGCCTGCAGGTAGACCTCTTTGGTCAGGTCAATTCCGAATCCGCGGGACTACAGCATATCGGCGGAACCGGCGGACAGCTCGACTACGTCATGGGTGCGTTCAAGTCCAATGGCGGCAAGAGCTTCTTATGCCTGCCGTCCACCAGAACCTTAAAGGACGGAACCAAGGAATCCCTGATTCGCGCAACCCTTCCGGAAGGATCTATTGTTTCCACTCCGAGAAGCGGCGTGCACTACATCGTAACCGAGTACGGCGCTGTCAATCTGAAGGGCAAGACAACCTGGGAAAGAGCGGAGCTGCTTGTTTCCATCGCACATCCGGATTTCAGAGACGAACTGATTGAATCCGCGAAGAAGATGGGCATTTGGAGAGACTGCAGCACACTTGTAAAATAATATTACCGTAAATCTCATACATAATGAAACCTTTCTTTATGTATTTTCCTCACATATGACACACACATCAATCGCAAAAGGATGTCAGCATCGCGAAAAGCCGCGTGTTGGCATCCTTTTGCATTTTAAGCGCGCGTCTCAGCGCACATTTATATTGGTATAGTGTGGGGAGAAGCGCTATGCGCGAGCGATGTGAAAATGCATCGTTCTTGTGTGATGCATCTCGCATCCGGCAAAATCAGCGATGGTAACACGTAAAAAAGCTTGAAAAATCAATACTTTATTCGATGATATTTTTTGGCACGATTCGTGCATATAAGAATAGACAAAAGAGAATTCTGTTTGAGACGGATTACGGAAACCAAAGAGAAAGGACAAAAATAAAACATGGATTGGAAAGAATATTATAAAAGCAGAGTTGTCACTGCGGAAGAAGCACTGAGTCAGATTCAAGACGGTGAAATGGTAATGCCTTCGCATGCGGCAGCCGAGCCGAAATATTTGACATATAAGATGGTGGAAATGAAGGATCGCTTCCATAACGTAGGCATTTTGCAGGGGCTGAACATCGGCGATGCGCCTTACGCGGCGGAGGATTGTTATAAACATTTCGTCATCAATTCCTTCTTTTATGGCGCCAATAACAGAAAATGTCTGCAAGAAGGCAGAGGGGAAACGATTCCAATCCATTTTTACGCGCAGCCGGTTGCGATGAGACAGCACGCGGTGCCTGTCGATGTGGGTCTGATTCAGGTAACACCGCCGGATGAGGATGGTTATGTCAACATGGGAACCTCCTGCGACCAGACGGCGGAGATCGTAAAGCTCGCGAGAATTACCATCGCGCAGGTTAACAAAAATATGCCGCATCTTTGCGGACAGACCAAAATCAAGGTTACAGATATCGATTATTTCGTGGAATATGATGAGGATATCTATGAGCTTCCATTCATCACCAGCGACGATCCGGTCTCCGAAAAGATCGGCTACCATATTTCCACGCTGATCGAGGATGGCGCATGCCTGCAGATGGGGCAGGGCAAGGTGCCGAATGCGATCCTGAAGTTCCTCGAGCATAAAAAAGATTTAGGGATTCATACCGAAGTATTCTCCGACAATCTGATCCCGTTGGTCAAGAAGGGCGTGGTCAACGGACAGGCCAAGCAGATCGACAAGGGCAAGATCGTCGCGACTTTCGTACAGGGAACGAAAGATTTATATAAATTCGTGGATCATAATCCGATGATTCAGCTGATGCCGGTAGACTATACGAACAATGTCGGCGTTATCGCGCAGAATGACAACGTAGTAGCGATCAATTCCGCGATTGAAGTTGACTTGATGGGACAAGTTGTCGCGGATTCCGTCGGAAACAAGATGTTCTCCGGCGTCGGCGGACAGCAGGATTTCCTTAGAGGAGCGGAGCAGTCCAAAAACGGCAAACCGATCATCGCGCTGCCATCTACCGCCAAGAACGACACGATTTCCCGTATCGTCGCGGTGCTGAAGCCGGGCACACCGGTCACCACGACCAGAAACGAAGTGCATTACGTCGTTACAGAATACGGTATTGCGGACCTGTTTGGCAAGTCCATCAACCAGAGAGCAGAAGCGCTGATCAACATCGCGCATCCGAAGTTCAGAGACCAGCTCAGAAAGGACTTTGAACAATATCAGAAAGAAGCAGGTAGAATTTATTTCTAACTGATTTCCTTATAAATGCATCCTTTTTGCGAAGGGGCCGGCATACGTTTGATTGCATCAAGCGCATGCCGGCCCCTTCGCGTCAACAAAAATCTAAATGTTGTAGTAACCCATCAGAATCGCTGCGAACAGTGGAACGGTTATAACGGAGAGCAAGGTCGTGAAAGCGACGGTTTCCGCACTTGCCAGCGTGTTTTTGCCTTCCATCGCAGTAACCGGAACTGCCGCTACAGCGGCAGGAAAGACCGCGGCGAAGATCAGGCAGACCTTGACATTGACCGCAAGCGGCAGCCAGTTGATCGCCAGGAAGGTCAGAACAGGGAGCAGCAGCATCTTGACGACGGAAATCGCGACCATCCTGCCGTGCTTCAGCATACCCAGCGGGTTGCTGTCTCCGAGCTGCATGCCGACCAGCAGCATGGAAACCGGAACGGTCGCATTGCCGATCGTTTCTGTCGTTTGGAACAGAACCGCAGGAAGATGCAGGCCGGCGAACAGCATGATGATGCTGATAAAAGCGACGACAGCGTTGATGTTACAAAAGGAAAGTAAGAACACTTTCCAGTTGAAGGACTTTTTATCTTTTGAGCCAAGCGACAGAATCGTTGGACCAAAGGTATAGGTATAAATCGTAAGCATAATATTATGCAGGACCATGAAGTAAAGAACATCCTGGCCAAAAAGCGCCAAAGTGATAGGGAATCCCATGAAACCACTGTTTAGAGATCCGAAGGCAAACGCGTAGGTTCCGATATCTTCGGAAGCCACGCGCAGGACATACCTGCAAAGGAGATATCCAAGTCCGGCTGCCGCGATGAAGAACAGCGCCGCAAGTCCCAATGTTTGGAAGGTGGCAAGGAAAGTTTCCTCTGTCAGCACTTTCGATGTGATAGAAGAACAAATCATGCACGGTGTGATGATCTGGATCAGTAAATTGGTCAGAAACTTATTCCCTTCTTTTGGTAAGATACCGATGCGGTTGGCAACGAAGCCGACCGCCATAATTAAAAATATAGATACGATTTTTTCTACAATCAAACCCATGTGATTCTAAGCTGCCTTTCTGTGTGGTATGTGATTTGCCTGTTTTCTCTCAAAGAGATAACAAAAAACAGATATAAATATTATAGCACTTTTTCTTTGAAAAGTCTTGACTTTTCGCTATTTTTCGATATAATTTTTTCATAGAGTGTTTAGTATTTCTAAACTTAAAGTTTAATATTTCAAAGACCGAAAACACAGAATGCTGCGAAGGGAAAACAAAAGCCCCACGCGGCGTTTTTGCGCACGCGCCGCGCGGCGTTACGGAAGGAGTGTTTCATGGAAATCGGAAGTAAAATCAAGGAACTGCGGATGAAAAACGGTTTGACGCAGGAGGAACTGGCGGACCGCAGCGAGCTTTCCAAGGGGTTTATCTCACAGCTCGAAAACGATGTAACCTCGCCGTCAATCTCGACCCTCGAAGATATTCTGCAATGTCTGGGTATGACGCTGAGCGAGTTTTTCGCGGAGGTACCGCAGCCGCCGCAGATCGTATTCGGTGAGGAAGACTATTTTGAGAAAGAGGACGCGGAGCTGCAGACTTTCACGCAGTGGATCATCCCTAACGCGCAGAAGAACAGGATGGAACCAATCCGCATGCAGATCCGACCCGGCGGGGCAACTTACCCGGACAATCCGCACGAGGGTGAGGAATTCGGCTATGTCCTCAAAGGCGAGATCACGATCGTGCTCGGTCGTGAGCAGTATCGCGCGCGTGCCGGAGAATCGTTTTATTATACCGCGGATAAAGAACACTATATCATATCGAAGAAAGGAGCGGAAATTCTGTGGGTCAGCACCCCGCCGAGTTTCTAACAGGACACATGGCATTGATAGAATTGCAGAATATTTCAAAATCTTACGACGGAGAGTTGGTGCTCGATGAGTTTGACCTCAAGATCAAAGAAAACGAGTTTATCACGCTGCTCGGACCGTCCGGCTGCGGCAAGACGACGACGCTCAGAATTTTGGGCGGGTTTGAAACGCCGGATACCGGCAAGGTGCTGTTTCAGGGGCAGGACATCACCCATCTGGCGCCGAACAAGCGGCAGATCAATACCGTATTCCAAAAATACGCGCTGTTTCCGCATATGAATATCGCCGACAATATCGCCTTCGGACTCAAGATCAGTAAAAAGAGTCAGGATTATATCAATGACAAGATTAAGTACGCGTTGAAGCTGGTCAATCTCAGCGGCTACGAAAAGCGTTCGGTGGACTCGCTTTCCGGCGGGCAGCAGCAGCGTGTCGCCATTGCCAGAGCGATCGTCAACGAGCCGCGTGTGCTTTTGCTCGACGAGCCGCTTGGGGCGCTGGATCTTAAACTGCGGCAGGAGATGCAGTACGAATTGATCAGACTCAAGAACGAACTTGGGATTACATTCCTTTATGTCACCCATGATCAGGAGGAGGCGCTCACCATGTCCGATAAGGTGGTCGTCATGAATCAAGGCTACATTCAGCAGATGGGAACACCGGAGGAAATCTACAATGAGCCGGAGAACGCCTTCGTGGCGGACTTCATCGGAGACAGCAACATCCTTGACGGCGTGATGCTGGAGGATCGCGTGGTGAAGATCTGCGAAAAGATTTTCCCATGTATCGATGAAGGCTTCGGACGCAAAAAACCGGTGGACGTCGTCATTCGTCCGGAGGATATTATCATCGCCAAGCCAGGCAGCGGCGTCATGGACGGCGTTGTGACTTCCAACGTCTTTATCGGGGTGCATTATGAGATGTGCATCGAGGCGGGCGGCTTCGAGTGGCTGGCGCAGAATACGGTCAGCTATCCGGTCGGCACGCAGGTGTCAATCGATGTATTGCCGGAAAATATTCAGATTATGCATAAGCCGCAGTCCGAGGATGAGCAGGCAATCGTACTGGAAGATTTTGAATAGGCAGGAGTAGGAGGGAAACATACCATGACAAAAAAACTTTTTTCGGCGCCGTTCATCGCCTTTTTGATCTGCGGCACGCTGATTCCCGCCTGCGTTATCGCCTATTACGGTTTTACCGATCGCAGCGGAGCTTTTTCTTGGGCGAATGTCGCCGCGATGGCGACCGGACAGCATATGAAGGCACTCGGGCTTTCTCTTCTGCTGGCCTTTGTCAGCACAGTGATCTGCCTGCTGTTGGCCTTTCCCCTTGGGATGATTCTGAAGGGAACCAAGCTTGGGAAGAAAGGCTTCATGATCTTTGTGTTTATTCTGCCGATGTGGATGAATTTTTTGCTCCGCACAATGGCATGGCAGGTCCTGCTTGAAAAAAACGGTATCATCAACAGCTTTTTGGCGGCAATCGGGCTGCCGCGGCTGGCGATCATCAACACCTCGGCGGCGGTGGTGCTGGGAATGGTCTACGATTATCTGCCGTTTATGGTTCTGCCGATCTACAACGCGATCGTCAGAATCGACAAAAATCTGATCGAGGCGGCTTACGATCTGGGCGCGGAAAAGAGGACGGTATTTGCGAAGATCATCATTCCACTCAGCGTGCCGGGCATCGTCAGCGGTGTGACGATGGTTTTCGTGCCGTCTCTGACGACCTTCGCGATTTCCAATATGCTCGGCGGCGGCAAGGTCAATCTGATCGGCAACATCATCGAGCAGGAATTTACCGCCAGCGCCAACTGGAACCTCGGCTCGGGACTTTCTTTGATTATGATGATTTTCATCGTGATCAGCATGGCACTGATTGAAAAATTTGACAGAAACGGGGAGGGCAATATGATATGAAAAAGCTTTTTGGCGGGCTGTATCTGGCCCTGATCCTGCTCTTTTTGTACCTGCCGATCGGTACGCTGATGGTGCTTTCCTTCAACGCGGGCAAGAGCATGAACGCGTGGCAGGGGTTTTCAATGAAATGGTACGCGGAGATGTTTCGTAATCAGGAAATCATGGAGGCGCTCGGCAATACGCTGACAATCGCGCTTTGGGCCTCGGTGGCGGCAACGATTGTTGGTGTGCTGGCCTGTGTGGGACTGAACGCCATGAACGAAAAAAAACGCTCGTTCTTTATGGGACTGAACAATATCCCACTTTTGAACGCCGACATCGTGACCGGCATCTCGATCATGATGAGTTTCCTGCTGTTCGGGATCAGCCTGAGTTACGGGACGGTGCTGTTCGCGCACATCACTTTTTGCATTCCTTATGTGATCTTATCGGTGATGCCGAAGTTCAAACAACTGGAAAATCACGCCTATGAAGCGGCGCTGGATCTTGGCGCGACGCCGGCCTACGCTTTTTTTAAGATCGTGCTGCCGGATATCATGCCTGGAATCATATCCGGATTCTTGCTTTCCTTTACGATGTCGGTTGATGACTTCGTGATTACGCATTTTACACGCGGCGCAGGCATCAATACGTTGTCCACACTGATTTACAGCCAAGTCAAGGTCGGTGTGCGGCCGACGCTGTACGCGCTGTCAACGCTGATTTTCGTCGTGGTGCTGCTGGTTTTGATTGTGGTCAATCTGATGTCGGCGGGTAAGCGGCGGGAGGACTATTACGCCTCCGCGCGAAAAGGACTTTCGACGCGGGCGGCCGGCGCGTTTGTGCTCGCGCTGCTGATCGCGGTGCTGGGATTGAATCAGTACGCAGGTTCTCTGGTTGGCGCGCAGAACCAGGGAAAACTCTATATCTACATGTTTGGTGACTATATCGATCCGGATTTGATTGACCGCTTCGAAGCGGAGAGCGGCTATGAGCTGATCGTGGACTATTTCGACACCAATGAGGAAATGTATCCGGTCATTAAAAACAGTACCGCTGAATATGATGTGGTCTGCGCATCGGACTATATGATCGACAAGATGCGCAAGGAGGGCTTGCTGGCGGAGATCGATTTCGACCATGTGCCGAATATCAAAAATCTCACAGACAATGTCAAGGCTTTCATTGAGGATTTCGATCCGGGTATGCGATACAGTGTGCCGCACACCTGGGGTACTTACGGGATTATCTACAATACGGAGATGATCCATGGGCCGATCACGAGCTGGTCACAGCTGTGGTCAGAGGAGTACGCCGGAGAAATCATCATGCCGAATGCGATCCGCGAGTGCGACATGGTGGCGGCGAAGCTTCTCGGCTATTCGATGAACACGCTGGATGAGAACGAATTGGCGGAGATCACAGATCTTCTGATCGCGCAGAAACCACTGGTATACAGCTATGCCAATGACAATGCGAGAGACCTGATGATCGGGGATTCGGCGGCGCTGGCGGTCATCACCTCCGGCGATGTGATCTACGCGCAGGATGAAAACGATAAGCTGGACTTTGTGGTGCCGGAGGAAGGTACCGAGGTCTGGACAGACTGCTGGGCGATCCCGCGCGCGGTAAACAACAAGGCGGGCGCGGAGGCATGGCTCAATTTTATGCTTGACGGCGAGATCGCACGCGTCAATTTTGAGTATCTGACCTATGGAATCCCGAACAAGGAGATTTTGGATCTGACAGATAATCCGATTCTCAATCCGCCCGCGGAGGTTCTCGCCAAGTGTGAAACTTTGGCCAACCTCGGCAGCGACGGTGACGATATGTACAGCCGCTACTGGAAGCTGTTCAAGGCGAAGTAGGGACGCGAGAAGAGGCGCGCGGAGATAGTTCCGCGCGCCTTGTGCTTTTTGTGCGCTTTTAAAAAGATTTGCATAAGCTGCACCTTTTTTGAGGCTTTATTGTATCTTGCAAGGAAAACGCACGCAAACCGGAAATACAAAATATTTGCTGTTAAAATATATAATTAAAAGCCTTGAAATGTAAGGAAAGGTGTGATATAGTAAAAAGACAACAAAGTGCAGAAGCAAATAGATCTTTGTAAACCGTGTGTGCCTTTGTCAACTGAAGGTAATGCAATATCATACAAAAGAGAAATGAGAAAGATGAAAAACAAGAAAGAAAATCAGATGACAGGCGGGGCAGATTGGGAGCCGCTCGCAACCGGCATCATGCAGGAGCCGCGGTTGTTTCAGATCGGGTTTGTAGGGATCGCGGACGAGGTCGGAACCACGACTGCGGCTGCAGCCGCGGCTGTAACCATCGGCAGACAGCGCGGTCGTGCCGCGTTCGCAGAGGGCGAGCCTCCGCGGGAGGGAAAACCGCGAACGCTGGATTATCTCGGTTTGCGGACGGTACTCCAAAAGGATAGACCGCCGCTCTATCAAGATGTTAACTGGCAGCTTGCCAAATTGGAAACGCCGCAGTCGCTTGACGACATTCCGAGACAGGCGCCGGTATATCAAACAGCCTTTGCGACGCCGGGCGGAATTCTGATTCTCGACAGGCCGCCACAGGAAAAATGGAAGGAATGCGACGTGCTTGTTTGTGTTGTCGATCCCCTGCCTGCCAGGGTGCTGGCAGGACTCGCGCGGCATCATCAGCTGCGGGCGGAACAAGAGGAACGAGAAAAACGCGGCGAGCACTCGCTTCTGTGGGTCATGAATAAGGCGAATCCGGCGGTTGACAAGAGAGAGTTGGAACGATTCCTGCGGATTCGTTTTGACGCGACACTGCCGCTTTTGCCGGCGGAATTTTTTTATCAGGCGGCCTATCAGGATCTTCCCTGGATGCGCAGTCTATATGCGGACGAAAAAATTTTTCGTAAGCAAAACCAAAGGACGGTGGACTTTTGTGAGAGCCTTGAGCGCCTTGTTTCGTCAATTTTCTCCGCGTTGCCACAAATTGCTATTTAATTTTACCTAAAAATGATGTATAATGTTCTTGTCACAGCGAACTTGCGAGCCCTGGCCCGCTGATTTGCAGCCCTGGCCCGCTGATTTGCAGCCCTGGCCCGCTGATTGGCAAGCCGTAAGGCGAAGACAGAAGCGAGGCAGGTCTCACGCCAAGAAGCGCAGTGCTTCAGCACGTGGCGCTTTAAGGGACGAGTCGTAAGGCGAAGACAGAAGGACTTTGAAAATGGAAACGATATAAAGGGGAATCTATGATTACATTTGACCATGTAACGAAAAAATACCGCACCAACATCGGTTTAGAAGATGTCAGCGTGCAAATCAATAAGGGTGATTTTGTATTTTTGGTCGGACCAAGCGGCGCCGGTAAATCGACGTTTATCAAATTGATCTTGAAAGAAATCGACGCGGATGCGGGGACGATTCGAGTTGGGAATTTTGAGGTGACAAAGCTGTCAAACCGCGAGATCCCGCAGTTTCGCCGCAAGGTAGGAACGGTGTTTCAGGACTTCCGTCTGCTGCCTAAAAAAACAGTATTCGAGAATGTGGCCTTTGCGATGGAGGTGTTGCATAAGACGCCGCGCCAAATCCGAAAGCAGGTGCCGCAGATTTTAAGTTTGGTCGGCATCAGCGACAAGGCGCACAAGTATCCGGATGAGCTTTCGGCCGGAGAACAGCAAAGAGTTGCCATCGCGCGGGCAATCGTCAACAATCCGGCAGTTTTGATCGCAGATGAGCCGACCGGAAACCTTGACCCGCATACCGCATGGGAGATCATGGACCTTTTGGATCAGATCAATCTGCGCGGCACGACCATTGTCATGGTCACGCATGCCAAAGATATTGTAGATCAAATGCAGAAACGTGTCATTGCGATCGAAAAAGGCAGGATCGTCAGAGATTCTGCCGGACAATACGGCTACGCGAAAGGAGGGGCGCGGGATTGAGCAGTTTATTATATAACATCAAGCAGGGCTTCCTGCAGATTTTTAGAAACCGTGGTATGAGTCTGGCGTCGATTTTTTCGATTTTGGCGATGCTGCTGATTCTCGGACTGTTTTTTGTAATTACCGTTAACATCAACCTTTTCACCGAAGTGGTCAAACAGGATTACGATCAGGTGGAAGTATTCCTTTTGGATGACACCTCGAAAGCGGATGCCGAGAAGCTGATGGGGCAGATCAGCGCGCAGCCGGGCGTCACAGAGGTGCAATACCGCGGCAAGGCCGAAGCACTTGAAATCATGAAGGAACGTTGGGGCGAGAGCGGCTATCTTTTGGATTCTCTCGGCAGCAATCCGCTTCCGGCATCGATTCTGATCAGTGTGGACTCTTTGGAAAACGCGGGTAGTATCGCGACTTACGCGGGTACGCTGGACGGCATCGACGATGTGCAGTATTATCGGGAAACCGTGGAAAAGCTGACAAAAATTACGAATTTCCTGCAGATCGGAGCGCTGATCATCATGGGATTTTTGGTCATCGTATCGGTCGTGGTCGTATCCAATACCGTCAAGCTGACGGTATTCGCGCGCGCGAAAGAAATTGCCATTATGAAATACGTCGGCGCGACCAACTGGTTTATCCGCGGGCCTTTCCTTGCGGAAGGCATCATCATCGGCGTACTGGCAGCCCTCTTGTCAACTGCTTGTATTGCCTTGATTTATGATCGCATGATTGACGCGGTCGGTACGCAGATTCTGGCAATCGTATCTTGCCCGCTGATCGCGGTCAGTTATATGACGAAGAATCTGATCGTAATTTTTTTGGCGCTCGGAACCAGCATCGGCGCGTGGGGCAGCATTATTTCCATGAGAAAATTCCTGGACACCTAGGCTGCTGCGTCGGGAGACAGGGCGTATGGCGGAATCAGCATGTCACGAGAGGCGCATGGTACCATGCGGCAGGATATAAAAGTCATGGCATCGCGCGATAAGCTGCTGCGTGGCAGAACCGGCGCGTGATGCGACATAGAAAAAGAGGTACAAAGGGGCAAAGAGATGAAGTTACATAATAAAAAATCTTTCATTCTGACAATCACTGTGATCTTCACCATAAGTATGCTCAGCAGTGTTTTCGCTTTCGCGGCGACCGAGAGTGATCTGCGCAGCAATTTGGACGATGTGGAAAGCGCGCAGGACGAGCTGAGTAAGCAGATGAGCCAGCTTTCCAAGGATATCAAGTCCCTGCAGAGCGATGTTGATGCCTTGAACGCGAAAATCAGCAAGACCACGAACGAGATCACACAGACGGAAACAAAGATTCAAAAAAAAGAAAAGGAAATGCAATCCCAGGAAAACAATCTCAACAAAAGGCTGAAGGTGATGTACAAGAACGGCTCTGTCGGCTTCATCGACGTGTTGCTCGGCTCCAACAGCATTTCGGAGTTTGTTTCCAATATCGGCATGATCCAAAAGATATACCAAAACGATATAGAAGTGCTGGAAACGCTCAAAAAAGAGCATGAGGCGCTGCAAAAGATCAAAGCGGATCTCAAAACCAAAAAGGCGGAGCTCGCGCAGCAGAAGCGGGACATGGCTGCCGAAAAGGTGAAGCTTGACGCCAAGAAGAAGGAACTGGAAAAGCAGGAGGACGAGCTGCAGGCAGAGGCAGACAGGTTGACTGCCGAAATCGTCAAGCTGATGGATAAGAGCAGTCCTTATGTGGGTGGAGAATTCGCGTGGCCTTGTCCATCCAGCCACTATATCACATCTTCCTTCGGCAATCGTCTGCATCCGATCTTAAAGACATGGAAATATCATACCGGTGTTGATATCGGCGCCTCCAGCGGCAAGGATATTTTGGCAGCCGCTTCCGGTAAGGTTATCATGGCGACGACCTATGGCGGCTACGGCAACTGCGTGATGATCGACCATGGCGGCGGCATTGTTACGCTCTATGGCCACGCTTCGAGGCTCTGCGTGAGCAACGGCGCGGTAGTCAAACGCGGAGACGTGATCGCCAAGGTTGGATCGACCGGCAGGTCAACGGGACCGCATCTGCATTTTGAAGTGCGTAAGGACGGCGCTTATGTTGATCCGATGAGTTACTTCTAAATCATTTCCGGAGGGAAGGAAGCTATGCAGCTGACAAATACACTGATTGATTTATTAAAGAAACGCGGCATTTCGGGCGAGGAGGAGATCGCGGAATTTCTCTCGCCGAAGCCGCGCAGAACCTATCCACCTTCCCTGCTCGCGGACGCGGACGCGGGGGTGGATTTTATATTGCAGGAAATCGAGAAGGGCTCACGCATCTGCATCTACGGCGATTACGACGCGGACGGCATCACCTCGACCAGCCTGATGCTGCAGGTCCTGCGGCATCTGCTGCCGCAGGAACGCCTGGGCTACTATATTCCATCGCGCTTTGAAGAGGGCTACGGTCTGAATCGGGACGCGCTTCGCCAGATTGCGGAGCGCGGCTATCAGGCGGTGATTACAGTGGACTGCGGCAGCGTGTCCGCGGAGGAAGTGCGCTACGCGAAGGAGCTGGGTCTTTCGATTCTGGTAACCGATCACCATACGATTACGGATCGCATGGCGGATTGCCTGCTTGTCAACCCCAAACGCGCGGATTCCGCTTATCCGTTCCGCGAGCTCTGCGGCTGCGGGGTCGCCTTTAAGATGGCGCAGCTGCTGCAAAAACGCTGCGGTCTGCCAAAGCATGTGCTCAGCGAGGTGCTGGATTTAGCCGCAATTGGCACGATGGGTGACATCATGCCGCTACTGGATGAAAATCGAACAATCTGCAAATACGGGATGCAGGTGATTAACCGCGGCAGCCGCTATGGGCTGCGTAAACTCGCCGAAGGGGCGGGGCTGAGTCCGGGAGAGATTTCATCGGAAAATATCAGCTATGTGATTGTGCCGCATCTTAATGCGACGGGCCGCATGGAGGATGCCTATCCGGCTGTCCGTCTGCTGACGGCGGCAGAGGGCGATCCGGAGGTGCCGACGATTGTGGAGGACCTGCTTCGCAAGAATAAGGAACGCAGACGTCTGCAGCAGGAAACCTTTGAAGCCTGTACAGCGGAACTTTCGGTGGAAAATTTTATTCTGATTCGTTCCGAGCACGCACATGAAGGAATCGCGGGCATTGTTGCCGGAAAGATAAAAGAAACCTACCATCGACCGACGGTGATTGTGACGCCGTCCGGTGAGGAGAAGCAATATCTTAAGGGTACCGGTAGAAGCATAGAGGGTGTGAATCTCTACGCGCTGCTCAAACGCCATGAACAGCTCTTTGAAAAATTCGGCGGTCACGCCGGCGCCTGCGGCTTCCTGATGCCGGCAGAGAACTTTGAAACGCTGCGAGCAGGCTTGCTTGCCGATATGACGGAACTGCTTGCAAAAAATCCGCAGCTGTTTGAAACGCATTATGATATAGACCTGGAGCTGCCCTGCAGCGCGCTGACGATTCCTTTCGCGGAAGAACTGGAACTGCTCGCGCCGTTCGGCAATCAAAATCCGAAACCGCTGCTGTGCGTGCGAAATGCGCGAATCAGCCGTATTCGCCCGCTCGGAACGGAGGGCAGGCACGTGGGGTTTTCAATGACGGATCGCAGCGGCTGCGAAATTGCCTGCGTGCTGTTCAACAAGGCAGAGTCTTATATGGATTTACTGCGAGGCGGCTATGCGGACGCCGTCATCGGCAGTCTTGAATGCCGAACCTGGCAGGGACGCAAACAGCTGCAGTTTTTGACGGAGGATATTTTACAGTAGGAATTTTTTGAGAAAGTTTGATTTGACGAAAACAAAAAAAAGCGGTATAATACTTTTATACGGTAAAGCTTTGCAAAGATAATGGAGCGCAAAAACGGAGAGACAATACCGCGGCTGTTAAAACCCGCGAAAAAAGGAGACAAAAATGGCCTACGAATCGAAGTTTAAAAAAGAAGATATCGATGAATTGTTTGAAGCAGTATTGACTCTGCGGGATTTAGAAGACTGCTACCGTTTTTTCGAGGACATCTGCACGATCAATGAGCTTCACGCAATCGCGCAGCGCCTGCAGGTCGCAAAGCTGCTTTCCGAAAAGAAAACCTACAGCGAGATCGAAGCGATTACCAACGCCTCCACCGCGACAATCAGCCGAATCAATAAGTGTCTGATTTACGGCGCGGATGGTTATCAGAGAGTTTTGGAGCGTCTCAAAGAAAAAGAAAAAGCAAAAGCATAGAAGGGACGCCGCAAGGCGTCCCATTTTGCTCATTATGTTGAAAATATCGCATAGCGATATTTTCGGAATCACGACAAAAGCACCTTGCGAAGTGGCGCTCATGGGCGAGCGCCATGTATGCATAGAAATCCAAGATTCCGCTGTGTGCGTTTTGATCCAAGCTGATAGCAGCAGGAATCTGCTTACAAAAATGAAAGGGTGAGAAAAATGAAGTATAGCATTTACATTTATGAAGGGGATTTGAGTTCTTCGGATTTGCGGGAAAATTTGATGACAGATGCAGTGATTGCCTACTGCGGCACGCACGACATCGGATATGCAGACGTTACCGTCGAGCGCGCGGAGAAGGGCAAGCCCTATATCTACGGTACGGAGGAACCGGTCTACTGCAATGTTTCACACAGCGACAATCTGTGGATCGCTATCGTCGGCCCGGGTGAGTGCGGCATCGACCTGCAGCGCGTGACGGACTGCAAATATGAGCAGATCGCGCGGAGATACTTTTCACCGGACGAGCAGGAATATATCCGAACCTATGGCATGAGCGGATTCTTCCGCCTTTGGGTCAGACGAGAGGCCTTCGGTAAATTTACCGGAGAGGGATTCTACGGGAAGAAGCCGCCATTTGTGGACGCAAGCGGCAGACTGATTGATTGGGTCGAAGAGGGATTCCTCAAGGATCTTCCGATTGCCGACGACATTATTTGTACTTACTGCACCGGTAGAGAAGAAGACGATATCGAGTTTTTCGGCTGATGCGGCAGGCGGGGCAGAGCAGGCTGCGCAGCGCATGAGAGGATCTATATCTATGGAAGAAAAAACGACAGAAAGGCACAGATGTCCCGCATTTGAGGCAGCGATGCGCAAACTGTCGGCACGCATGCGGACAGAGCAGGAGATCCGGCAGTTCCTCAGGAAGGCAGAGTACAGTGTCGATGAGACGGAAGCTGCAATCGCGGAACTGAAAAGCTATGGGTATCTGCATGATGAACGCTATTGCCGGGAATACTTTCTCTATGCGAAAGCCCGGGGAAAGGCCGATGCGAGGATCGTGCGGGAACTTGCGCAGAAAGGGATCTCCGCAGAAACCGCGCGAAATGTGATCGAGGATCTGCGGGCGGCGGAGATGCAAGACGGCGGCGAGATAGCAGAGGACCGCGATGCGGCGCTGGCTGTCGCGCGTAAGATGCTGCGCGGACAATGGGAAGACGGCAAAACGGTTGACGACCGGTTTCTTGCGCGCGTCGGGCGTAGGCTGGCAGGTCTGGGCTATGATAGCAGTGTAATCTACGATATTTTCGGAAAGTTGAGACAGGATGAGAGAGACAGAAGAGAAGCAGAACGATAAAATAGAAGCAGAGCAAGTGTTAGAAGCGGGGCAAGAGGCTGCGGACGAAGAACCTGCGCCTGAGGAACCTGCGGATCAGTTCCAGCGTACGCGCAGCCTGATTGGCGCGGAGGCTCTGCAGCGGCTGCATGATGCGAAGGTGCTGGTGTTCGGCGTGGGCGGCGTGGGCGGCTATGTCTGCGAGGCCTTGGTGCGCGCGGGAGTCGGACAGATCGACATTGTTGACAAAGATGTGGTGGACATTACGAATCTGAATCGCCAGATTATTGCCACACACGAGACCATCGGTCAGCCGAAGGTGGAGGTCTGCGCGGCACGCATGCGGTCAATCAATCCCAAGGTCAGGGTCAAAACGATGCAGTGCTTTTATCTGCCGGAAAAAGCCTCGGAATTCAGCTTTGGAGATTACGATTATATCGTTGACGCGATTGACAATGTGACGGCGAAGATCGACCTGATCTGCCGCGCAAAGGAAGCCGGTGTACCGATTCTTTCCTCCATGGGTACCGGGAACAAACTCGATCCGGGCTTGTTTCAGATCGCGGATATTGAGAAAACCAGAGTCTGCCCCTTGGCGAAGGTGATCCGAAAAGAACTCAAAAAACGCGGCGTGCGCGGGGTGCAGGTGCTCTATTCGGAAGAAGAGCCGGTAAAAACAGGCATGAGAACACCTGCCAGTATCAGCTTTGTGCCTTCGGCGGCGGGATTGATGATCGCGGGCGAGGTGGTTAGATATTTTTTAGACCGGTGAGATCGAGGGGCTCTGCGAGCTCCTTTTGTATTTCGGTGAGCATTTCGTCTATGCTGTCAAACGCGGCGTAGAGCCTGCGGCATGCCGGCTTCATGAAGCCCTGCGCGATGGTCTCGTCCAGCAGGCGAAGCAGTGGACCGTAGTAACCGTTCAAATTAAACAGCATGATGGGTTTGTTGATGCGGCCAAGCTGCTTGAGCGTAAGGATTTCAAAAAATTCCTCAAATGTGCCGATGCCGCCGGGCAGCACGATGAAAGCGTCCGCGCGTTCCTCCATGAGCTGCTTGCGCTCACGCATGGTTTCCGGATAGAGGAACTCACTGCAGTCCTTTTGAAGAATACCGGGCTTGTCGAAAAAACGCGGAGCGATCCCCAGACTGTAGCCGCCTGCGGCGATTACGCCGCGCACTGCGGCACCCATCAGTCCCTGCGCGCCGCCGCCGAAGACCAGACCGAAGCCTTTTTGAACCATGGCGCGGCCGAGCGCCTCCACCGGCGCGAAATAGCTTTTATCGATATCAGGGCTGCTTGCCCCATAAATGCAAATATTCATGAATCTAAAATCCTTTCTGAAGATGATAGGAAAATTATAGCGGACACTGCGAAAAAGCGCAAGGGATGAAAAGAAATATGCGTACGAGAAAACCGAAAAAGAGAAAACCAAAGGCAAAAATAAAACTGATGGTTCTTGCCGCAGCCGCCGTGCTGCTGGTCGTTTTTGCGCTGTCACCGCTTTCGAAGTATCTGGTGAGCCTTAGCGTAATGTCTGTTTACAGCGGCGTGCACGAACGACAAAGCATTATGGAAGAGAAAGGCATCGAACTTTCAATTCCGGGCGGCGGCGCGACATCGGAGGCGGACTGGTATCCGTTTGTGATGACCTTCAATCCTTCCGCCGAAAGCTTCTGTCGGTTTATAGGGGAAGCCAATCGCGAATTGACGATCTTATACAATTTCCCTGCCTTCGATCTGCGTCGGGGCAAGGGCTGCAGCCGCTTATACGATCCAACATCGCCTTATTACAATGCGTTCTATGGTGCTTATCTGGTGACAGACACCGCGGACGTATCGGAAACAGGCGACACTTCCCTGACAGATACCGCGGATATATCGGATCCCGAACGGCAGGAAGGCACTGCTGCCGGAGAGGCTGTTTCGCGATGCGGGTTTGATGCCCCTGCGTGCGCAAGTGCGTCTGATACTGACCTCACTTCAGTAGCAGCGGAACGCGCGCGCACCTTTCCTGCCGGTGCGAAGGTTTCAAACAGAGCACGGCCGCCGTTCGGCTTTCACGCGGACGGCAGCCTCGATCTTGCCAAAACAGGATTGGTGCCGCAGTACGATTTTGAACAGCTTGTACTACGTGACTTTGGCCTTCGCGCGCAGGATATGCAGTTTGACTGGACAGTTTGGGAAGTGCAGAGGGTGGACGGATTTTTAGGTTATGGCGGCTGGAGCTGCGTGGATGCCGACCTGACAGTCAGCGGCGCCTTCCATCGCGCGAACGGCTTCCGACAGTCCTATCTGCAATACGGAACGCCAAAATACGATGCGTATTCTGATGATCCGTTCGCCCCGGTCAACATGCGCGGCAGAGTCTATGCGCGATATTTTCCGGAGTGGGAGAGCAGCGTGTTCTTCTATGTGATGGCGCCGTCGTGGGAAGTAGTCGATAACTGTGACCAACAGATCTTACAAAAAAGCAAGCTGCGGTAAATCACTTTACCTGCAGCTTGCCTGTTTCTGTCTTTAGCCAAATCTCTTTGATGTCTGCCGTAGTGGTATCAATCATTGCTACAAAATTGCGCGTTCCCAAAAAAGTTGGGGTAGTGTATTTATAAAGCGTAATCTCAGCGATACCGCTTTCTTCGTTAAAAATAACCTGGGCTTTTGCAAATTTTTCGCCTTCAAGTAAGGTGCCAGCCACAAAATAGGAGGTTCGAGCCTCATCGTAGCGACAGTCATTCACAGCAATATGATCGAGCGGTACTTCATTCTTTTGCATTAGGATAAAAAGCAGAACAACAATTAAAATTAAAAAACTGTAAGTTTTGAACTTATCCTTTTTGGACTGCTTTTTTGTATTACCTGCATCTGTATTTGCTGCAGGTGATTCGTCACGCATTGCATCGGGTCTGTCCGGTAATCTTTCCATTTCTTGTTTCTCCGTTTATTTTTCTATAGTTTGGGCACGGTTTAAGATGTTATACAGGCTAGAACGCTGCATGTTCAACACTTTTGCAGCCTTTGATATGTTGCCGCCGCATTCTTTTAGGACATGCCCTGTGTATTCCTGCTCAAAACGGCGAAGTGCTTCTTTGTATGGAAGGGAGTAATCAATCCGCATCATTTTGTACGAACCAGTTTCGGCGGCATCCGCATCGGGCAGGCTTGCAGTTTCTGAATGCTCAAGAGTATTTACATCAAAATCTTGTCCGAAGGTTTCGGTATCAAAAATGGACATGTATTCCTTTGTAAGATTCAGAATCGTGCCGGTCGAAATGACCATCAAACGCTCTACGAAATTTTTAAGTTCTCGGATATTGCCTGGCCAAGAGTAGGACTGCATGAAATCGCAGGCATCTTCAGAGAACACTTTTTTTGTTCCCATTTTGGTGTTGAATTTATTCAAAAAAGCATAGGCCAAAGGAAGGATGTCTTCACGGCGTTCACATAGCGGCGGCAAGTGCAGCGGGATGACGTTCAGCCTGTAGTATAAGTCTTTGCGAAAACCTCCGTCTTGCACGAGTTTCCACAAATCCTTGTTGGTTGCGCCGATAATGCGGGCATTGGTTGTGGAAATTTTATTGGAACCAATGCGTTTATACTCGCCAGATTCCAGTACACGCAGTAATTTGGACTGCATCGGCAGTGTCAATTCGCCGATTTCATCCAAAAACAAGGTGCCGTCGGATGCTGCTTCGAAAAGACCCATGCGGCCATTTTCACTGGCTCCGGTAAATGAGCCTTTTTCATAACCGAAGAACTCGGATTCCATCAGTTCTGTCGGAATCGCAGCACAGTTTACCGGAATGAACGGTTCATTTTGGCGAGTTGAAATGGAGTGGATATAGTTCGCGAGCACCTCTTTGCCGGTTCCGGAAGCTCCATAAATCATAACGGCACTGTCCATCGAGGCGGATTTTTGCGCCAAGGCATACATTTGCTTCATCTTTTCGTTGGAAGACGCGATGAAAAATGGTTTTTGTCCGAGCTTGTTCAAATAAGCGACAGTTTCCTGCAATTTACGTTTCTGCTTATCGACCTGATTCAGCAAATAGAGAAAATCTTCCTCTCGATAACTGGTGGCTACAGCATATTCTACATCGCCGTTTTCATCAAAAATCGGCTTGCAGCTGATGATCATGCCGACATCCTTGCCGGTTTTGATATAGCGTTTGATTTCTTTCTTCTTTAACAACACTTCCTTGACAGCGGGCTGACGGTCGGTATAACCCTTCTCCTGCATGGTAAAAGCGTTAAACTCAAAAAGCTCATCTAGGGTGCATTGATAGGTGTCCGCGCTGTTTTGATTTGCAAAAATGACGTCTCCGGTTTTGTCGGCAACGAAAACGTTCGCGCCCAGGTTTTCAATGAACTTTTCAGTAAGCGCCAGTTTGTCATTAGATTGAAAGTTCTTTTTGTTGTTAAAAGCCATGATACCCCCTCTTGTATGTTAAGCGTCTGCATGCTTTTGAAATGTTTTTCGGTTTGCGATCGCGCAATGCCGAAAATCTTTGATATACAAATTATAGACGGTTGCTATCGGAAAGTCAACCATCATCTCTTTAAAATTGAACAAAAAGTATACATTTCATTTATTATACCTCAATTTGTACATAAAATAAACATTATGCATAAAAAATAGACATAAAATTAGTACAAAAAATAGACGAAAATAAAAAATATCACGTTTCACTCACGCAGTGTACATAACATAAAAAAAATATCTTCACAAAAAAACATTGAAATTTGAACAAGTTTGATAAATAAAAAACGATTTTCGTAAATTCTTGGTGTAAAATGGCATGCCCTTTGCTATATATGGTGGCATCAATCGTACAAGTTATGAACAACCAGAAAAGAAAGGACATGAATAGCGATGAGAGAAGTAGTTATCGTAGACGGTATGCGTACAGCATTTGGACGCATGGGTGGCGGTTTCAGAAACATGACAGCCACACAGCTCGCAGGAACAACCATCAAAGGACTTTGCGAAAAAACGAAGATCCTAGAGAAAGGAAAGGTTGATGCGGTCTTTGCAGGCAGCGCATTCGGAGATATCGCATCCAACAACTTCGCAAGATACTCGGCATTAACAGCCGGATTACCTTACGACACCTCCGCGACCTTTATCGAAATGCAGTGTGGTTCTGCCATCGCAGCAATCAACGCAGCAGCGCTTCAGATCGGCGAAGGTATGATTGACACCGCAGTTGTAGGCGGCGCAGAAACTTACAGTCAGGCATATGTTAAGTTTCCGACCTCCATTGAACCATATAAAGACATTGCACCGGCAGCAGTTCCTTGGGCATTGAGCCCAGTCAAGGAAGACGCAATCAGCATGATTGAAGTTTCCGACCGTATGGCTAAGATGTGGAACATCAGCAGAGAAGAATGCGATGCCTTTTCCTTAAGATCACAGCAGAGAGCAGCTGCCGCTATGGAAAAAGGATATTTCAAGGATGAAATTCTTCCGGTCGAAGTGAAATATTCCAAGAAGGCAGATCCGGTTATTATCGACACTGACGAGCATCCGAGAGCAAATACAACCTTAGAAGGACTTGCAAAGTTAAGAGCAGTCAATGAAGGCGGCGTTACGACAGCAGGCAACGCATCCGGCAGAAACGACGGTGCGGCATTCATCTTGATGATGAGCGCAGACAAGGCAAAGGAACTCGGCTACAAGCCGCTCGCAAGATGGGTATGGGGCGCAGATGCAGGTGTTGATCCGAAGATCATGGGTATCGGACCGGTTTACTCCAACATCAAAATCCTTAAGAAGATGGACCTGAAGATGAACGACATTGACATCTATGAATGCAACGAAGCGTTCGCAGCGCAGAATCTTGCCGTCATCAAGGAAATGGAAAACCAGACCGGCGAAAAGATGAATATGGAAAACTGGAACCCGAACGGCGGCGCAATTGCATTCGGGCATCCGAACGGCGCATCCGGCGCGAGAGTCTGCATCTTCACCATGAAAGAGCTCATCCGAAAAGGCGGCAAGTACGGTATGTTCTCCAGCTGCTGCGGCGGCGGACTCGGCGTATCCTGCCTGATTGAAAACATTTACGAAGACTAAAACAAAAGACGAAAAGAGGAAATAGATATGAAAAAAGTTGCAGTAGTCGGTGCGGGCATGATGGGACGTGAGATCGCCATCGTATACGCGAGAGCAGGACACCAGGTTGCGATCGTAGATGCGACGATGGAACTTGCACAGGCCGCAAAAGAAAAACAGGCAGGCATCCTGGACAGAGAGATCAAGAAGGGAAGACTTGCCGCAGACCAAAAGGAAGAGATTCTTGCAAGAATCATCCCAACCGCAGATAAAAAGGACCTTGCGGATTACGACTATATCACGGAAGCAGTTCCGGAAATCTATGAGTTAAAGGAAGAGTTGTTCAAAGAACTCGATGAAATCTGTAAGCCAGAGACAGTATTCCTCACAAATACATCAACCTTTTCTGTTACTAAACTGTCTCTGGCGGTTAAAAGAGAAAGAAAAGCAAGATTCCTCGGCACCCACTACTTCTCACCGGCATCTGTCATGAAGTTGGTAGAAGTCATCCCGGGACATCTCTGTGACGAAGAAGTCATTGACGATGTAATCGAACTTTTGCAGGAGATGGGCAAGGAAACCGTCAGACTGCAGAAGGATGTAACCGGATTCGTCGTAAACAGAATTTACCACGCGATCATGATTGAATCTCTGAAACTTTTAGAAGAAGGCGTTGCGTCGGTAGAGGATATCGACAAAGCCTGCAAATTCGGTATGGGACATCCGGTCGGCCCGTTTGAATTGTATGACAATACCGCGCTTGACCTGAACCTGCAGGTTCAAACAGAGCTCTTTGAGAACTATGGCGAAAGATTCAGACCGGGAAGCCTGCTGAAGGAAAAAGTCAACGCGGGACAACTTGGCAGAAAAGTCGGTGAAGGTTTCTACGTTTGGACAGACAATAAGAAATCCGGCGTGGCGAAATAAACACAACGTGAAAGATGGATGACAAGGAGAAGAAAATTATGGCAGAAGAAAAATTAACATCAAAACAGCTGCTTGGCGAACTCCTGCAAAAGCACTATGCTGAGGCGATGGAAGCAAAAGCACAAGGCAAACCCGTTGTATGGTCCACTTCGATTGCACCTCAGGAACTTCTGGAAGCTATGGATTTGACCGTAGTTTATCCGGAGAATCATGCAGCAGCCGTTGCGTCCAGAAAAGACGCACCGCAGTTTATCGATAAATCAGAAGGGGATGGCTACTCCGCGGACATTTGCTCCTATGCACGTGTCAATATCGGATACGCTGATTTACAGCACTCCGAAGCGCAGGATATCCCGATGCCAGATTTGATTTTCTGCTGCAGCAATATCTGTTGCACTGTAATTAAATGGTACGAGAATCTGGCTAAGAAGTTGAACGTTCCGCTGATTATGATGGACGCACCTTTTAACTCTTCTTACGAAGTGCGGGAAGACAACATCAACTTCCTTGAAGCACAATTAAAGGACGCCATCAGACAGCTGGAAGCGTTTACAGGCAGAGAGATGGATTATGACAAGCTCAAAGACATCATGAAGACTTCAAACGAGACCGCAAAATGGTGGGTCGAAGCTACCAATATGGCGATGCATAATCCATCTCCGCTGAGTGGATTCGACATGTTCAACTACATGGCGATGATTGTCTGTATGAGAGGCAAGAAGGACGGAGCAAGATTGTTCAAACTCTGGTACGACGAACTCAAGGAAAAAGCAGAGCAGGGCAAAGGTCCATGGAAGGATGATTCCGAAGAAAAATACAGAATTCTTTGGGACGGCATTCCTTGTTGGCACAGTTTGGGACCTTGCTACAAGATCTTAAAGAAGAACGGCATCAACATGGTAACTTCTACTTATCCGGAGAGCTGGGCAATCTTCTATGAGCCGGGCGATCTGCACGATATGGCAAGAGCTTATGATGCGATCTATACCCAGAGAAACGTAGAATATGCTGCCGACAGATTCATCAAGCTGGCAGGCGCTTTCAATGTAGACGGAGCAATCTTCCATTCCAACAGAAGCTGCAAGGGCATGGACTTCAAGCAGTATGAAATCCAGAGAAGACTCAAAGAACAGCTAGGCATTCCGTCCGTCATGTTCGACGGCGATATGGCCGACCCAAGTGCGTTCTCCGAAGCACAGTACGAAACCAGAGTACAGGCCCTTGTAGAAATGATGGAAGAAAGAAAAGCTCGGAAAGGAGATAAATAGGATGAACGACCAGATCAAAGCTATGGTAGAAGCTTTTGCAGAGGAAGCAAGATATCCAAAGAAAACAATTGCGAAAGCCATGAAAGAAACAGGCAAAAAAGCGTTTGGTGTATTTCCTATTTATACACCGGAAGAAATCATCTATGCCGCAGGACTTCTTCCTGTCGGCATGTGGGGCGGACAGACGACCATGGTAAACGTAGACAAGTTCATTCAGAGCTTCTGCTGCTCCATCATGAGAGCAAATATGGAGCTCGGTATGAAGGGTGAATATGACTTCTTAGAGGGCGTATTCATTCCGACTTACTGCGATACCATGAAAGCCATCCTCGCAAACTGGCCGATCGCGGTACCAAACTGCAAAGCCATCCCGTTCGTATATCCGCAGAACAGAGAAAGCTCCGGCAGTGAAGCTTTCCTAGTCGCACAGTTCAAGGGGTTTAAAAAAGACCTTGAGAATCTGCTTAGCTATGAAATCAAAGACGAAGATATCGAAACCGCATTTGTGATTTATGAAGAATACAGAGCTGCGATGAGAGAATTCGTGGAACTGGTCAATGATTACCCGCAGACGCTTGACCCGAAGACTAGACATATGATTATCAAGGCGGCTTATTTCCAAGATAAAAAGACCTATACGAAAAAGTTGAAGATGTTGATGGAAGCACTCAAAAAAGAACCGAAAGAAGAAATGAGAGGACCGCGCGTCATCATCACCGGATTGATGACAGAACCGGAAAAGTTCTTGGATCTCTTTACAGAATACGGTTATACTTTTGTTGCAGATGACCTAGCTCACGAATCCAGACAGTTCCGCGTGCCAGCAAGAACGAGCGGCACAGCCATCGAAAAAATGGCTGGTAGGATCATTGATCTTAAGGGATGTACCTTCTTCTATGAAGAAAACAAATCCAGAGGTACGATACTTAAGAACCTTGCGAAAAAGTATCACGCGGACGGTATCATTATCTGCATGATGAAGTTCTGTGACCCGGATGAATTTGATTATCCGATCATTAAGAAAGAACTTGATGAAGCAGGCGTGCAGCAGCTCTACGTGGAAATCGAACAGCAGATGGATTCTGTAGAACAGCTCAGAACCAGAATTCAGAGCTTTGCGGAAATGCTAGCATAAACAAAGGCAGGTAGAACATGTTTTTAGGAATAGATATTGGCTCATCATCCTCCAAAGCAGCGTTGATGGACAATGATGGGAAACTCTTAGGAACTAAGGTTGTGAATATTGGCACCGGAACGAACGGCATCGAAATCGCGCTCAGCGAACTTCTCAAGGAGCAGGGTTGCACCGAAGAGGATATTCTGTACACGGTAGCGACCGGATACGGCAGAATGACTTATAAGAAGGCCAATGCGCAGATTACAGAGATCAGCTGTCACGCAAAGGGCGTTATGTCAATGTATCCGCAGACACGCAGCATCATCGACATCGGCGGACAGGATGCCAAGGCAATTCGGCTGAACGATAAGGGCAGAGTCGATAATTTCGTCATGAACGAGAAATGCGCGGCCGGTACCGGAAGATTCTTTGAGGTCATGGCGAGAGTACTGAACTGCAGTTTGGACGAGCTTGCAACACTTGCGGCAAAGGCACAGAATACTGTGCCGATCAGTAGTGTCTGCACCGTATTCGCGGAATCCGAAGTGATTTCTCAGCTCGCCGGCGGCGCGAAGCCGGAAGATGTTGCGAAAGGTGCGCATCAATCCGTGGCAAAACGTGTTACAGGTTTGTGCAGCCGCTTAGGTATGGTACCGCAGGTGGTCATGACTGGTGGAGTTGCATTGAATGCCAGCATGGTGCAGGCGATGGCAGAAGAAATCAAACTCGATATTTTGGTTCCGGAGAATCCACAGGTTATGGGGGCGATCGGCGCGGCAGATTACGCCAGAGAGAGATATCTGGCAAAGGCCTAGTGCTTGACAAGTCAAAATAAGATAAGTTATATATAAGGAGTATAAAATGCAAGATTGGAAACAGATTTACAAAGAAAGATTAATGTCTGCGGACGAAGCAGTAAAATTCGTGCAGTCCGGAGAAAGATGGGCGACTACCCACGCAACCGCAGAATCCTGGGTTCTGACCGAAGCACTCTGCAAGAGAGCGATGGAGATAGAAAATGTACAGCTCTGGCAGGGTCTGAACTGGGGTACGGCTCAGTACTGTGAACCGCAGTATCACGGTCACTTGGACGTAGATACCATCTTCTGCGGTACAGCGACCAGACAAGCAGTCAATGAAAAGAGAGGCAACTATGGCCCAATGCATGTATCCATGATCGACCGTGCCTTTGAAACCACTGTTCCGATTGACGGTTTGTTGGCACATGTGACCCCACCGGATGAAAACGGTTACTGCAACCTCGGCGTTTCTGTAGACTTTGGCGCATCTGCGATCGCGCACGGCAAGAAGAGCATCGCGCAGGTGAACCCTTCCATGCCATGGGTATTCGGTCAGCATAACACCATTCACGTGTCGCAGATCCTGGCATTTGTTGAAGAAGATACCCCGCTTTTAAATATTCCGCCTATCGATGATACCGACCCGTTATCCACGAAGATCGGCGAAAACATCGCAGAACTCATCGAAGACGGTTCCTGTCTGCAGATGGGACAGGGTAAGGTTCCGAACGCGATCTTAAAATGCCTCGGCGACAAGAAGAACCTCGGTGTTCATACCGAAGTATTCTCAGACAACTTGTTGCCGCTGATCGAAAAAGGCGTGGTAAACGGACAGAACAAGAACATTGATAAAGGCAAGATCACAGCGATGTTCATTCAGGGTTCTCACGACTTATATAAGTTTGTAGACAGAAATCCGATGATCAATATCGCACCGGGTTGGTATACCAACAATCCGGCAATCATTTCTCAGAATGATAAAGTATGTGCAATTAATGCCTGCATTGAGATCGACTTAACAGGTCAAGTAAACTGCGAATGGATGAACGGAAAAATTTTCTCCGGCATCGGCGGACAGGTGGACTTCCTCAGAGGCGCGGCATACTCTAAGGGCGGAAAACCAATTCTGTGCTTACCATCTACGGCAAGACACGGTGCCGTATCCAGAATTGTACCAACATTGGCGCCGGGAACACCGGTATCCACGCCAAGATGCGATGTACACTGGGTTGTTACCGAATACGGCGCAGTGAACCTGTTCGGCAAGAGCCTGCTGCAGAGAGGCGATGCCTTGATCAGCATCGCGCATCCTGATTTCAGAGATCAGCTGCAGAACGACTGGGATGAAATCTGGAGAAAGATGGGAAGCAAGTAATTCCCCAAAAAAGAATCGCGTAGACCGGTTTCGCGCTTTTCATAGGTCGAAAGGCACGAACCGCTTTACATACAATGCGCAAGACCAAAACAGAAATAAAGTCGAAGCGCAGAAAACTCATAAAATAATCGTTAACGTGAAAGAAGAGAAATATTACGGAGGAGAAAAATGAAAAAAGTATTAGCGGTATTATTATGTCTCGTTATGGTATTTGCAATGACAGCTTGCGGCGGCGACGACGGCGGCAGTGCTGATGGTGAAGTTTACAAGATCTCTTATGCAGGTACCGTAGCAGATACAACTTCCATGATGATTCGTATGAACGAAGCAGCAACAAAAATGAATGAATTGTCCGATGGCAGATTGCAGATGACAGTTTACCCGAATAATCAGCTTGGAGACTCTGTTTCCAACTTCCAGCAGATGCAGGAAAACGGAAGCGTACAGATGGGCGAATTAAGTGCGGCAGCATTATCCAGCTTCACAAATTTGTATACCCCGTATTCCCTGCCGTTCCTGTTCAGCAGCAAAGAACAAGCTTTTGAATATTTCGATAATTCCGAACAGGCGAAGGCTGTTGCTGACCAGTTCTGCAAGGATACAGGCGTTAGAATTATCGGTTGGTACTACAATGATGCAAGAACCATCACCAACTCAAAACATGCTATTAAGAAGCCTGCAGATATGGAGGGACTGAAGATTCGTGCGATGCAGTCTGATGTATATATTAAGACGTTTGAAGCATTAGGCGCTTCCCCGATCTCCATGTCTTTCGCGGAAGTGTTCACGGGACTGCAGCAAAAAAATATCGACGGACAGGACAATGGTACAGCCTTAACCGTTTCTCAGAAGTTCCACGAAGTACAGAAATATTACACGGACTTGCATCATGTCATCGATATGGCTCCGATCCTCGTCAGTGAAGAATTCTATCAGTCCTTACCGGATGATCTGAAGACAATCTTAACCGACTGTATCGCAGAAGCGGTTGCTGCAGAAAGAGCAGATTACGACGTAAACGGCGAAAAGGAAGAAGAAGAAATCGCAAAGTACTGCGAGATCACACACTTGACAGATGCCGAAAGAGAAGCATTTAAGGACGCGTGTTCCTCTGTATATGACTGGTACAAGACGGCATACACAGATATCGACTTAGACGCTATTACAGCCGAAATCGCAAAAATCGATAAATAGCCAATTCCGCAGTATCCAACAAAAAACAATTATTCCCTATTACTCGTAAGAAACAGTTAACAATTATGACGGAGACCGCCTCCAGGAGGGGCAGTCTCCGGATGAGCTAAAAGGAGAAACACATGAAAGTCATTCATTGGTTAGACAAGCATTTTGAAGAAGGTTTATCCGCAATTCTTTTAGCCGCAATGTCAGTTGTCGTCTTGTTACAGATCATTTTGAAATGGTTCCATTTGCCGTTATCATGGTCCGAAGAAATGGCACGCTACATGTTTATTTGGCTGATCTATATTGCGTCATCTTATGCGGTTAAAAAGAGATCTCACATTAAAGTAGAAATTTTGTCCTTGCTTTTTAAAGAAAAAGGGAATTTCATCTTAGATTTAATTGCCGATTTAGCATTTTTAGTATTTGCAACCGTTATCACTTATTATGGATGGATCGCGACCTACAAGATTGCGTTCGTAAACGTACAGCAGTCGCCGTCCATGCACATCAACATGGGTTGGGCTTATATGTCCTTTGCTCTCGGCTGCACCCTGATGGCGATTCGAATTATTCAGGATCTAATCTTGAGAAGCAAAGAATATAGAACTGCAAAGCAGGCAAAGGAGGTGCAGTAAATGTCAGGATTATTGATCTTCGCAATCTTTTTCATTTTTGTATTCCTGAGTGTTCCAATCGGCATCTCCCTTGGACTTGCAGTTGTCATTTACTCAGCAATTACAGGAAACATAAACTTTAACTATATCGCGACAGGAATGTTCACCTCTTGTGACTCCTTCCCGCTGATGGCAATTCCATTCTTTGTGCTCAGTGGCGCGCTCATGGAAGGAGGCGGACTTTCCAAGCGTCTAGTTGGATTCTTTGATACGCTGGTCGGACACTTTACCGGTGGACTGGCAATCGTAACGGTTGTTGCCTGCCTGTTCTTCGGTGCGATCTCCGGTTCTGCTCCGGCAACTGTAGCTGCGATAGGTACCATCATGGTTCCTTCCATGATCGAAATGGGTTACGAAAAGCGTTGGTCTATGGCGCTCGTAGCGGCATCTGGTTGTTTGGGAACGATTATCCCGCCAAGTATTCCGATGGTTATGTACGGTGTATCCACAGGGGCTTCCATCAGTACGATGTTCATGGCAGGCTTCTTGCCGGGCGTCATCTGCGGTCTGACTTTGATCATTATCGCAATTCGTTACTGTAAGAAGAACGGCTACCATGGAAACGGACTTAAATTCTCTGGCAAGAGAGTTTGGGCATCCTTCAAAGAGGCGGTTTGGGCGCTTCTGGTTCCGGTTATCATCCTCGGCGGTATCTATGGCGGCTTTTTCACCCCGACGGAAGCCGCGGTTATCGCGGTATTCTACGGTCTGATCGTAGGTCTGTTCATCTACAAGGAGCTTGATCTTCGGAAGATTTACATCAAACTTGCGGAGTCAGCAAATACTTCCGGAACGATATTAATCATTGTAGGTACAGGTACCATCTTGGGTCGCGTATTGACGATTGAGCAGGTTCCGCAGATGGTCGCGAAGGCAATGCTCGGTGTAACTGATAACTGGATCATTATGATGATCTTGATGAATCTTCTACTTCTCGTCGTTGGCTGCCTGATGGAAACCACCTCGGCGATCCTGATTTTATCACCAATCCTATATCCGGTTGTCGCGGCATGCGGTGTGGATATGATTCACTTCGGCATTGTGATGGTTGTAAACCTGTCCATCGGTTTCATCACACCGCCGGTAGGCGTCAATCTTTTCGTTGCGTGTGGCATCGGCGGCATCAAGTTTGTAGAGCTTTGCAAGAAGATTATACCGTTCTTGATAGCCTTGCTCGTCGGACTTTTGGTCATCACCTACGTTCCGGACATTGTTCTTTGGGTACCGAGACTGTGCGGTTACGCAGGATAATGAGTCAGAATAGAAGCGCACTCAGCGATTTTGTATGAATTATATCGAAGCCTGCCTTCCGGGGAAGGCAGGCTTCATGATTTTGGGAGAATGGAAATGGAATATCAGACAATATTGACAGAACAAAACGGAAGAGTATTAAAGGTCCTCTTTAACAATCCAGAAAAATTAAATGCTTTAACCGATACCTTTCTGCAGGAATATACAGATCTTTTGAACAAGATTGACAGCAACGACGAAGTGCAAGTCGTCATTCTCACCGGATCAGGCAAAGCATTTATCGCAGGTGCAGACATCACTCTGATGCGCACCATGAAACCTGCCGAAGCAGCAGAATACTCCAAAGTCACGACCGAAGTCTACCGGCGCATGGAAGTCTCCAAAAAGATTTTCATTGCAGCGATCAATGGCTTCGCGTTTGGTGGCGGATGCGAAATGACACTGGCATGCGACTTAAGGATCGCATCCAAAAAAGCAAAAATGGGATTGCCGGAAGTCGGGCTGGGTATTTTTCCGGGCGGTGGCGGTACACAGCGTCTGCCGAGGCTAATCGGCGCGGCAAAAGCAAAAGAGCTAATCTATACGGCAAAAACGATTACGGCGCAGCAGGCATATGATATAGGTCTTTTGAACGAAGTCTGCGAACCGGAAGAATTAGACACGAAAGCGGAAGAGATGGCAGCGGCAATTTTGAAGAATAGCGGCTCCGCGGTCAGCCTCGCAAAAGAGTCCATCAACAATGGGATGCAGTCTGATATCATCTCAGCAATGAATTTAGAAAAAAATCTGTTTGCGTTATGTTTTGGCACGGACGACCAAATCGAGGGTATGAACGCGTTCGTGGAGAAACGAAAAGCAAACTTCAAATAGGAGGCGGCAAAGATGAGTTATACGATCAATCAATTGCAAATCGGACAGAATGCACAATTTTCTAAAACAATCAGCGAAAGTGACGTTTATCTGTTTGCGGGTGTGACCGGCGATATGAATCCGGCACACTTAAACGCGGAATACTCAAAAGAAGGCGTGTTCCATGAAAGAGTGGCTCATGGCATGCTTTCCGCCAGCTTGATTTCTACGGTTCTCGGTACAGAACTTCCGGGCAAAGGCACAATTTATCTGCAGCAGCAGGTCAAATTTGTCGCACCGGTACATTTTGGTGATACGATCACCGCGACGGTAGAAGTAATTGAGAAAAATATCGAAAGAAATCGTGTTAAATTAAAAACAACCTGCACAAATCAAAATGGACAGGTCGTTGTAGATGGCGAAGCACTCGCCATGCCTCCAAAGGAATCTTAAACTGCGATACTTTTTTCATTAAATTACACATCACACATATGACATCGAAACAACTATATAAAAAACAATAAAACACCTACTTGGACAGCATGGATTTCTTTGGATTTAGAGTAGAGCGGAAAGTTCAGAGAAACTTTCCTCTCTACTCTTTTAGAAATATAAAAGTTTTTAGAAAACGTCCAGAATGCAAGATATGCATTTTTAATAAATTGAAAGTAGAAAGGAGAATGCTTTGAAGCAAAAGTTTCAAAGCCAGGAGAAAAAAGTATGAATTTTGAACTCACGAAGGAACACGAATTACTTCGCAAAATGATCAGAGAGTTTGCGGAAAAGGAAATCACTCCGATTGCAGCAGAAATCGATGAGACAGAGGAATTTCCATTGGAAGTCGTCAAAAAAATGGCTAAATTAGGCATAATGGGTCTGCCGATACCGAGAGAATACGGCGGTGCAGGGGCAGACTATGTGGCTTACTCAATTCTAATCGAAGAACTTTCGAAAGCATATACCGCAATCGGAACGATCGTGGCCGCGCACACATCACTTTGCACTTGGCCAATTTTGGCTTTCGGTACCGAAGAACAAAAAGAAAAATATGTTGTTCCATTGGCAAAAGGTGAGCATCTGGGTGCATTCGGATTGACCGAACCAAATGCCGGATCTGATTCTGCGGCACAGCAGACCAAAGCCGAAGATATGGGGGATTACTGGCTGCTCAATGGTGCGAAAGTATTCATCACAAACGGCGCGTATGCTGATACATTTATGTGCCTTGCTATGACCGATAAATCTAAAGGAAATCATGGAATTTCTGCTTTCATCATTGAAAAGGGCGATGAGGGCTTTTCTATCGGCAAAACCGAGGATAAACTTGGCATCAGAGCTTCTTCCACGACAGAACTGATTTTCCAGAACTGCAAGATTCCGAAGGACAGACTGCTTGGAGAGTTGAACGGCGGTTTCAAGGTTGCAATGGCAACGCTGGAAGGAGGCCGTATCGGTATCGCAGCGCAGGCGGTCGGTGTTGCGCAAGGCGCGTTTGATCTGACCGTCGAATATATGAAACAGAGAAAACAGTTCGGCAAGAAACTTTCTCAGTTCCAGTACCTTGCATTTGAAATGGCGGAAATGAAAACAAAGATACATGCTTCCAGACTGCTGGTATATGAAGCAGCCTGTCTGAAAGATGCGCATAAACCGCATGCTGTCAACTCTGCAATGGCAAAATATTATGCGGCAGATACGGCAATGCAGACAGCTGTAAAATGCGTACAGTTCCACGGTGGATATGGTTTCACGAAGGATTATCCGATCGAACGCTACTTCCGTGATGCCAAGATTACAGAAATCTATGAAGGCACTTCCGAAGTACAGAAGTTGATTATTTCTAACAACATTTTTAAATAGACAGGAGGCATGGACAATGGCATTTAAGATTATCGTATGCGCAAAGCAGGTTCCGGATACTAATGTAATTAAGATTAACCCTAAAACAGGGACGTTGATTAGAGACGGTGTTCCGTCAATTTTGAACCATGATGACGCAAACGCACTAGAAGAAGCATTAAAAATTAAGGACAAATTTGATGACGTCACTGTTACTGTCATCTCCATGGGACCTCCGCAAGCACAGGATTTGCTGTTGGAATGCATTGCGATGGGCGCCGATGAAGGTATCCTGGTATCCGACAGAGCAGTCGGCGGTTCCGATACATGGGCTACTTCCAACACGCTGGAAGCCGCTATCAGAAAATGGGAAAAAGAAAACGGTCCGGTAGACTTGATTTTCGCAGGCCGTCAGGCTATCGACGGAGATACCGCGCAGGTAGGTCCGCAGATCGCAGAAAAATTAGATCTTCCTCAGGTTACCTATGTAGAAGAATTCCACATTGAAGATAACCTCAAAGACATCACTGTTAAGAGACAGCTTGAAGACGGTTATGAACTGATCGGTATTAAGACTCCTTGTATGCTGACCGCGATCAAGGAACTCAACGAGCCGAGATACATGAACATGAAGGGCATCTTCGGCGAAAAGAACATCAAGATCTGGAACGCAAAAGATATCGAAGTAGACCTGAACAAGGTTGGTCTGGAAGCTTCCCCGACAAACGTATTCAGATCCTTCACACCGGCTCCGAAGGCTCCGGGCCAGGTTGTCGCAGGCGATACTGAAAACGAACAGGCTAAGAATCTCTTAGTACAGCTTAAAGGTAAGCACATCATCTAATACGAAGGAGGAAGACAAAATGGCAATTAAGATTATTAAAGATAAATGTAAAGGCTGCAGCCTCTGCGTAAAAGCCTGCCCGTTTGACGCGCTGAGAATCGAAAACAGACTCGCGATCGTAGACGAAGGCAAATGTACAAACTGTAACGCTTGTATCGCAAAGTGTAAGTTTGACGCGATTGAAGCCGCCCCGGAAGCAGAAAAGGTTGACCTTTCCGCTTACAAGCACATCTGGGTATTTGCGGAACAGAGACAGGGCAAGATCCAGAACGTAGCATTAGAACTTCTCGGCGAAGGTAAGAAGCTGGCAAAGGACATCAGCGATGATACGCAGATCTGTGCGGTTCTGATCGGCGATGACATTGAAAACCTCGCGCAGGAATGCTTCGAATACGGCGCTGAAAAGGTTTACCTGGTGCAGGATCCGCTGCTGAAGAACTACACCACAGACGCTTACACAAAGGTTCTGAAACAGTTAATCGACGAGTACAAGCCGGAAATCGTTCTTTACGGCGCTACTCATATCGGTCGTGACTTCGCGCCTCGTATCGCAGCAAGATGCAACACCGGTCTGACAGCTGACTGTACACACCTTGACGTAAAGGTTTCCAAGTACATCGAATTCGCGAAAGCGAACACCACACTGGATACATCCACATTAGACCCGAACGACCCGTCCACAGGCATCAAGCAGACACGTCCGGCATTCGGCGGTAACCTGATGGCTACCATCATCTGTCCGAAGACCAGACCGCAGATGTCCACCGTAAGACCTGGGGTCATGCAGAAGCAGGAAAGACAGGCAGGCGCGACCGGCGAGATCATCAATGTGAAACCAAACCTTACAGCAGCTGACATCAGAATCGATATCAAGGATATCGTAAAGTCCGCGAAGGAAATGGTATCCTTAACAGACGCTGACATCATCTGCTCCGGCGGACGTGGACTTGGCGATGCTTCCGGTTTCGAACTGATCAAGCAGTTCGCTGACAAGGTTGGCGGCGTTGTTGGTTCCTCCAGAGCGGCAGTTGATGCCGGTTGGATCGATCACTCCCACCAGGTAGGTCAGACTGGTACCACTGTTAAGCCGAAGATTTACTTCGCATGTGGTATCTCCGGCGCTATCCAGCACCTGGCAGGTATGCAGAACTCCGATTGCATCGTAGCGATCAACAAGGATGCTGACGCTCCGATCATGGAAATCGCAGACTACGCGATCGTAGGCGACCTGTACAAGGTAATTCCTGAGATCATCAAGGAATGGGATAACGCGGAAGCACTGTACGACGCAACAACGAAATAACGAAACCTCGTTTGTATAAAAAATGGCTCCCAACGGAGCCATTTTTTTCTGCAGTGAAAAAGTGCTTCATGGCCGCCAAAAAGCTTGCAAACAGCGGTTTTTTGCATCTAAACCTTTCGGTTTAGACTAAAATAATACGTAGAATTTGTTAAAAATTAAACCTATGGGTAATGGAATTGCAAAGCGGGATCTTGTAAGATGATCTACGCAGGCACAAAATGATCGAAAGAAATCGAAAACGATGAGAGGCAGGGATACCTCATCGACAGCAGATTCTTCCGCATGGTGCGTGCTGAACTTTTTTTTCTTTTATTTATGCGGGAAGATCACATGAAAAAATGTTCCCGCGAAGATTTAATTAGGAGGTCTTTATTATGGGTAAAAAGATTCCGTTTTGGCAATGCATTCTGGTCATGCTTGTCATGGTCGCGACCCTGTACTGGTCCATTGTAAAGGACGCGGGCGAAAAACCACATATTGCACTGATGATTTCTGCTTTATTCGCAGGCTTCATTGCTTGTTCCAATGGATGGAAATGGGCATATTTGGAGCAAGGAATGATCGCAGCAATCCAAAGATCTATGCAGGCTTGCCTGATTCTTGCTATATTGGGTGCGATCATCTCGTCCTGGATGGCAGCAGGTACAATCCCAACCATGATGTACTATGGGATTAAGATCATCAACCCTAAAATTTTCTTAGTTACCGCTTGTCTGCTGTGCAGCATCGTATCCCTTGCGACCGGTTCTTCATGGTCCACTGCAGGCTCCATGGGTGTAGCGCTGATGGGTGTCGGTGCAGCATTGGGATTCCCACCGGCTATGACGGCAGGTGCGATCGTATCCGGTGCGTACTTCGGCGACAAGATGTCCCCGTTGTCTGATACGACAAACCTGGCGCCGGCAATGGCAGGCGCGACCCTGTTCAAACACATCAAGCACATGATCTACACGACAGGCACATCTTTGATCATCGCGTTGATCGCATACGCAATCATGGGCTTTATGTTCGCTTCCAACAATGAGGCAGATCTAAGCACGATGGACATGATCCTTGGATTCATCAAAGAAGCGTCCATTGTTAATCCGCTGACGCTCCTTCCGCCGCTGTTCGTTATCGTGGCAGTAGCCTTAAAACTTCCGGCGATCCCGGCGTTGGTTGTTGCGGCGCTGCTGGGTATTCCATTCTTTTTCATGAACAGTGCATTCATCGAAAAGGCAATGGGCGATCCGATGATGCACAACATTTTCAACATCTTAGACTATGGTATTTCCCTCGGAAATGTACCGGATGATGCATCTTTGATCCTGCAGAAATTATCCTCACTGTTATCATCCAGCGGTATGATCGGTATGTTCGATACGATCGCGATCATTCTTGCGGCAATGTGTTTTGGCGGTATTCTGGATGTAACCGGCATGATGGCGCAGTTTGCGGAAAAGATCCTGGCTATTGCGAAGGGCAGAGGCGGATTGGTTCTGGCTACAGAATTAATGTGCCTGATCACCAATGCGATCTGCTGTGACCAATACTTATCACTGGTACTTCCAGGCAGAATGTTTAAGGAAAAATTCGAAGATATGCGTCTTCGTCCGGAGAATCTTTCCAGATGTCTGGAAGACTGCGGAACGATCACATCAAACTTTTTCCCTTGGAACACCTGCGGCGCAACCATGAGAAAATTCCTCGGCATCGACTCTTCCTATATTCCGTACGCGATCCTGAATTGGCTGAATCCGGTCGTTTCCATTTTCTTCGGATACACTGGTATCACCATGACAAAGATGACAGAAGAAGAATACCAACATCTTTTGAAGGTAAGAGAAGAAGAAAAAGCTGTAGCATTAGCGGCGATGGAGGCTTAAGCCGATTGCACCTCGCACAAAAGCAAGTCTAAAACGATAGGTCGGACGATAAAAGTCCTTCTTATATAAAGTTAAATAAAATAAAGGTCAAAATGCCGGACATTGATCCGGCATTTTGATTGGGAGAAAGAAAAAACGCGGTTGCGGGGTCTTGGGAGTTGTGCTAAGATAAAGATAGAGGTGAAAAAATGCAGCATATTGTTTTTTTTATGAATATTTTGATGATATCTCTTGCAGTCGTTCCGCTGGTCCTGCTTTTTGCACGTACACAAAGTTTAAAAGGGATGGGGATGCTTTTTCAAAGACTTAAGGTCTTTTTGATCATACTTGTCCTTGTAGCCCTGTTCAATGTCGTGCTTTGTTATGATTATGAAATAGCAGACCTGCATTTGGATGAACTGGCTTATCAGTTTGGATGGGAACTGCTTTGCTTCCTCAAAGTATCGGCATATTTAGCGATTCTCTGCTGCATTTGCCAAAATTGGATCGGTATTCTGTTTGATAAGATGAACCACTACTTCTTATTTATCTACGGGACCGCATGGGTGATTTCCGTGTTTATAGCGCCGGAACATTACTGGGAAGTCATTAAAATCTGTGACAATATCGTGATCGCACTCTGTCTGCTTGGGGCAGTAGCGTGCCTGATCGCTCTGGTGCAAAAGACGAGCCGCAGCAGGATCGCGGTGCTCTACGCTGTCTTGGTCGCGCTCCTGAACGCATTTTCTTACAGCATAGATGTTGTGACACTTGGACCGGACATTATCGCGAATAACCTCTATATCTTCACTTGGATTGGGATCGCGGTATCGACGTTCTTATACCTTTTATATGAATTGAATACACAGAGAAAATTACCGCAAGCAGAAGACCAAAAACAACCAGTGTTTGATTTTGAGTCCGCATACGATGAGATTAAAAAAAAGTATGGACTCACCTTACGGGAGGAAGACATTCTGCGTGAGCTTTATTTGGGTAAAAGCAATTCCCAGATCGCAGGGGATCTGAATATCAGTGAGGCGACCGTCAAAGCACATATCCACAATCTGCTCAGCAAAATGGATGCCGCCAGCCGAGTGGAAGTCATTTTGACCGTACAAAAGAAAGTAATGGGAACAACGACAGAATGAACTGCAGTTTTGAGAGAACAGAGATGAGAAGCAAAGATGAGGAGGAACACAGGATGACAGAGCGGGAAAGAGTGATTCAGATTGTAGATGCGTTGGCACCGGAATTAAAAACACTGGCATTAAATATTCACGACAATCCGGAGCTGGGATTACAGGAGTTTAAAGCCTGCGCGTGGCAGAAGGAACTGCTCGCGAAATACGGCTTTCAAATTAAGGATGATTTCTGCAATTTGGAAACCGCCTATAAGGCAGTGTATAAAGGCAAAAAACAGGGACCGAAGATTGCGTTCCTTGCAGAATACGACGCGCTGCCGGGGTTAGGACACGGCTGCGGACACAATCTGATCGCGATGGTTGCGGTCGGCTGCGGGATTGCCTGCCGGGAATTCGCGGATAAGTACGGCGCGGAGATTGACGTGATCGGAACACCGGCAGAGGAAACCGCCGGTACGAAGGTACCGATGAGCGCGATGGGAGTATTTAAGGATTATGACGCGGTTATGATGGCGCATCCGATGTTCTCCAACACGGATTGTTTTAACAGTATCGCGATGGACGCCTATCAAATCGAGTTTTTTGGGAAACCGGCGCACGCGGCGAACACGCCGTATGAGGGAATCAACGCGTTGGACGCGATGATCAATTTTTTCAATCTCATCAACGCCATGCGGCAGGAGACCAAACCGGATGCCCGTATCCACGGCGTCATCACCGACGGCGGCAAGGCAGCGAATATCATTCCGGACTATACCTCTGCTAGCTTCTATATCCGCGCCAATCGCGTGGCGGACGTAAAGCAGTTGGCGGAACGTGTGCGTAACTGCGCGGCCGGCGCGGCGCTGGCGACCGGCTGTACCTACCGGATGGAATATAACGAAGAAAACTTTAAGGATACCGTGAGAAATCACGTACTCAATGATTTGGCAGCGGACTACCTCGATTCGTTTACCGATACACCGCTGATTCGACTGGGTGATACCTATACCCCGGGATCTTCCGACATAGGCGATGTCAGCTATGAGGCACCGGCGGTACAGATGCAGTTCAAAATCGGGGATTATCCGAATCCGATGGGCGGCGCACATACACCGGAGATGACAGCAGCGGCGGGATCTGAATACGGTATGAACAATGGACTGAACTTTGTCAAAGGACTGGTGATGACGGCTATTGAACTGATGAAAAAGCCGGAGCTGGTCGCGGCGATCAAAGAGGAATTCAGCCACGTAGGCGACGAACCGCAGATGTAGCAGGATCACGCAGAAAGAATCAGGAAGATGAAATATCAGGTAAAAGACTACTATGTAAAAGAACTCGCGGACTACTATGGAATATCGGCACAGGCTGTGCGGCTGTACGATAAAAAGGGTCTGTTGCCATCCGAAAAAAATGAAGTCAACGGCTATCGGACCTATACACGGGAAGATGTGGTCACGATGGACTATATCTGCCGTTTGAAAAAAATGCACTTTTCACTGGAGGAGATCCGGCGCATCATGAACGAAGAGCCGCTGGAACAGGTCGCCGAAATGGCAGCCGAGCAGCAGCGGCGGCTGGAGGAAGAAGTTCGGGAACTGCAGCATTTGATCGGTTATTTAGCGGATTATCATGAGAAACTCGAGCAAGTGCTGGCATACGAAAAAAACCGAGAGGAAGAACAGACGGCCAAGATCGAAATTGTCGATGCTCCGCCTTTTATCATCCGAGAGATCACCACGAATATGGACGAGGCGATGGAGAGCTTTCGCAGGTTGGATTCCAATCTGATCCCGTTTTTGACGGTGGAGACTGCGGCGGAAGAAGCAAAAGCCTGCATGGAGAAAGAAAAGATCGGGGCCTTTTTCACCAATCGGGAAAACCGCATGAACGGCGACTACAAACTTTCTCTGATCGACGAGAAAAACCTCAGTGCCGCACCGGATTTTGACTTTGAAACCTTTCGGGTCATCGCCCCGTGTACTGCACTTTATACGGTCGTGCGCATCGCGACCAACAAAGATTACGACCGGGTGGAAGAGATCTTTGATTTCCTGCGCGAAGAGCGTTATGAGATCTGCGGAAACGTGCTGGCACGCACGATCGCCAACTGCTACTGCGACAGAGAAAGCACCGAATATGTTGAAATCTGGGCTCCTGTTAAAAAGCAGGAAGAATAGGAAAAAATAAAATTTTGAACGAACTCTGCCTTTTCGCAGAGTTTTTTCTTGACCTTATACCAAGTGCAAGGCTTAAAATAAAGTAAAGAAACCATTATCGCTCCGATACAGAACCTGCCGGAGCGGAAAGAAAGGATGAAGAAATATGAGTTATCAAGAAGTGTCCGAAAGCAGTTTGCTCTATGTGCTGGTTATTGTATCCTTATTGATCATCGCAGCAATCTGCGTATATTATTTGCTTCTCTGCATGCGAAAGGCAAAGGAAATGGGAATCTCCAAGCAGAAAGTCAACGAAATTATCAAATCCACCGCTATTTTTTCCATTGTGCCGTCTATCGCAATCGCAATCGGTCTGGTAACGTTAGTCATCGTGATCGGCATCCCATATGCATGGTTCCGCCTGTCTGTGATCGGATCGGTATCCTATGAACTGATGGCCTCCAATATGGCGCTCAGCGCTTTAAAACTCGACCTTGCCAATGCGGACGCCGACGCGTTCGGACTGATCATGTGGGTGATGTGCGTACCGATCACCTCCACCGTTCTGGCAAACATCTTTGTCTGCAAGCCGATGCACCTGGGAACCATGCGCGTCGGAAGCGGCGACAAGAAGTGGGGCGCACTTTCCCAAACGACTTTTATGACAGCTTTGCTGGTCGTACTGATCGTGCCGATGATATTCGGCGGATTGGTTGGACTGCTGACCTTTGTCACTAGCGCACTGATCGCAGTTGTGGTGTCCATGCTGGCAAAGAAGACTGGTGCAAAGTGGATGAACGATTTCATACTTGCCATCTGTCTGATTGGCGCGATGGGTATGTCGATCGTTTATACGAATTTGTTGGGATAGGAGGAGACGAAAATGAAAAAAGAAAAGAAGACAAAGCCATACGTAGAACCGTATTTTGAAGAAATGCACCGGAAAGGCATCATTTTGACCATCATTTCGCTGATCTTGTTCGTGGGCGTACCAACGATCACCTGTATCGTCTATGACATCATGCCAAATTTCGGCACAGTGATCGCAACCGGCATTGGTCTGATCGCTATCTTCGTTCCGACAGGAATCGCGGAGATGTTCGGCGAAGTGCCGATCATGGGTAGTTCCTACTATCTTGCCTGCTTGACCGGCAACATTCTGAACCTGAAACTGCCATCCGCGATCAACGCAATCAAGGTTTCCGGCTTCAAACAGGGAACGAAAGAAGCAGATGTGGTCGTCGGTATCGCGATCGCAGTCTCTTCTCTGATCACCTTGGTGATTCTGGCGCTCGGCGTTATCCTACTGATGCCGTTGGAATCATTCATGACTTCCGAAGCGATTGGCATCGCGGCTTCCAATGTGCTTCCGGCGCTGTTTGGCTGTCTGGTGCTTGGCTTTATCGGCAACGATGTCGGCGGAGGCATCACCATTAAAGGAAGACTGAAAGCAGCTATCGTACCGTTTATTTTCTTTATTGTCCTGTACCTGCTGATCTCGGATCTTTATGAAGCATTCGAAGGTTTCCTGATGATCATCGGCATCGGCATGGTCTATCTGATCACCAAGAAAATGTATAAGGCCGGAAAGATCGAGGTCATTCTTCCGGAAAGCGACAGCATGGAGGCTGCAGCAGAGGTCTTTGAAGCGGAGCTTGCAGGTGAGGAAAACAAGGAAGAACTGTAAAGTGAAAAAGGGGGAATCCAAAATGAAGGATCAGGAAAGAGTTTCGAAGATCGTCGATGCGTTGGCACCGGAGTTAAAAACACTGGCATTAAATATTCATGACAATCCGGAGCTGGGATTGCAGGAGTTTAAAGCCTGCGCGTGGCAGAAGAAACTGCTCACGAAATACGGCTTTCAAATTGAGGATCATTTCTGCAATTGGGAAACCGCCTATAAGGCAGTGTATAAAGGCAAAAAACAGGGACCGAAGATTGCGTTCCTTGCAGAATACGACGCGCTGCCGGGGTTAGGACACGGCTGCGGACACAATCTGATCGCGATGGTTGCGGTCGGCTGCGGGATTGCCTGCCGGGAATTCGCGGATAAGTACGGCGCGGAGATTGACGTGATCGGAACACCGGCAGAGGAAACCGCCGGTACGAAGGTACCGATGAGCGCGATGGGAGTATTTAAGGATTATGACGCGGTTATGATGGCGCATCCGATGTTCTCCAACACGGATTGTTTTAACAGTATCGCGATGGACGCCTATCAAATCGAGTTTTTTGGGAAACCGGCGCACGCGGCGAACACGCCGTATGAGGGAATCAACGCGTTGGACGCGATGATCAATTTTTTCAATCTCATCAACGCCATGCGGCAGGAGACCAAACCGGATGCCCGTATCCACGGCGTCATCACCGACGGCGGCAAGGCAGCGAATATCATTCCGGACTATACCTCTGCTAGCTTCTATATCCGCGCCAATCGCGTGGCGGACGTCAAGAAGCTCGCGGAACGTGTACGTAACTGCGCGGCAGGCGCGGCGCTCGGAACCGGCTGTACTTACAAAATGGAGTATAATGAGGAAAACTTCAAAGATACCTGTACCAACCGCGCATTGAACGATCTGGCGGTCGAAAACATCCAGAACTTTGTCAGCGAACCGATTCTGCGTCTGGGCAACATTTACGTGCCGGGTTCCTCAGATCTGGGGGATGTCAGCTATGAGGCCCCGGCGATCCAGGTCGTTTTTAAGGTCGGTGAAAACGCGAACCCGATGGGCGGTGCGCACACACCGGAGATGGTAGCAGCCGCAGGGTCTGAATACGGTATGGACAACGGTCTGAATTTTGTCAAAGGACTGGTCATGACAGCCGTTGACCTGATGACCCAACCGGAAAAACTGGCGGCCATCAAAGAGGAATTCAGCCATGTAAACGACGAACCGCAGACGGTACTCTAGACCGCGGCGGTTCGCAGGCAGAAGATGTCGAAAAAACAAGGGGCTGCTCGTGTGAACGGTTATTTTCCGTTCATGCGAGCAGCCCTCTTTGCGCGTTGTTATCGACGGAAGTTTCGATCATTTCCTCGACGGTTTATTTCACTACGTTGGCCATGGTGTACATGCCCGGACCCTTGCCTTCCATAAATTCAATAGCTCTGCAAGCGCCGATCGCGAAGCATCTTCCGGTGTAGGATTGGTGCCTGATCTCGATCCGCTCATCTATGCCGCCGAAGTATATGGTGTGCGTGCTAGGAGAATCGCCCATGCGTCCGGAGTGAAATTGGATCTGAGAAAGATCAATTCCCGCAGCCTGTGCCATCGCTTCTCCCATCTCGAGAGCGGTTCCGCTGGGTGCGTCAAGCTTATCTCTGTCGTGGATATCCATGATTTCAATATCGCAGGTCGTGTGCAGGTTCTTCGCCGCGAACTCCAGCATCTTCATCAAAACATTGACCATGAAGGATGTGTTCGCTGCCTTGAGGAGCGGGATCTTTTTGCTCGCGTCCTCGATTTTTTGATTCATCTCCGATGTGAAACCGGTGCTGCCCTCCAGGAGCGCTTTGTTGTGAGCAAGGCAAACATCAAGCACATCCATTGCGATGTTTGCTCCGGAAAAATCCACGACCAGATCGCATTTGTCGATCACTGCGTCCAGGTCGTCATACACCTTAACGCCGCAGATCTCTGTGCCGATGTAATCTCTGCCTTTCGGGCCTATGGTGCCGACCACTTCAATGTCCGGACACTTTACGGCTTCTTCTAAGATCAACGAATTCATCTTGCCTTTCGGCGCTGTTATAATTACTTTTACCATTTTTTTTTGCAATCAGACTGTTTGACTGCTTCTCCTTTCATTACGATTGTAAATAGAGTATAAGCTATTTGCGCAGCAATATCAACTTTATGAAAGAAAAAAGCGCGGCGAAAAAAGCCGCGCTTGCATATCTAAGAGAAAATCAAGAGGACAGCCGTACTGCGTCTACCGCGCGCCGTCCACCTTGTCCGCGTAACGGATGGTCTCCATGGCGTCATGTGCGTAACGGTCGGCGCCGATGCGGTCGGCATATTCCTGATTGAGGACCGCGCCGCCTACCACGACTTTGCACCAAGGAGCCTGCTCCTTGAGCAGGGCGATCGTTTCCTGCATGGCCGGAACGGTTGTCGTCATCAGCGCGCTCAAACCGGCCGCCGGCGCGTGATGGCGGAGAACCGCATCTAAAATCTCCTGCGGCGCGACATCCTTGCCGAGGTCGATGACTTCAAACCCGTAGTTCTCGAGCAGCAGACGCACGATGTTTTTACCGATATCATGAATATCGCCATGTACGGTCGCGATGACGACAGGGCATTTGCTCGCAGTATGCTCGTCAGACATCCGCGCCTTGATTTTTTCAAACGATGCCTTGGCTGCCTCGGCCGCCATCAAGAGCTGCGGCAGATAGACACGCTTCTCCTCGAATCCCTGCCCGACGATATCAAGAGCAGGGATGATTTCATCTTGAATGATTTGCAGCGGCTCGGTATCTGCAAGCATCTGCTCGGTGAGTTCTGCAGCCTGTTCCTTGAGCCCCTTGGCAATCGCCCGCTGCAGAGCGGAAGCGTAAGCACCGGAGGCGGCAGCGGAAGGCGTAACTGCTGATTGTGATCCTGTGCGGTTTTCGGTCTGCGCGGAATCCGTGGAGCTGCTCCCTCCGGCAGACGGCGCTGTCTGCGCTGCCGCGGCTTCCGGCAGAGAGGATACGAAGTCAATATAGTCACTGCAGTTTTCGTCCATCTGATGCAGGGCGCGAAACGCGTAATAGGACTTCATCATATCCTGCGCGTAAGGATTCATGATCGCCGCCGAGAGCCCATTCTCCAGCGCGCAGGTATAGAAGGCCGCGTTAATGGCGTCCCGCTTCGGCAGACCAAACGAAACATTTGACACACCGAGAGAGGTATGACAGCAGAGCTTTTCCTTGATCAGGCGGAGCGCCTTGAGGGTTTCCATGGCAGCGTCCGGTTCCGCGCTGACGGTCATAGCCAGAGTGTCAAAAATGATATCTTTTTTGCTGATGCCGTAGGCTTCGGCACAGGCGAGGATTTTTTCGGCGATTGCGACGCGGCCTTCCGCAGTCTTTGGGATTCCGCTGTCGTCGAGTGTCAGCGCGACGACCAAACCACCGTATTTTTTGACTAGCGGGAAGATTGTACGCATGGATTCCTCCTTGCCGTTTACGGAGTTGATCATCGCTTTCCCGTTGTAGGTACGAAGCGCGGCTTCCATCGCGGCCGCGTCAGAGGTATCGATTTGCAGCGGCAGATTGATGACCGCTTGCAGTTCCTCTACGGTCTCCTTGAGCATGGCGGGCTCATCAATTTCCGGAAGACCCACATTGACATCTAAGATATGCACGCCGCATTCCTGCTGACGGATGCCCTCCTGCAGGATATAGTCGATATCGTGCTCCTTGAGTGCCTGCTTGAAGCGCTTTTTGCCGGTCGGATTGATGCGCTCGCCGATCAGCAGCGGCTGCCTGTCAAACTTGATCGCGTGGGTGTAGGAGGACACGCAGGTGATCCCTTTGTCCGTCAGCGGGACAGGGGTAAGCGCACGAGAAAGCGCAACGATTTTTTGGATATAGGCCGGTGTCGTGCCGCAGCATCCGCCCACGATACGCACGCCTTGCCGGATATAGGCAGCCATATCGGCGGCGAATTCGTCCGGCAGTGTCCCATAGACCGCTTTCCCGTCGGTTTCCTGCGGCAGACCGGCGTTCGGCTTGAGCAGCACCGGAATCGAAGCGTTAGCTAAGAGCTCCGCGACAACGCCTTGCATCTGCTTTGGTTCCAACGAACAATTCGCGCCGATGGCATCCGCACCCATGCCTTCCGCCATGGCGACCATAGCTGCCGGAGACGCGCCGGTCATCAGCTTGCCGTCCTCACCGTAAGCATTGGAGACAAAAACCGGAAGCTTGCAGTTTTCTTTGGCGGCGAGCAGGGCAGCCTTGGTCTCGTAGCTGTCACTCATGGTTTCGATATAGATGAGATCAACTCCGTTTGCCGCGCCGAGGCGCACAACCTCCGCGAATAGGCTGACTGCGTCCTCAAAGGCAAGATCGCCGTAAGGCTTAAGCAACTTGCCGCAGGGGCCGATATCCAGCGCGATATATTTTGGCTGCGGAGCAGCGGCTTTGTCGCGGGCGATTTTGGCGTTCTGAACAGCGGCAGCGATGATCTCTGCAAGTTCTTCGTGCGTGAACTTCAGCGCATTCGCGCCGAAGGTGTTTGTCGCGACGACGTGGCTTCCGGCCTCAAAATACGATTTTTGAATTTTTTGAATGATTTCCGGATGCACGAGATTCCAACGTTCCGGGTATTCTCCGGGCGCGAGTCCGGCTTCCTGCAGCAGCGTACCCATGCCGCCGTCCAGATAAAGCAGATGTTCCTGCATATAGTCTAAGATATTCATGGTATTCATACGAGATCCCTCCGATTATCGTGTTTGTAGATGGAAACACGGCAGCAATCAGCAGCGCTGCCGCGAATATATGCGTGTTTCCGCGCCTCTGGTCATAAGAGGCGGTTATCATGGCTGCCGAAACGGGCAGTCCGTTTTGCGAACCGGTTTCCAAAGGTTGCTGCGAAGCGATTCATCATCATGGCTGCCGAAACAGGCAGTCCGTTTTGCCGCAGGCCGTACAGTTCGCATGCGTTTTTGCCTCTGTGCCGCTTATCTGAGAAGTCCGCGGCAAAAGTCCGATGAGCGCGGTTACAGATTTGCTCGGCGACATCAAGAGACTGTCATTGAGCGAAAGTCCGATTTTGCGGGGACAGTCCAACGCCCGAAAGAACGCCTTCTGTGCGTCGAGCGGAAAGTCTCCGTAGCCCGGGCTGAAGCGCGGACGGGTTTGATAGCCCTCTGCGGCATAGTCCGCGGCAAGTTCATCGCAAAACGCGTCACAAAGACTCTCGATGCGTTCCGCGCCGATCGCCTGCATACACAGCGCCTTCGTCGGGGAAAGCCGGCCGTATTTCGCGATGAGACGATCCGGCGCCAAACCGACTGTGGCCGCGAACAAGATCACCTTGTCGCAGCCCTGCAGATTACGGCAGAGCCCCTGACTGTCGGTTTGGAGAAAGCCTAGATCCAGCAGCGTTTCGGCGGACGGCTGCGTGTTCGCCTGTATGAGATCACATGCAGACGGCGCATTTTTGCCGGCAGCGATGCGCGCGGAAGCGGCTGCCGTTTTGGCTGGATTCTCTCGTACTGCTGTTCGAAGCGTTGCTACACGCCAGCAGACCTTATAAACAAGCTGCGGCAGCAGTTCGGCAAGACAGTCCGCAAGCAGCTTGTCGAAAGCGTGTTCTGACTCGTCACCGCAGCGCATATAGCGCAGGATCTCGCGCCGGTTGACGGGCGGCTGCGCGAAAGTTTTGGTATGGATGATGGATTCCATTGGTGATGTCCTTTACATTTACGTCCGGTCTAATGATCGAGCGCGATTTTCGCGGATGCGAAGCAGTTACTTGCCGAGCATATCAGACAGGTTCGACTGAATCTTCTGCGCGACATCGGGCTTGTTCATGGAGTAAACATGTACATTGGTGACGTTGTTCGCGAACAGGTCGATGATCTGATCGGTCGCGTAGGCAATGCCCGCCTGCTTCATGGCCGCAGGGTCGCTGCCGAACTTGTCCACAAGCGCCTTGAACCGCTGCGGGACGTGAGAGCCGGAAAGCTTCAGCGCGCGGTCGATTTGATTCGCATTTGTGATCGGCATGATGCCCGCGACCACAGGCACCGTAATGCCGGCCTCGCGAATCTTGTACAGGAAATTGTATAAAAGATTATTGTCAAAGAACATCTGCGTGGTCAGAAATTCACAGCCGGCGTCAACCTTTTCCTTAAGGAAACGAATGTCCTCTTTCTGATTCGCGCTCTCAGGATGCTTCTCCGGATAGCAGGCGCCGCCGATGCAAAAGTCCGTGCCGCTTTCCCTAAGCTCGCGGATGAGGTCGATGGCGTGGTGATACGCCCAGGTTTCCTGATGTGAGAGATCCATATCGGCAGGGATGTCACCGCGCAGCGCCATGATGTTCTCGATGCCGGCGGCTTTGATCTCTTTGATCTTCTGATGTACCGTCTCTCTGGTAGAGGACACGCAGGTCAGATGCGCAAGGGTCTGCACATTATATTGGTCCTTGATGTTCTTTGCAATATCAAGTGTATATTTACTGGTGCCGCCGCCCGCGCCGTAGGTGACGCTGATAAAGGCGGGACGCAGCTTGGCGATTTCCTCGGTTGCCTTTTTGACGCTGTCGAACGCGGCGTCCTGCTTCGGCGGGAAGACCTCGAAGGAGAGCGAAAGTGTATCTTGTTTCAGTGTATGCATGAGTTTCATGGTTTATAATGCCTCCAAATGTATCCATAGTTTTCACCTCGCGGCAGCGCCGCGGCGTAAAGGTAAAGATGGTCGGGGATTATTATAACATGATTCCTCATATTTCGCAAGAATTCCGCATGCGAAACGGCAAAAAACTTGTTCGATAAAACAAAGAAAAATACTATGCGGTGTGCATAGCAACAAAGAAAAAATGAGAGCGCGGCATTTGTTTTTTTGTCTTTTTGTTATCAATGCTCAACCTGTTATTACAATTTACGGAGATAAATTTCAGAACTTGCCGCTGCAAAAAGTAAAAACAAGCAACGCATAATCAGCACCGCCTGCTTTCATACCTGCCGCCATCCGGCGGGTGTTGAACGTATCAACGCAAACCGGACAGGGTCAGCCTTGATTCTGTTTTTTTTCTTGGAGTATGAATAGTAACTGGAAGAAAGATACAGGTAAAAAAACTGGAAAATGGGTTGACGCAACAGGGAAAAGAATATAAAATATAGGGGCAAAAAGACATTTTATCAAAAACGCAAAGGGATATCCCTTTGTTCGTTACCATGTAACGAACAAACCTCTCCTACTTGCGAAGATGAAAAATGCATGAAAAAAATTAATGAAAGGGGCGTTAATTTAGTAATGAAAAGAAAACTACTTGTTCTTTTAATGGCAATTTTAGTGGTCGTGGCTATGATGCCGACGGCAGCGTTTGCTGCAAACGGCGGCATTATTGATGTCAGCGGCAATGTGACGGTTAGCAAGATTAATTCTGAACCAACTTGCAATCCTAGACTCTACTATGGTGAAGTCAATGTCAATGGTAACGCAACAGAAAGCAAGACACAGTTGACCCATAAGGTGCTACCGGTCGTTAGCTGGAAGAACGGCTATAATACCTACCATGTAATTCCTTCCACCTATCAATACTACGTTTACAACATTAAAGATCCAAATAATATCCTCAAAAAAATTGAAGGCGGTGTAGGAACAGACACACTTCAGCAATGGGGATGGCCGGGGACGTACAAGTGCTATCAGACGATGGTGACAACCGATGGTAAGACAAACGGAACCGCTACTTTTGATATCGATTTGGTCTATCAGTTTAGCAGATTGAATTCTTCCATTGGTTACTACGATCGCAACAACTGGGGTGGGCGTACTTTACACTTCACAATTAAGCAGACTGTGGAGAACCCCACCACTTATACAGTCATTTACACAGACGGTGTAGATGATGAAACAGTCTTTGAAGATCAGGTTACATCAGGTTTGAAAGTTGGCGATACGACACCTACTTTCACAGGTAGTACCCCGACGAGAGAAGGGTATACGTTCGCGGGTTGGAACCCTGAAGTAGCCAATACAGTAACCGAAGATGCTACCTATGAAGCCACTTGGCAGCCAGATGCACCAAAAAATAGCGACGTAGAGAAACTTCTTACAAATGCAGTAAAAATCGATTGCGTCAATACCGCAGTAAGCCATGATTCTGTGATTTATCCATTAGAGAATGATACATACAGCATTGGCACTGTTACAAAGAACACAGCCGGTGAGTATACGGTAGACGTAACGGTCAACGCAGCGGAATATGTAAAGCAGTATAACGATGAGAAAAAGGTAACTCACGAACTGAAGACAGATGAAGAATCTGGGAAGGTGATTACGCTTAAACATGACGGTACAAATTGGGTGGTACAGTCGAATGTGCCGGTAACATTTGATGTCGTCTGTAAAGAAACTCCGGCTCCAAGCGATGAGGATATCATTGCATTAGAAGATGCAGTTATCGTTGATTGTACGAAGCAGGACGCGCATCCGGATAAAACTTATAAGCTCGTGCAAGACTCCTATCTTGTAGGCGAAGTTCAAGGAAACGAATGTACTGTTTCAATATGGGATGCTAAGCCGTATATCGCAGAATATAATACAGATGTTGCCGGAACGCATCGACTAAAAGATCAAAAGCAGGACTATGAGGTACAGCTTTCTTATAAAAATGGAAAATGGACTGTGGCAAAACCGGCACACCTTTATGTAGAATGCGAAGAAACAAGCACTGAACCGGAAATTAAGAAGGAAGATATTGAATTTTTACTTTATAGTAATGCAATATGTGTAGATTGTACAACAAACGATATGCATGCGGATAAGCTCTATGGATATGAGGGAGATTTTGCATATAGCCCTGTTCAAGATGGAAAGTGCACCGTTACGCTTCAAAATGTAAATGAAACGGAGTATATCCAAAAGTACAGCACAGATATTACAGAAGCGCACACGAAAGATGCAACTGAATCCAAATTAACAGTTGAACTTGAACATGATGGCGTGAAATGGACAATCAAGACACCGGCACATATTTATGCAAAATGTGAAACCGGCGGCGATGAGCCAATCATCACTCCGGACGGTCCGACGAAAAATCAAGTAGAAGAACTGCTTTTTGGAAGAATCATCGTTCACTGCAATACAACGACCGCGCATCCGGATAAAAGTTACGGTCCGTTGGAAGGCGGTTATGAAATCGAAAAAGTAAAAGGTAACGCAAGTACCGGCTACTATGTTAACGTTAAAGTAACAGCAGCAGCCTATATTGCAGAATTCAGCAAAGATTTCGGAACGCATACACAGGCGTCCGGAGACCCTGCAGACCGCAAGATCACCTTAGTTTACGAAGACGGTGCTTGGACAGTCAGTGATAAGGCGAATGCAATCTTCTATGCAGTTTGTCAAACTGGTGGTGGAGATAACCCTGGCGATGGCGACAATACCGGAGGAAATACTGGTGGCAATACCGGTGGAAACGCTGGTGGTGGAACAATCCCGGGTGGCGACGACGGTAACGGCGGCACGGTAACACCAGTTGCTCCGACCAATCCGACTGAACCTGTAGTACCAGAAGATCCGGATGATGGAAAGACAGGAGCGAACGATCAGGCTAATCCGCATGAAGTTCCGAAGACCGGCGATAACCTGCCGATGAATCTTGTATTTTACGCATTCCTTGCAGCAAGCGCTGCGATGGCAATGAGAAAAATTACAAAAAAAGAATCTAAATAGTGTTAGCAAATAAAATAGGCAGCAAGGGAAAATCTGTAGTGCATAACTGCAAAGGAGAGGTAGTCTGCTAATAGATTTGCAAATGTAAAAACTACACCAAAAAAGTCGGGTGCACAGCTTAGTTTATGCATCCGGCTTTTTCTAGTATGACGGACATGTAGTTCGTCTGTGGTGAAAGACCCCCATCAAGATTTCATCAAAAGATTCGAGAGGGAGCTGAAGCAGCTGACAAAGCGAAGCTGGTCCGTGACAATGGACGAACGAATCAAAAGATTAAATCAAGTGATCCGTGGATGGAACAACTACTTCCGAATGGGAAGCATGAAAGAAAACCACAAGCGGATAGATGGACCTCTGCGGAACAGAATGCGGATTGTCATATGGAAACAGTGGAAGACAGGGAAAACTAGGAGCACCTCTATGGATGGCGAAACACTCTGCGGGATTTGCAGATCACGATCAAGCGGCTATAAAGAACGCGGGATTGCGTTTCATAAGCAAAGAAGTCCTCGCAAAACGAGGACTTCTAAGCCGTTTGGATTATTATTTGAATTGAACCGCCGTCTGCCGAACGGTACGCAAGATGGTGTGAGAGGGGCTAGAACTAAGCCCCTACTCGAGTATATGGGTATAGTATAAGCCACCCTGTGTCCGGTTCCCAATTCTTGCGGTTTGGCGGCGCGACCAGCTGCTACATCCTGCGCGCGGAAAAACACGCGCTTGTGTTGGACTGCGGTACCGGACTGTACGACGCGGCGCCTTACCTCGCGGGATGCGCCGAGATCGATGTACTTCTTACCCATTTGCATTATGACCACATTCTCGGACTGCTTGACAGCAGCGCGATACCGTCTGAGGCGCGCGTACGTGTCTATATCAGCGGCACCTATGCGTCGAATATTCAAAAGCTTATGGATTTTTTACGCGCACCGTTTTGGCCGATTTCGAAGCATATCGGAGAAATTACTTTTGTGGACTGCGGACAGGTCCTGCGCTTGACAGAACGTGTTTCCGTGAGATTTTTTTCGGCGAACCATCCCAATGACGCGACCATTATCCGTGTGGATACCGATAACGGCTCTGTCTGCCTTGTATGCGACTGGGAACATGATCCCACAAACTCTGATGCTGATTTTGCTGTAGAAGCTCCGCGAGATACGATTTTGGAGGGCGAAGATACGAAGGCCGAGAGCCGCATATTTTCTTACGACGAGGAACGAGAATTATCTTATGACAAGGGCTGCGGACTTTCGCATGCCGCGCTTACGCTGAAAGAAGCGCTTCGCGGCTGCGCGCTGATGCTTTATGACGGCATGTACACAGAGGAGGAGTATCCCTCGCGTAAGGGCTGGGGGCATTCGACGTGGCAGGAGGGGGTCAAAGCCGCCACCCAAAATCATGTGTCGAAATTGATCATCACGCATCATCTTCCGGAGCGAACCGATGAGGAACTTCTGGCACTGGAAGCACAGGCGCAAGAGGTTTTCCCTGACATACATTTTGCACGCGCCGGAGATGTATACGCTTTGTGATGAGCCGCATGGATTGTACGAAATAAAGAACAAAACAGACGTAAAATATTTAAAAAATATGCTTGACATTTTGCCTTGATATGGGTATAATGATTTATGTTGTCGGTGATAAACACGTTGCTGATAATAGGTGTTCCGAGGTAGCTCAATGGTGGAGCAGGCGGCTGTTAACCGCAAGGTCGAGGGTTCGAGCCCCTCCCTCGGAGCCATTTTTATCACAAAATGCGAGTGAGCTTGCCGGAGTGGCGGAATTGGCAGACGCACAGGACTTAAAATCCTGCGATCCTTACCGATCGTACCGGTTCGACCCCGGTCTCCGGCACCAAAAACCCCCAAAGCCCAATTGCTTAGGAGGTCTTTTTTTATTTCCTTTAAAAATAGTATTTTATTGAGAAGTATCCAAAATCAAGAAGTAGAAAAGAGGATGTAAGCAGATAACGCCTACATCCTCTTTTCTGTCCATCAGAAACGGTGGGAAAACCGTCAAGGCTATTCCCCTTTGGAAAGTCCTTTCTTGGCTTTACTAGCGGTGTTTAGAAACCAAGCTTATACAGCACCTTCTCTATATCAGTTGGTTTTAAGACTTTTCCCATAGAAACGACTTTTTCGTTAATAACAAGTACAGGCATAGTCATAACGCCATATTCCATGACTTTCTGTAATTCGGTGATGTATTCCACTTCAACAGGCAACCCCATATTTGCAACCGCCTTTTGTGTGTTTTCGTATAACTTATGGCAAGAAGTGCACCCAGCCCCTAATACTTTTATGCCGAAAATACCGTCCTCTACCTGGTGCCAACAACCGCTCATGCGTTCTGTCCTTTCTTCTGTGGCACAACCGCCGTTACAAGCGCAAGCGGGTACTTTTTGCCCTTTTTTCTTAAACAATGACATAACCGTTTCCTCCTTAAAATGTTTTATAAACTTTGCTTAAACAAGCAGATATTGAATTATATTAAAGAAATATCCCACCACAATAATTCCAATCGTGCAAATAGCAACAAAGATACCGAGCAACCTTGGCCTAACGGCTTTTCGCAACATAATCATAGATGGAAGCGATAATGTAGTAACGGCCATCATAAAAGACAGCACAACACCAAGCTGTGCGCCTTTTGCAAGCAAAGCTTCAGCAATCGGTATTGTTCCAAAAATGTCTGCATACATCGGAATGCCGGCAATCGTAGCAAGAACAACGCCAAAGGGATTCCCTGTGCCAAGTATCCGCACAATAAAATCTTTAGGTATCCAGTTATGAATGATTGCCCCGATACCAACACCAATTAAAACATAGGGCGCAACCTTTTTGGCCGTTGCAACTACTTGTTCC
>ERZ857998.494-NODE-494-length-55155-cov-7.565172_pt1 | contig 55155 bp, 51 predicted proteins | sample MGYA00519954_ERZ857998 | MGnify/ENA primary metagenome ERZ857998 (study PRJEB31778, sample SAMEA3449424) | human gut metagenome | biome: human gut; feature: human-associated habitat; material: faeces | place: United Kingdom | collected 2010/2012 ...
GGCTTTACCGTCCCGCCGCTCTGCTTTTTCGGCGGCTGCCGCTCGCTGCCCCCGTCTGGTTTGGGCTGGACGGTGTTCTTTACTCCATGCCGGCATCCGATATCCTCACCGCCGTCATTTCCGTCGTTCTGATCAAAAAACGTACCGTCAGCTCCGTGAGAGCGAATCCGGCGTTGCCTTTTCTATCGAAGCGTGATAACATGCTTCTATATGGAGTGTGATGATCATGGAAGCGATGGACAAACTGCAAAGAGAATGTCTCTCCTGCCGGGACTGCCCTCTTTCACAGGGGCGGCACAACGTCGTTTTCGGCGTCGGCGATCCCGAGAGTGAGCTGATGTTCATCGGCGAAGGACCGGGCGAGCAGGAGGATCTGCAGGGCGAGCCGTTCGTCGGCCCCGCCGGTAAGCTGCTCGACGATATGCTTGAAATGATCGATCTCGACCGTTCGCGCGTATATATTGCGAACATCGTCAAATGCCGTCCGCCGCACAACCGCGACCCGCTCAACGAAGAGCAGGCGGCGTGCCGTCACTGGCTGGACGCGCAGCGTGATCTGATCCGTCCGAAGCTCATCGTCTGTCTCGGGCGCATTGCCGCGATGGCGGTCATCAAGCCGGACTTTCGCATCACCCGCGAGCACGGGCAGTGGTTCGACATTGAAAGCGCCCGCGCCATGGCGATCTACCATCCGTCCGCGCTGCTGCGCGACATCACCAAACGCCCGGAAACGTTCGCCGACCTGCGATCCCTGCGCAGCGAGGCAAAGCGCGTCTGCGAGCGGCTCTATAAATAACAAACTACCAAACGGAAAGGTCATTTTTATGAGTGAATTTCAGCCCATTGGGCTGCAGCACAAGCCTCTTTTTGACGAAGCGCTTTCCCGGGAAAACTCCAAAAGCTCCTCGGACAGCTTCGGAAACGTATTTCTCTGGGACATTCTCTGCCGCCGCAATGTTGCCGTTCTCGGCGAGCGGCTGGGCATTGAATACCTTTGCTCCAAGGGCACTTTCTACGCCTATCCCTCCGGCCGGGGCGATCTCGTCCCCGCCATTGACGCGCTCCGCGCGCGTGCCGCGGAGCAGGGGCGGCCGCTCTATCTGGAAGGCGTGACCGCGCCGCAGCGCGCCGCGCTCGAGGCCGCTCTGCCGGGACGGTTCCGGTTTTTTGAGGACCGGGACGACGCAGACTATATCTATTCCGTTGAATCGTTCGCCACGCTCTCCGGAAAGAAGCTCCACGGCAAGCGCAATTTCTGCAACCGCTTTGAGACAGCGCACGACTGGCGCTATGAAGCGCTTTCTCCCGCCGGATTTGACGACTGCCGCAGTCTTCTCCAAAGCTGGGACGCCGAAAAGAACGGCGGCAATGCAGAGGAAAACGAGGCGATCGAGCGGATGTTTCAGTACTGGGACGGGCTCGGCATGACCGGCGGTATTCTCTATGCCGACGGCAGACCGGCGGCGTTCACCGCCGGGGAACGGCTCGGCAGCGACACGATCGACGTCCATTTTGAAAAAGCGCTCGACGATCTTCCCGGCGCGTATCCGATGATCGCGCGGGAGTTTGCCCGCCATCTGCAAAAGGATTTCCCGGAGATCCGGTATCTCAACCGCGAGGAAGATATGGGCATCCCCGGTCTGCGAAAAGCGAAAGAGGAATGGTATCCGATGTTCATGATCGATAAATTCACCGCTCTCTGGCAGGAGGACGAAGCATGACGCCGCGTCCGTCCCGCAAGGGCGACGAGAATGCGCTCAAGGCGCTCTGGCGCGAGGTGTTCGGCGATACGGACGAATATATCGACGCGTTCTTTCAGAATGTCTACCAACCCGGCATGGCGAGCGTGATCGAGGAAGACGGTTCCGTCGTCGCCGCGGCGTACGCCGTGCCGTTCGGCGCCGTCCGGTACATCTTCGCCGTAGCGACAAGACCGGAGTATCGCGGCCGGGGCTATGGCCGGGCGGTGGTGTTCGCCGCTGCGGGAGGCGAGCCGGCGTATCTCTGCCCGGCGAGCGCGACGCTTCGGTGCTGGTACGCGCTCACGATGCGCGCCAGAACGGTATCCTACCGCTCAAGTGTGCCGCTTCCGGCCGTTCGCCGGAAGATCACGGCGGAGGAATTCCGCGCACGCCGCGAGGTGTGGCTTGACGGTATCCCCCACGCAAAGTACAGCGACGGGATTCTCAAGCTCTTCTCCGTTACCGGGGAGTTTTTCTGCGGCGAGCACGATGACATTTACGCCGTGGACGACGGACGGGTGTGTGAAGCGCTCCCCGCGCGCGCGGGCGACGAACCGTTTCTCATGGGGCTCAACGGCGCGGAGCCGATCTACTGGGGCTTAGCGCTGGAATAAACCCATTTTGGCCTCTCTTGACAAGGTAAATTTCATCCTTGTAGGAGAGGCATTTTCATCATCCTGCACAAGAAGTGATATATATTTTATATATTATATATATTGCACAGTTGTTTTTTACCGTTCTCAACTGTATAATGTAAACGCAATACAAACAGAGGAGAGAATCGCAATGGAAACTTCTGTCATGCACGGCAAAGCCGTAGCCTCGCTTGTTTTAGGAATTTGTGCAATCGTCTGCTGGTTTTTTGGGGTTGGAGCTCTGGTTGGCATTATACTCGGCATAATCGGTCTCGTATTGGCTGGTCAGGCAAAAAAAGCTGGTAACACGGAGGGAATTCGGACAGGTGGCTTCGTCTGCAGCCTGATTGGACTGATCGGATCTGGCATAGCTGTTATCATTGCCATAAGTGCGCTGGCTCTTGCAGGCTCGATATTTGATAAGGCGACTCTATATGGCTCTTGCAGGCTCGATATTTGATAAAGCGACTCTATAAAAGGCTTCTCCCTCAATTGGGGAGAAGCCTTTTTCTATAAGTTTCCCAAAGTTTCGGAGTTTGCAATCCCTCAGTCAGCATCGCTGACAGCTCCCTTTGCACAAAGGAGCCCCTCATTCCGTGTCTAAGTAATATACCGTCAGAAGATCGACGCACGCGCCGTAGCTCTGCATGCCGCGGTCGTCGCCGTAGGTTTGCAGAAACGATTCATACACCTTTTCGGACACGTCCGCCGCGGGCGTTTCAAACCGCGCCCAGTAGTCATTGTTCGCGCGCAGATCGGCGCGCACGTTCTCGCTGAGCGTGGAATATACCTCGCGCCAGGCGTCGTAGTCGGCGCTGTAGAGGGCGTTTCCGAGATAGATGTAGGCAAGCAGCGCGCCGGAATAGCGGTAATCCTCGTCGCCGCTTTCCATGCACGCGACGACGGCGCAGAAGTTTGCCTCGTCCTCGCGCGCAACGCCGCGCAGATGCGCCAGCTCGTGCGCGATCGTGGACGGCAGCAGGCACGCGGGCGAATCGGCGTTGAGATTTGCCTCCGCCGTATAGGGGAAAAAGAAACCGGTATAGCGGATATAGCTCAAAAGCCGCGAGAGCAGCACGGGCTTTGCCCGCACCGCCGGGGCAGCAAGGCACGGGAAGATCTGCTCCGCGCCCCCGTAAATATCCGGGGAACGGCGGAAGATGTCGCTCTTGTCGGCACGGAATACGCCGTCTTCGCCGCGCTCTACATGCTCGCCCGCCGCATTCGCCTGTTCAGCGAAATATCGGGTAACGGTCTCCAGCTCCTGCACGGAGATATTGCGCCGTTCCAGCCCCGCCTGTTCGGTGAAGCTGTCGGAATAATACAGCACGCCCCACCAGAGACAGAAGAGCGCAAACATCGCCGCCGAGACGGAAAGGATCGTCATCCCCGTGCGGTAAGCCTTCACCCACCGCCGCCGGATGAGCCGCACGATCAGAAGGACGAGCAGCACGACGCCGAACGCCGCAAGGGAGAGGATGACCCACTCGGTCACGGAAAACGGCACGGCGGAAAAGAGCCTTCCCGCAAAGGCGTGCCACGGGCGCACGAGCGCTTTGCAAAGAAAGTTCATCACCGCCCTGTTTTCGCGCAGCACAAAGTACGCCGCGAGCCACGCGAGCGAAATGAGCAGCACCGCATGGCGCGCCAGACACAGCCTCCAGAGCGACCGGAACGTTATTTTCTTTTTCTCCGTTGTTTCCATATCCGGAATTTTACACCGTCCGGCGCCGGATGACAACCGGTAAAAAAAGACGGAGCGGGTCTTCCCTGCTCCGTCTGAGCTTGTCAAAAAAGTATTTTGACAAGCTCTCAAACGAGACCCACTTCGTTGGGCTCTCGTTTGAAAAGGCCGCGGCTCGCCGCAGCGCACTCGCTTACGCTCGCACGTTTGCGAGCCGAGATGTATTTTCTCCGACGCACATGTCGCCGGAGAAAATGATTAACACTCTATTTGCGCCTGCGGGCGCAAACTCTGCGAGGCTTTTCGACAGGCTGAAGAGAGCATTGCAGTTCAAAACCTGCAATGCTCTCTTTTGGCTTATTTCTTACTTACTGTTGTTTTTTGCGGCGGAACAGAAGGAACAGGATCAGCAAAATGACGGCGGCGGAAATGCCGATGACCGCCGGGGCTGCGGAAGAGGTCCTGCCGCTCGCGGGAGAGGAGGGCGCGCTGTCGGCGCTTTCGGTTTTGCCGGCTTCGCTTTCGGAAACGTCGGTGCCGGGCACGTCAGAAGCGGGGGCGTCTGCCGGGATATCCGCCGGGGCGGAGACGTCCGGCGAGACCGTGACGCCGGAGGCGGGCGAAGCGCTTGCCGAGGCAGAGGGTTTGGGCGTGGCTGTCGCTTTCGGCGCTGGTGTCGGCGTGGCGGTGGGTTTCGCCGTCGGCGTCGGTGTGGGCGCGTCAGAGGGCTTCACTGTCGGCGTCGGGGTCGGCGTCAGAGTGGGCGTCGGAGTAGGTGTCGGTGTCGGAGTGGGCGTCGGCGTCGGAGTGGGCGCCGGCGTCGGAGTAGGTGTCGGGGTAGGTGTCAGAGTTGGCGTCGGAGTGGGCGTCGGAGTAGGTGTCGGAGTAGGTGTGGGAGTCGGAGTCGGTGTCGGCATTAAGGCGGCGGCGGAGATGACGATATTTCCGGTGATCGCCGCGGCGGGGATCGTCAGAATGCCGGTCGCGGGATCATAGGAATACTTCCCGCTGCCGAGCACCGTGCCGCCAATAGAAATATTCCGAAGCGTGATTGGGTAGGCATAGCCTTCCGCGGGGGCGAGCTTCACAGAGTAATCCGCGTCCGCCTGCGTGTTCGTTTTGCCGGAGAAGGTGCAGCCGTTAAGATCGAACGCCACGGTGTAAACGCCCTCGGGGGCGTCGGCCCATTGCGCGGTAAGCGTTGCATTTCCGCGGACTCTCAGGCTGGAGGCGATCTTCTCACCGCCGCTCCATTTGGCAAAGACCTTGCCGTCCGGCGGCGTAAAGGTACACTCCGGCGCACGGAAGTAGGCATAGGGCGTTGCGGATGACTTTTCATAGTCATAACCGTCCCTGTGCGGGAAAACCAGCATCGGCGTCTGCGTGCCGGTACCGCCGTTGGGATCGAACGTCACGGTATACGGGTGGATGCGGGGAATGGTCTTGATGCGGATATCGCCCGTGACATATTTTCCGGGGATCGTGATCTCGCCGGTGGCGCAGTTGAGCGTGTAGTTTGCCGAGTTGAGCACCTCATCACCGATGGTCACATAGGTATAGGAGGTGTAGCTCCCCATCGCCGCGTGGTAGGGCAGCTCATAGCCCTCGTCCGGGACGAGCCTTGCGGAGTAATCCTGACCCTTTTTGGCGTATTTTTCGCCGATGATACTCGATCTGATGGCGGTGACGAGAACGGAATCCTCATCCGCGGCCTTTTCCCACTGCGCGTAGACCACGGTATCGCCGTAGACCTTATTGGCAAAATCAAACGGATCGGAATCCGCCTCCGGCCCGACTGTCCAGCCGGAGAACGTGTAAGCGCTGTCCACGGCCTTGGGTGTCAGTTTCGGCATGCTTACGGAATCGTCGTGGAAGAAACCGGAGGTAAAGCACAGCACGTCGGCGGGACGAGTCTCCGGCGTGAATTCCTGCCCGTTGGCGCTGAAGGTGACGTAAAAAAGCCTTGTGGTCGTCGAATAACCGGCCGCGCCGCGGTTGACAGTCACGGGACGGATGTATTTCCCGTCGATGTAGAGGTCGTACTCACCCGGCTTCGTGCGCTCACAGACGTAATCGGTGCAGTTCCCGTCGGTGCCGGAGGCCTTCAGCGTATATACGACGCTGCCGGCCCTGTCGCGGTACTCCACAAGGGCGCCGGCATAAGGCTTGCCGCGGAGAGAGACCTTTTCGTGCATATCGGCATACTGGTACCACACGGCGCGCAGCGTCATGCTGCTCTCCACGGTGTCTTTGGCAAAATTCCATGCGTCCGAGGAGGCGTCGGAAATGGGGTGCGCCGTCCAATGGACGAAGTAGTATTTGCCGTCTTCTTCGTCCGGCTTCGGGGATTCGGGCGCGGCGATCTTGCTGCCCTTCGGCACGGTGACGCTCGCCGGAGCTTCGCCGCCGTGACCGCACATATCGAATGTGACGGTGACCATTTCTTCCTCGCCCTCCGCCGCGGCAGAAAGCGGCAGCAGCGTGAAGCAGAGCGTAAGTACAAGAAGCAGGCTGAACAGACGTTTTTTCATATCATTCCCTCTCTCTAAAGCTACGGACAGATTGCGGCTTCGCACAAAGTATATGCGCGGCTTGGCATATACACCATATAGATACAGAATACCATATATGCCGCCCATCTGCAAGAACAAAAAACGGCGCACGGAAAAACATCCGTGCGCCGGAGAGAAAATTATCCGAAACGGTCAAAGAGCGCGTCAACGACGCCGGGGCTCGTGCGGTAATCAAACTTCCGTGCGAAGAGCGCCGTTTCCGGTGCGGCGAGAAGCTCATCGAGGTCGCCGTCCGTGAATGTGTAGGGATTGCCGCGCTGCCAGTCGATGTACCGGAGACAGCTCGCGTAGTCGTTCTCAAACGCGTGCTCCGGCAGCGTATCGCGGAAGGGGGAGTTTACGATCTCCGTCTGGACGAACATTTCGTCCGGACAGTAGGTATCGGAGAAAAACTCACGGATCTCGCTCTCTTTTTCGAGCAGATACTGCGCGAGCGCGTGCGTGATGCTGAACCATTGCGCGCCCTTCTGAAAAACGAAGCCGTCCGGCCGCCGCCGCGTACGGTCTACGCCGAAGCCGAGCTGCAGCGCGGCGGAGAGATTGCGCAGCGTCCGGCGCACGGCGGGTTTTCGGATGTTATAACGCTGCAGGGGGTAGTAAAACCGGACGCGGTAGAGATCCGTGCGGGAGATCTCCGGCGAGAGAAAGCTTACATAGTTTCTCCCGGGCGCACGGGTAAAATAGTTTTCAATGTACGCGCGCGTTTTGACCGGCACGTCCACGCCGGAGAGAAGATGGTAGTAGTCATACCCACCCGGCACAGCGGCGCGGAGAAGCTCCAGCTCCGCCTCGACCATGGCAAAATGGCCCCACGAAATGCGGTGGCGCGGCACGAACGTGACACGCGACTTTTTCGGCACGGCACGAAAACGCTCGGGATCGAACGCCGCCTTGGCGTCTGCATGAATATAAAAATCGGCGTTTTCGCTGTCGAGAAAGCGCAGCTGCTTTTCGAGGATCTCAAAATTCCCGTGTGTGAGAATGAGCCATGCGTGGCGCATGAAAAACACCCCTTTCGGCGCTTTCATTATACGGAGCATCGGCGGGAAAGTCAATCGGCACGCCCGTGCAGAAGGGGAGAAGCGCATTGACATTCCACGCTTTACAAGATAAAATATAAAAAGAATTTTATACACATGGGAGGAACCCCCATATGTCCAAGCATACCGATACCGGCCGCGCCGGGAAAAAGCTGTGGATACTGATCCCGGTGATCGCCGTTCTCATCATTGCGGCGGCGCTGGTGTGGCTGAACTCGGTGTATATTTACGCCGGCGGCCTTCACCGCCGCGACAGCGCGCAGATCGATCTGCGCGGCAAGAGCATTTCGGAGGAAAGGTATCTTCGTCTGCGCGAGCAGCTGCCGGACTGCAAAATATACTGGGACGTTCCCATCGGCGGCGCGGTGATCGACTGCGAGAGCACGGCCATCGTGCTCACGTCGCTCACGGAAGAGGACGTCGCCCGTCTGGCGTTTTTCCCCGCGCTCGCGGAGCTCGATCTTACGGCGGCGGACGTTTCTCCGGAGCGCTTTGATGCCGTCCGCGCGGCGTATCCGGCGCTTTCGGTGCGCTGGAGCATCCCCATCGGCGCGAGCCGGTATCCCTCGGATGCTGAAAGCATCACGCTGACGGACTTCACCGTTTCCGAGCTGCCGCTTTTTGACTACTTCACGGCGCTGCGCTCTGCCGATGCGCGAGGCTGCGCGTGCTACGACGCTCTTCTCGCCCTGCGGGAGAAGTACCCGGCGCTCGAACTGGAGTGGCAGGTGCCGCTCGGCAGCACGGAGTATCTTGACAGCGCCACGGAGATCGCCGTGGACGATATCTCCATCACACCGGACGCGCTGCGCGAGGCGCTGCGGTATCTTCCGGCGGCGCAGACCGTGTCGTTCCCCGCGTGCCCGTGGAGCGAGACAGAAAAGGGCGCGCTGCGCGCCGAGTTTCCCGCCGTTGCGTTCGTCTGGCCCGTGGCGATCTTCGGCGATACTTACCCGAGCGATACCGCGGAGCTGAGCTTTGCCGGACGCACATTTTCCGAAGCGGATGTTGCGGAGCTTTCGGAAAAGCTCGCCTCGCTGCCGAAGCTCACGCGCGTCGATCTCACCGGCACCGGCGTGACGGTCGAACAGATGACGCCGGTCTGCGAGAAATACCCGGCGGTCGATTTTGCATTCACGTTCGAGCTTTACGGCGTGCCGATCAGCACCGAGGACACACTTCTTGACTTTACCGGCATCGAGATGGAATCCACTGAACCGGTGGAGAGCATCCTTCCCGTGATGCACAAGCTTGAAAAGGTCGATATGTCTGACTGCGGCTTTTCCGATGAGGAAATGGACGCGCTGAATAAGAAATATGAGAACGTGCGCTTTGTGTGGACGCTGCACATAACGCACTACAACATCCGCACAGACACCACCTATTTCCGCGCCTCCTCCCGCTATTACGGATACTTCACGAACGAAACGATCAAGAAGCTCGCTTACTGCCCGGACATGATCGCGCTCGATCTCGGCCATCGGCCGATCGAGGATCTGAGCTTCCTCTATCAGATGCCCAATCTTAAATATCTTGTCCTGCTCGACTGCCATGCACTCGATCTCTCGCCGATCGCCTCGTGCGACAATCTCATCTGGCTGGAGCTCAACCGCGCTTACGCCACCAGCATCGCCCCGCTCAAGGACTGCAAGAGCCTGCGCGATCTGAACATCACGTTTATGACGCTCCTTCAGCCGGAGGACACGTTCCAGACGCTGATGGAAATGGACAAAATCGAGCGCGTGTGGTTCAGCTACGGCGTTCTCACGCAGGAGGAGCAGGAAAAACTGCAGGAGGCGCACCCGGACATCGTATATCACGGCGTGTACGACTGGGTACAGTCCAACGAGGACCCCTGGCGGTGCGATCAGGATTACTACGACATGCGCGATGCTCTCGGCCATATGTTCTATATGAACGGCACTGGCATCATCCACTGCAAGATCATCGACGGTGTCCGGTATCCGCTTGATCCGGAGTTTGAGGCCACGATGGACTGGGGAGAGCACGACAGAGACCGTTAAAGACCCTTTCAGACGTTTTTCTCGCCGAAGCGTGGGATACATATTGCGTTTTATGCCCTTATCTGGTACAATATATGGATAAGGGCGTTTTTATATCCTTTCGACAGAATGGGCGGATACGATGAAAAAGACTTCCCATACGGGACATACCGGGCAGGCGGCTTTCAGCGCGCTGCTGGAAATATCGCTGGCGGTCGTGCCGGCGCTGCTGTTCTTCTATACATACGTTCACCATTACCCGTCAGCGACGTTTTTTCTGCGGGGCAATGTGCTGTTCTTCGTTGTCTATTTCGCGATCCTCGTGCTGTTTATGACGATCTACGGCAGCTTCAGCGTACGGAAATACCGCACGCGGGAGCTGGTGTTCGCGTTCGGCCTTTCGAGCTTTTTCACGGACACCATTGCCTATTTCCTCATGTGCATGATCGCAAAAATGCTCCTGCCGCCGAAGTACGTCATCCTCACGCTGCTGCTGCAGTGCCTCGTGGAGACAGGGATCTTTATTCTCGCCCGCATTCTTGCCGACCGGCTCGAGCCGCCGGCGCCGGCGCTGCTGATTGTGCCGGAAATGGATGCCGAGGAGAACGTCCGCAGTAAGTTTGACCGCCGCCGCACGCGCTACTCCATCGACCGCGTCGTTTCCGCGGATATGCCGTGGGAGGAGCTGTGCGAGATCATGCACTCCTACACGACAGTCGTGCTGATGCCGATGGAAAAGGAGCTGCGCCGCCGCATCATGGACGACTGCTTCTGGCACGGCATCGCCATCATGCTCAAGCCGGATATGCAGGACATCATGGTAAACTGTGCCGACACGGTCATCATGAGCGATGTGCCACTCTGCGCCGTGCACACCGGCAACCACGACCGCGGCTATCTGACAGCGAAGCGTGTGCTCGATATCGTTGCGTCCGTATGCGGCCTTATCATTTGCAGCCCGATCTTCCTTGCCGTCGCCATTGCCATCAAAATTCAGGACGGCGGGCCGGTATTTTACCGGCAGAAGCGTCTCACGCTGAACGGCAAGCCGTTTTACCTTACCAAGTTCCGCAGCATGGTCGTGAACGCGGAATCCGCCACCGGCGCGGTACTGGCAGGGAAGAGCGATTCCCGCATCACGAAGGTGGGGGCGTTCCTCCGCGCCACGCGCATCGACGAGCTGCCGCAGCTTCTCAACATTCTCAACGGCGATATGACGCTCGTCGGCCCTCGTCCGGAACGGCCGGAGTTTTATCAGAAATACTGCGCCGAGTACCCGGAGTTCGCCTACCGCCTGCGGGCTAAGGCCGGCCTCACCGGCTACGCCCAGCTCTACGGGAAATACAACACCACCTTCGCGGACAAGGCGCTGCTCGATATGTACTATATCCAGAAGGCGTCCTTCCTCTGGGATCTGCAGCTCATTTTCTATACGCTGAAGATCATCTTCGTCAAGGAGAGCACCGAGGGCGTGGAAACCAAACCCGCCGAGCCGGAGAAGAAAGAACCGGCCTGCGCCGGAGAAACCAAATAATTGTGCGGCTCTTTCGCTGAAAAACCGCCGCGAATTTCCTGCTCCATATAGGAGGAAAATTCGCGGCGGTTTTCGTTTCTGATTGCATTTTGATACGACGGCAGAACCTCCGCGCGTCAATCGTATGCGACTGTATAGCTCAGCTCTCCGAAAGACGAGAGCCGGATCGTTCTCACCTCAAAGGCCGCATAGGTCAGGGTCGTCTCCTCACCCGTGGGAAGAGCTGTTTCATCAGAGCCAATCGTAATATGCAGAGTGTCCTCTCCGTAGTTGCGGATCGTCACCGATGTGAATTTATGCGTTTCAAAGTTTGTTTTGATAACCTGTAAGTGTAAGCCGCGGTCGCTGAAAAACAGCTCGCCGACGGCAGCGATATCACCGCTGTTATACGCCCTTTGAACGACACACAGGCTGCCGTCCGATTCATCCAGCCGAAGGGAATAGTCGTATTTCCCGCGGTCTTCCAGCGTGTAACTCTCACCGTTGGCATAGTCGCAGACTATGATGCGGCTGTCGATGATGCCGGAGCCGAAGGTGACTGTGGAGCACAGATCGGGAAGTCCGTCACCGGTGAGGTCGCAGAAATATGTGTTCCAGATGGGCATTCCGGTATAAAGCGGTGTGATCTCGTTTTCCGTCACGGCTTCCATCTTCTCCGGATAGCAGCGGAACGTTACGCCCGGATATTCTGGGAGATCGATTTCAAGGCGTCCGTCCCGGTTCGTTATCTCGGGTTTTTCCAGATAGTCGAACCACTTTTCCGCTTGCGCCGGCCCCATATCGGACACATTATCACCGCCGCTGGGAAGGCTCTGCTCTGTTTTTGGATTTGTCAGAAAGCAGACCGCTGCCGCGGCGCAGATGAGCGCAGAGGCCAAAATGATCCAGAACGCGGGCTTCTTATAGTTCATCACAGACTTTACCCGCGTCTTTACTCCCACCTCGCCGAAAGCGAGGGGACACGCCGCAATGCTGCGGCGGCTGACGCTGCAGGATACAAGCGCATGCGTATAATCGGCTCTTTGCTCATTGCCCATTTCCCGGATGACTCTTTCGTCGCAGGCAAGCTCTATATCCCGGCACAGCAGGATGTAGCTGAGCCATAGCAGCGGATTGAACCAGTGGACCGTCAGCAGCAGAAAACCGAGCGGCTTCCACCAGTGATCCCCGCGGCGGATATGCGCCTGCTCGTGGGCGATCACATGATCCATCTCGCGTTTGTCCATATGATACGGGAGATAGATCTTTGGCCGGATGATCCCCAGCACGAACGGAGAACAAACATTTTCGCTTTGATAGATATTGTCCCGCAATATCACCGCTTCGCAGACCCTGCGGCGCAAACGCCGGTAGCTCACGGCGGAGTAGAGGAAAAGTGCAGCTACTCCCAAAAGCCAAATCACCGTTAAAACCGAGATCCATATCTGCAGCGGATTGGCGCTCGCGCCCGGCGCGGGCGAAAGCGAATGGTCAATGACCGGGTTGATGACCTGATCGAGGGCGGGAACGCCCGTTTGAACGGAAGGCGCCGTCTCCATCATAATGCTCGGGCTGACCGTTTCCGCGCTAGGTATAAGACTCAGCGCACTCTTGATGGAAAACGGGAAGATTAACCGGACGGCGACAATGCCCCAGAGCAGAACATTCACCCATTTTGGCGCTTTTTTCAGGCAGAACCGCAATATCAGAACCGCGATTACGATCCAGCTTGCGGCTATGCTCCGGTTGACGATCTCTAGAAACAGCTCGCTCACGATCTCTCCCCCTTTCGGATACGGTCGATCATCTGCTGCACCTCGTCGAGCTCATCATCGGAGAGATCCTGCCGTCTGGTAAAGGCGGCGATAAACGCGGGGAGAGAGCCTTCAAACTTCTTTTCCACCAGCTCGTCGATCTCCCACGCCTGCGCCTCGTCCTTTGATACAAGCGCCGTTACCATGCCGTCTTCATTTTTCAGGACGCCGCGCTCCCCAAGCCGCTTGATGACTGTATACGTCGTGGTCCGCTTCCATCCCAGCTGCTCCTGACACAGCCTTGCAAGCTGCGCGGCGGCGATCGGTCCGTGCTCCCACAAAATCAGGCAGAAACGGTATTCGCCCTCGTGGATCTTCGGAATCTCCATGGGTAAGCCCTCCTTGTCTACGTTGATAGACTCTATGCATAGTCTACACGGTTAGACAACGGAAGTCAAGGAAAAATATAAGAACACACAAGGTATCAGCTGCTCATATTAAGGATTGCATTTTCCGTGGTTTATTGGTAAAATACCTTGATAAACTATACAGATCATCGGAAGGAACAGGGAAATGGGCGAACGGAGTCTCATCAGTGTGGTCGTGCCGGCGTGGCGCGCCGAAAAAACGCTTGCCGCCACGCTCGATTCCATCCTCTTGCAGACATGGCGTGAGCTCGAGGTGCTCGTCGTGGACGACGCCTCGCCGGACGGAACGCTCGCTCTGGCACAGAGCTACGCGGCGAAAGATCCGCGCGTCCGTGTGATCGCGCAGCCGGAGAACGGCGGCGTATCCAAAGCGCGCAACCGCGGCGTGCGCGAGGCGCGGGGCGAATGGATCGCCTTTCTCGACAGCGACGATCTCTGGATGCCCGAAAAGCTCGAGCGCCAGATGGCGCTCGCGGCGCGGCACCCGGAAGCGGGCCTCTTTTTCACGGGCTCGGCGTTCATTTCCGAAGACGATCACAAATACGGCTACACGCTCTCCGTGCCGGAGCGCGTGAATTACCGCCGTCTGCTTGGGCAGAATGTTATTTCCTGCTCGTCGGTTCTCGTCCGCCGGGAGCTGATGGAGAAATTCCCCATGGGGAACGACGCCATCCACGAGGATTTCGCCGTCTGGCTGAAGATTCTCCGCGAAGAGCCATGGGCCTACGGCGTAAACGAGCCGCTGCTCGTTTACCGCGTGTCGCGCTCGTCCAAATCCGGCAACAAACTCAAGGCCGCGCGCATGACGTTTGGAACGTATCGCTACGTCCGCGTCCCGCTGCCGCTCGCGGTCTGGAGCGGCGTACTGTATACCGTCCGCGGCATCCGGAAATTCCGCGCCATCGGCGCGTCGCTGACGGACGAGACCTTTGCGCTTCCCGCGCCGGAAGCCGGATCGGAGACGGAATGAAGCGAGTCTGCCATCTCACCAGCGTGCACAGCAGCGACGATACTAGAATATTTCACAAGGAATGCGCGTCACTTGCCGAAGCAGGGTATGAGGTTTATCTTGTTGCCCCCGGAGAGAGCCGGGAAGAGCTCGGCGTGCATATCGTCGGCGTGGGGGAAAAGCCCGTCGGCACGCTCAACCGGCTCACGTCGCCCTTTGTGAAGTACGCCTACGAAGCGGCGCTCGCGCTCGACTGCGAGCTCTACCATCTGCACGATCCGGAGCTGCTGCCGTATGCGCTCAAGCTCAAGCGGCACGGGAAAACCGTGATTTTCGACAGCCACGAATTTTATTCCCTGCTCATTCAGGAAAAGGGGTATATCCCCGGCTTTCTCAAAAAACCGGCGTCGCGCATTTACGGCGCGCTGGAAGCGGGCGTTTTCAAAAAACTCGACGCGGTCATCATTCCCTGCACCTCGTTCGGGAAAAACCCGTTTGAGAAGTGCGCCAAACGCACTGTGATCGTGGATAATCTCCCAGACGCCGGACGCTTCCCGCCACCGGAAAAGCTCTATCCGGACGCGGAGAACACCGTCGGCTATGTCGGCGGCGTGACCGCCGAGCGCGGCATTACAAATCTCATCCGCGCATGCGCCATCGCCGGGGCGCAGCTGCATCTGGCCGGCCCCGTCTGGCCGGCGTATCTCGAAGAGCTGAAGAAAATGCCGGAGTTTGCGTGCGTGGACTATGCCGGTGTCGTTCCGTATGCCGAGGTGCCGGAATACTGCCGTCATTTTTCCGTCGGCTGCGCAACGCTTTTAAATATCCACCAGTACGTCTGCACTGACAATCTGCCCACCAAGGTCTTTGAATATATGGGCGCGGGACTCCCGTCTATCGTTTCCGATACGCTCTCGGCCCGGGAGCTTGAAGAGAAGTTTGACTGCTGCGTCTGCGTCGACCCGGATAAACCGGAGGAGATCGCCGCCGCTATCCGGACGCTGCTGGACGATCCCGAGCGCCGGGCGGCCATGGGCGAGCGCGGCTACGGCGCGCTGCAAACCCGCTTTAACTGGCAGACCGAGGAGAAAAAACTGCTGGCGCTGTACGAAGAGCTGCTGTCTCTCAAAGGAGAATGATCCATGCTGGATGAATCCACATATCGCCGTATAAAAAAAGAATATGGCTTTCCTGCCTATATTTTTGATTCCGACCGGTTCTGCGAAAACTATCGCCTGCTCACGGAGGGCATGAGCGCCGCTTATGCGCCCTACCGTGCGGCCTATTCCTACAAAACCAACTACACGCCCCGCATCGTTTCACTGGTGCGCTCGCTCGGCGGCATGGCGGAAGTTGTCTCCGGCATGGAGTACGCTCTGGCGCGGCGCGTCGGCAACGCGCCGGAGAATATCCTCTTCAACGGCCCGTGCAAGGGCGAGGACGGAATTGCCGCGCTGCTCGACGGCGCATGCGTCATCATCGATAATGCGGAGGAACTCGCCGCGGTGCTCCGCGCGGCATCCGCTCACCCGGAATGCGTCTGTCATACGGCGCTGCGGCTGCATGTCGATATCGGCAGCGGCAAGCCCTCGCGCTTCGGTCTGTGCGCCGAGCCGGAGTATCTGAAAACGCTCGCCGCGCGGCTGCGCGCGGCGGGGAACATCTCCTTTGACGGCATCCAGTGCCACATCAGCGGCAGCCGCAGCATTGCCGGATGGGAGAGCCGCGCGAGAGTCATGCTCGCGCTCGCACGGGAGCTTTTCCCGGATGCACCGCCGAAATTTATTGATCTCGGCAGCGGTATGTTCGGCCGTCTGCCGGAGGAAATGCGCGCTTCGTTCGGTCAGAATATCCCGACGTTTGCCGAGTACGGCGCGGCGGTCGGTACGCTTTTTCGGACGCAGTACGGCGCGCTGCCGGTAAGCGAACGCCCCGCGCTCATCACGGAGCCGGGTACAACGCTCGTGGCCGACACGATGCAGTTTGCCGCGCCCGTAACGGCGATCAAATCCCTGCCGGGGAACGACTGCGCGGTGCTCGACGCGAGCATCCATACCGCCGGCGTCATCTCGCAGATGCGAAATCTTCCGCTGCTCGTGCTCGACGCGAAAACGCCGCGGGAAAATCTGAATTTCACCGGCTACACCTGTCTCGAATACGACATCCTGTACCGGGGCTACACCGGGCCGCTCGATGTTGGCAGCAGCGTGATCTTTGATAACATCGGCTCCTATTCCAACGTTCTCAAGCCGCCGTTCATCCACCCGGACGTGCCGATGATCGAGTACCGCAAGGGCGACGATTCCCTGCGCCTCATCAAGCGGGCGCAGACGGCGGAGGAAATATTCGCTCAATATGTTTTCGAGGAGTAAGAAAGAGCTATGAAAGAATGCACGGTTCTCATGACCGGCTGCGGCGCGCCGGGCGCGCCGGGGATTATCCGGTGTCTGCGCAAAAACGGCGAGCGGGACATCCGCATCGTTGCCGTAGACCGCAATGAAAACGCCGGTGCGCGCGATCTTGTCGATGCATTTTATACCGTTCCCTCGGCGGAAAAGGAGGACTTCCTTCCCGCCGTGCTGGATATCTGCCGCCGTGAGAGCGTGCAGGTCGTCATCCCCATCGTGACGCGCGAGCTCATGAAATTTGCCCGCGCGCGAGCGGAGTTTGAGGCTCTCGGCGCGAAGGTATCCGTGATGGAGCCGGACAAGCTGGAGATCGTTAATAACAAAGCACACCTGCTCGATGCAATGCGCGCGCATGGCCTGCGCACGCCGGAGTACCGGCGCGTGCATACCGTGGAGACGCTGAAGGCCGCCGTCTCCGCGCTGGGCTATCCGGAAAAGGCGCTGTGCGTCAAGGCGGCGGTCGGCAACGGCAGCCGCGGCATCCGCATGCTCAACGCGAACATTTCGCGCTTTGACCTTTTCTTTGAGCAGAAGCCGAACTCCATGTTCATCAGCTATGAGGAGCTGATCCGCACGCTCTCCGAGCGGGAGACCATGCCGGAAATGCTCGTCATGGAATACCTTCCCGGCACCGAATACAGCGTTGATTTTCTTGCCGACCATGGTGAGCCGATCTATACGGTATCGCGCCGCGGCCTATCGGTCGTCACGAGCAACATGATGTCGCTTGTCGTGGACGACAATCCGGCAGTCAAGGAAATCTGCACGCAGGTCGTGCGCTCTCTTGAGCTCGACGGCAATTTCGGCTTTGATCTTCTCTATAATGCCAACGATGAAACGCCATATGTTATCGAGATCAATCCGCGCCTGACCGCGGGCGTTGTATCGTGCGCGGCGGCGGGTGTCAACCTGCCGTATCTCGGTATGAAGCGGCTGCTCGGCGAGCCGCTGCCGGAGCTGACGCCTCATTTCGGCACGCGTATGTCCCGGCGGTATCAGGAGGCGTTTTTCGACGCCGCCGGAAACCGACTTGACTGGTAAAGGAGCTGACGATATGAAGAAAGTTCTAGTCCTCGCCCCGCACACCGACGACGGCGAGCTCGGCTGCGGCGGAACGGTGGCACGGCTGCTGGAGGAAGGCTGCGAGGTGCATTTCGCTGTGTTCTCCACCTGCGCGGAGTCCGTCCCGGCGGGCTTTCCGGCGGACGAGCTGAAAACGGAGTTTCTCTCCGCCATGGAGAGCTACGGAATACCGGCAGAACAGCTTATCCTTTTCGATTTTCAGGTTCGTCATTTCCCGGCGCACCGGCAGGAGATTTTGGAGGAGCTCGTGCGGCTCAATCGGCGCATCGTGCCGGATCTCGTGCTTGCCCCGTCGCTGCACGACGTGCATCAGGATCACCATACCATCGCCGAGGAGGCCATCCGGGCCTTCAAGCGCACGAGCATCCTCGGCTACGAGGAGCCGTGGAACAACCTGACGTTCAACAATCAGGTATATGTCACGCTTGAAGAACGCCATGTAGAAAAGAAGATCGCCGCCGTGGAGCGGTATATCTCACAGCGCGGGCGCATTTATGCCTCCGGCGAGTATATCCGCGCACTGGCCATGAGCCACGGCGTGCAGATCGGACGGCAGTACGCCGAGGTCTTTGAGACCGAGCGCTGGATCCTCTGACAAGCACAGACATCCGGCGCGCAAAAGGAAAGGAACGCCATGAAAAAGATCCTGCTGGTTTTCGGCACGCGGCCGGAGGCCGTGAAAATGTGCCCGCTCGTGCAGGAGCTGCGCGCCCGGCGCGAAATAAAAACCGTTGTCTGCGTCACGGGACAGCACCGCGAGATGCTCGACCAGATCCTTGCAACGTTTTCCGTCGTGCCGGACTACGATCTCTCCGTTATGAAGGATTCGCAGACGCTCTTTGACGTAACAACCGGCGTTCTCGAAGGGCTCAAGGGCGTGCTGGAAGCGGAAAAGCCGGACATCGTCCTCGTGCAGGGCGACACGACGACCGCCTTTGCCGCCGCGCTCGCGGCCTATTATCTGCGCATCCCGGTGGGGCATGTGGAGGCCGGGCTGCGCACGCGGGATATCTACAGCCCCTATCCTGAGGAATTCAACCGGCAGGCGGTGTCCATCGTCAGCCGCTACAACTTTGCGCCCACGGAGCAGGCAAAGGAAAATCTTCTCGCCGAGGGGCGCGACCCCGGCACGATCCACGTGACCGGCAACACGGTCATCGACGCGCTGAAAACGACCGTCCGCGCCAACTATACCCATCCGGAGCTCGCATGGGCGGCAGGGAAGAGGCTCATTCTCATCACGGCACACCGCCGGGAAAATCTCGGCGAGCCGATGCGCCACATGTTCCGCGCCATCCGCCGCGTGCTCGATGAGCACGACGATGTCCGCGCGATCTACCCCATCCACCGCAACCCCGCCGTGCGCGAAACGGCGGCGGAGGTGTTCGGCGGCGACGAGCGAATCCATATCATCGAGCCGCTGGATGTGCTGGATTTCCACAACTTTCTCGCGCGCAGCTATCTCGTGCTCACCGACAGCGGCGGCATTCAGGAGGAAGCGCCGAGCCTCGGCAAGCCGGTGCTCGTCATGCGCGATACGACCGAGAGGCCCGAGGGCGTCGCGGCCGGAACGCTCCGGCTGGTAGGCACACGGGAGGAAACAATCTACGAGAGCTTCACGGAGCTTTTGGATAACGCGGCGGCGTACAAAAAAATGAGCCGCACCGCGAACCCCTACGGCGACGGCCGCGCCTGCCGCCGCATTGCGGACATTCTTGCAGGAGAATAACGGATGAAAATCCTCATTGCAGCCTCTGGCTTTGACAGTCCGAGAAAACACGAAGTAAATATTTTTGCTCTAGATCAGGCCAAAGCGCTGCGGGATGCCGGACACGATGTCCGCTTTGCCGCCGTGGACACGCGGTCGATCCGCCACTCCCGCCCGTGGGGGTGTTATCGATACACGCTGGACGGCATACCCGTTTATTACGCTTCGGTTCCCTGCGGCGCGCTGCCACTGGGGCTTCCGGAGCTGGCCGGACGGCTGGCGGCCTCCGGCATCCGTCGCGCCATAGCAAAGGATGGTTGGAAGCCGGACGTTATCCACCAGCATTTCGGCTTTGAACTTGCCGCGATGGCGGAGCGGGAGGGCATTCCGTTCGTTTTCACTGAGCACTCCTCCCTGCACAACCGTGCGCTTTCACCGGAGAAGGCGGAACATCTGAAAAGAAAATATGAGTGCTGTGCCGCCGTGCTGGCGGTCAGCCAGGCGCTTGCGAAAAACATGCGCGCCAACACCGGGGTCGAAGCTATTGTCGTACCCAATATCGTGGATACGGCGCAGTTTGCGCCGAAGAGGATCGCGCACGAGCGCTTCACGTTCGTATCGGCTGGCAATCTCATCCCAGTGAAAAACATGGCGGGGCTTCTCCATGCGTTCGCTGCGCTGCACGGCGAGCCGAGGCTTATCATTTTCGGCGATGGACCGGAGAGCGGCGCGCTGCGGGCTTTATGCGCCGAACTGGGGCTGTACAGCCGCGTCTCCTTCCGCGGCCACTGTCCGCGAGAGGAACTTGCCGAAGCGTACGCCGCGGCGGACTGCTTTGTGCTGGCGTCGAGGAGCGAAACGTTTGGCGTCGCCTATATTGAGGCAATGGCGGCGGGGCTTCCAGTGATTGCCACGCGCTGCGGCGGTCCGGAGGATTTTGTCACGGAGGAGAACGGCATCCTGATCCCCGTGGACGACGAGAGCGCTCTCGCCGGCGCCATGGAGCGAATGATGCTCCGCCGCGAAGACTACGACAGTGCGGCGATCTCCGCAGACACCCGCCGGAAATTCGCCCCCGAGACCATCGCCGCTCGGCTTACCGAGCTTTATGAGGGAGTTCTTTCATGCTGATTTTGTATATCACCTATGTGGATATTAACTCCGGCACCTCCGGATCGTCGGTACGCCCGCAGAAGATGTACCGGGCGTTTCTCGACGCAGGGCATGAGGTGAAGCTCCTCTCCGGAGCACAGCAGCGCTGGGGAAGAAAGGCGCGCACCGAAGCGGTACAGGAGATACGGCGGTGGCTTAGGGAAAACCGGCCGGATATCTGCTATATCGAATCTCCCTCTATGCCGATCACGTTCCGCTGCGATATCGCTCTTATCCGGAAAATCTCCCGAATGGGAATTCCCATCGGGTATTTCTACCGGGATTTCTATTGGATGTTTCCGGAACTGTATCCCCGCCGGACAGATCTTACCGGCTGGCTGAAGGATCACTGGCTGGATTATTTGCAGCAGCGCACAAATAACGTGCTCAAATGTGCAGACATCGTGTACTTTCCATCGGAAGAATGTAAGAAGTATTTTTCCTATACAGATATGCGTTCGCTGCCCCCAGCAGGCGAAGATCATCTTTCTGAGCGGTGCCCGGAGGAAAAGACCTGCATATATGTCGGTGGGCTGGACGGCGGGTACGGCGTCGGGATGCTGCTTGAGGCGCTTGAGCAGCTAAACGCCGGAGACAGGACATACCGTCTGATCCTTGTTTGCCGGGAAGCGGAGTGGGCGGCGTTTCAAAGTCCATACAGGGACGCGCCGTGGCTGGAAGTACATCATACTTCGGGCGAGGGGCTGGAGCCACTGTATGCGCGCGCCGCCGTTTCTGTTATACCAGTCTGCCCGACACCGTATACGCATTTAGCGGTCAATGTAAAACTTTTTGACTACCTGAGTTATGGTCTGCCTGTTGTTGTTACAAACGCTCGGACGATTTCGGCCATTGTCCGTGAAAACGGCATCGGTTTGGTCGTGCCGTATGAGGCGGAAGCTCTGGCGAACGCGCTGCAAAGCATAATGGAAAATCCAGGGAAAAGAAAAGAATATGAAAAACAATGTATCGAAGTACTGAGAAACGGAAATCTCTGGGTTCACCGCGTTCGTCAGATCGTTTCGGATTTGGAGGAAAAATAATGAAGAATCTTCTTCTTCTTACGTTTGCCGGTCTCGGAGAGCGGCATAATGTTGGCGCCCCTACGTTCTGGAAAACGGTAGAGGGGTTTATTGCTGCCGGATGGAAGGTTTGGATTGTGGATGTCGGCACAAAAGAGGATACGCCGCTCGGCGAACGGGACTACGGGGATGGACTTTATATCGTGCGGTTTAATCCTCCTTTTTTGAGGGAGACCAGAATCCGGAAAATTGGATGGTTTTTTGGCTTTGCCAATGTGTTTGCCATTCGCCATATCCTGATCCGGGAAGCAGGGCGACTTATAAATGAACAGCATCTTGCCGCCGATAATACTGTGGTTTACGGACAGGACACCCACGCAGTGCACGCCGCGAAACAAATCAGCAGGACCTACGCTATGCCGTTGGTTACTCGGTTTTATGGTATATGGGACATGATGACGAAAAAAGATAATTTAGTCAACCGTCTCCGGTATTACCCCAAGCTGCAGGCATACGGTGTCGAGGCGGACATGGTGCTGATGACAAACGACGGTACGCGCGGAGACGAAGTTTTGAAGCGCTCCGGAAATAAGAGTAGAAAGATTTTTTTCTGGCGCAACGGCGTAGATATTCCGGGAGCGCCGGCTGCCTCTCTGGGAGCGGAGCTTCCATTGAATAAATCGGATACAGTATTAATGACTCTCTCCCGCCTGCAGGCGGGAAAACGGGTGAATCTGGCAATTGATGCACTCGCAGAGGTTGTAAAGTCTCATCCGGAGGCAAAGCTTGTTATCGTTGGTTATGGGGAAGAGAGAAAAAATCTGGAAGAACAGGTATGCGCGCTGGGGTTGGAAAAGCACGTGATTTTCACGGGAAGAATATCCCATGAGTTGGTCTATGACTATTTGCAGCGCGCGGATGTGTTCCTTTCGTTGTATTCTGCATCAAATCTCGGTAATCCGCTTTTTGAAGCTATGCGCTGCGGAAAAGCGATCATCACCGTTGACACTGGGACGACCGGTTCGGTAATCAAAAACGAAGCAAACGGTATACTTCTTCCGGAAAAAGAGCTTTCCTGTCTGCCCGAAGAGATATGTCGTCTGCTGTCGGACGAAGATGAACGGAAACGTCTCGGTGAGGGGGCAAAGCGCTTTGCTGACGAGAATTTTTGGACGTGGGACGAGCGCATCGCCGCGGAGATCCGCGAGGTAACGGCGCTCCTGCCGCCGGAGAGGGACTGAAAATGCATATTCTGGTATTGCCGTCGTGGTATCCGACAAAGGAGGATCCCGTTAAGGGGAGCTTTTTCGCTGAACAGGCGGCGGCGCTCGCGCGTTACGGTCACACGGTCACGGTCATGGCGGTCTATAACGACGGCGAGCGTGGAGTGCAGACCGAAAAGCGCTCAGACGGCAATCTTACGGAATACCTGATCCATGTAAAGCCGCTGCGGTTCCATCTTACATATTTTCGCATTCTGCGCGAAATGCTCCGCATTCTCCGTGAGAGCGGAAAGCCGGATATCATTCATGTTCACTCGTTCCGCGCCATCCGGTATGCCCGTGCGCTCAAGCGGCGGCTGCATGTGCCGATTGTTGTTACGGAGCATGTCACGTGGTTTGAACGGAATATGCTCAGCGAAAAGGAGCTTGCCGCGGTCTCCCGCGATTATAATGCTGCGGATGCCGTGATCGCGGTAGGGGAAGGGCTGAAAAACGCCATACAGCCGCTGTGCCGGAAAGAGGTGCAGGTCATTCCCAATCTGGCGGACCGGCGGTTTTTCGAAAACGGACGCCATGCTCCGCCGCAGAACGGACGGTTCCGCTTTATTTCCGTTTGTCTGCTCGACCGCAAAAAGGGAGTGGATGTGCTGCTTGACGCCTTTGCCGAGGTGCGAAAAAAGCATTCGGAGGCAATGCTTACGATCTGCGGCGACGGGGAGGAGATGAAGAATCTCCGTGCGCAGGCAAAGGCGCTTGCTCTTGATGGCGCGGTGGAGTTTGCCGGAAGCTGCTCGCGTGAGGAATGCGCCCGCCGTCTGAAGGACAGTCAGGCGTTTGTCCTGCCGAGCCGGTATGAGACGTTCGGCATCGTGTTTGTGGAGGCCATGGGCTGTGGACTTCCTATTATCATGACAAAAACCGGCGCGTGGAAAACTCTTGTACGGCCCGAGACCGGACTTGCCGTGGAGACGGAAGATCCCGCGGGGCTTGCATACGCGATGGAAACTATGATCGAACGGTATGACGATTACGATCCGGAGGCGATCCGCCGGTTCTGCCGGAACAATTTCTCGGAAAATGCTGTCTGCGAACAGCTGACAGCGGAATATAAGCGGCTCATCTGCCGCTGAGGAGGTGCAGTGTTGAAAACCTATATTAAACTGATGCCGGGACTTCCGCTTTCATCCGCCAGCCGGAATAAGAGGGAGATGGCAGCGGCGCGGGAAGCGGGCTACCGGGTCGTGGCGATTTATTATGAACCGGACTACGTACCGGAAGCCGAGCTTGCCGGTGTTGAACTGGTGCCGTTTAAAATGAGACCGCTGAAGGGAAAACATTCTATTCTCTCCAAATGGAAGCATATCTTCGGCGAATGGATCCGGCTTGGCCGAGTGCTTCATGCCAACCACCCGGACGTCATAAGCTGCCATAATCTTCCGAATCTTGAGGTGGCGTATATAGTCACGCGGTTTTTCCTCCGCCGTCCGAAGCTGATCTACGACTCCCATGAGTTTGATCTTTACGCCCGCGGCGTTCGGAAGGAAAAGGATCGTGCGAAACGATGCCGGAAGGAGCGCTTTCTTATGCGGCGCTGCGCTTTTTCCATCATGGTAAATGACAGTATCGCCGATGAGGTTCAGAAAATCCACGCTTTGAAACAGCGCCCAGTCGTTATCCGTTCGACACCCTATTGCTGGGAGCTGGATGAAGCGGAAATAGAACGGCACCGGCAGGCCGTGCTGCGGGAATTTGCCCCGCAGGGTGTGACCTTTCTTGCTATGTTCCACGGTGGCCTTTCCTCCGGCAACGGCATCGAGACGGGTATACGCGCTGTGGCAAAGAATCCATCTGCGGCGCTTATTTTGATGGGAAATTCCGACGATGAATACCGGCGGATGCTCGAAAAAATCGCTGCAGAGTGCGGTGCCGCGGAGCGGCTCCGATTTCTCCCTCCGGTACCGGTCAATGAGATCTGGAAATATGCCGGCGCGATGGATGTTGGTATAATGCCGATCGAAAATTTGTGTTTAAGCTATTACTATACTCTTCCCAACAAATTCTTTGAGAATGTGCAAAGTCTCACGCCGGTAATTTGTTCCGATCTCCCGGAGATGCACCGGCTTGTAGACGAGTACGGCATAGGGCTTATCTGCGAACCAGAAAACGTGGATGACCTTGCGCAGTGTCTGGAACGGATGCGTACAGACCGCGAGTTTTACAACTCCTGCAAACAGAACCTTCTCCGTGCCAAGCGGGAGCTCTGCTGGGAACGGGAAAAGACCGTCCTTTTGGACGCCTATCGGAAATATCTCTTATAAGGAAGCTGCTGCCGCAGCAATATGGACCATGCGAACGATCAATGCATTCCGCAATTTCATAACAGGCTTTGCCGGACAGCTCGTCAGTATGCTGCTCTCCTTCGCGTCCCGCACGGTATTCATCTACGTGCTGGGAGAGGAGTATCTCGGCGTAAACGGCCTTTTCAGCAGCATCCTCTCGGTGCTGTCCTTTTCTGAACTTGGCATCGGCGTGGCCATTACGTATGAGCTGTATAAGCCTATTGCGGATAAGGACAGCGAAAAGATCCGTTCGCTGATGCTTTTCTATAAAAAAGCCTATTTTTTCATCGGGTCGTTCATCTTGCTTGCCGGTCTTGTGCTGCTTCCGTTCCTTCCGTATCTCATGAAGGAAACCACGGGTCTCGTGAATGTTCGAGTGATCTATGTTCTGTTCCTTGTGAACAACGCCGCTTCGTACTGGTTTTTTTCGTATAAGCAGAACCTGCTGTACTGTATGCAGAAAAACTATGTCAACGCGCTTGTTACGGCCGGCACGTCCATAGCCGCAATGGCACTTCAAATCGTGCTGCTTCTTGCGCTTCGCAAAGACCCGGTGACGGCGTTTTATGCATACACGGTATCGGGGCTCCTGCTTGGCATAGCGTCAAATTATGCGCTCAAGTATCAGGCGGACAAAATGTACCCAGAGCTGCGCGAAACGGGGGCGGCGCCTCTTGACCGGGAAACCAAAAAGCATATATTCAAAAACGTCACCGGGTTGACTGTGTCCAACCTGTGCGGCATTGCGCTGACCTCGGCGGATAACATTCTCATATCCGCATTTATCAGCGTCGGCACCGTGGGCGTCTACGGGAACTATCTTACATTAAAAAAATACATTTCCCGATTGATGGATACGCTTTTCGGCTCCATTGCCGCCGGGATCGGCGATATATGCGCCGGAGAGGATACGGAAAAAAAGGAACACCTTTTTCGCGTGCTGCAATTTACGTATTTCTGGCTGTACGGATTCACGGCGATCTGCTTCTGGCACCTTTACAATGTGTTCATTGCCGGCGTATGGCTGCACGATACCAAATGGCTTCTGCCGGACGCGGCAGTCGCTCTGATTGTTATCAATTATCTGCTGGATGGGCTGAACGGTGCGGTATACAAATACCGCGTTGCCTGCGGCCTCCACTGGGAGGTCAAATACCGCCACCTTCTCTCCGCAATCTTCAATGTGTTTATTTCGTATGCTCTCATGGGTCCCTGCGGTCTGGGCGTTACGGGTGTGCTGCTTGGAACAACGGCAAGCATCCTGATCATGATCTCGTTTGACCCATATCTGATATATAAAAAAGTATTCAAAAAAAGCTCGATACCGTACTATCTTTCATATATTGGATATTTGGCGCTGATTGCCGCTACCTGCGCGCTTGTGTCGCTGCTTTGCGCGCCGTTTTCAGAATACAATGTGCTCCACTGCTTGATCCGCCTGGCGATCTGCCTTATCGTTCCGAACGGCGTGTGGTTTATTCTGTTCCGCAAAAGCCCGTCGTTTCTTTTTTTGTGGGACAAGATGTACAAACTGCTTGGCTCGGTCAAGCGGAAGGTTTCTGACGGAAGAAAGGATAACGAACAATGAACCGCATCCGTGGCTTTTTATCTAAAGTGTCGAAGGGATTTGCGTTTTTCCGCAAAACGCTTACGAACCGCGCAGTGAGAGAAAACGCTATTCTGCTCCTGACGGCGCCGCTGTTTCCCAAGCTGCACATTCGCCTGCGCGTGAAATACGGTCATTATATACCGGAAAACCCGATCGATCTGAGCCATCCAAAGCTGTTCAATGAAAAGCTGCTCTGGCTCCAGTACTATATTTACAATAAAAGCCCGTTGGTACAGCAATGCTACGATAAATACCGTGTGCGCGATTTTGTTAGGCAGCAGGGCTGTGAATACACGCTCAACCCGATATACGGTGTGTGGGACGACATGAATGACATCCCATGGGACTCGCTTCCGGCGCAGTGCGCGATCAAAGCGACCAGCGGCTGGAGTAACCACGTATTCCGCACACACGGAGAGCCGGTTGATCCGGAACAGGCAAAGGAAAGACTCCGCCGCTGGGAAAAACAACGGATTACTTTCCGCCAGGAGGGCATCCTTTTTGCGGCGAAAGAAAATCAGCATTATATTTGTGAGCATCTCATGACGGCGGACGGGGGCGGATTCCCCAGCGATTATAAGTTTTACTGTTTTCACGGGGAGCCGCGGTATGTTCTCTGGATTTCGGATCGATTTTCCGGAGAAACGCCGATAGAGGTATACAAGGATGTTGACTGGAATGACCGGCAGGATATTTGCAATGAATTTCGATATGCCGAAGCGCCGAAGCCGTCTTGTTACGATGAAATGCTGGACATTGCCCGAAAACTGAGCGCACCGTTTCCGTTTGTCCGGGTGGATCTCTACGATATCGGCGGCAAACCCGTGTTCGGTGAGCTGACATTTGCTCCCGGCGGCGAGCACAGTGCGGCGGCTCAAAAGGAAATGGGCGAGCTGCTCCATATGGAGCGAATGAAAGAATACAGGAAGAAGCTTCTTTCCCACGGATGAACCGAACGGCGCGGCGGAATGGCCGGAGCGCAGAATTGTTCCGCCGGAGGTTGTACACCGCAATACCCGTAAAACGTTTTTTCGGCGCAATACACGTTGATTCTTGAAAAAACGGATCAGCCGTGATATTATCCTAAGGATAGCTTATCAACTTCGTAACGGAATCGAGGAAATACACATGGGAATCAAAGAAAAACTGCTCGCGAGAGAGGCCACGCTCGGCGTTATCGGTCTCGGCTATGTCGGCCTGCCGCTCGCTGTGGAGAAGGCGAAGGCCGGCTTCAAGGTCTACGGCTTTGATGTGCAGAAGGAAAAGGTGGACATGGTCAACGCCGGCAAGAACTATATCGGCGATGTGGTGAACGAGGATCTCGAAGCGCTTGTCAAGGCCGGACAGCTCGTTGCCACGGCCAACTTTGCCGACGCGGCGAAGTGCGACTGCGTATGTATCTGCGTGCCGACGCCGCTCGACGCTCACCAGCAGCCGGACATCAGCTACGTCCGCTCCTCCACGGAGAGCATCATGCCGTACGTCCATAAGGATATGCTCGTCGTGCTCGAATCCACGACGTATCCCGGCACGACCGAGGAGCTCTGCAAGCCCATCCTCGAAAAGTCCGGTCTCAAATGCGGCGAGGACTTTTATCTTGCCTTCTCGCCCGAGCGCGTCGATCCGGGCAACCTGATCTATAAAACGAAGAACACCCCCAAGGTCGTCGGCGGCTGCACGCCCAAGTGCACCGAGATCGCCGCGGCCATGTATGAGACCGTCCTTGAAGCGCCGGTCTATAAAGTCTCCTCTCCCGCCATCGCCGAGATGGAGAAGATCCTCGAGAACACCTACCGCAACGTGAACATCGGCCTCATCAATGAGCTTGCCATCCTCTGCGACCGGATGGGCATCAATATCTGGGAAGTGATCGACGCGGCCAAAAGCAAGCCCTACGGCTTCCAGGCATTCTATCCGGGCCCCGGTCTCGGCGGCCACTGCATCCCGCTCGATCCCTATTATCTGAGCTGGAAGGCGCGCGAATACGGCTTCCACACCTCGATGATCGAATCGTCCATGATGGTCAACGACCGCATGCCCGAGTACTGCGTGGACCGCGCCGCCCGCATCCTCAACACCTTCAAAAAGTCGATGAACGGCGCGAAGATCCTTGTGCTGGGCGTCGCCTACAAGCAGAATATTGCCGACTTCCGCGAGAGCCCGGCGATCAACGTCATCAAGGAGCTTCAAAAGCGCAGCGCAGAGATCGCGTACTACGACCCGTGGGTGCCGTCCTTCCGCTGGAAGGGCATGAGCATGACCGGCATCCCGGCGCTCACGGAAGAAGCGCTGCGCGAGGCCGACCTCGTCATGGTCACGACCGCGCACACGAACGTGGACTATGCCTTCGTGCAGAAAAACGCAAAATTTGTTTTCGACACCAAGAACGCGATGAAGGCCGTCACCGAGCGCGGCAACATCGAGGTGCTCTAAAATGAAGATCGTTACCGTCGTCGGAGCCCGGCCGCAGTTTATCAAAGCTGCGGCCGGTTCTCGCGCTCTCCGGCGCGAACACCGGGAGATTCTTGTCCACACCGGTCAGCACTATGACGCCAATATGTCGGACATCTTCTTTCAGGAGATGGGAATCCCCCGGCCGGACTATAATCTTGGCATAGCCGGCGGAACGCACGGGGAGATGACCGGGCGCATGCTCATCGAGATCGAAAAGGTCCTGCTCGCCGAAAAACCGGACGCGCTTCTCGTGTACGGCGACACGAACTCCACGCTGGCTGCGGCGCTCGCGGCGGTGAAGCTGTTGATCCCCGTGCTGCATGTGGAAGCGGGCAACCGTCTCGGCACGAACGATAATCCGGAAGAGATCAATCGAATCTGCACCGACCATTGCTCCCGCATGCTTTTCGCGGCGACGGAGTCTTGCATGGAGAATCTCCGGAAGGAAAATCTCGCCGCCAAGGCGCACCTCGTGGGCAACATCATGTACGATTCGTTTCTGCATTTTGCCAACCAGCCGTGGGAGCACCCCAACATTCTGGACTTTGACGGCAACCGCGTGAGCGTGCCGAAGGAGTATTACTTCATGACCTGCCACCGGCAGGAAAACACTGGCAGCGACGAAGCGCTCACGGAGATCTTCTCCGCCATGGATAGCCTTGACGCGCCGACGGTCTACGCCGTGCATCCGCGCAACCATGCCCGTGCGCTGCGTCTGCGCGAGCGGCACGGCTTTAAAAACATCATTCTTACGCAGCCAGTTGGGTATTCCGATTCGGTGCATCTCACGCAGCATGCGAAAAAAATCGTTACCGACTCTGGCGGATTGCAGTGCGAAGCATTCTATGCCGGTGTGCAGTGCCTGCTCGTTATGGATCATGTGGTGTGGCCGGAGACAATGGTCGATAACCGCAATCAGCTCGCCCGGCCGGACAAAAACGATATTCTAAAAAAGCTCTCTGCCGAGCAGCACATCGACCCGGCCTACCAGCCGTTCGGCGACGGCCACGCGGCGGAAAAAATCTGCGATATTTTGCGGGAGACAAAGCTATGAAATATGCTCTCATCGGCTGCGGGATGATCTGCGCCAACCATATCCGCGCCGCGCTCGAGACCGGGCTGGAGATCGTCGCGCTCTGCGATCTCGTGGAGGAAAACCGAGAAAAGGCGCTCGCGCTGCTCCCGGAGGAGAAGCGCTCCGGCGTGAAGCTCTACGCCGACTACCGCGCCATGCTCTCCGAGCAGCGCCCCGCTCTCACGGCGGTCGCTCTCGGCAGCGGCATCAAGCGGCAGATCGTCTGCGATTGTCTCGAGGCCGGGACGAACGTGATCGTGGAAAAGCCGGTCGCGCTCTCGCTCGAGGACGCCGACGCGATGATCGAAGCGGCCGCGAAAAACGGCGTGAAGCTCTGTGTGAACCATCAGCTCCGGTTCTGCCCGTCGATGCGCGCGTTGCACGCGGAAGTTGCGGACGGCAGCTTCGGCCGTCTTCTGCACGGCGCGGCGCAGATCCGCCGCAACCGCAACAAAGCGTACTTTGACGCCGGAAAATGGCGCGGCACGTGGAAGAACGACGGCGGCACGCTCATGAACCAGTGCATCCACTATACCGACCTTCTGCAATGGATGTTCGGCGACGCGGACGAGGTATTCGCCTACACCGACCGCCTGACGCATCCGTACATCGAGGCCGAGGATATGGGTCTCGCGCTCATTCACTTTAAGAATGGCGCCTATGCGACCGTGGAGGGCACGGTGAACGTGTATCCCAATAACCTCAGCGATGCGCTTGCCGTGTTCGGCGAGACCGGCACGGTGTCCGTGTCCGGCAAGTATCTCGATCAGGTCGAACGCTGGCAGTTTGAAAACGGCACGGATTCCCTTCCGGGGGCGATCGAAAAATACGCCGTTGCGGACATGGGCACGGGCCACACGCCGCTCTACCGCGACATGATCGACGCGATCGAACACGACCGCGAGCCGGTCTGCTCCGGCATCGAGGGGCGAAAGGCACTCGAACTCGTGCTCGGCATATACGAATCCGCCGCGAGCGGAAAGCCCGTGCGCTTCCCGCTCTCTCGCGGCTCGACGATGGACTATGTTGGGAGGTTTGACCGGTGAGCGAATACTATGTACATCCGTCCAGCGTGGTGGACGAGGGTGTCACGATTGGCGAAGGGACGCGCATCTGGCATTTCTGTCACATCCAGAAGGGCGCTCTCATCGGCAGACATTGCTCGCTCGGCCAGAACGTGAACGTATCGAATAACGTACACATCGGCGACGGCTGCAAGCTCCAGAACAACGTCTCGGTGTACGAGGGCGTGGAGCTGGAGGACTATGTGTTCTGCGGCCCGAGCTGCGTATTTACAAACGATCTCACGCCGCGCGCAAAGTATCCCAAGGGCGCGGCGGGTTATAAAAAGACGCTCATCCGCGAGGGCGCGTCCATCGGCGCAAACGCCACGATCGTCTGCGGTCACACCGTCGGGCGCTGGGCGCTCATCGGCGCGGGCGCGGTCGTGACGGACAATGTGCCGGACCACGCGCTGATGCTCGGCGTCCCGGCGCGGCGCTGCGGCTGGGCGTGCGAATGCGGCGAGCTTTTGAAAAATGGACTGAACTGCCCCAAATGCGGCCGGAAATACCGCGAGGGCGAAAACGGACTTACGGAGGTAAAGGACTAATGCAATTTCGTGATCTGCAAAAGCAGTATGAGGTTTTGAAGCCGGAGATGGACGCGGCCATGATCGCCGTGGCGTCCGGCGCGCATTTCATCAGCGGCGAGCAGGTGAAAACGCTTGAGGAGCGTCTTGCCGCCTACGTCGGGCGGAAGCACTGCATCACCTGCGGCAACGGCACCGACGCGCTGGAGCTGTGCATGATGGCGTGGGGCATCGGCCCCGGCGACGCCGTGTTCGTGCCGGACTTCACGTTCTTCGCCTCGGGCGAGGCCGTCTCCACCATGGGCGGCACGCCGGTATTCTATGATGTCTGCGCCGATACGTTCAATGCGGACGCGAAAAGTCTTGAGACGGCCATCGAAGCCGTTATTGCGGAAGGAAAGCTCACGCCGAAGGCTGTGGTGGACGTCGATCTCTTCGGCCTGCCCGCAGACCATGAGGCGGTCGCCGCCGTGTGCAAAAAGCACGGCCTGCTCTTCCTGGAGGACGCGGCGCAGGGCTTCGGCGGCATGCTGCACGGCAAGCGCAACGGCGCTTTCGGCGACGCGGCATGCACGTCCTTCTTCCCCGCGAAGCCCCTCGGCTGCTACGGCGACGGCGGTGCGGTGTTCACCGACTCCGACGAAACGGCGGCCATGATCCGCTCCCTCTGCGTCCACGGCAAGGGCTCTTTTAAATACGACAACGTCCGCATCGGCATGAACTCCCGTCTCGACACGATCCAGGCGGCGATCCTGCTCGTGAAGATGGACGCCTTTGAAAAGTACGAGCTCGCGGACGTGAACGCGGCAGCGGCCATGTACAACGAAGCGCTCGCCGGTATCCCGGCGATCCTGCCGGTCGTTCCGGAGGGTTGGTATTCGAGCTGGGCGCAGTATACGCTCCGGCTGCGCAGCCGGGAGGAGCGCGACCGCGTGCAATCGGAGCTCAAAGCGCAGGGCATCCCCACCATGGTGTATTACCCGAAGCCGATGCACACCCAGCAGGCGTTCGACGGCTTGAAGCAGTACATTCCTTGCCCGGTGACGGAGGAGCTGTGCGCCACGGTGCTGAGCCTCCCGATGCATCCGTACCTCACGCGCGAGACGGTGCAGACCGTCGCCGACGCGCTGCGCCGCGCCCTGAAATAAAGGAAAAACGAAAAAATGTCCGCCGCATTCCATCGGAACGCGGCGGACGATTTTATTTAAGAAAACTTTGCGGCAAGAGAAGAGAAGTTCACCAGCCCTGCGAGCAGCCAGCAGACCACGGCGGCCGGCAGCGCGGTCACGGCGTCGATGACCATGTGCTGCTTGACGAGCATCGTCGATGCGACGATCGCAAGCGACCACACAACGATCACCAGCCGCAGCCACAGCGGCAGCATGGGCGCGGCGAGCGCGGCAAATGCGAAGAGGAACGACACCGAGCAGTGCACGCTCGGCGCGCAGTTGAGAAAGCGGTGGTTTGCGCCGTACACCGTACCGATGACGAAGCCGGTCAGCCCCTTCTTCGGCGGTACGGGGCGTTCAAACGTCGTCGGGTAGATAAGATAAATGATGTTGCTCAAAAGCTGGTCAATGCTGTGCGCGAGCATATATTTGAGACAAAGCTCCGGCGCAACGATGTTGAGCAGTGCCGGCACGCCGAGCAGCAGCACGAACCAAGAGCTGTAAATATAGATCCATCCGGGATGGAACGGAATGCGCTCGTCGAGCGCACCGCCCACGGTGTGCGGCTCGCCCTCAAGATACTGCGAGCCGAAATATGTGACCAGATGAAAAACCATCATCCCTGCCCAGAGCAGGAAGAAAACGTCCCAGCGAATGAGAACCACCCCATAACGGAAGAATTTACAATATACCACATTATATAGCAATTTTTCCGCTTTTCAACCCGGAACGCTGCTAAAAAACTGCAACAGATTTTTGAATTTGTCACATATGTAGATTATCTATCGGCTCGCGGGAACATCCCGGTCGAGAAACTGCCAGAGCGTCCAGCGGTGCGCGCGCACGCCGTAGCGCAGCTCAAAACGCCGCAGCTGTCCGCCAAGCAGCGCCATACAGTCGAACCGGATCGATTCCACGCCCATGAGCCGGATCTCCTCCCGGCGGCGGATCTGACGGATGCGCACCGTGACGCGCTCGCCGCTTTCCGTTTCCAGCCGGAACCGCGCCGGGGAAAGCTCCCCGTCCGGCGAGCATACGGCGATCATCTCCAGAGGCATATTCAGCGCGTCCATACCGAAAAATTCTCCTTACAAGCGATTAATTGTATTATAATTCGCTTTATAAGCGAAATCAAGCGGTAACTTTTCGCTTTATAAGAGAAAAAGGCTTGCGTTTTTTGGCAGTACCCTATATATTGTAGATAGAAGATTTCAGACCCACAGGAAGGAGAATGCCCATGGACGACAACAGCTTCGGCGCGCGTCTGGCGGCGGCGCGGCGCGCCGCGGGATACAACCAGACGGAGGTGGCAAAATATATCACCGAGGCGGGCTTCCCGGTGCGGACGCAGGCAGTGAGCAAGTGGGAGCGCGGCACAACGCTGCCGAGCGCCCGTCAGCTTGTGGAGCTCTGCCGTCTCTATCATATCCGGGATGTCGTCGCGGCGTTCGCGCCCGCGGAGGAGCGGCGCGCCGTGCGGACGCTGCCGCTCTACCGGCTGGCGGTATCCGCCGGTACGGGCGAGCTGCTCGACGGGGCGGATTACGACACCGTCGAGGTCGGCGACGAGGTATCGCCGAACGCGGACTTCGGCGTGCGCATTGCCGGAGACAGCATGGAGCCGCGCTTTGTTCACGGGCAGATCGTCTGGGTGCATCGCCAGGAAACGCTCCGCTCCGGCGAGATCGGCGTGTTCCTCTATAACGGCGCGGGGTACTGCAAGCGGTTCGAGCGCGCTCCGGGGCGCGTGGAGCTTGTGTCGCTCAACCCGCGGTATGCTCCCATCCGTGTGGCGGAGGGGGACGAGCTGCGCGTATTTGGGCGTGTCGTCGGCTGACTTGCAATTCCGGCGCGGCTCGGTTATAATACCAAAGATATCCATGCGATTATTTAAAAGAAAAAGGAGTCCGGCTTATGCAACTCACGGCTCTGGCGCTGTGGCTGAATACGGCCTTCGCGGGCTTTGACGAAGCGGTCGCAACCGCGATCCATCAGCTCTACGTCGCCGCCGGGTGGTTCTTCACCCCGTTTCTCTCGTTCATTTCGCTCCTCGGCAAGGGCGGTATCTTCCTCATCCTGCTCTCGATCGCGCTGATGCTTTTCCGCAAAACGCGGCGGTACGGCACAACGATGCTGCTCGCGCTTGCCATCGGCGCTTTGGTAACAAACGTCTGCTTTAAACCGCTCGTCGCCCGGCCCCGCCCGTATACGCACGACGGCAGCATTTTCCAGCAGTATTGGGAAATGCTCGGCAAGCATACCGAAAGCGACAAGAGCTTCCCCTCGGGCCATATGACCGCGGCAATGGCGGCCTCGCTTGCGGTGTTCCTCCGCGGCAACAAAAAGATCAGCTGGACGGCGCTGCTGTTCGCGCTCGCCATGGGCGTTTCGCGCATTTATCTCAGCGTGCACTACGCTACCGACGTGCTCGGCGGCGTGCTCACCGGCTCGATTGGCGGCTTTGCCGGATACGCGATCTCCAACCGCATTCCGGAGAGCTTCTATACCGCCGACTTCCGGGACTATATTGATAAGCTCAAAGCGAAGAGATCCGGCGGCAAGGGCGCAGGCCGGAGCGCCGCGGCAGCTGCAGCGGCCGAACCGAGCGACGGCCGCCGCCGCACCCTTGTGATCGACGGGGCGAACTTCTCCACGATGGACGGCCTGTTCCGCGAGTTCAACCGTCTCTTTGACGTAGGACCGGACGAGGCTGTGCACAGCCTTGACGCGCTCAACGACCTGCTCGGCGGCGGCATCGGCAAGATCCCGGCGGGTGCGCGGCTGCACATCCGCTGGCTCAACTCCGAAAAGAGCCGCGAGGACTTCGGCTACGGCGCCACGGTGATCTACTATGAAAAGCTCCTGCGCCGCTGCCACCCGAATAACCGCCCGCGCATGGAGACGCTGCTCGCCGAAGCACGCCGGGGCGAGGGTGAAACGCTCTTTGAAAAGCTCACCGCGCTCATCGCCCGCACCGACACGGGGCATGACTGCACGCTCTCACTCGAATAAGCTATCAAAAAAACGACCCGCCGCACGAACGCTCGTGCGGCGGGTTTTGTGCTGCATACGGAAAGACTGTTGACATGGTGGAGTCTTACGTCATTCCGCTGATTTGCGGCAGTCTGCTTGTTGTGTTGCTCGGATGTATACGTCTGTTGGACTTGCGTGCAAATAAGTTGCCTACAAGTAATACGCGCTTGCAAACAGCAGCACATAAGAGGTAACTGTCCACCGCGGAGGAGCCGAAAGCGGCAGACCAACAACGACCGCCGCAGGGCGTTTACATAGAAAAATGCAAAACCGGCTTTCCCGTACAAATGCGGCGAAAGCCGGTTTTGCATCCTTGTGGATTATGCCGCTTTTCATTTTCGGCGGCGTGGAGTATAGTATCTGCGCGAAAATCAAAAGGAGTTTTCTGCATGGAAAGACAGTTGACGGAAGGCCGTCCGTTCGGCGTGCTGCTGCGGTATGCGCTGCCAGTGCTCGGCGGAAACCTCTTCCAGCTTTTCTATACGCTTGCCGACACGGTCATCGTCGGCAAAACGCTCGGCGCGGACGCGCTCGCCGCCGTCGGCTCCACAGGCATCATCAGCTATTTCGTCCTATGCTTCGTGCAGGGACTTACCGGCGGCTTCGGTATCTGCCTGGGCCAGTGCTGCGGCGCAGGGGATGAGACCGGCATGCGCCGGAGCGCTGCGGTGTCGTGGACGCTCTCGGCGGTATTTACGCTGCTTCTCACGCCGCTCGTGTGCCTGCTCGCCCAGCCGGTGCTCGGCTGGATGCAGACGCCGGAGGACATCTTCGCCGACGCCTATGCCTATCTTTTCGTGATACTGCTCGGCACCGGCGCGACGGTTTTTTATAATATCATTTCCTATATGCTCCGTGCGCTCGGCGACAGCCGCACGCCGCTCGTCTTCCTCGTGCTCTCGTCGCTGCTCAACATCGGGCTGGACATTCTCTTCATCGTCCCGTTCCATATGGGCGCTGCGGGCGCGGCATGGGCGACGGTGCTCAGCCAGCTCCTCTCGGCGATCCTCTGCACGATCGTCGGGCTGCGGAAGTATCCGGTGCTCCGCACTCGCCGGGCAGACTTCGCGGGGAGCAGGATCGCCGCGGCGCGCCATCTGCGCGTCGGGTTTCTCATGGGCTTTCAGATGTCCGTGATGTGCATCGGACAGCTCGTTGTACAGGCGTGCGTCAACAAGCTCGGAACGGCGGCGGTGGCGGGCTATACCGCCGCGACAAAGGTCGATCAGCTCTCGGTGCTCGTCAATACGGCGTACCAGATCGCCATTTCGGGCTATGTTGCGCAGAACTACGGCGCGCACCGGTTCGACCGCATCCGCGAGGGCGTCCGAGCCTCGCTCATCCAGCTCGAGAGCGTCAACGTCCTCATGTGCGCGGCGATGCTGCTCGCGCGGCGCGCAGTCGTGTCGCTCTTCATCGACGCGCCGACCGAGGAGGTCATCTCCTATGCCGGCGGGTATCTCACCGTTGTCGCGCCGTTTTACGTCGTGCTCGGGCTTCTTATCGTTTACCGTTCCGCAGTGCAGAGCATGGGCAACAGCACCGCGCCGTTTCTCGCCTGCGTCGTTGAGCTGGTGATGCGCATCAGCGGCGCGCTGGGACTTGCGCGTGTGCTTGGCTATACTGGCGTGTGCTTCTCTTCGCCGCTTGCCTGGATCGGCGCCACGGCGCTGCTCATCCCGTTTTATCGGTGCGAAATGCGCAAAGGAAAGAACATTGCCGCATAAAAGAGAAAAGAGCGTCCACCATGCGGCAAAGCCGTATGGAAGGACGCTCTTCTGCTGTTACTGACTTTCTTTCAGAAGCTCCTCCGGCGTTGTGCCGAAGAGCTTTGCAAGCGCAATGAGGTTCGCCGTGCTTGGATCGGATGCGCCGCTCTCCCACTTGGAGACCGCCTGCCGGCTGACGCCCAGCGCCTCCGCCACAAACTCCTGCGTCATTCTGCACTCCGTCCGGCGGCACTTCAATACCTCACCGAGCGATCGGGCGCTCGCTGCCTTCTCCTTCCGCACGGGCTCGGAGCGGATGTACTTTCGCAGCGCACGGATGAGAAGCACGAGCACATAAACGCCAACGGCGAGGATCAGAAGCGACACGACAGCCATAAGAATGGAAATTTTCATGGAAATGACCTCCTTTTTGCCGTCAATATAACACCCCGCTGCCGGTTGCGCCACCAACTATCGCGCAACCTTTCTAACGGACAGCTGCCCCGCCCGAAAAATCGATCCGGGCGGGGCGGCTTTGGCAATATTTATGCGGTTCAGGCGTTGATGGGAACGGCGTCAAGCAGCGCGTCGATGTCGGCGTCGGTCGTCGCCCAGCTCGTGCAGAAGCGCACGGCGCTCATGCCGTTTGGGAAAGACTGCGTATGGCTGCACGAAAACTCCGGCTTGAGCCGTTCGATGAGCGCGTCCGGCAGAATGGGGAACTGCTGGTTGGAGGGGGACTCCACCAGGAAGGTCCAGCCGCGGGCGCGGAAGCCGTCGCGCAGACGAAGCGCAAGACGTACCTCCTCCGCGCCGATGCGGTCATAGAGCCCATCCTTGAAGGCTGCGTAAAACTGCACGCCGAGCAGACGGCCCTTGGCCAGCATGCCGCCGTTCTGCTTGATGAAGTAACGGAAATCCTTAGCCAGCTCCGGCGCGGAGAACACTGCCGCCTCGCCGAAGAGAAGGCCCATTTTCGTGCCGCCGATCGTGAACACTTCGCACATATGCGCCATGTCCGCGAGCGTATAGTCGCACACCGGGCTGTAGAGCGCGGCGCCGAGACGCGCGCCGTCGATAAAGAGCGGGAGATGGCGCGCTTTGCACACGGCGTGGAGCGCTTCCAGCTCGCCGCGCGTGTACACGGTGCCGAACTCCGTGGGGTTCGAGATGTACACCATGCCCGGCTGTACCGTGTGCTCAAAGCTTGCGTCGGCGTAATGCGCGCGGCAAAGCTCCTCAACCTGCGCGGCGGCGATCTTGCCGTCCGTGTTCGGTACGGTCAGCACCTTGTGGCCGGAGTTTTCGATCGCGCCGGTCTCGTGCGCGGCGATGTGGCCGGTGTCCGCCGCGACGACGCCCTGATGGGGGCGCAGGATCGAGGCGATCACGGTGCGGTTGACCTGCGTGCCGCCGACGAGGAACTGCACCTCGCCCTCCGGCAGAGCGCAGCGCTCGCGCAGCAGGGCGCGGGCGGCTTCGCAGTGGGGATCCTCTCCGTAGCCGGGGGTCTGCTCGCCGTTCGTTTCGATCAGTGCCCGGAGCACATCGGGATGCGCGCCTTCCAGATAATCGCTTTCAAACCGTTTCATCATATTCCATCCTCAGCAAAAATCGTTCTTTGTTTTCTGCGGTTCCCCGCACATACAGAGTACTCCCGCTGAGCGAATACGTCAACTCCGATTCTGTGCCGCGCGGCAATTCTTTCCGATATTCGATCCAGACGCTGCGCAGCGTATGCGTGCGTGCGAACTCCTCCGGCAGCAGATCCTGTCCCCAGCGGAGATACAGACAGTTGTTGAGATGGCCGTTTCCGTCGGTCTCGGCGTCGGTCACGCGGCGGGAACTACACTGCGGCAGCTCACGGGGGAAGGGAATAGGCTTGAACGCCGCGGGCAGTTCCCCCTCGACCGTGACGCGCGAAACGACGGCCCAGGCGTGATCTTTGGTGAGCGCGCGGCTCTCGATATCCATGATGACCCAGATCGAAACGGCGTAGAGAAGCGCCGCGCCGTCCTCGCCGGCGATCCGGTAGTGCCGCCAGAACAGCCCGTGCGACTGCCGCCCGACCCAGGTGTCGAGAAACACGCGCTCGCCCACGGCGGGCAGCCGGGAAATTCGCATCTCCGTGCGCGCGAGCGCCCAGAAGCAGCCCTTCGTCACGGCGATCTCCTGCCCGACGCCGAGAGAGGCATGGTGTACCGCGGCAATCTCCTGAAAGCGGTGGGCGAGCGCGTCGGGCCGGACGCGGCCAAAGCTGTCCGTCTCCTCCGGCGTGAAAACGATCTCTTCGCGGTAAAAGCCTTCCGGCAGAGCTTGTGCGCACATGATGAAACCTCCAGCATATATAATACGGATATCGTTATATCTTGTGTACTATATTAGCAGAGCTGAAAGAGGAAATCAATATACGTTTTCAGTAAAAGTGTAAGGCGGGATAAAACCGGCAGATTGGATATTGATTTTTGACGATAATGCCGTAAAATAGAGAATACAAAATAAAGTGGGTGAAAAAGAAATGACGTTGGATAAACTGCATGTGGGACAGTCGGGGATCATCCGAAGCGTCGGAGGCGAGGGCGCTCTCCGGCTCCGGCTGCTTGATATGGGAGTCATTCCCAAAACGCACATTACCGTAACGCGCATTGCGCCGATGGGGGACCCGGTGGAGGTATTTCTGCGCGGGTATACTCTTTCGCTGCGGCTGGAGGACGCCGCCAAGGTGGAGGTGGAGCTCGCATGAGATTCGCTCTTGCCGGAAACCAGAACTGCGGCAAAACGACGCTTTTCAATCAGCTCACCGGAAGCAATCAGCACGTCGGCAATTTCCCCGGCGTTACGGTGGACAGCAAAAGCGGCAGCATCCGCAACACGAAGGGCGACGAGGTCGTTGACCTGCCGGGCATCTATTCGCTGCGGCCCTATTCCGCCGAAGAGATCGTAACGCGTGATTTCATTCTTGACGGCCGGCCCGACGGCATCATCAACATCGTGGACGCCACGAACATTGAGCGAAACCTTTATCTCACGCTGCAGATGATCGAGATGCAGGTGCCGATGGTGCTCGCGCTGAATATGATGGACGAGGTGCGCGCCAACGGCGGCACGGTCGATACTGTGAAGCTCTCGAAGCTGCTGGGCATCCCGGTCGTGCCGATCAGCGCGGCAAAGGGCGAAGGCATCGCCGATCTGACGGAGCTCGCCTGCCGCACGGCAGCCACGGGGCGCAAGCCGGAGGTATACGACTTCTGCCCGCCCGGACCGGTCCACCGCTGCATCCACGCCGTGACGCACGTGGTGGAGGATCACGCCGAGCGCGCCCGGATGAGCGCCCGCTGGGCGGCCATGAACGTGATCGAGGGGAATAGCGATATCGTCGCGCGTCTCGCGCTCGACGAGAACGAGCTGGAGCTGTGTGAGCACAGCATCGTGGAAATGGAGCGCGAAACGGGGCTCGACCGCAATGCCGCCATTGCCGACATGCGGTATTCCTTCATCGAATCGGTCTGCGCCGAAACGGTGAAAAAACCCGAGGAGAGCCGCGAGCGGAAACGTTCGCGCGCCATCGATAACGTCCTTACCCACCGCATATTCGCCCTGCCGATCTTTGTCGGCATTATGCTGCTGGTGTTTTATCTCACGTTTGAAGTGATTGGCGCGTTTTTGTCCGACCTGCTTGCCATGGGGATCAACGCATTGGCAGGAGTGACAGACGCGGCGCTCACGGCTTACGGCATCAATCCGGTCGTACACTCGCTCGTTATCGACGGGCTGTTCGGCGGCGTCGGCAATGTGGTGAGCTTCCTGCCCATCATTGTAGTGCTGTTCTTTTTCCTCTCCATGCTGGAGGACACCGGGTATATGGCGCGCGTCGCGTTCGTGATGGACAAGCTCCTGCGCCGGATCGGTCTCTCCGGAAAGAGCGTTGTGCCGATGCTCATCGGCTTCGGCTGCACCGTTCCGGCGGTCATGGCAACGCGGACGCTCACGAGCGAGCGTGACCGCCGTATGACCGTGCTTCTCACGCCGTTTATGAGCTGCAGCGCCAAGATCCCCATCTATTCCGTGTTCGTCGCGGCGTTTTTCCCGAAGTATAAGGCGCTCGCCATGGGCGGACTGTACGTTTTCGGCATCCTTATCGGCGTTCTGGCGGCGCTCGTGTTCGGAAAAACGCTCTTTCGCGGCAACCCCATCCCGTTTGTGATGGAGCTGCCGAACTACCGCATGCCCTCGGTGCGCACAACGCTCCAGCTCATGTGGGACAAGGCGAAGGACTTTCTTCACCGCGCCTTTACCGTCATTTTCGTGGCAAGCCTTGTGATCTGGTTTTTGCAGACGTTCGACACGCGCATCAACCCGGTTTCGGACAATTCGCAGAGCCTTCTCGCCGCGCTCGGTGGACTTCTCGCGCCGCTCTTCGCGCCGCTCGGTTTTGCGGACTGGCGCGTATGCACCTCGCTCATCGCGGGCTTTATGGCAAAGGAAGCCGTTGTCAGCACGCTCGGCGTGCTCACCGGCGGCGCGGCGCTCTCCACGCTTTTCTCCGTGCGCAGCGCGGCGGCGTTTCTTGTGTTCACGCTGCTCTATACGCCCTGCGTGGCGGCGGTCGCGGCGATCCGGCGGGAGCTTGACTCGGTGTGGAAAACGTTCGGCGTCGTGATGTTTCAGTGCCTGCTTGCCTGGGGACTCGGCGCGGCGGTCTACCAGATCGCACTGCTTATTTAGTGAAATGAAAGGCATCGTATGTCCATAGGGGATATCGTTATTTTGCTCGGCGTCGCCGTGTGGGCGGTGATCGCCGTGAAGCGCGGCTGGAAAAACCGGAAGCGCGGCTGCGGCGGAGACTGCGGCAGCTGTTCCGGCGGCTGCGATAAGGAGAATAAACCATGAAGAAATATGTTGTGCCGCTTTTCCTCGCGGCGTGCCTGCTGCTGACGGCATGCGGCCCCAAAGCGCCGGACACGGCGGAGCCGTCCGACCCGCCGTCCGCGGCGGCGTCCGCCGCGCCGGAGACAACGGATGCGCCGACGCCGGAGCCGACGGCGGAGCCAACTCCGGAGCCGACCGCCGCGCCGCGCTTCACCGCGGGGGAGGAGACCGTGTATGTTCTCTGCGAGGGCAGGAGTGACGGGGCAAAGGCGCTCAGCCGCTGGCTTCGTTCCGCAGGGAAGGACACAGCGGAGACCTTTATCCCCGACGGGCTGGATACGCCGATGTATACGGTCCCGGCTGCAGAGCGTGATTCCGAAGAGATCCCCGCGGCCACGGATGAGACGCGCCGTGTGCGCGTCGCAGCGGATACGGAGCTTTTGGAGAGCGGCATCCTCACAGCGTGGCTCCCGGCGTTTGAGACCGCGACCGGATACATTGCCGAGGTCTATGCCGGCGATGCGTCCGTTCTCGCTGCCGCGGCTGCCGCGGGCGAGGCCGATGTGCTGCTGATGAAAAGGACCGACGCTTCCGCTCTCGGCACCATGACGCACTATCCGCTGCGGTACGAGCTCGTTTCCACGATCTATTCGGTCATTTGAAAGGATACGCCATGAAACGTTTTTTCCGTCATTTTGCTTTTGCCGCGTTCGGCGTGAGCATTCTCTGTCTGGCTCTCGGCATTGCCATGCTGATATGGACGGCGACTGCCATGAAATGGATCAGCTACGGCTTCGGCGCGGTGATGATCCTCTCGGGCATACTGCAGATCGCCTCGTACCTTACCGGGGAGCGCGTCGGCCTGCTGCGAAAGCTGCTGCTCATCTCCGGCATTATCGCTGCGGTGGCGGGCGTCTGGATCCTGCTCACGCAGAGCCTTGCGGAGCAGGTCATGCGCCTTACGGTCATTGTGATGGGCGTTGTGCTGCTTTACCACGGTTTCATGGACTGCAAGCACGGGCTGGATATCAAAAGCTGCGAAACCGGCGGCTGGTCGGCAGCGCTTGTGCTGGGCGTGTGCATCTGTGCGGCGGGCGTGCTGCTGCTTGTGAATCCCTTTGAAAAGAACGATACGCTCCTGTTTGCCGCGGCGCTCGGCTTCCTGCTGGACGGCATTTCCGGCCTCTTCACCACCGTTGCGGTGGCGCACGGAAAATCGCGCGCCGAGTTCCTCGCGGGACAGGCGCCCGTGATCGAGCTTGACCCCGCGGAAGCGGCGAAAACGCTGCCCGACGGAAAAACCGAGCCCCTGCCCGAAAGCGAAGCCGCTCCTGCGGACACGGAAAAGGCGGAAGCCGAAGCCAAAACGGAGTCCCCGGCGGAGAAGGAATAACGAATAACGAAAAAAGCGTATGGCCGCGGCCATACGCTTTTTTTGTAATAATCATTATCCGTGCTTCCAGTGCCTGAGCTGCGGCACGACGGCTTCCATGTGCGCGCGGACCTGCGCCGCGGGCCATGCCTCCGTCGCCATATGTTCCACGCAGAAATCAATGAGCTGCTCGGCGCTCTCATACTTGAACTCGCCACCGGAATAGCACCATTTGCAGTATTCCTCGTTGAACGAGCCGTCCGGCTCGCGGCTGGTTATTTCGTCCTCGAGCGGCATGCCGCAGCACTGGCAGATGTTCCGGCGCGGCGAGCCGAGAAGCGTATTGATGGAGACGTCAAAGAGCGCCGACAGGCGCTTGAGCGTTTCCGTGTTGGGGAGCGTTTCGCCGTTTTCCCAGCGGGACACCGCCTGCCGCGTCACGAAGAGCTTTTCCGCAAGCTCCTCCTGCGACAGGTTTTCCCGATTCCGAAGCTGCAATATCACATCTTTTGTTTCCATATTCCGATCACCTCTTAGGGGAAGTATACCCGAAGCCACCGCCGCAGGCAAGCAACGCGCTGTTGCCTGTGCGCCTTATATCTCCTGCGTTGACAGCCACGCGAGGAACTTTTCCATAAACCGCTCGTGCGGCGTGATGACGTCGAGCCGGATGCCGGGGCGCTCACCGGCAAACTGCGCGAGATACGCTTCCGGATTGGACGCGGTCTTCATAAAATCCGCGATAATGTATTCGCGGCTCATGCCCGATTTGTGGAGGAGGATCGCCGACACAACGCCCGTCCGGCTCTTTTCGGCGGCGCAGTCGAGGATGATGAGATTGCAGGTGCCTCTCCTTTCTTTACAGTATGGGAAGGCGCAGCGTGCACTTTGCCGGAATATCGAACGCGGCGAAGTACGCCTGCTCCATCGGGATCCATTCGGCAAAAAAGCGCTTTGCCTTCTCCGGCGTGTTGCGGCGGGAAATGCGCTCGCGCTGCAATTCCGGGGAGATGTCCAGAAATACGGAGAGATCGTAATACGGCGCAAGGTCGGGGTGCATGGAGTATGCCCCCTCGGCAACAACGAGCTTTTTCGGCGCGGTCTCCACGGCATTTTGCAGCTGCATGGAAGCGCAGTCGAACCGCCGGTAAAAAACCTTTTCGCCGCGCCGAAGCGGGAGCAGCACCTCGGCGAGAAACCGTTCCCGATCCACATTCCCGCCGGGCTCGGCAAACCGCGCGGCGGTGCGCTGCTCAGAGCGGAGGAAAAAGTCGTCCATATGGAACACAGTGCAGTCATACCGTTCGGCGAGAATTTTGCCGAGCGTCGTTTTGCCGCTCGCGCTCCCGCCCTCAATGGCGAGACGCACGGGGGCTTCTCCGGCGAGCCGCCGGTCAAGCTCCACGAACAGCGGGGCGAAACGGTCAGTTTGGCTTGTTTCGTTCATATCGGTCCTCCAAGGTGGAATCGTCAGGCTTCCGCCGCTGGTATTTTATAGACTTCACACTCGGCGCGGGAATGAAATACGGTGAGCGTTTTATCCCTGTGCTTTTCCAGCAGCGCATAGATGTTGGGAAGCCGGGTTTCGGGAAAATGCGTGATAAAGTCGCGGAATTCCGGGTCGAACTCCGTCTCGATCCACGGCATATCTTCGCGCTTCGTACCGATGCGCGCTTCCACGCCCGCAATGCAGTCCGCAAGCGGCAGATCGAAAAGAAATACCGTGTCGCATTCCGCCAGTCGCCGTTCCAGCGTCCGGCTGAAGTTGCCGTCAATGATCCAGCGGTCTTTTCGGAGTATTTCGGCGAGCGCCGCGTCGAATTCCGCTTCGGAAACGGTCGTTTTGTCCGGCCTGTGCCAGAGAAGATCGAGAGGATAGAGCGGCAGCCCGGTCCTGTCCCGCAGCCGCCGGGCAAACGTGCTCTTTCCCGACCCGGGACAGCCGATCACGAGGACTTTTTTCATGGCAGCTTGCCTCCGGTTATATATTATTTTTGCGAGCAGCGCGCGTCATTGCTGTCAGATCATAACTCATGGCAAGCAGAATCTTTATTTCGTCCTCCGGCGCGCTGCCGTCGAGCGCGGCGGTGATCCAATGCTCCTTGTTCATATGGTAGGCAGGGAAGAACCCGGGCTTTTCCTGCTGCGGCCCGATCAGACGAGGACCGGCCTTGAGATTCAGCACGGGGACTTCTTCGGCTCCCGGCAGACCGAGCAGCGAAGCCTTTACGGTCATAAAAAGAGCAAACCATTTTTTGTTGCTCGCATGACGGAATACGGAAAACTCCGGCTTGTCCGCCCACGGATGCTCCGGCTCTGTGCTGTAAGCATCCTGTATATAGTGTATCCAGTCGGTGGATGTCATGGCAGCCTCACTTCCGCAGCGACAGTATCCCGGAACAGGGGGAGAGACGGTCAAACGTCATGGCGGGGAACGCCTTTTTCAGCTCGTCATAGACAAAATAGATCTCGTCCTTGTCCCAGCGGTCTCCGGACTGCGCCCGGCACGCCTCCAGCTCCGCGCGTGTATCAAAGGCAACGTTGCCAATATAGATGACTCCGCCCTCGCGCAGCAGCGGAAGAAGGTTTTGGATAAACGTGACCTTTCCCGCGGCGGAGCGGGCGGTGCTGCGGTCGTACCCGTCCGCCCATGCATTGAATCCCTCTTTGTTCAGCATAAATCGATTGGTTCTCCTTTTTAAATCATAGAGAAGTATTCTGTTCTCCAACCTTTATTCTGACGCAAGACGCCCCACTCCTTTTGGGTAATTTGCACATTGAAAATAGCAGATTCCCGGCGAAAAGTCCATAAGAAAATCCGGCTCGGAAGCTCCGAACCGGATTTTTCTTATGCCTTATGTAAACTCAGACGTTCTTGTTCTTGATGTACTCGTCAATGGCGGTAGCGGCGGTCTTGCCGGCGCCCATGGCGAGGATGACGGTGGCAGCACCCGTGACGGCGTCGCCGCCGGCGAACACGCCCTCGTGGGTGGTCTTGCCCTTCTCGTCGGCGATCAGGCAGCCGTGCTTGTCCGCTTCCAGACCGGGGGTGGTCATGCGGAGCAGCGGGTTGGGGCTGGTGCCGAGAGCGTCGATCATGGCGTCCACTTCGAGCACGAAGTTGGAGCCTTCAACGGGCATCGGACGGCGGCGGCCCTTTTCGTCGGGCTCACCGAGCTCCATCTTGATGCACTCGATGCCGGTCACGTAGCCCTTCTCGTCGCCGATGACGCGCACCGGGTTGGTGAGCAGCTTGAACTCGACCTCTTCCTCCTGGGCGTGGTGGACCTCTTCCTTACGGGCGGGGACTTCTTCCATGCCGCGGCGGTAGACGACGTAGACGTGCTCCGCGCCGAGACGCTTCGCGCAGCGGGCGGCGTCCATAGCGACGTTGCCGGCGCCGACGACGGCGACGCACTTGTGGTGCTTGATCGGCGTGTCGTAATCTTCGCGGTAAGCCTTCATGAGGTTGATACGGGTCAGGAACTCGTTGGCGGAGTAAACGCCGAGCAGGTTCTCGCCCGGAATGCCGAGGAAGCGGGGCAGACCCGCGCCGGAGCCGAGGAACACGGCCTCAAAGCCTTCCTCGGTGAGCAGCTCGTCGATGGAGATCGCGCGGCCGATGACGGCGTCGGTCACGATCTTAACGCCCATCTCTTCGAGCGCGGCGACTTCGCGCGCCACGATCGCCTTGGGCAGACGAAACTCGGGGATACCGTACACAAGAACGCCGCCAGCCTTGTGGAACAGCTCGTACACGGTGACTTCGTAGCCCATGCGGGCGAGGTCGCCGGCGCAGGTCAGACCGGCAGGGCCGGAGCCGACAACGGCGACGCGGTGGCCGTTGGAAACGGGCTTCTCGACCTTCGCGTTGGGGTCGGCGTGGGCGGCGTGCCAGTCGGCGACGAAGCGCTCGAGACGGCCGATGCCGACGCTCTCGCCCTTGATGCCGCGGACGCACTTGCCCTCGCACTGATGCTCCTGCGGGCAGACGCGGCCGCAGACGGCGGGCAGGCTGTTGGTGGAGGTGATGATCTTGTAGGCTTCTTCAAACTCGCCCTCGGCGACCTTGGCGATGAACTCCGGAATGCGGACGTTCACCGGGCAGCCGCTGACGCAGGGATGCTGACGGCAGTTGAGGCAGCGCTTGGCCTCGTCGATGGCGATCTCCTCGGTGTAGCCGAGAGCGACCTCGTCAAAGTTCTTGTTGCGTACCAGAGGCTCCTGCTCCGGAATGGGGTTTTTCGTCATACTCATATTAGCCATGTCTTACACCTCCGGTGATGCGGCAGATATGTTCCTTCGCGGCGGTCTCTTCACCGGCGTAGAAGGAGTTGCGGGCGATCAGCTCGTCCCAATCGACCTGGTGGCCGTCAAACTCAGGGCCGTCCACGCAGGCAAACTTGGTCTCGCCGCCGACGGTCAGACGGCAGCCGCCGCACATGCCGGAGGCGTCGATCATGATCGGGCAGAGAGAGCAGATGGTCTTGATGCCGTAGGGCTTGGTGGTGAGAGCGGTGAACTTCATCATTTTCAGCGGCCCGATGATGAACACTTCGTCATACTCGCGGCCGGACTTGATGAGCTCTTCCAGCTTGGCGTTGCCGAAGCACTTCTCGCCGTAGCTGCCGTCGTCGGTGCAGATGTAGAGGTTGGTGGAATGGGCGCGCATCTCGTCCTCAAGGATCACGATGTCCTTGGAACGGAAACCGGCGACCATATCGACCTCGATGCCGGCTTCAAAGAAGCCCTTGCACACGGGGTAGCCGATGGCGCAGCCGACGCCGCCGCCGACGACGCAGACGCGCTTCTGTCCGCCGATCTGGGTGGGCTTGCCCATGGGACCGACAAAGTCGGCGAGGCAGTCGCCCGGCTCCATGAGCTCGAGCATACGGGTCGTCTGACCGACGGGCTGCACCATGATGGTGACGGTGCCCGCTTCGCGGTCATAATCCGCGATCGTCAAAGGAACGCGCTCGCCGTGCTCGTCCAGACGCAGAACGATGAACTGACCGGGCAGGCACTTCTTGGCGACCAGCGGGGCCTTGATGACATACTCAAGGACCGTGCCGGCCTCATTCAGGGGCCGCTTGCTTACGATAGGAAACATAGCTTCTTTCCTTTCTTCCTTTGGTTTGCTTTTCTTGCTGCTGGCGGAGATGGGGAAATCTCCCTGGTAATCCCCCAGCATCGCGTCATCCAGGCCGGGCTCCAGATCGTCTTCGCCGATACAGCCCACTTCCTGATCCCGGGAATAATAGAAACAACTGCCGCCCAGGCTCCCGCTCAGTACGCCATGTGCGCCCTCCTCGCCGGGGAAGTAGGCTTCAAAAGCCTCCCCGGCACCTATATCTTCCAGATGGAAGGGCACGGGCTCATAGGCTTGCGGCGCGTTCATCATTTGCTCCGTCAAGTATTGGATATACTCAGGGTCGCTTTCCCCCAGGTTCTGTTTGCACCGGGTGATGTATGCCCCCCATTCCGCCTGGGTGCGCACCGGCGCTTGCAGCAGCGGCCTGCCGGGGCACAGGGCTTCTATGGCGGCGGCGAAGTCCGCAGGAGAAAGCTGCACCGCCTTCGCCACCAGGATGGAATAGCCGGATACTTCCGGCGTCTTCACTTCACAGTCAAAGATTACCGTAAGGCCGGTGGCCGCATCTGTAAAGCTGTTTTCCACCCGGGGCGGCGCATCGATTTTTTCAGATGCCTCCGTGGACGGCGTATTGTCCACCGGGTCGTTTCCCTGATATGGCACAGGCTCGGCGGCGGGGGTGGGCTGGCAACCTAATATGCAAATTAGAAAGAAAAATAGAAGAAAGAATACTATGGATTTTTTCATGAAAACCTCATTTTTCAAAATACAAATTTACCCTGTTGGCAAACATGCCAACAGGGTAACGGCCTTACAGTTTTACATAACCATAAAACATCGCATATGCAGTACTATTTTGATTTGGAATCGTTCCACGCAAATCTAAATTGGAAGCTAATCCATTGATATAATTTACTGTTTTGCTTTGTCCGCTATACCAGTCATTAGCATAAAAACTTATTGCATTGCTTTTTCTATTGCTTGTGCTGCCGACTGCATATGCCCGAAAAGTAATATTAGATTCCGAGGAGAAATTTGTATCGCCATAAATGGTGATCGTTAAGTTACTATAATCCCGGGAGACATTTGACAGCACCGCATTACCATTACCGCCATATACTTTTGCGCCCCTCAGTGCTCCATCAAAAGCAGCGACAGGTACAGACCAAACAATGATTAGCATCAGAAAAAGAGCCAGAGAAATAAATTTTTTCATAACAGCCTCCATATATCTTTCTTTTCGAAAAACACATTCATTAATAAACAAAAACACACCTTAACATAGGATCCGTTGCTGCAACGTCAAGAAGTTGATAAAATTTCTGTCATCCTTTTCGCAAGATTTTTTCCCAACGGTACTGTCTACTATTACAATAGATTTACGGTCAAGGGTACGGCAGTCAGCCATGTCTTTATCCGCATTGTTGTCTAAGCTGTTAGAATGAGAGTGTCTTGTCCTGATGCTCGCCTCCAAGGACTATTGTGTCCGTATGAAAGACCGTCAGCCAGCCCCTCATTCGCAGCGTTCGATTTATGCAAGTTGAGCCACTACATTGGCGCGCCCATGTCATCAAATAGATTGAATCGGCAATGATGGAATTGGCTGTGCGCCAATAAATCTACGATGATGAGCGTTGTACATGAACAATGTGACATGAATCGATGTTTCCGAGGGAAAGAGCATGGTATCTGTTCTCCATCCCTTTGGAGAAATGTGACAAAGCCATTTTCTGCTAGACACACCAGCAGTGAACACAAGGAGCTAGCAAGCTGTTTGGAAAGTCTGGATGCTGAGACTCGGGTAGCCACACACTGGGCAGTACTATGAACCAGAGGCTTTCGTACCCTTATTGTATTTAACCTTTAAACCGTTTATAATTCTTTTATACCCTTGCAAATCGGCATCGCCTTTTCGGCGATGTGAGCTGCCCGCTCATGAAATGCAGGGGTATTTTATACATGGACAATCATAGGCACCGCCTCCTTTTCTAAAAAAAGATCTTCATTTATTTGCACTTTTGATAACTTTTAAAAAATCCATATATCCATTTATTAACTTAAAAAGCAGCTTATTAACCTCTCTACTTATTTGACAAAGATCGATAGGCAAATCTGATGCATTTTGCGAAAATAAATTTTTGATTTTTTCGTCAGATTCTGTACTTCTTATTTGTCGTAAATATAGAGGCATAAGCTAAAAATGGAAGGAGGATACTATAATGAAAAAGATTTTGAGTGTATGTTTAGCTGTAATGATGTGTCTTTCTATTTGTACAACGGCAATGGCAGCAGATCGCTCTACAATTATTCATCCTAAGGGTTTTATTGCGTTATCTAGCGGCCTTCCCAAAGTTCCTGGAACTACGAATCAATATAATCCCTGGGCAGGTGCAAGAGCTGGGCTACCGGAACAAATCAGCGTTGGTTTTACACTATATAAAGTTGTAAATGGGCAGGAAATTTATGTAACATCAGCATCAAATAGTGACCGCGCAATCTACGTTGAGGCTGAGGACTTTGTGAATCTGTCGTCTGGCACCTATAAGTTATATGCTTATTACACCGGTGAAACACAAAGTGATGGTAATGTGACTACATATGTAATTTAGCGTTTGCTATAAAAAGCGGCTTCAAAAGATGTGTTTCTTCTGAGGCCGCTTATAATCTCTTAGAATAATGCTAAAATCGATTCTAGCGGTATAGAACGATCCGCACCAATATATAATACAGAATCTTCTAATACAGTTACTCCATAAAAACTTTTATCCGTCTTATCAATGGAATAATAAATGATATTTCCTCGTTGCGCAAGATAATGCTGAAAGCCATCATCAGAAAAAGTGGTAATATCCGTAGAGAGATCCCATATTTGTGTGGATACTAGTATCCCGCCCATAGAAGATTTGTACTGGATTATTAAGCTATTCCCATAATGCGGGCTAGAAGAGTATGTAATGGATTCAATACTATAATCATTCGCATCCAATACATATGGTACATATCCTGTTTCTTTAATAAAGTCCTCGATGCAGGAAAATTCCTGTGGACTTGATTCGCTACTCGTTTCACTATTTGTTGTCTCATCAAGGGCGGATGCATATTTTTCTGCAATAGACTGATCATATGTCCGCGCAGCATAGTCAGGCTCTGCAATTTCTACAGTAGCGCGGTTGTCAAACAAGCGTATAATTGCTTGACGAACCTGTAGAGCAAAAGCACGACCAGCCGGTGCAAATAGTATAAAGCCAGTAAGCAGCAAAACAAATCCGCATGTCAGCGCTAAGCCTCTGCGATATAGCGCCCTATGATATCCATGCTGGTTTTTCCGTGCCGCCGCCTTGCCTTTATTTTGCTTGTTCGCGTTTATTATCGCTTCTGCTTGTTCCCATACTTCATCAGGCCAATTCACTTTTGACTTTGCCTTATCGAGAATGTGTTCTGTCGTTGGACAGCCTTGAATACGCAGCATTTCTTCAGCCTCTGCATATGACATTACCGCTAAATTATCATGAAGGCTCTCTTTTTTATATTTGGTTTTTTTAATACTTATTTTCATGCTGGCTCCCTTATCCATAGCTGTTTAAAACATCTCTATTTTTTTCGGTCCAGCTCCATATTTAGCTGGTTTTCAATCTTCTTGCGCATTCTTCGGAACTGTTGGGATAAAGCATTCTCGCTCATATTCAGCCATTTTGCTAATTCTTTAATAGAATAACCATCTAAATGAAACAGGATAAAGGCTTCTTTCAATTGCGCTTTATATTGCGATAGCATTTCCCTTATTTCTTGCCTGGTTTGGCGATCTTCGTAGTTGGTTTCTTGCGGGGCAGGGATGCCATCTTTTAAGGCTTGAAAATCCTTATATGGTAAAAGAAGCAGACGTTTATCCCGTTTAATTTTGTTGTAGGCTGCGTTCCTTATACAAGCCATAAAATAAGCCATTGGTTCCTCTGCATTTTTCATCCGCTCATCGGTATAGATTTTAATTAAGAGGTCGCTGACCAGATCTGTCGCATCATCAAGGGAACCGGTAAAGGTAAGGGCGTACTTAATCAAATCACGGTTGTTTTTCTTATCGAGAAATACTTGCAGTAATGCCTCCAACTCCATTGTTGACCTCGCAGCAAATGTATTTGGACAAAACTTCTGCCTTTAGGGACTCCATATTTGTGGATTCGTCAAATCCAGCAACGCCGCTTCACAATTTCGAGTATACCAGATACTCTCGCGCCAATAAACCTTTTGCGCAAATCGAGATACGTCATTTAGGAAATACTCATCATCCAGCCACTTAAAAAAATCAGGGGAATCGGTATCTTCTGTCAAAAAATATAAAGAGTACATTACATCTGCATATTTTTTACAGTAGTGCATGAAATATAGCATCTCAGCTAACCAAAAATCAATAGGGTCATTAATATAAATGACGAAATGGCGATAACCAAATTGATATAGCTTCTGCAAAAAGCATAGTACATGGTACTTGGTTTGCGTTAAATTGCGCTTATGATAATCTAAATTATTTGATTCATTTGATTCGAGTAGAATCCGAACCATACACGTCTTTCGCCTTCGGCCCATATAATTTCACCTTCTCTAACAATTCGACAATTAAGGGAAATCATATCTGACGCTATTTGGGGAAATTATTTTTTTCTTATATGTTCAATTTGCATTAGTTCTACTTTTGTAAATGCATGCTTTTTTTAGCGCGCTCTATTATAGTTTCAACTTCAACAGGACTCTGTACTAAGAGTTCCTCCGCTTTTTGTTCTGATAGGGCATTACCTATTACGCTCTTATCTTGATAATTCTTTTTTTGTTTTTTCATAGATGTGTATGTCTCCTCACTCTCTTCTCTTTATAATATGCAGTAGTATATGTTAGATTTTATGCCTGTTCGTATTTTGAAAGAAGGAGTTCTTGTCAGAATTTAGTGATAAGTCACCTAATTCTAATTTTAACACGCCTATTTTAATTAGTGAAGAATCACTAAGATGAAAACTCCAAATAATTTATCCTAGTGATAAACTATTTGGAGGATAGACGTTGAGCACCCGTGAAGCCATTGCACATCGTATCATTCAACTATGTAAAGAGCGTGGCATTACGCCAAACGCGCTAAGCAATATTTCTGCTGTCCCACAGGCAACCATCAAAAGCATTTTAAATGGAGAAAGTCAGAATCCTGGTACGGTGACAATTAAAAAGCTGTGCGATGGATTTGAGATTACATTGGGAGAGTTTTTCTCCACGCCCGAGTTTGACAATTTAGAACAAGAGATCATTTAATCGCCGCCTTTACAGACTCAAGGCGGCTTTTCAATATGTCATAATAGCCGTTACCATATATTTTCCCGGGGCGTTGCCGCTATAACGGAATGGATAGCACGTCACCAATACCAGTACATTGCCATCTGCTGTCGGCAACCGCCAGTCCGCCGAGTCCTCATATATCACGATTTCAAAAACCGTATAAGCATATTCCCGGCCGGCGGGATACCGCTATCCCCAATTTTTACATCCTGGAGGGGGCGCAGATGCTTCCGATTTCTGTGCCCCAGGATTACACTCATACCTTCATTGCCTGGTAGGGCGCTGTCTGGCATCCAGCCGGGGCCGCTGGATGAATAGCCTCAACAATTCCGGCGTCAGACGGTCAATGGCGGTATACCGGCTGGCTTTCTCAATGAAGATGCCCACGTTGGCAGTGGATGCCTTGGGTTTCTCCAGCCGTTCTTCCCCCACTTTTCCCATACACAGCTTACCCCCTAGCCCACATTGTGAATCTAGGGGGTAAGCTCGATTTTATTCGTTTTTGGACTACACTTTATTTTTTAGCTAATACACGTCTGAGTCCTGAGAGGTACTTACGAAGTATCTTTCCATTAAAGAGATATCCTAAAACCAAGCTATGTAATGTAAA
>ERZ857998.496-NODE-496-length-55078-cov-10.378587_pt1 | contig 55078 bp, 57 predicted proteins | sample MGYA00519954_ERZ857998 | MGnify/ENA primary metagenome ERZ857998 (study PRJEB31778, sample SAMEA3449424) | human gut metagenome | biome: human gut; feature: human-associated habitat; material: faeces | place: United Kingdom | collected 2010/2012 ...
TGCAAAAGTAAGTAATAATCATGCAAATTTTATTATTAATGAAAATAATGCCACAAGTAAAGATATAAAAGATTTAATAAATAAAGTAAAAGAAGAAGTAAAGAATCAAAAGAATATTGATTTAGAACTAGAACAAATAATAGTAAAGTGGTGAAATAATGGAAAAGAAGGTAAAAAAGAAACTAAATAAAAAAGCATTATTAGTAATATTACTAACATTATATTTATTTATAATGGCTTTTTATTATTGTTTTAATTTACCTATAAAAAGTATTGTTATAAAAGGAAATAATACTATTACAGATAACAATATAATTAAAGATGGAAATATAAAAAGTTATAATAAAATATTTAGTTTAAATACTAAAAAAGTAAAAAACAATATCTTAGAAAATAAAGCTATAAAGAGTGTTAAAATAAACAAATATTTAAATGGAACTCTTTTAATAACAGTAACTGAACAAAATGTATTATTTTATAATGCTTTAGAAAAAGTATATGTTTTTGAAGATGGAAGTAAAATAGATAATATAAAAACAAAACAAGCGAAAATGGCAGGAATATTAACTAATTCAAAAGATGGCGTAAAAATAGCATTAATAGAAGCAATAATGAAAGCAATGACAGATCAAGACTTTGAAGATAACAGTGATTATCAAAAAGCAAATGAAGAATTTATTAGAAACAATGGAGGAAGTTCAGATCTTGACTTTAGAGCATGGGTTGGAAGTTTATCAAAAGAACAACAATTAGATTTACTTGCAGAATATACTATAGATGCAGAAAGAGAACAAGGATATAATGAGTGGGAAAAACCAATAGGAGATGCTCAAAAAGCAAAAGATGTAACTAAAAAAGCTATCGCAGTTCAAGCAAAGGAAGTAATAGAATCTTGTAAAAAATTAATGGCTGAACATGAAAAATTAATAACAGATCTAAAACAAAAAATAGAGAAAAAGAAGAGTGAAATTGATAAAATAGATGATAAAATAGATAAGAAAAATGCTCAAATAACAGCCAATAATGAAACATTAAAAGCAGCGAAAAATGCAGCTCCATCTCAAGATCAAATTGATGCAGTAAAAGAAGCAAATAAGAGATTAAATGAAGAAATAGATGAGTTAAAGAACGAACGTAAAACAGCAGTAGGAGATTTATCAATTTTAGAAAAAAATTTACAAGATATGGAAGAGCAAAAAGATGCTTACGAAGCAGAAATAGATGCACAAATTTCAGAGATTGAAGAAACATTAAAAGAAGAAGGTATTTATGTAGGAAGCTATGAAGGTTTAGGTGGAAGCTCTGAGCAACAAGCTCAAAATGAAGCAAATGAACAAACAACAGGAAATGGTTCAGGTGGTGTTGAAATTGATGAAAGAAAGCCTAAGGATATAGCTAAAGCTATGATGGCAGATTTTAGAAATTTAGCACCAGAGGAAGTTAAGCAATTAATAGAACGTACAGGCTATCAAGATCTATTAAACATGGCTAGAGAAATAGGACCAATTAACCGTTTAAGTCTTAGATCTTCTATGCAAAACAGACTAGATGATTTGAAAAAAGGCCTTGATGCTGAAATAAAAGATGATAGTGGAAATGATATAACAATACATTTTTCTAAGGAAGAACTAAAGAATTTATCTGATTTAGGAGAAGATAGACTTAAAGATGTAATAAGTATAATGAATTATTATACAGAAAATTATGAATCAATGTCAGTAGCTGAAAGAAAAAAAGCTGAAGAAACAATGGAGTATTTAAAAATTTCTACATTATTAACAGAAACTAATAGAGGAAAAATAGGAAGATTCATGGGAAGATTTACCCAAAAAGGTACTAGAATTAGTGAAATAGGAAACTCTTTAAGAAGGTTTGCAACAGAAAGAGGAAAGAGAGAAGATAAAAAGTATGAAAGGACTAAAGATATAAGAACTAGATTAGGAATAAAAACACCTATGGCATCAACTACTAGAACAAGACATGTAGATAGAAGTGGATATAAACCAATTCAAATGGATAGAGACGATTAAATTTAATAAAGAATTTTATAGAAATGATAGTAGATAAGGTTTTTAGAACTTATTTACTATCATTTTTTTGAATTTATAATAAAAGAAATATATTAGATATAAAATTTAATATGTTTCTTTTATTTATTGTAAATATAAATGGTTGATTTATGGAAGGGATTCATATATAATAAACGCGGAGTGATTGAAATGATAGATATAGAAAATGCAAAAAGAGTATTTAAAGAATATAAAAATAAGGTTAATAGTAAAAATAAAAAATTAATAGATAAATATTTAAAATCATATTCTAAAGAAGTTGCAGAAGAAGTATATAATAATTTAGATTATGAAGATTTTAAAGAAATAATTCCATTAAAAAAATATATAAAAGAAAAAACTATTTTCATCGTTGGTGGTGATGGTTGGGCTTATGATATTGGTTATGGTGGAATTGATCATGTTTTAGCTAATAATGAAAACGTTAATATACTAGTTTTAGATACAGAAGTTTATTCTAATACAGGTGGGCAATCTTCTAAATCAACAAGAATGGGAGCAACTGCTAAGTTTGCAAGTTCAGGGAAAAAGACTGCTAAAAAAGATTTAGCAAAAATGGCTTTGAATTATAAAAATGTATATGTTGCAACAGTGTCTTTAGGAGCAAATTATATGCAAACAATAAAAGCCTTTAATGAATCTGCTTCATATAATGGTCCATCAATAATAATATGTTATGCTCCTTGTATTGCCCATGGTATAAAATCTGGTATGAAATCAGCTATTGAAGAAGAAAAACTAGTAACAGAAAGTGGCTATTTTCCATTATTTAGATATAATCCCGAAACAGAAAAGTTTACTCTTGATAGTAAAGCAGATTTTACTAAATACAACGAGATATTTAATAGAGAAAATAGATATTCTATAAATGAAGAAGAAAAAATATCTTTACTAGAACAAAATAAGAAAAATGCAATTGATAGATATAATGAATATAAAACTTTAGAAGGAAAAGATGAAAAATGATAAATATAGTATTATATGAACCAGAAATGCCACAAAATACAGGTAATATAATGAGAACATGTGTGGCAACAAATGCTAAACTTCATTTAATTGAACCACTTGGTTTTGTTTTAAATGATAATAGTTTAAAAAGATATGGAGTTAATTACTTGGATAAATTAAATTATGAAAAATATATTGATTATGAAGATTTTAAAAGTAAAAATCCAGGAAAATATTATTTCTTTACAAGATATGGTAAAAAGGATCATACAAAATTTGATTTTTCAAACACTACTGATAATATATATTTAATATTTGGTAAAGAATCAACTGGAATACCTCTTGAAATATTAAAAGATAATTTAGATACTTGTGTAAGAATACCTATGAGTTCTAATGTAAGATGTTTAAATGTTTCAAACTCTGTTGCTATTGCAGTATATGAAGTATTAAGACAACAAAATTTTAAAGATTTATCTTTTACAGAAATACAAAAAGGAGAAGACTATTTGCTTAAATAGTTTTTGTCTATTAGCTAGGTTAAATTGTTATTTCTTGACATATTAAATTAAATATGTTAAATTTTTAGTAAAGGAACTACCAATGCTTGAGTACCTATATGACTCAAGTCGGTAGTTTCTTTTTTTCTATATATTCAAATTGGTGATAATAAAATTTATTTTTCATGTTTTTTTCTATTTGTCTTTATTAATAAAAAATGGTATAATCTTAAGTACGGTGAGAAAAATGAAAGAAGTAAAAAAATTTTTATTAAAATATTTAAATTTATTAAAAAACTTAATTATAAAAAATAAAAATATAATATATATGGCGCTTCCTTTTATAGTAATGGATGTAGTAACAAGAATGTTTGGTAATTCAATAGGGTTTTATAAAGTTTATAGACCTTTTCCTAATATGTTTACATTGTTATATATATATTTATTTTTAGGAATAGTATTAAATACAAATAAAAAAGTTAGTAAAATAAGTTATTTATTTTTTAGTATTTTATTTTTAATTATGTATTTAGTTAACAATGTTTATTATTCAATGACATCAAATTATTTTAGTTTTAATTTACTTGATTCAGTAAGTGAGGGTTCCCCATATTTTTGGTCAGCTTTAAAAAACTGTAATATTTTGGTATATATCTTTTTTATAATTATAATAGGTTTAATAGTTTTAGGTTATAAAAGTATCAAAGATTCTAATAAAAATACAAAAAATTTAATTAAAGTTTTTATAACTTTTATAATTATTCATACAATATTACCATTTCTTTTGGGATTTACAAACGATACTTTAGTATGGAGTACATGGAAGAATCCTAGAAACATTTATGAATTATATAATGATAATAATAAAAGTATGAGACTTAGTGGTTTATATGAATATACTTTTAGAAATTTTTATATAACTTTTATAAAAGTTGAAGAAAAAAATGATGATGATTTAAAATTTTTAGAAGAAGAATATAATAAAGATATAAAAAGTATAAAAAATAGTTATACAGGTAAATTTAAAGGCAAAAATGTAATATTTTTACAACTTGAAGGTATGGATAATTGGTTAATTACAAAACAAGATACACCAACTTTATATAATATGTTAAATAACAGTATTAATTTTACTAACCATTATTCTTTCTATACTGGTGGAGGTTCGACTTTTAATAGTGAGTTTGCTGTTAATACAGGTTTTATTGTACCTTATTCTTATAATAGAAATGCTTATTCATTTAATAATAACTCATTTCCATATTCTCTTCCTAATATGTTTAAATCATTAAATTATAGTGTTAATGCTTTTCATATGAATAAAAAGGAGTATTATTCAAGAGGAATAAATTATAAAAATTGGAATTATGATAATTATTATGGATTAATAGATATGTATAAATATACAGATGGAGAAAATACACTAGATAGAGAACTCATTTTAAATGAAGAATATTCTAATCTTATGTTTAATACTGAAAATTTATTTGTTGATTATATAATTACTTATTCACCACATTTGCCATTTGATAATACAAGAGGAGTATGTAAGATACTTTATGAAGAAGATAATAAAGATAATGAAGTACCATTTAGACAAATGAGTGAAGAAGAATGTGTAAGAAGACAAGCTAAAGAAACAGATTATTTTGTATCATTATTACTAGAAAAACTAAAAGAAAACAAGCTTTTAGATAATACTGTTTTAGTAGTATTTGCTGATCATTATTTATATACATTAGAAGATCAAACGATTCTTGACAAATATAAAAATACTTCAAATAATTTAATTAATAAAACACCATTTTTTATCTATGATAATGGTAATACTAAAAAAACTATTAATAAGGTAACATCACAATTAAATATTTTACCAACTGTGTTAAATTTATTTGGAATTGAGTATAATTCTAACTATTATTTAGGGAAAGATGCTTTAGCAAATAACTATGATCCAATTGTAGTATTTAGTGATTACTCTTGGTATGATGGAAATGTTTATGTTGAGGGTGGAGAAGTTACAAACAAAAAATATATTAGTAAAGAAGAATTGGAAAGAAAAAATATTTTAATTAATGAAATAGCTAAGAAAAACGATTTAACATTAAAATATAATTATTTTAAAAAAATTAGTGAATAGATTTATTCACTTTTTTCATAAAATAATTTTAATTTATAGACTTTAAATAAGTTATTTGATAAAATATATAATAGATTAATTATTAAATGAGGGTGAAATCATGAAACTAAAATTTAAAGCAAAACCACAAGATTGGTTAATATTTTTTCTATTTGCTATTATTTTATTGTATATAGTAGCAATAGCAGTACTTAATATAGCAACTTTAGCAGGAAATCCTCCAGCAGGAAGTAATAAACCTATGGGAACTTTTTGGGGACTTAACCCTTTTCCTGCATTTACATTTAAATATTTAGCAGCAACAATTATATTTTATATTGGAGTTGTCATTGTAATATTTACAGGTGTAAAATCATACTTTTTTGAAACAGAAAAAGGTTTTGGGTTATCTTCAGGAGAAAAAGATGATAAAGGATATTCAAGATGGTGTACAGATAAAGAAATGAAAGAAAAACTATCTAAAATAGTTATTAAAGATGAAGTTTATAATGCTTCAGGGATACCTTTAATAAATGATGGTAAAAATATATGGGTTGATAATGGAGATAGCCATAACATTGTAATAGGATCAACTGGTGCAGGTAAAACTCAAGACATAGTTCATCCAATGGTTAAAATATTAGCTAAAAATGGTGAATCAATGATTATAACAGATCCTAAAGCAGAAATTTATAAAGAACATGCAGGTCTATTAAAGGCTCTAGGATATAATATAATTGTTTTAAATTTCCGTGATCCACAAAGAGGTAATTGTTGGAATCCTCTTGCTCTTCCATATAGACTTTATAAAGAAGGAAATACTGATAAAGCAATGGAACTTCTAGATGACGTTGCAAGTAATATTCTTTATGAAGAAGGTGGAAATAAAGATGCATTTTGGGAAAAAACATCTGCCGATTATTTTGCAGGACTTGCTTTAGGATTATTTGAAGATGCTAAGGAAGAAGAAGTAAATATTAATAGTATTTCTGTTATGACAACAATTGGTGAAGAAAAATTTGGAGCAAGAAGTTCTTATATAAAAGAGTATTTTAATAGTAAAGATCCTGCTAGTGCAGCATATACATGTGCATCTGGTACTGTAATGGCAGCAGAAGAAACAAAAGCAAGTATTTTATCAACATTTAAACAAAAAATAAGATTATTTGCTTCACGTGAAAATTTAAGTGAAATGTTAGCAACAAGTGACTTTGATATGACTAAAATAGGAAAAGAAAAAACAGCGGTATTTATGATTATTCAAGATGAAAAGAAAACATATCATGCTCTTGCTACAATATTTGTAAAACAATGTTATGAAACATTAATAGGTACAGCACAAGAATCTCCAACTGGAGCACTTCCAATTAGAACAAACTTTATTCTTGATGAGTTCCAAAACATGCCACCTTTAAAAGATATTACAACTATGGTTGCGGCAGCTCGTTCAAGACATATTAGACTTACAATGATTATTCAAAACTTCGCAGGACTTGAAGCTACATATGGTAAAGAAGTTGCACAAACAATAAGAAGTAACTGCAACAATTTAGTTTATTTATTAACAACAGAACTTGCCGCTCTTGAAGAAATAAGTAAATTATGTGGTGAAAAGAAATCGAAAAAAGACGATAAAACAGCGTCAACACCACTTATTACAGTAAGTGAACTTCAACTTATGAAAGAAAACGAAGCTATTGTTATAAAAACAAGAACAAGACCATTTAAAACAAAACTTAAACCAAATTGGAAAATTGATTGGGGTACAGCTAAATATCCTGCTGATGAATTTGTAACAAGAACAAAAAAACCAATTCATACTTTTGATTTAAAAAGTTTTGTTCAAGAACAACAAAAGAATAAATTTATGGGAATGTTAGATGGTTCTTCATCAAATCCATTTGGAGGAATGATAAATAATCCATTTATGGAACAAAAGCCATCTGTTCCTAAAGAAAGTTTTAATGTTGATGAATTAGTTAAAAAAATTGATCAAAAGATTGCAGAACTTGAGGAAGAAGAAAAACTTGAAAAAGAACAAAAAGCAAAGAATGCACTTTCTCCTGAAAAACAAATTATTGAAATTGAACCAATCAGTAATAAAGAAAAAGAATTTAATGAAGAAAAACAAACATCTAAACCTGAAGATAATAAAGATATAAAACTTAACGAAGAACCATTTGTAAATTATACAAAAGGTATAAGTGATGATCAGTTCTTCGATGATTTCTTTGATGAATAAAACAACAAATAAACTTTGTTGTTTTTTAAAAAAATTAAATTTAAAAAGAGGATAATATATGAAAAAACTTAATTCTAATCATTTAAAATTAATAGCAATAATAGCAATGACAATAGATCATATTGCAGATTTAATCTATCCAGGTATGCAAAATAATATAATTTCAATTATTTTGCATATAATTGGTAGATTAACGGCACCAATTATGTTTTTCTTTATTTGTGAAGGATTTTATTATACAAAAAATTTAAAAAAATATATTTTAAGATTATTTATCTTTGCAATAATATCTCATTTTGCATATTGTTTTGCTTTTGGAATAAACTATATACCATTTTCTACAGGAAATATATTTAATCAAACAAGCATTATGTGGTCACTTGCTTGGTCGGTAGTTGCTCTTTATATTGTAAATGGTAAAAACAATTTAAAAAATTGGCAAAAGTGGATATTAATTATTTTAATAAATGTTATTACTTTTTCTGCAGACTGGAGTTCTATAGCAGTAATGACAATTTTATCTATGTATGAAAACAGAGGTAATTTAAAAAAACAAATGTTAAGCATGAGTTTTTGGGTTTTAATTTATGCAATTGTTTCATTCTTATTTGTAAATAAAACTTATGGATTAATTACATTAGCGGTAGTATTAGTATATCCTTTATTAAAAAATTACAATGGAGAAAAGGGAAAGTTAAACTGGATGAAGTGGTTTTTCTATTTATACTATCCATTACATTTAATAGTCGTTGGAATATTAAGAATAATAATATATGGCAATGTACCTTTATTATTTAATTAATAAATAAAAAATATATATTTAAAATTTATTCATAAAAAAATCGAACTATATAGTTCGATTAAATATCAATTTGGAGCAGTTGCTAAACGGGTTTAGCACACTTTTTAAATAAATTCATTTGCATTTGATGTGTTAATTATACCGCATTTAGACTATATTTACAATGATTAATGTAGAAATTTATTAAAAAAACATTCAAAAATACGATAATTGTTGCAAAAAAACAAATGTTATGGTATAATTACATCCGGTAAGGGGGAATTATGTTATGGATAAAAAGCAAAGAGATAGACTTATAGTTATTTCAATAATGAGTTATTATGCTAGACAAATTTTTGCAGAAACTAAAGGATATGAATTTAGAAAGTCGCCTTTAAAGGATTGTGACTTAAACAAAAAAATATATGTATATTCAGCAAAAGAGGATAAAGCATTAATTGGCTATATGAAAGTTTCTGATATATTGAAAGGTAATACAAATCAAATATTAAAAGCAACCGGTTATGATGTTCGCCCAGATGGACATGAAATAGTTGATTATTATGGACAAAATTTTCAAAGATGTTGTGCGTTAAAATTATATGATGTTACTGAATTTGAAGAATATCTTACATTAAGAGATATGAGAAAAATTAATCCTAATGTACAATTACCACAATACTATTCTTATATTTATGAAAATGATCCATTATATCAAGTTATAAAAGAATGGGATAATGCTTTTAGTTTAGATGGCAACCTATGTGAAAATCCTGCTAGAGAAAAACAATTCATATTACAAAGAGCAAAAGAAAGAGGTAGAAGATAATGATACATGAAATGAAATTACAACCAGAATATTTCAATTTTATTCTTAATGGTACAAAGAGAATTGAAATTAGGTTAAATGATGAAAAAAGACAAAATATTAAATTGGGTGATAAAATTAAATTTTTAAAAGAACCTGATTTAAATGAATCATTTGAAGCACAAGTTATAGGATTGTTAAGATATAATTCTTTTGAAGAAATGTTTAAAGATTATGATATTTCAATTTTATCAGATAAATCTATGACAAAAGAAGAATTGATATCTGTTTTAGAACAATTTTATACAAAAGAAAAACAAGAAAAGTATGGTGTTTTAGGAATTAGAATTGAATTAATCTAATTCCTTTTTTATAGATTTAAAAAAAATATGCAAAAATACGATTTTTATATTGACTTATTAATATAAAAGTGTTATTATAGAACACAAATTTTTGGGAGGGGATTTTAAATGGCAAAGATTGAAAGTTTAAAAAATTATATTGGAGTTTTAAATGAAGATGAATTTATAAAGTTATCTAAACAAATATATGATATTACTGATTTCATCTGTGAAGATTACCCAAAGCACAAAGAATGGTATTTTCAAAAACAAATTCCTAGAATTTTTACACCAAGTGGAGAAATACTTTTTGCAAGATCTGAAGAAGATGAAAATAAAATCATTGCAATGGCTTGTCTTAAAAAAGATGAAGAAGAACAAAAAATTTGTACATTATATGTTTCAGATCAATGTAGAGGACAACATTTAGGTACAAGAATGGTTGAAGCATCAATGGAGTTTTTAGGTACTACAAAACCACTTATAACATTAGCAGACTATAAATTGCCAATGTTTCAACCTATTATTGAAAAGTATGATTGGGAACTAACAGAAGTTGTATCTGGTCTATATAATGATAGGGCAAAAGAACTATGTTTTAATGGAAAACTAACTAAAGATGTTAATCTTGAACAATCAGGCTTGACTTTAACAAAAAAACCAAGAAAATAAAAAACAGATTAATTCTGTTTTTTATTTTCTTCCACAAAGCCAATCAAGAGAAATGTTGTATTTATTAACTATTTCTAATGCAAACGCTGTCAATAATGTTGTTTTACCGCTTTCATAAGCACTTATAGTTGATTGAGTGGTATTAAGAATATTAGCTAGTTCAGTTTGAGTTATTTCATTGGATTTTCTAAATTCTTTTAATCGTTGTCCTATTATTTCATTACTAAATTTGTATTTTTTAGTCGATTTTGAGGTACGAGTAATTCCAATAACATAATCCATACTAACTTTAAAATGATTACATAATATATTTAATTTACTTAATGGAATTAATTCTTTTCCATTTTCCCACCTAGAATAATTTGATTGACTTACCTTTAAAATTTCTGCCATATCTTCTTGATTCAATTCAGCTTCATCCCTAATATCTAATAATCTTTCACTAAGCATACTATCACCTAAATATAATTTTCCCATTTTAAATTTAAATATCAGGTTTTTATGCAAAATAACGATATTTGTGTTATAATATAATTGCAGTAAAAAATTTGGTTAGGAGGTAAAAAAATGAAATATAAACAAAAAGATAGTTGTTATTTGCCAACAAAAATAACTTTTTATATGTTTTTATTGCTTAGTATTCTTTTTTTATTAAAATTTAATTATACTGTAAGTATTAGTTATTGTAATGCAAATAACATTCCATTGAATTTTGTATTACCTACTAGTGGTATGCCTTTTATATTTGGAATGATTTTAACACTATCTATTCTTGAAAGTATTGGAATATATTATTTTAGTAAATTGCTAAAGAAAATTTCTTTTATAAACTCAATTAATAAACATTAATGAATGGTGGTTAGTGTGAGAGGAAATGATGATGTAAGATTTTATGTAGTTTTGTTAATTATACAGGTAATATTGTCAATAATATATGGTGTTTATATAATTATTGATGAAAGAAAAAAGTGGCAAGAAAGAGAATTTTTTAAATATACACTTCGTTATGAAATGGATTATTTTCTATATATAGATATGGTTAAAAAAATGAGAATAGTGTTGTTTAAAAAGAAAATGCAATTATTTTTGTTAAGCATTTTGGTATTATTAAGGAGGATGTTTGTATGGAAGAAGAATTAATAATTCCAATTTTATTCTTTTTTATAGCTGCTTTAGGTGGTATATGTTTATTGATATTTTGCTTTAGAAAAAATGATGATGGCTATGATTACGATAAAATTATAAGAATGATGCATGAACAAACTGAAGAAAATTTGGATGCACTTTCAAAGATGAATAAAGAAAAAGATAAGATAGAAGAAAAAATAAGAGATAAAAAGAAAAAACTTGGTATGAAGTTAGTTGATAAATGATTTAAGGAGGAATAAATAATATGAGTATTAAAAATGAAGTTGATATTATAAGAAAAGAAAACTTAAAATTAAATAAAAAAGATACAAAATTAGTTTTTGAAACTTTAATGAAAGTATATAAAAGTAAAATTGTTAATGAAGCAAGAAATATAATGGGTTATACATTAGATGTAGTTGTTGCCAATATGAATGGATTTAATAGACTTGGTAATTCCCAAAATATTTATCAAAAATGGGGAGATAACTTTTATATAGATTTCTATAACTCTGTATTTTGCAAAGAAGAAGTAGATGAAAATGGAGATTTAGTTAGTAATAAAAGTGAAGCCTTTTCTGAAATTAACGAACTTGATTCTATTAAAAATATATCATTTTCTTTAAAAGAAATAATACTAATATGTAAGCAGAATAATATTGATATTAAACTACATACGAAAGATGATTATTCAACTATGACTACACTAGAAATTAAACCATATGAAGGTCATATTCAAGATGATACAAACATTGATAATTATTTAATGTCAGTAATTGATAATTAAATATATTAACAAAAATTGATATATTATAGTTTTTAGAAAAATCTAACATTAATATATCTTTTTTATTGTTTTTAACATATATTTAATTTCAACAGGATATGGGATAAGTACCTCTAATAAGTTGAAACCCTTATTTCATAAGGCTTAACACTTATTTGAAGAGGTGCAAATCTATTTCCGCACTTGCGAAAATGAGTATAATGATATGCAAAAGATATGCACTTTGTATTTAGTTTACTTATTTAATAAGGAAAAAATGATATGCACTTATATAAAAATAGGTGCTTTTTTTATCTTAAAATTGCTTTAAATTCTTATTCTTTGTTTTCATTTTTATTATTAATTTCTTTGTCATTTTCCAACAATAAAGTTGAACATTTTTCTTCAATAACTTTTGGTAAGAATTCCTTTATAGTCTCTTTGTCATTGTTAAAATACTCCATTAATTGTGGTAGTAGATATTTAAAAAAATAATTCATTTATATAACCCCCTTATATTCTTTAAATTAAAAAAATTGAAGTACTAATTTATACCTCAATTTCTAATATAGTAAATTTGTTTTTTTCAAACTTTGTTTTTCTTTCTTGTGGAATAATTTGTATAATGTTATCTTTGTCATATTCATTAATATTAAATAAGTCAGCTTGTATAGTAGTTTCCTTAATGTTATAAAACTCTCTTAATGATTCGATGTATTCTTGTGTTTTAAATTCGTTTTTATAATTAGATAATATAGCATCTCTCTCATCAATATTTATTATCATATCGAAACAATCACTTCTAAACATATAACCAATATTTTCTATTTCATTTTTATTAAAAATAATATCATTAATGGAAACATTATATTTTTTATCTATATCAATTTTAATTTCATCAATATATTTGTTTATAATATAATATTTTTGACTACTATCTAATTTTTTCCAAAGGTTATGACTTTTTACATATTCTGATTTCATTTTCATTTTTTCTATTTCTTTGATATTAAATATTGTTTCTATATCTTGTTTGTATTCAATATTTCTTTTTGTTTCTTCTAGTTCATTAAGTTTAATTTCAACATTTTCTAATTCTCTTTGTAATTCGTTCAATTCTTCTTGAAATATATTTGCATCTATAATAGCATCTATAAAAGAAGTTTTAATTCTTGTTATTTTATTATTAATATCTTCTTTCATAGTTAAATATTTTTTAATTTCATTTTCTACATCTTTATTTAGAGTTGGCTTAAAAGAGTTATCAATTATCAAGAAAAAATCTAACATATCATTTAAAAATTCCATAAGTTCTTTTTCTATTTTCTTTTCATTAATTCTAGTTTTGCAACAATTACATTTGTAATATAAATGTTTTTCTTTATTTTTGCTTGTACTAGAAGTGCCACCCATAACTTTATTGCATTTGGGACATATAATTTTTTGCATAAATATATATGTTGCTTTTCTTTTAAAGTTTTTCAAATTTTTTTCTTTTCTTTTTTGTACCATATCAAAAGTTGTCTTATCTATAATTGCTGGTACAACATTTTTAAATATTTGTATTTCGTTGTTTGTTCTTTTTCCATATTCGCTATTACCAATATATAATTGATTTGAAAGTATTTTATCAACAGTAGTTGTAGGCCATCTTCTATTTAAAACATTTTCTTCTTTAAATAATTTACAAATAGAGCAAACTGACATACCATCTAAATATAATTTAAATATTCTTCTAACAACATCTGCTTGTACCTCATCAATAAATATTTTTTTACTACCATTTTTTTTGACATAGCCAAGTGGTGGTCGTCCTGAAATATGACCTTGTTTAATAGCACCTACTAAACCGACTTTTGTTCTTTCGCTAGTTCTTTCAATTTCAAGTTGTGCTAAAATCGTTATCATTCTCACAAAAAACTTTCCATTAGCACTTGATGTATTAATTTCTTCACTAATGCTTTCTAAGCCACAATTATATTTATCAAGAAATTTACATATGTTTTCTAAGTCTTGAATAGATCGAGTTAATCTATCTAGTTTAAAAATAATAATCTTGTTGATTTTTCCTTGTTTAACATCTTCAATCATTTCTTGAAACTTTGGTCTATTGGTGTTTTTAGCAGAAACTCCTTCTTCGCGATATACTTTGAATATTTCGTAGTTCTTAAACTCACATAACTGTTTCATTCTACATTCTTGTTCGTCTAAACTATGTCCAAATCTTGATTGATCTTCAGTTGAAACACGAGGATAAAGTCCTACGATTACTTTTTTGTTTTCATTCATTTATTATCATCCCCTTTACAAAAAAACACAAAAGAATGAATTTCCTTTGTGTTTATTTAGAATAAAAACTTATATTGCCTTAAATGCAATACCTAGAATTATAACCTAGGATACTATAGTATCATACTTTGTTTGTAAAAGTCATTACAATATCGTGTCAAATTCGTGTTATTTTATGTTAAATTTAGTCGATTTTATGTAATTTCTGTTTTTTTACTTAATTTGCTTGTTCATAGTATTAATTATTTGAATGAATTTTGATAGTGTAATAACAGCATTATCGTTTGGTATGTATATTTTATTTGTGTCATCATAAAGTAGAGCAACTAAAGTATTATAACTATTACTTATAATAATCTTATGTGGTTCACGAATACTTAAATTAGTTTTGTTAAATTTAATTATATGACCATTTACAAATCTAATACTTAAATTTCTAAAACTGGTTTTAATTTTTATTTTATCTATTACTTCACAAGGAAAAGTTAAAGTTTCTATGGTCGTTTTCATAACAATTTATCCCTCCTTTACAATGAAAAAAGCCCATAATATCAAATACTATGAACTTATTTATGTATTTATAGAATTCTATATACTTGCCAAGCTAGAGACGGGAAAAGTATAAAAAAACTCACACACTAGTATTTAAGTGTGCGAGTATTAACCTCAATGGAGCAGATGATGGGAATCGAACCCACGTAGTCAGCTTGGAAGGCTGAGGTTCTACCATTAAACTACATCTGCAATTAACTACAAAAACTGTAGGCATATTTAATTCTATGATAAAAGAATGAAAATGTCAAGATCTTTTTATAAAAAAAGTTAAAATTTTGATTTATCTTCATTATTATAACCACTTTTATAGAAAATATGGATATTAAAACTATTTTAAATATAAAGAAACTATGTTATAATTTATTTATATGGAGGTAAAAATTATGAACAAAAGTGTAAAAATAATAATTGGAGTAGTACTTGGAGTTTTATTAATCGTAGGATTATTTTTTCTTTCATCTTTAGCAGGAAGTAAAAATTTTAAAGAAATTTCTTATAATGAATATCAAAATTTAATTAAAGAAAGTGGTAACTATGTAGTCTATATTGGAAATAAAGATAGTGATGCTTTAAAAACATTAAAAGAATTTACAAGTGAAAATAATGTTCAAGTTAAATATGTTATATCAAGTAATTTAAAAACAGAAGAACGTCAAGAAGTATTTAGTGGTGATGAAACAGAAAAACTAATCTTTATAAATAAAGGAAAAGAAGATACTTATACAAGTGATTTTTCTAAGTTTTCTTTAACAAATGAATTTATTAACCAAAATATTTTAGAAAATACTTTAGTAGAGGTTGATATTGATAATTATTTAAAATTAATAAAAAGTAAAGGAAATCATATAGTATTTATAGGAAGAGAAACTTGTAGTTGGTGTCAAAAATATAAACCAGTTATGAAAAATGTTGCTAAAGACAATAATATAACATTATATTATATTGATACAGATAAGTTTGAAGGTGAAGATTGGAATAACTTTACTGCTTCTGAAAGCTACTTAACTGAAAAACAGTGGGGAACACCATTAACATTCTTATATAAAGATGGAAAACTTGTTGATACAATAGGTGGGTATGTTGATGAAAGTGCTGTACATGAATTTTTAGTAAAAAATGGAGTGATTAAATAATGAATAATGGCGTTTATGAAAAGGTTTTAGCCTTTAAGAAAAGATATCCTGGTACAATTGCATGGAGATTAAAAGCTCATTCAAAAGTAGTAGAAAAACATTTAAATCAAGGGGAAAAAGTTTTATATGCTTTTGCAGGGCAAAAAAACAATCATTTTTATGATATTATTTCGACTCATGTTTTTGTGATTACTAACAAAAGATTAATCATTGCTACAAAAAGAGTATTATTTGGATATTTCTTATATTCCATAACACCAGATATGTTTAATGACTTAACTGTATATTCAGGATTAATTTGGGGAAAAGTACAAATAGATACGATAAAAGAAGTTGTATTTATCTCTAATTTAAGTAAAAAATCACTTGATGAAATTGAAACAAGTGTAACAGAATATATGATGAAAGAAAAGAAAAAATATGCCAGAAGAGAAAAAGAAGAAAAATAACTTCTTTTTCTTTATTTTATAATAAATATTTGATAAAATTTAATTATAGAGTTAGGAAGTTGAAGTATATGAAGGATTTAATAAAAAAAATTATTCTTTTAATTATAATTATTCTTTTTTTACAATTAATATTATTTATTTTTAAAACTAAACATAATGTTAATTATATAGTAGTTAATAATAAAGAAAAAATAAAAATAAATGAAACATATAAAAATAATAATTATTTATTTGATATAGAGTATAAAAATAAAAATATAACTTTCTCTTATGATAATAAATTTTATAAAGCTAAAAAAGTAATAAAAGATATTTTAGTATATGAAAAAGATGATTTAGTATGTATTTATCCAATTCTAAAAAATAATAAATTTTATAACATTATTTGTTCTAAAGATAATAATATATATCATTATAATTATTTTAAAGATGAGTTAACTGATTTTACAGCATATTTACAAGAAAAAGGATATTTTAATTCTTCTTGGATCAATAATGAGGTAAAAAAGAATATGGGTAATCTTACTTTTTACCATGAAAATATTAATAAAAATACATATATTTATATATGGAAATATAAAGGGTTTTATACTCTTAACTCTAAAAAACAACAAACATTAGATATTTTAAAAAATGATACTTATGTAAATACATTAGGAATTAAAGTTGGAAAATATTATGTTTTACCTAATTATGATGAAAAATACAACTTTAGTAGTTTTTATATAATTAATATGACAAATAATAGAGTAAAAACATTAAAACTTGATAAAAAAATAACTAATGACTACTATAACAATGGTATTTTTGATAATAAATTATATTTATTTGATGTTGATAATTTAATTCAATATAGATTAAATCCTAAGAAAAATAAAATAGAAAAAATAAGTACAACGGAAGCTTTCTATTATGATGGTGAAGAACTTAGTAAAAGACCTTTATATGATTTTAAAGAAAATAAACTTATCTTTTCTTTAGAAAAAATAGATGTACCATTTACCTATAAGGAAATATTTGTAAATGATAATAACTTTTATTATTTAGATGATGATAATAATTTTATATATTACAATAAATTATTTGATAACAAAATGGTTTTATTTAATATAAAAGACATTAATAATATAAAATTAGTAAACAATAATTTATATTTTATAAATGAAGATTCATTGTATAGTTTTAATATAAATGAAGGAATAAAAAAACTTGTAAAATATAGTGAACTTTATTATAATTCTACAAATAGATATGAAATTTATGAAAAATAATAAAAAATTTAAAAATAGGGTAAATTAAGTGTTTCGACAAAATATTATAAATTTCATGGTATCAAATTTAAAAATTGCTCTAAGATGAATTTTAAAAATTCGTCTTTTTTTGTGCTTGAAAAGTAAAATTTGGCCGTTTGCAAAGCATTTTTTAGTGTGTTAGTCTAGTAGACAAAATTAATTTGAAAGGAGATTTTATATGAAAAAATTAATTTTTAAAATAATAATATTTTTAATAAGTTTGTTTAGTATAAATATAAATGTACTTGCAAATGATGGAAAAATTTATATGGATGGATATACTTTAAGTGGGGTAGATGTATTTGCCAAAGATGTAACTTATAATAGTCTTGATTATAATGGATGGATTATAAAATCTACTGCTAATAACTATATTTATTATTGTATAGATCCTGCAACACATATGCCTTTTTTAAATGAAAGTAAAGCCGATAGTTATAATAAAATAGTAAGTGAAAAAGACATTATAAGTAAACTAAAAATTGATGAAAACACATTAACAAGAATAAAATTACTTGCTTATTATGGATATGGTTATAAAGATGAAAAATATAATCATACATCAAAAAAATGGTATGGAATAACACAAGTATTAATATGGCGAACAATAAGACCTGATGTTACTTGGACGTTTAAAACAGGTAGGTATGGCGGAATAAAAGCAAGTTTACATTTTAATGAAGTTAGTGAACTTTTAACTCTTGTTTATAATCATTCTATATTACCAAGTTTTGATAGTGAAGAATTAAATCTTTTCGTGGGAGATAAAATAACTTTAGAAGATACAAATAATGTTTTATATAAGTTTAATATTAAATCAACTAATAATATTAAAGTTATTAAAAAAGATAATAAATTAGAAATAACAGCGCTTGAGAAAACGAAAGAAAAACTTATCTTGGAAAAACAAGAAGTAAGTAATGATTTTTATCTTCTTAAAAGCAATAATGTTCAAGATGTTATAACAAGAGGAAATGTTAATAATTATAAAAAATCTTATGTTAATGTGAATATTTATGATGGAAAGTTAATTTTGAAAAAAATTGATAAGGATGAAAAAACATTTAATGATAAATTAATAGGGAGTATTATATCTTTATATGATAATAATGATAATTTAATAAAAGATATAGAAATAACTAAAGAAGAAGAAATAATTACATTAGAAAACGGAAGTTATTATTTAAAAGAAAAAACTCCTACAAGAGGATATGAATTAAATGAAAAAAAGTATTATTTTGAAATATCAAAAGAAAATAATAAACCTATTATTACTATAGAGAATAATAAAATAAAAGGTAATCTTATTATAAATAAGTTATATGGTGGAAGTGGTTATGATTATGTAAGTGAAGAAGGTGCTTGTTTTGATATTTATGATAATAATGATAATTTAATATCTTCATTAAAAACTAATAAAAATGGTAAGGCAAGTAAAACTTTAGAATATGGCAAATATAAAATAAAGCAAACTAAAGGAAAAGAAAATTATATATTTACTAATGATTTTGAAGTTATTATCGAAGAAAGTAAAGATTATATTTATAATTTAAAAAATATTAAAAAGCCAACTTTAATAATTAATAAAATAGATAAAGATACTAAAACAAATTTAAGTAATGCTGTTATTATGATTTATGATAATAATGATAATCTATTATATGAAGAAACAACTAATAATAAAGGTATTATAAAAATAGAAAATATGGAACTTGGAAAGTATTATTTTGTAGAAAAAGAAAGTCCTAAGTATTATAAATTAGATAATACAAAACATTATTTTGAAATAAAAGAAAATGGTAAAATATATGATTTTAATTTAGAAAATGAAAGAATATTAGGTAATCTTGAAATAATAAAAAAATCTAATAATTTAAGTCTTTTAAAAGATGCTACATTTGGAATATATGATAACAATGATAATTTAATTTATAAAGAAACAACTAATAACGAAGGAATTATAAAAATAGAGAATATAAAAGCAGGAAGTTATTATTTAAAAGAGTTAAAAGCTCCTTACGGGTATATAAAAAAGGATGAAAAAATAGAATTTGAAATATTAAATAGTGAAATTTTGTCTATTGAAGTGGTTAATAATAAAATAGAAATGCCTAATACAAATAAATCTATAAATATAAATTATCTTGTAGGAGTAAGTGCTTTATTAGTGTTAAGTATTAATTTATATGAAAAAAAGTATAAAGATAATTAAACTTGTATTAATTGTTATGTTGAGCATTTTAAGTAGTATGGCGGTATATAATTATTTTAAATATAGTAATAGTAAAAATTATGAAATAACTAAAATAATAAAAAATAATTATAATAAAACTCCCATTAAAAAAGAAGATAATTTATTAATAAAAAATAATAATTATATAGGATATATAAAAATAGATAGATATAATATAAATAAATTTATTATGTTAGGCACAAGTGATAATATTTTAAATAAAAATGTTGTAGGGTTATATAAAGATTTAAAAGATCTTGATAGTAAAACAGGTATAACTTTACTAGCAGGTCATAATAATATTTATGTTTTTAAAAATTTAAATAAACTTAAAATAGGTGATGAGGTAATTATTGGAAGTAAATTTTATACTTATAAGTATAAAGTTGTTTCTAAAAAAATAATTAAAAAAGATGATTATTCTATATTTGAAGGAGGTGATGAAAGAGTTATTATTCTTCTTACTTGTGTAAGTGATGATTTAAGATTAGTTGTTACTTGCAAATAAAAAATGCAAATTTAATTTTGCATTTTTTAAAGTTTTAAGCACATTCTTTAATATAATATATTAAAAGATTTTCATTAATAATTTTTAATCCGCATCCACATGCATTTTTATCACACATATCAAAAGTTATATCCCATGGAGAAATACTTTCATTAACAGTTTCTACTTCACCATTTTCACATGTATATTGATAGTTCCATGATTTATAAGCTTCAGTTCTTAAATCATCTAAAGAATATCCTGCTTTTTTAAATCCTTCTTCAGTTGTTAAGATTTTATCATTTTTAATATCAAAATAATAGTTTTTATGTGTTGTACTACCTGTACCACAACCTTTATTTAAAGTAGATTCAACATATAAGAAAATAATATTATTTCTAACGACATATTTATATGAAGAATCAATAAAAGCTATATCAGTTTCATCTTTAGATGAGATTTCATATTCTTTTTTATAATCAGTTTGAATTAAATTATTAAGTTTCTTTGCATTGGCAGTATCAATATTAATTTTAGGTAATTTAATATCAATATTACCTTTTCTGGGGTCAAGATTACAAGTCCCTACATATTTAGGTTCTTTTTTAACATTTACTAAATCAACAACATAGTTAGTATTTTCCTTAATTTCTGATTTTGGATCATCACATTTGTTATCTTTAAAGTATTCTTTATAAATTATATAACTTCCAAGAAGTAGTGAAATAATAACAAATATAATTAAAAATGTAACAAGTATTTTATTGTTTTTCATAAATTATTCTCCTTTTTATACTTTAATTATATTATAAAATATTATTTATAGCAAGTTAAACAAATATTTATTGGAAATTTTACATATTTTATGTTATTATAGTTATGTAGAAAAGAGGAATTTATATGAAAATATTATCAGTTAATGCAGGTAGTTCATCACTTAAATTTAGATTATATGAAATGCCTGAAGAAAATTTATTAATTTCTGGGGTATTTGAAAGAATAGGTATAGAAGGTAGTTTTTATACAATTAAATACAATGGAGAAAAGATTAAAAAAGAAGTAGAATTAAAAAATCACAAAGATGCTTTTAATTATTTAGTAAGTGAACTTTTAGAAAATAAAGTTGTTACTAGTTTAGAAGAAATAAAAGGAATAGGTCATCGTGCAGTTCAAGGTGGAGCATTATATAATAAAGCAGTATTTGCAGATGAAGAAGTTATTAACAATTTAGAAAAATATATTTCAATTGCGCCACTTCATAATCCTGCGACTATAACAGGTATAAAAGCTGCAAATGAAACACTTCCTAATGCAAAAGGAGTAGTAGTTTTTGATACAGCATTTCATCAAACAATGCCTGAGGAAAACTTTTTATATGCAGTTCCATATGAATGGTATACAAAATATGATGTAAGAAGATATGGTTTCCATGGAACAAGTCATAGATATGTTTCTATGCGAATGAATGAAATTCTTGGAAGAAATGATACTAAATTAATTACATGTCATATTGGAAATGGTGGAAGTATAAGTGCAGTATTAAATGGCAAATGTCTTAATACTTCAATGGGATTTACACCAAATGCAGGGCTTGTTATGGGATCACGTTCTGGAGATATTGATGCTTCGATTATTCCATATATGGAAAAAACATTAGGAAAAACATCAAGTGAAATTGATATTATTTTAAATAAAGAAAGTGGTCTTTTAGGAATAAGTGGTGTATCAAGTGATGCTAGAGATATTGAAGATGGTATAAAACAGGGAAATGAAAGATGTATTTTAGCTAATAAAATGTATGTAAGAAGAGTAATAGATTACATTGCTAAATACTATGTTGAACTTGGTGGATGTGATGCAATTATCTTTACCGCAGGTGTTGGTGAAAATGGGATTCAAACAAGAAAAGAAATAATCGAAGGATTAAAAGTTCTTGGAGTTACATTAAATGAAGAAAACAATAATACTCGTGGAGAAGAAATTAAAATAAGTGGTGATGATTCTAAAATTGATGTATGGGTAATTCCAACAGATGAAGAATTAATGATTGCTAAAGATACATATTTTTTAGTAAAATAGAATTTAGGTGTTATTAAATGTATAAAAGTATTTATAAACAAATAAAAAAATATGAAAACATTGTAATAGCAAGGCATATTAAAGTTGATCCTGATGCTATGGCAAGTCAAACTGCTCTTAAAAAAACGATTGAACTTACTTTTCCAAATAAAAAAGTATATGAAATAGGAACAGGAACAGTTAGGTTTAATTATATAGGACATATGGATAAATTACCTGAAGGTCTTGATGATTGTTTATTAATTTCAGTAGATACACCAGATTTAAAAAGACTTGATATTGGAGATTTTAATAAATATACTTATAGTATAAAAATAGATCATCATCCATTTATTGAAAAATATTGTGATATTGAGCTTATTGATGAAGAAAAATCAAGTGCATCAGAAATGATTTATGATTTAATTAAAAATACACCTCTTAAAATGAATAAAGAAATTGCAGAAATCATATTTTTAGGCATAGCATCAGATACAGAAAGATTTTTGTTTAACAATACAACAAGTGATACTTTCTATTGTATAGGAGATCTTATAAAAACATATAATTTTGATATAACAGAACTTTATGCTAAACTTTACAGAAGACCTCTTAATGAAATTAGATTAAAAGGCTATATGGCAATGAATATGAAAGTAACAGAAAATGGTGTTGGATATATTAAAATAACTGATGAAATAATGAACAAATATGATATTGATTCAGCATCAAGTGGGGGAGCAATAAATGAATTTAATAATGTTGATGAACTTCTTGTATGGCTTAGTGCAATAGAAGATACAAGAAATGGTTGTATAAGAGTATCAATAAGATCTCGTGGTCCTGAAATTAATAAAATTGCCGAAAAATATAATGGTGGAGGACATAAACTTGCGAGTGGAGCAAGACTTGTTTCATTTGAAGAAGTTGAATATCTAATAAAAGATTTAGATAAAGCATGTGAAAAATATATAAAGGAAAGTGAAGTATATGAAGATTAATACAACTGAACTTGTTGTAAGTGCTGTTAGAAGAAGTCAATATCCAGAAGACAAAAAAGCTGAATTTTTACTTGTAGGTAGAAGTAATGTTGGTAAATCAAGTTTTATTAATACTATAACAGGTAGAAAAAAGTTAGCTAGAACATCAAGCACCCCAGGAAAAACAAGAAATTTAAACTTTTATTTATTAAATGATTTATTTTATTTTGTTGATGTTCCAGGTTATGGTTATGCTTCAGTAAGTAAAAAAGAACAAAAAAAATTCGGATTAATGATTGAAGAATACTTAGAAAAACGTGAAAATTTAAAAAGAACTTTTTTACTGGTTGATTTAAGACATAAACCAAGTGAAGATGATATTTTAATGTATAACTTTTTAAAATATTATAATTTGCCTGTTACAATTATTGCTACAAAAGCAGATAAAATAGCAACTACTAAAAGAGAAAAACATAAAAAATTAATTATTGATACATTAAAATTAAAAGAAGAGGATAATATATTTTTGTTTTCAAGTGAAACAACTTTAGGTAAAGAACCTGTTTTAAAGTATCTTGATGAATTATTAAATTTAAATGAAAATAAAGAAGAAACTGAAACATTATAGTTTCTTTTTTCATACAATAAATTAGATATTTAAGGGTGATTATTTTGAAAGTTGATATAAAAAATGATAATTTTATTATTTATGTTAATAAATATTTAATAAATTATGATATGAAAAATAGAAAAGATATAGAAGAAAATATTAAAGATTTATTAATAAGGATAAGAAAAATTTATAAAATAAAGTTATCAGGTTATTATAAAATAAAAATATATCAAAATGACTTGTATGGATTAATATTTGAATGTATTAAAGAAGATGATTTAGACTTTTTTCCAGATTTTTGCGATTTAAAAATAAATATACTTTATGATAGTAAAATACTTTTAGAAAGTGATGACTTTTTTATTTTTAATAATAATAAAAAAACATATAAAAAAGGAAATAAGTTTTATATAAATATAAAAGATTTAAATGAATTAGAAATAATTAAATTAAGTGAATTTTGTAAAATAAAATATTGTTGACAAAAAGTATTTTTAAAATTATTATATTAAATAGGTGATTTTAATGGAATATGTATTTATACCACTTGATAAAATAAAAATAGTAGAAAAATTTATTAATGATTATCCTATTTATTTAGATTTTAAGTCATTTGTTAAAAATAAAGATGAAAAATTATATAAAAAATTACCTTTATATTTAGTATGTGAAGAAAAAATAATAAATAATAAAAGGATATTAACTGATTTATTAACTTCTAATGATTTATCGTTTTATTTATATGGTGAATATAAAGAAGGTTTACTTGTTGCAGAATGTTATACTCATATTAAAAAAGAAGAATTAAGTGTAATCTATAATTATAAAGAATTAACTAATGAAGAATTAGAAACATTTAAAAAATTAATAAATAGTTTTAGTATAAAAAGTGAAGTAAAAGATATTAAAAATAATTTAAAAAGAATAAAAAAATAATCTAAGGATAAAGATTATTTTTTTTCTTTGCTATAAATAGTAAAATAAAATTAATTATTAAAGCAATTAGTAAAATACTTGATATTATTGGATAATATTTTAATATTTGTAAATGCTGATATTTTTTAAAAAATATTATACTTAAAATAGGAACTATTATAGATAAAATATAAGTTGCTAAATTTATTACTCTAACATTTTTAAGATTTAAAGCTTTTTTTACACAAGTTTTAGCAAAATTCATAAGTGATGCCATATTTCCAAAGAAACTTATATAAATTAAGGCGGCTGCAATATTTTCTATTCTAGAAATAAAATCAAACGCTTTTATTTTTTTAAAGATATAGTATTCAGGAAAGGTAAATAAACTTGCCATATTAGATCCATATATTCCTATTATAAAAATTATAAATACAATAATTATAATACCTGCTAAAATATAACCTTTTATAATAGATTTATTGTATTTACTTTTATCATTAACTTCATCTTTTTTTATACAAAGAATTGATACTAAAGGATACACCATAAAAGTAGGAACTATTAATGCTGTACTAATAACAGAAGATTTTTTAACGTTAATAATTGGTAAAAAATTATCTATTTTTATTTTTGGTATTAAAAAGATAAAAATAAATATAAACAGAACACTTCCAAGCATAGTAAGAATTAAATTACTTCTTAAAATAACTTCATTTCCTTTTACAATAGCATAAGACATAACTGAAAAAAGGATTATTCCAACAACATAATAAGAAGTTCTTGTTAAAAGATGACTTATTGTAAAATTTATTACTTGCCAAGAAATACAAAAACCAATAAAGACGATGCCAATAAAATATAAAATATTTATAAATTTTCCAAACATTTTAAATTTTTCATCATTCACTTCTAAAATATTTTTATCGGTAGTGAATTTTGTTATATATAAAATCATAAATAAAGGTATAAGACCAATTATACTTCCTATTATAACGGATATAATAGCGGTGTTTTTCCCATAATTAATAACGGTTGCTGTTCCAAAAGCGGGGAAAAGAGCTAAGCAAATAGACATTACTAAAAAGGTTAATTCTGTTGTACCAATTTTTTCTTTATTATTCATGGCTTCCTCCTGAGAAACTTTTATATATATTTCCATACTTATATAAGTGAACATTAGTATTTATATTTATTTTTGCTATTTCATATATATTTTTATCTTTAAACTTTTTATAAGATTTATGATATTTTTTATATATTATATTTTTAAGTCCTAGAACATCGGTGTTATTTTCTATATTAAAATTTATAAGATCATTTATATAACTATTAATTTTTTTCTTTGTTATATTCTCTATATCTTTTAAAAAATTTTTATCTAATAAATTTTTTTTATCATTTATATTTAAAACTCCTTCTTCAACATTAATATTAATGTTTACTATTACTTCATCATTATCTAGTTTTAAATCTAAACTACATTTAGGCTTAATTAAACTAACGCTTACATCTTTATTGTTATATATAATATCAATGGATACATTATCAAAGTTGTTGTTTATTAAGTTATAAGAAATAGCACTTTCTTTATCTAAATCTTTTATATATTTTCCTTTTTCAAAAACAGCAATATTAGAAAGGATAGTGTCTTTGTAATTATCATTTTCATCTTTTTCATTTTCAATAGTAGTTAAAATTTGACTAATACCTCTTTCTAAGTAATCATTTATTAATTCTTCATAGTTTTTTTCAATAACAAGACCATTTCTTTCTTTACTATTTTTAATTGTAGTTACAATATCTTTAACAGGAAATTCTTCTTTGGTTTCTTCATTAGGATTTATTATTTCATAAGCTTTATTTTTTGTACTTACTAAAATTAAAGCATCATTTCTAGCATCAGATGTTCTAATAAAATAATCAAGTGAGTTATTAATTCCATGATTAATTTCTCCTTTTCCTATTATTATTAATTCAAGATGTCCTAAATATAAGTAATTTGGATATTTTAAACTAATATTTCTTAATGCTTCAGAAATAGTTTTCCCTTTTCCTAAATAAATTAAAGCACTTGAAGTATCTTCTTTTTCTTGTTTTTTTAGTTCCATTATTTGAGCACTTATAATATATTCATTATTTTCATAATCAATACCTAAAGCACTTGCAATAGCTAAATCATTAAGTTCTTTATAAGAACAACCACTTATTAAAATAGTTAAAACTAAAACTAAAATAATTTTTATTTTTTTCATAGATTTTTACTCCTTGTAATATTTTTATCAGTAAGAAGAGGATTTCTTTTTTTTATTTCTTTTATATTTTGTTTAAGTAAAGTATCTTTTATTCCTTCAAAGTTAAATGGAGCAAAAGGATAAAGATAAGGTTTTCCAAATGATTTTAAGCTAGATAAATATATAACAAACAAAAATATACAAAAATATAAACCTGGTAAACCTAAAATAGTTGCAAATAACATAAAAATAATACGCCAAAATCTAATTGCATTAACCATTGAAATATGGGAAAACATTAAGCTACACATAGCACTTGTTGCAACGACTATTACCATAATAGGAGATACAATTCCTGCTGAAACAGCGGCATCTCCAAGAACAATTGCTCCAAGAATTGAAATAGCACTTCCTCCTAAACTTGGCATTCTAATATCACTTTCTCTTAATATTTCGAAAATTAAAATCATTAAAAGTGCTTCTATTATTGAAGGAAAAGGAACACCTTGTCTTTGGGCAGCAAAATTAATTATTAATGTAAGTGGTATTGTTTCGTGATTATAAGTTGTTATAGCTATAAAAAAGGCTGGTAATAAAATAGCAAGTAAAAAAGCAGTTATTCTTATAATTCTTGTAAATGTAACATTTTTACTTCTTTGGTAGTAGTCTTCTGGTGCACTAAATAAATCACTAAAGAAGGTAGGAATTATTACCATATAAGGCGAATTATCTACAGCAATTAAAACTTTTCCTTCAAGAAGTGACATTGTAGCTAAATCAGGTCTTTCAGTTTCTGTTATTAAAGGTAAAACAATATTTTTACTACTTAGTATTTCTGTTATATAACTAGCGTCAATTATACCATCTATTTCAATTTCACTTAATTTTTTTCTAACTTCATTTAAAAGCTCATCTTCAATAATATTATCCATATATAAAATACCAACTTTGGTATTAGTTAAATTACCAATAGTAAATTCTTCCAAAATTAAATCTTTTGACTTAATCCTTTTTCTTATTAACCCAATGTTAATATTATAATTTTCGGTAAAAGAATCTTTTGGGCCTGATATTGTTTGTTCTGTTTTTGGAGTATCTATGGCTCTTGATAAGTCTTTTTTAGTTTCTACTGCAATATATTTTTTTTCATCATTAAATAATATACAAGTAAAGCCATTTTCAATTAAATCATATAGTTTATCAAAAGTATCTTCTTCTTTTATATTACTTCCTGGTATAAAACTCTTAAAATAAGTTAAAATATTTTTATATTTAAGTTCTTTTTTGGTTTTAATTAAGTCATTTAAACTTTTTAAAATATAATTATTAATCGCATCATCACTAGATAAAGTACTTAAATAAACAAGTGATATATTTAAATTGTTTATTTTTAAATATTTAAATGTTAAGTCTTTAGAATACTTATATTCATATTTTATTTTATTAATATTTTCTTCTAAAACTTTATATATTTTTTCCATAATAATCACTTCCTTTTAACCTAATTTTATTATGTTAAAATTAACTTATTTTATGTAAATAAATTGAATAAATAGGGAATATGTGCTATACTTAGAAAGTAATAATTAGAAAGGAAGAAGTTTTATGAATAAAAAAGTTAAATATATAATTTTAGGTGTATTATTAATTTTGATAGCGAGTTTAGTTGTTTACTTTGTTTTTATAAAGAAAGATAATAATACCGATAATATAAAGTTTAGTAAAGAATATACTAGTGTTAGTAAAGACAATGTTTTTGTTTATAGATCTAAAGATGAAATAATAAATATTTTAGAACATGGAACAGGAATAGTATATTTGGGTTATCCTGAATGTCCTTGGTGTATGGCATATGTTCCTTTATTAAATGAAATTGCAAAAAATGAAGGAATAGAAAAAATATATTATTACAATATAAGAGAAGATAGGAAAAACAATACAGAATTTTACCAAAAAGTAGTTAGTATTTTAAATGATTATTTAAATTATGATGAAGAAGGTAAGAAAAGAATATTTGTTCCAAATGTAACTTTTGTAAAAGAAGGAAAAATAATTTTTAATGATAATGAAACATCATTAATTAGTGAAGGAACACCAAGTGAATATTGGACAGAAGAAAAGAAAACTTTATTTAATGAAAAATTTAGAAAAAATATAAATGAATTACTAGATGATGTATGTACTTCATGTAATGAATAATAAAGGAGGATTTTATGAATTATTGTTCAAATTGTGGAAAAAAAGTAAATGAAAATCAAGATGTATGTTTAAATTGTGGAGTTAACTTAAAAAAAGATAAAAAAATTGATAATGTAAATGGTAAATCAAAGATAACTGCAGGAATACTTGGCATATTCTTAGGATGTTTTGGCGTTCATAATTTTTATCTTGGATATAATGGAAAAGCAATTGCTCAGCTTTTAATAACTCTTTTAAGTATATTTTTACTTTCTTGGGTTAGTGCTATTTGGGGATTAATCGAAGGAATACTTATATTAACTGGTAATATTAAAAAAGATGCATCTGGTAATGATTTAATAGATTAATTGTTATTATAATAAAAACGTAAAAGTTTAAAACTCTTACGTTTTTTATTATATTATCTTACTTAAATTAACTTTTATTGTATATTCTAAACATGTTTTTTTCTTTTGTTTACATCTTAAAATATGTATGATAAAATTATAAATGTAAGTAGGTGAAATTATGAAAAAATTGTTTGGAGTTATTTTTTCAACAATAATATTATTACTTGTTTTTTGGTTTATTTTAGGGTATTTTAATTTTCAAAATATAACAAATAAAAAAAATCCAATATATGTGGTTAAAAAAGAAACATATAAAACAAAACAAAATGGTAATAATATTGAAGTAACAAAATATGATAATATTATTTATAAAATTATTAAAGTAGATGAGGGTTTAAGAACAACATATAAATTAAAATTATGGTTTATGGAGGATTTATAAGATGGGTGTTGTAAGTAAAGATAATCCAGTTAAAATTGGATTAATTAATTTTATTAAGGGCTTTATTTTAGGAATAGCTAATGTTATTCCAGGTGTTTCTGGAGGAACAATGGCAGTATCTATGGGATTATATGAACTTATACTCTCATCAATTGGGAATTTTTTTAAAGATATAAAAGGTAATTTTATAAAACTTTTACCTATAATTCTTGGTATTTTAGTAGCAATTGTATCAACAAGTAAACTTGTTACATATGCTTTAACTAATTATAAAGCACAAACATTATGTTTATTTATTGGGCTTATATTTGGTGGAGTATCATTAATTATGAGAAAAATAAAAGGAAAAGGAAGTAAAACAAATTATTTGATATTTTTTGTTATTTTTTTCTTTGTTATTTCTTTAAATTTTTTAAAAACAGGTTTAATAGAAATATCATTTACTAATATGGGAATAATAGATTATTTACTTTTATTACTTATGGGATTTATAGCAAGTTCTGCAATGGTAATTCCTGGGATAAGTGGTTCATTTATTTTAATGGTTTTAGGTTATTATGATAAGATAATTTATACAGTATCTACAATAACAGATTTTAGTAAATTAGGAAGTAATTTATTAATTCTTGTTCCTTTTGGAATAGGTGTAATAATAGGAATAGTATTTATGGCTAAGCTTATTACTAATTTAATAAAAAAATATGAAACAAAAACATATTTTGCTATTATGGGATTTGTTTTATCATCAGTTGTAGTATTACTTCTTCAGTTAACAGATTTTAAATTTACATTTATTAATGTGGCAACAAGTTTATTTGCTCTTTGTTGGGGATATATGTTAGCAAGAGCTATTGATAAAGAATAAGAATAATATTATGAAATAATATAACTGAACACCTAAGGTGTTCAGTTATATTAAAATAAAAATAAAAGGATGGCGTTTATATGAATGAGTTATTACTTATAAATAAAGATAAAAATTATACAAGTAGAGATGTAGTAAATATAATTAGTAAGAAGTTTAATACTAAAAAAGTAGGTCATTTTGGAACTCTTGATCCTTTAGCAACAGGTTTATTAGTCATAGGAATAGGTAAATATACTAAAATACAAAAATTGTTTCCTAAAGAGGATAAGACTTATGAAGTAGAAGTACTTGTAGGAACATCTACTACTACTTATGATATAACAGGTAAGATAGTATGTAATAAAGAGATTATTGTTAATAAATATTATTTAATTAATAGTTTATTATCTTTTGAAAAAACATATATGCAAGAAGTACCTATTTACAGTGCTGTTAAAGTAAATGGTAAAAGATTATATGAATATGCTAGAAATAATGAAGAAGTTGTTTTACCTAAAAAAGAAGTTACTATATATGATATATATGATATTTATATGAAAAGTGAAAATAATTATAGTTATTTATGTTTTACTATAAAAGTAAGTAAAGGTTTTTATATAAGAAGTTTTATTAATGATTTAAGTAAAGTAACTAATATACCAATGTGTATGAGTAGTTTAAAAAGAATAAAAATAGATGATTTTGATATAAAAAAAAGTTATACAATTGAAGATATAAAAAATGATAATTATAAGTTTTGTGATATAAATAGTATTTTAAATTATAAAAAAGTAGAAGTAGATGATATTTTAGAAAAGAAAGTATTGAATGGTTGTATTATAGATAATATATATAATGAAGATATAATTTTATTTACAAAGAATAATAAATTACTCGTAGCATATAAAGTTTACGAAAAAGATAGTAAAAAAATGAAGCCTTTGTTCCTATTTTAATAGACAAAGTCTTTTTTTGTTGTAAGATATAAGTAGATAATTAAGAGGGATGATATATGGAAGAGAATAAGAAAATAAAAAATATAAAATTAACTTTATATATTACATTAATATTATGTTTAATGGTAGGAGTAAGTTATGCTACTTATAATCTTGTTTTAAAAGGAAATAAACAACATCAAGTTAATATAGGATCACTTACTTTAACTTATGAAGAAACTAATAATATTAATGTAACGGGAGATACTTTAAAAACAGATGAAGAAGGTATTGCAAGTGGTAATGTATTTAATTTTAAAGTAAGTGTAAATAATACAACTAATAAAGAAATTAATTATATAGTATATTTAACTATGGATATTGAGTATTTAAATAATATAGATAAAGGTAAAGTATATTTAAATAATAAAACAAAAAATATAGTTTATGGACCATCTTTTATAACAGATTTAGCTAAATATAAATATGAAAATAGTTATGTATTATGTACTAATACATTTACAAATGCAACAGAAACACATGAATATAGTTTGACATCATGGATAAGTCCTAAAACAAATATATTTGAATCAGGAGGAACACATCAAACTATTATAGGAGGTACTGTTAAGTTTAAAGTTAGCGTTGAAACAGTAGAAACAACCAATTTAGATACAAGTGGAGCAAATGCTCCAATACTAGCAAGTAATATGATACCAGTATATTATGATGAAACAAGTGATGTATGGAAAAAAGCAGATTTAGCCAATACATCAATAAAAGAACAATGGTATAGTTATGAATCAACAGGAGATAAAAAGGGAATGTGGGCAAATGCTGTTACTGTAACAGAGACTAATAGAACAACATATTTAAATGCAGCACCAGGTACAACAATACCAATGACAGATATAACAACAATGTGGGTATGGATACCAAGGTTTAAAGTGAATACAATAGATTTTGATGCAATTAGTGGAGAATGTAGTTGTAGTAAAGCTTATACAACAAAAGAAGAATGTATAAATAATTATGGTTTATGGATTTGCTCTAATCCAGGAGCTATAGATGTAACATTTGTAAAACAAAATGAACCAGCAATAGATGCATTTACTTTTGGAAATAAAGAACTAAGTGGATTTTGGTATGCTAAGTTTGAAACAAGTCATACAACTTTAGTATCAAGTACAACTGCTAATAATTTAGGGTGCACTAGTGAAACATGTAGTAATGCAAATGGAATAATAATAAAACCAAATGTAAGAAGTTTAAGATATAATAATATAAGTAATTTCTTTTATGCTTCAAGAAGTATGGAACAAAGTGGAAATAGTTTTGGTTTCGTAAGTAGTGAAATAGATACACATATGAGTAAAAATAATGAATGGGGAGCAGTAGCATATTTAACACAAAGTATCTATGGAAGATGTACAAGTAGTAAATCATGTACTGAAATAGGAATAAATAATAATGGTAATTATATAACAGGATATGGAGCACCAGCAGGAAGTAATGATTCTGTAGCAAATGGTGCGTATAATACCTCACTTGGAAAAGATGCATCAACAACAGAAACAATATATGGAATATATGATATGAGTGGTGGAGCATTAGAATATGTTATGGGAGTACTTGCTGACTCTAATGGCAACCCAAGATCAGGAAATGATTCATCATATAATTCAGGATTTACAGGAATGCTAAATGATGGAACAACATATACAGGAGTTTCTTTTCCAGATAGTAAATATTATAATTTATATACAGGATCATCTTATACAGGTCATGCCTTAACAGAAACAAAAAACTGGTATAGTGATGTCGCTAGTTTCTTTATTCCTGGCTGTCCTTGGTTCAATCGTGGCGGTAATTATAACAATAGTACGAGCAATATTACGACTGCAGGGGTCTTTTACTTCAACTCCGGCAATGGTAATTCTTACAATATCATTTCTTCTCGCCTTGTAATTTCAAATAAATAACCCCATATGGGTATTCGTTGGAAAAGAACTAAAAAACCCAAAATGAAAGAGGTAGAAATTAAATAAATTTATGAAATAGTGATAGAAAGTGATACTTCAAAAACAGATGTGATTAATTTACGAAAGTTTTTGAAGTTTTTTAATAAAATAAATATCTTTATTTTATTTGTATTTTATTGTATAATTTAAATGGAAATTGAGGTTATGTTATGTTAATTACAAATGAATTTGATGATTATGAAATTATATCTATGAGTGATGGAGAAAAGCTTGAAAGATGGGGTAAGTTTTATTTGCTTAGACCAGATCCTGAGATTATATGGAAAGAAAGTTTAGATAAAAGTATTATTCATGCTTATTATCACAGAAGTACAACTGGGGGAGGTTATTGGGATGTTTTAAAGAAATTACCTTCTTCTTGGTGTGTTAATTATAAAGATTTAACTTTTAATGTTAAACTTATGGGGTTTAAACATACTGGTATTTTTCCAGAACAAAGTGTTAATTGGGATTTTATGAGGGAAAAAATAAAAGCAGAAAAGAAGAAAAGTAATCGTGAAATAAAAGTTTTAAATCTTTTTGCATATACTGGTTGTGCTAGTGTTGCTTGTTTAAAAGAAGGAGCAAGTGTCGTTCATGTTGATTCTAGTAGGGGAATGGTTGATTGGGCTAAAGAAAATGTTAAAGTAAATAATTTAGAAGATAAACCTATTAGATTTTTAGTGGATGATTGTATTAAGTTTGTTGAAAGAGAAATAAGAAGAGGTAATAAATATGATGCGATAATTATGGATCCACCTTCTTTTGGAAGGGGAGCTAATAAAGAGGTTTGGAGTATTGATAAGGATTTATTTAATCTTGTTAGTTTATGTAAAAATCTTCTTGTTGATGAACCACTTTTCTTTATAATTAATACATATACTGCAGGTCTTTCTAAAATAGTTATTGAAAATATTTTAAAAATAGTTATGTCTGGTTTTCCTGGTAAAATATCTTCTTATGAACTTGGAATACTTGGTAAAGACAATTTAATATTACCATGTGGAGTATGTGCAAGATATGAAAAATAATTTAGAAATATTATATGAAGATAATCATATTATTGTTGTAGTAAAACCATTTAATATTTTATCTCAAAGTGATGATACTAAAGATATTGATATGTTAACTTTAATAAAATCTTATTTAAAAGAAAAATATAATAAACCTGGTAATGTTTATTTAGGTCTTGTTCATAGACTTGATAGACCAACCGGAGGAATAATGGTATTTGCTAAAACTAGTAAAGCTGCTTCAAGACTTAGTGAACAAATAAGGTTAAATTTATTTACTAAAAAGTATTTAGCTATAGTAAATGGTTATTTTGATGAAAAAGCAGGTGTTTTTGAAGATTATATTTTAAAAAAAGAAGATAATTCTAGTGTAATATCTAATTTAGGGAAGTATGCTAAATTAGAATATGAAGTGTTAAAAGAAAAATCTAATTTAAGTTTAGTAAATATATTATTACATACAGGTAGACATCATCAAATAAGAGTGCAATTTGCAAGTAGAAATCATCCTTTATATGGGGATCAAAGATATGGAAAATCATCTAAAAAGCAACTTGCATTATTTGCTTATTATTTATCATTTAATCATCCAGTTACAAAAGAAAAATTAGAATTTATAAAATATCCAGATAAAGTTGGTATTTGGAAGGAGTTTATATGTTAGAAATTAAAAATGTTAGTAAAAGTTATGGAAATAAAAAAGTATTAGATAATGTAAGTTTAAAAATAAAAAAAGGAAAAATATTTGGTTTTATCGGAGAAAATGGTGCAGGTAAAACAACTTTAATAAAAGCAATCGTAGGGATACATGATTTTGATTCCGGTGATATTTTAATTGATGGTGTATCTATTAAAGAAAATCCTGTTTTATGTAAGAAAAAGATGGCTTATGTTCCTGATAATCCTGATATTTATCCTAATTTAAGAGGTATTGATTATTTAAATTTTATTTGTGATATATATGAAATAAATGAAGAAGAAAGAAATACTTTAATAAAAAAATATGCTGATAAATTTTTACTTACATCATCTTTAGGAGATATTATTAGTTCATATTCTCATGGTATGAAACAAAAGCTTGTTATAATAAGTGCTTTAATTCATAAACCAAGTTTAATTATTTTAGATGAACCTTTCGTAGGATTAGATCCTAAAAGTACGAAAGATGTTAAAGATATAATGAAAGAATTATGTAAAGAAAATGTTACTTTCTTTTTCTCATCACATGTTCTTGAAGTAGTAGAAAAACTTTGTGATGAAGTAGCTATTATTAAAGATGGAAAAATACTTGAAGTAGGTTCAGTTGATAAAATAAAAGGAAATAAAGATTTAACTGATGCATTCTTGGAGAAAACTTATGAAAAATAAATTTATAACAATTTTAAATACTACGATTAATAATTCATTTAAATTAAAAGTAACAAGTAAAAAGAAAAAAATAGGTATAATAGTGTTATTAATATATTTAATATTTTGTTTTATGTATACTTTTAAAATAAATTTAAGTACTATTTTTGAAACATTAAAATCTTTAAATTTAACATCATATTTTTTAAGTGTTATTGTCTTTCTTTCAAGTTTATTTTCTTTTTGTATGACTTTCTTTCTAGCAAAGAATATTTTATTTCAAAATAAAGATAATGATTTATTATTAACTTTACCTCTTAAGAAAGAATTAATTATATCTACAAGATTAACTTATTTATATTTATATAATTTAGTATTAACGCTTCTTTGTTTAATCCCAGGTTTATATATATATATTACTAATATAGGAATAAGTTTAAATTTAGTTATAATAAGTGTTATATTAGTATTTTTTACTCCGATTATACCAACTTTATTAGCTAGTGTTTTTGGTTATTTAATTGCCTTTTTAACAAATAAATTTTCTAAATCAAATTTATTTGAATATATTTTTAATCTTTTATTTATAGGAATGTATTTTTTAGTATTATTTAATAATAATTCTTTTCTAGTAAATATTATTTTAAATAAAAATATTAAATATATATTATTTCCTTTATATTTAATAAATAAATCTTTAATTAATCCTTTATATATAGTTATTTATATAATATTTAATTTACTTATTTTATATTTATTTATTAAATTATTTAAAAATATATACTTTAAATTAATTATAAATGTTAATAAAGTTATTACTAAGAATAATTATAATATAAATAGTAATAAAAATAGTTATAATAATAAAAATAAATCTTTATTAAAAAAAGAAATAAGAAACTATTTTTCATCTTTTGTTTATGTTTTTAATACTTTAATTGGACCTTTTTTACTAATATTATTTACAATATATTTAATTTTTGATAATAAAATTATTACTAGTATAGGAAAAGATATTGATATAAGAATTTATATTTATTTAATTATTACATTTGTTATATGTTTAACAAATATTACTTGTTGTAGTATTTCTATGGAAAAACAAAATTTTTATATGTTAAAAGCATTACCTTTAAGTGAAAAAGAAATATTAAATAGTAAATTAAAGTTAAATATTTTACTTGTTTTACCTAGTGTTATTTTCTTTTTAATAGTTATATATTTAAAAGGATATATTAAATTTTATGATGCTTATTTACTTTTATTTTATTCTTGTTTTTTAAATTTATTTGTAAGTATGTATGGTTTAATTGTAAATTTAAAATTTCCTATGTTTGATGCTTTAAACGATCAAATAATTGTTAAAAGAAGTACAAGTGTATTAATAGGGACAATTGTTTTAACTATTATATGTTTGTGTTTAGTATCTTTTGTTATGGAATATAATGTTAAGTATAATCATTTAATTGAACTTTCTATTCTTATTGTATTAGCTTTAGATATAATTCTTAACTTTATTTTAAATAAATGGGGAATTAAAAGATTTAGGAAATTATAAGATGAAATTAAATATAAATGATGAAAGTTACGATGTTATTATAATTTATAAAGATATTAAAAATATGTATTTAAGAGTAAAGAGTGACTTAAAAATATATATTACTTGTTCTAAATATACAAAAGAAAAAGATATTGTTAGATTTATAGAAAGTAATACTTTAAATATATATAAGATAATAAATGATATTAAAAGAAAAAATATTAATTTAAGTGATAAATTAATGTATTTAGGAAATAGTTATGATAAAAGATTTATTAATACTAAAGAAATTATTTTTGGAAAAGATTATGTTTTTATAGGAAAGAATTTTAATTTAGATAAATTTTATAAAGATGAAGCATTAAAAGTATTTAAAGAAAGATTAGATTATATATATAATTTATTTGAAGAAGATATAAATTATCCAAGTCTTAGAATAAGAAAAATGACTAGTAAATGGGGAGTTTGTAATATAACAAAAAAGATTGTTACTTTAAATTTAGAACTAATTAAATTAGATATAAAATATTTAGATTATGTTATTGTACATGAACTTAGTCATTTGATATATCCTAATCATTCTAAAAGTTTTTGGAATTTAGTTTATAAATATTGTCCTAATTATAAATTATATAGAAAAGAAATGAAGAACTTAATTTAGTCTTATTTACTAAAAAATGGAGGAAGGTTTTATGATAATAACAAGTTTAGATAATAAAAAAGTTAAAGAAGTAGTAAAATTAAAACAAAAAAAGTATAGAGATATAGAAAATAAATTTATAATAGAAACATTAAATATAATAAAAGAAGCTTATAATATGGGTTATTTACTTGAATTATATGTTCTTGAAGGTACAACTTTGAATATAAAGTTTGATGTTCCAATAAATTATGTTAGTAAAAATGTTTTTAATAAAATTAGTTTTTTAGAGAATTCATATATTTTGGGTGTTTGTAAGAAAAAAGAAAATAAACTTACAGGAAATAAATATGTTTTACTTGATAATATACAAGATCCAGGTAATTTAGGAACTATTATAAGAAGTTGTGTAGGATTTAATGTAGATACACTTGTACTTGGTGATACTTGTGTTGATTTATATAATGATAAAGCACTTCGTGCAAGTGAAGGTAATATTTTTAAATTAAATATTGTAAGAATGGATTTAAAAGATGTGATAAAAACTTTAAAAGAAAAAGATATTGTAATATATGGAACAGATGTAAATGATGGTGAAAATATTGATAAAATAGAAAATAACTCTTCTTTTGCATTAGTTATGGGAAATGAAGGAAATGGTGTGAGTAATGATATAAAAGCTTTGGTTGATAAAAATTTATATATAAAAACATCTAAGAATTTAGAAAGCTTAAATGTAGGAGTGGCAACAGGTATAATTCTTTATGAGTTAAATAAGTGAGGTGTTTATGAATAAGTTAAATCATTTGGCTATAATTGTAGATGGTAATGGAAGATGGGCTAAAAGTATTGGCAAAATAAGAAGTTATGGTCATTTAAAAGGGTATGAAAATTTAAAGAAAATAATAAATTATGTTAATGATAATTTAGATATAAAATATATTAGTTTATTTGTTTTTTCAACAGAAAATTTTAAAAGAAGTAAAGATGAAGTAGATTATTTAATGAATTTATTTAAGAAAGGTTTTAAAGAAGAAAAAGATGTTTATATAAAAAAGAATATGAAGGTAGTTTTCTCTTATAAAAAAGAAGGGTTAAGTAAAGATATTATATCTATAATTGAAGAAGTTGAATCTTCTACAAAAGATAATACAGGATTAGTTGTTAATTTTTGTTTGAATTATGGTGGTAGAAGTGAAATAGTTGATGCTTGTAAGAAAATAATTGATGATAAAATAGATAAAAATGATATTACAGAGGACTTATTTAAAGATTATTTATATAATAAGCTTCCTGATATTGATTTAATGATTAGAACAAGTGGAGAACAAAGGATAAGTAATTTTATGTTGTGGAGTTTGTCTTATAGTGAACTTTATTTTACAAAAACTTATTTTCCTGCTTTCACAACAACTGAATTATTAGAAATAATTGATGATTTTAATAATAGAGATAGAAGATATGGTAACGCAAAATAAGCGTTACTTTTTTAGCAAGTTTTTGAAAACTCTCCGTACTAGCACACTTATAAATTTAGTAAAAATTCTTGACGGTTTCCAAGCCATTAAAAGAATGTCTTCGATCATTGTTTTAAATTATGCGAAAGTTGGAAGAAAGAATTAAAAAATATTTAATATTTACAACTGTTAATTTATAAGGAATTATATTGTTGAAATTAAAAAAAACTTATTTATACTTGTTTATAAAAAGAATCCTTTTTGCTTGTAAAAATATTAAAATAATTGTATACTTGTTATAGTTAATAAATTAAAACTTGTAATATATTAACTTATGTTGTTTTATTTAGAAATGTAAATGAATTTTAGTTATAGTTTTAAATAATCTTTATTTGGGAGGTTTTTGTTGTGAATGAAAAAGAAATTAAAAAAATAGTAGATGAATTGAAATTTGGAAAATTTAAACAGATATCAAAAGAAAAGATTTCTGAAAGCAATTTGCAAATTATTTCAGAAAAATTAAAGGAAGAAGAAAATTTTGATATTAATGAGCTAATTAGTATAATTTTATTAAATAATATTAATGAAAATTGTGACTGGAATATAGGTAGTATTTTGCAACATTTTGATTATAATAGTATTATTAATGCGCTAGATAGTATTTCACCTAATAAAAGGGGATATTTGTATGATTCGATTGGTTTTTGCTGGGCACTTGGTGAATGTCCATATAAGAATGATAAGGTAATTAGTTTTTTATATGAGGTTATTGAAAATGGAAGAAATTCTGAATCTTGGTGGAAAGCAGCATTTTCTCTTGAAAAATTAACTGGTAAAAACGCTATAAATAATTTGAAACGTAGTATGAAAAATCATGGCTTTATCTCGTTAGATGAAAGCTTAGATGATTTAACTGATAAAAAGAATATTATAAATATTTTGTTGAACGCAAATAGTGGAGTAATTAAAGAAAAAATTTACCCATTTTTAAAGATGAGATTTAATTTATCAGAGAATGAAAAAGAGTTAATTAATATAATTTGGTTATTAGGTAGACTTAGATTATATGATGAAGATTTGTTAAATAAATCATTAGAATTGTTGAATTCTACTAATAGTTATGAAATGAAATATTATATATTACAAGCAATGATAGATGATCCGAAAAGTTTATATATAGATTACTTTAGAAAGCTGGTAAATTCTGATGATAAATTAATAAGAAAAATGGCAATAATTGGATTGGGTGAAACCGGTCAGAGTGAAGATGAAAAGTTATTAAGAAAAATTTTACAAACTGAGACCAATTCTAATATAATTTCACAGATAACAAAAGCTATATATAAGATTAAAAATAATTATTTTAATATTCAGAATAATTATACAAAAAAATATATGGTGAATGAAAATGGTTTAATTGGCGATGACTCTGATAAATGGTATGCTGATGCTTCGATATATAACCTTTTTTCAGAAGCAGAGGATCCAGAAAATATTTGCTTTTCTTTAATATTCAGTAATATATTAGCAAAAAAAATTGTAATTAATAACCCTATTGATTTAGCAACGGGAACTGGTAGAGCAGCAAAGTATATATTGAATAATATATCATATAAAGGTAGTTTGTATGCTATTGATTACAGCAAACAAATGCTAGAATATTTTAGTAGAACAATAAATAGACAAAAATACTATGTAAAAAATATAGAATTGGTACATTCAAAGATTCAAGATTTTGCAATTCCTAATGGAGAAAAATCATCATTTATAATAAGCTCTTTTGGCTTTCCAAGTAAAATCTCAGATAGTGAAAGATGCAGATGTGAGTTAGAAAATGTATATAATATGATGTCTGATGATGGGGTTTTTGTTACGCTTGGTTGGGATGAAACATTTAATGATGATTTAAATTCAATGTGGTATAGATATGTACCAGATAATATTAAAGCAGCAAATTTTGAAGAATGGAGAAAAATACGAGAATCTAGTGTATTAACAGCTAGAAATTGTGATTTAACATGGTATAAGAAAAATTTAAAAGTGCCATTGTTATATGACACATTAGAAGAGGCAATAAATGTTATGGGGCATTTATTTGGAAGAGATGCTGCATTAGAAATTTTGAAAAGTAAACAAACAATGTGGTGGATGTCGATGGGAATTACATGGGATGATAAAAAAAGTCTGTCAAGAAAGTTAGAAAGGAAAGATTAAAGCGTGAAAGAAATAGAAGTTTTGGTAGAAGTATATGATGATATTTTAAATGTTAAAAATAAATTAGGAAAGTTTGAATATGAAGGATTAAACACTATAATTGATGAATATTATTACGATCCTAAGAGGGATACTTTAAAACCTGATGAAAATAATCAACTTAGTCATTGCTTAAGAGTTAGAAGTAAAAATGACGAATATTTTATTACATATAAAGATGATGTTTTTGATAATGGTAAATGGCTATATTCCAATGAATATGAAACTAAAATTGAATCTGTTTCGGTGATAAAAGAAATATTTGAAAAATTGGGTTTGGTTAAATTTATTGAAATAAATAATGAAAAAGAAACATATATATATAATAATTATGAGATAGTTATTGAGAACGTTGAAAATTTAGGAATATTTATGGAAGTCGAATGCTGTACTAATGAAGATGTTGATGTAAGGATTATTAAAAAAGAAATACAAGAGTTTATTGATAGTTTAGAGTTGAATGTATCGGAAGAACTAAATATGGGAAAACCAGAAATGTATATGAAAAAGAATAATATTTATATTAGTTAAGGAGATAGTTTATAAAATATGGTAACGCAAAATAAGCGTTACTTTTTTAATATTTTAATATATTTTTCATAAATTTATTATGAAAGGGAAAATAATATGTTTCAAACAAAGATAAATGAAAGAATAAGATTAATATTAGTTATATTTATATTGTTGTTTTTAATTATATTAGTAAGAATTGTTTACGTTCAAACAATTGAATATAAAAAACTAAGTTTATTAGCAGATGATTTATGGAGTAGGGAACTTCCAATAACAGCAGAAAGAGGTAAAATATTAGATAGGAATGGTGTTATTTTAGCTACGAATAAAACAACATCTACTTTAATAATTATTCCTAATCAAGTAGAAGATAAAAAGTATACTGCTAAAATTATTAGTGAAATATTAAATGTTAGTTATGATACTATTTATGAAAGAGTTAATAAAAAAAGTTCTATAGAAAGAGTTCATCCTGAAGGGAGAAGATTAAATAAAGATATTGCAGATAAAATAATATCTTATAATTTACCAGGTGTTTATTTAGTTAAAGAATCTCAAAGATATTATCCTTATGGTGATTTACTTTCTCATACTTTAGGTTATGTAGGAATTGATAATCAGGGCTTAGCAGGTATTGAACTTATGTATGATAGTTATTTAAAAGGAACAGATGGTGCGATAAAATATTATAGTGATGCTAAAGGAAATAGACTTGATAAAAAAGAAGTATATGAAAGTCCTGTAAGTGGAATGGATATTGTTTTAACAATTGATTATAATATTCAAAAATCTATTGAAAGAGAACTTGATAATATTATAGATATTTTAAATCCTGATAATGCTTTAGTAGTAGCAATGAATCCTAACACAGGTGAAATACTTGGGATGGGTTCACGACCAGGATATGATCCTAATAATTATAGTAAATATAATATGGAAACATTAAGTAGAAACCTTCCTATTTGGATGACTTATGAACCTGGTTCAACTTTTAAAATAATAACAACAGCATCAGCAGTAGAAGAAGGGGTTGTTAATTTAGAAAAAGATACTTTTTATGATACAGGAAGTGTTAAGGTAACTGGTTCAACTTTAAGATGTTGGAAAGCAGGGGGACATGGACATCAGACTTTTTTACAAGTTTTTGAAAACTCTTGTAACCCAGGTTTTGTATCACTTGGATTTAAACTTGGAAAAGAAAAATTATTTTCTTACATAGATTTATTTGGTTTTGGAGAACAAACAGGAATTGATTTAAATGGTGAGGGTAGTGGTATAATATTTTCTTTAAATAATGTTCATGATCTTGAACTTGCTACGACTGCTTTCGGACAAGGTGTAAGTGTAACACCGATTCAACAAGTAACCGCGGTTTCATCAATAGTAAACGGAGGTTATCTATATAAACCATATGTTTTAAATAATATATATGATAGTAATACAAATACAATTTTTTATCAAAATCAAAAATCACTTGTAAGAAAAACAATAAGTTCTAATACAAGTAAAATTATGCGTATGGCTTTAGAAAGTGTTGTAGCACGTGGTGGTGGAAAAAAAGTATATATTGATGGGTATAGAGTAGGAGGAAAAACAGGAACGGCTCAAAAAGTACAAAATGGTGTTTACTTAGCTAATAATTATATAATGAGTTTTATGGCAGTTCTTCCCGCTAATGATCCTGAAGTTGTATTATATTTAGCTATAGATAATCCTAAAAAGACTGCGCTTTTATCAAGTTATACAACAACGCCATATGTAAGAAAAATATTACTTGATATAATTGATATAATGAAAATAGAAAAACAAAGTGATCAAATAGAAAAAGATTATGAATGGAACGATAAAAAGTATTATGAGGTTGAAAATGTAATCGGCAAAACAAAAAGTGAAGCAAAAAAGTTATTAACAGGATTTGATATTTCTTATGTTGGAGATGGTAATATTGTAAAAGAACAAACACCAAAAGCAGGGGAAAGATATTATCAAACTGGTAAAATCAGGTTATTAATGGGCGAATAAATGTAAATAAATAAAAGATTTTCTTTCGTTATCTCAATACTTGTAGTATAATTGTTTTAGAAATTATTAAAGAATGGGTGAAAAATATGTTATTATTAACAAAAGTTGTTTTATCATTAATGGTAGGCTTTATAACAGCAGTTATATTTGGTTTTGTATTAATACCATTTTTAAAAAAGATAAACTTTGGACAAAGAATAAGTGATTATGTAGGAGAAAATCATCATAAGAAAGAGGGAACTCCTACGATGGGTGGAATAATATTTATTGTTCCTACAATTATTACAATAGTATATTTGTGTTTATCTGACAGAGTAGAGTTTACATATAATTTGGCTATTGTTCTATTAGTATTTATTCTTTATGCAATTTTAGGATTTTTAGATGATTTTATAAGTATAAAAAGAAAACATAATGAAGGACTAACTATTGCTCAAAAATTTTTAGGCCAGGTATTAATTGCTCTTATTTTCTTCTTTATATTTATGAAGTATGATGGTAATACACATTTTACTGTATCAAGTTTAGGAATAGATATAGATTTAGGTTGGGGATATGGAATATTTATTTTGCTTCTTCTTGTAGGGTTTAGCAATGCAGTTAACTTAACTGATGGATTAGATGGTCTAGCAGGAGGACTTTCTGCAATATCATTTGTAGCATTTGCTCTTATTTCACTGTTTATCGGTCAAGAAGATATGGGAATATTTTGCTTTATTCTTGTAGGAACAATCGCAGGATTTTTAATGTTTAATGCTTATCCTGCTAGAATATTTATGGGAGATACAGGTAGCCTTGCTCTTGGAGGAGTGTTAGCTACAATAGCCATATTAACAAGAAGAGAAATTACCCTTTTTATAATATGTCTTCCATTTGTAATAGAAACAGCAAGTTCAATGATTCAAATATTGTATTATAAATTAACCAAAAAAAGAGTTTTCTTAAACTCACCACTTCATCATCATTTTGAAAAATTAGGTTATCAAGAACCAGATATAGTAAAAGCATTTTGGTTATTTGGAATTCTTTGTTCTTTAGCAGGAATATATTTTGCTGTTTGGTTATAGAAGTAAAAAATTTAAAAATTAGTTTAAGATGAATTTTTAAAATTCATCTTTTGTTTTTGAAAAGTCAAAATTAGCTATTTGCAAAGCATTTGATATATCTTAATCAATCTAATTGGAGAGCTTTATGGATAAAATTATAAGAAGAAAGATAATAAAGATTATTTAAGTAAAAAAAGAAAAACCGTTTAGTGATGAAGTATTGCAACAAGCAAGAATATATAAAATAAATAATTAAAAACAAAGTTTATTGGTTTAAATTGCAAACACTAATTTTTTAAAAATTAATGTTGCTATAAAAGATTTTTTAAGATATAATATTAAGCGTACAAAGGAGATGTTATATATGAAAAATAATATTAAAGAAATTGAAGTTAAAATAGAAAAAGAAGAATTTGAAAAAGCATTAGAAAATACTTTAGAAAAGAAATTACAAAACTTTCAAATGGATGGTTTTAGAAAAGGAAAGGTACCAAAAGATTTATATTTAAAAAAATATGGTAAAGAATCATTATATATTGATGCTGTTGATAGCCTTTTACCAAGTGCTTATGAAAAAGCATTAAAAGATGTAAAACCTATTATTGAACCAAAAGTTGATTTAAAAGAAATAAATGAAAATGGATGCACTTTTGTTTTTACAGTAACTGAAAAGCCTGAGGTTAATATCAAAAAATATACTGGGTTAAAAGTTAAAGAAGAAGAAGCAAAAGTTACAAAAGAAGAAATAAATGCTGAAATTGATAATATGCTTGAAAGATATAGTGAAATAGCAGTAAAAGAAGGAAAAGTAGAAAATGGTAATATTGCTATAATCGATTTTGAAGGATTTAATGATGGTGTTGCTTTTGAAGGTGGAAAAGGAACTAATTATTCACTTGAAATAGGAAGTAATACATTTATTCCAGGTTTTGAAGAACAATTAATTGGAATGGGAAAAAATGAAGAAAAAGAAATTAATGTTACATTCCCTAAAGATTATCCAAGTGAAGATTTAAAAGGAAAAGATGTTGTTTTTAAAGTTAAAGTAAATGAAATAAAAGAAAAAGTAAGAAGAGAACTTGATAAAGAATTTTTTGAAGATTTAGGTATGGATGGTGTTGATTCACTTGAAACATTAGAAAAACATGTTGAAGAGCATTTAAAAGAACATAAAAAGATGGATAATGAAAACAAATTCGTTGATGAAATATTAGCTAAAATCGCAGAAAATACAGAAGTAGAAATACCTGAAGAAATGGTTGAACATGAAATTACACATATGGTTGAAAATTTTGAAAATCAATTAAAGATGCAAGGTATTTCACTTGAAGTATTCTATGAAATGACAAAAAGTGATGAAAAAGCTTTAAGAGATCAAATGAAAGATGAAGCTTCAAAAAGAGTTAAATATAGTTTTATTTTAGAAGAAATCCAAAATAAAGAAAATATTAAAGTTACAGAAGAAGAAACAAATGAAAAAGCTGAAACTTTAGCAAAACAATATGGTATGGAAAAAGATGCATTTATTAGTGCAGTAGGTGGTCTATATAATATTGAATATGAACTTTTAATGGAAAAAACAATTAATTTCTTAAAAGAAAATAATTAATTAATAACTTCATTTCTTTAATTAGAAATGAAGTTTTCTTTTAAAATAAAAAATATTGGGAGGACCAATATTTTTTAAGTATTATTTATTATTTTTATTAGAAGCACTTTCAAATGCTCTTAAAACTTCAACTGGTAAAGCAAAAATAACAGTATTTGATTGATCAGAGCTTAAATCATTTAAAGTAGCAAGAGTTCTTAAGTGAAGTGCCCCTGGTGTTTTATTCATAACTTCAGCAGCTTTAGCTAAATTAGAAGAAGCTTCAACTTCACCAGCAGCTTTAGTTATAACCGCAGCTTTTTCTCTTTCAGCTTCAGCAACTTTAGCAATAACTCTTTTCATTTCCTCAGGTAAGGAAACATCTTTAAGTTCAACATTTTCAACCTTTATTCCCCAAGGATCAGTTCCTCGATAAAATAAATCATCTAATAGAATTAATTGTAATTTCAAGCATATTCTCTTATTAATACAAATAAAAACAAGCCAGTTGACTTGTTTTATTTTTTTAATGTTAAACTCTTTGACTTTTCATCATTTATTTGAAAAGAGCCAATGTTTTCAAAATCTTTAAATGCTGATATTGATAACATAGAAAAATGTATATTTTTAACACTTAAAATCCTTTCAAAGATATTTAAGTAATCAGTGAGCTTTGGCAAGTTTTCTAATTTATTTAATTCACTTAATAATTCTTTTGCTATGTTTGTATTCAAATCTCCTTGTATTTGATAACCAATGTCATCTCTTAAAAACAAACTATAAAAGTTATTACTGTCAGTTATTAATCTTCCAAATTTAAAGCCATAAATTTGATTAGATCTAGTAAAATTTATATTATTAGAATTAAGAGCAAACTTTTTTGCTAAAGTTAAATCATATTCTAACGTTTCTTCGTTTGTCTCTTTTGTGATTTTTAGTAAATCAGTTCTATCTGAAGAATATCCATAAAATACAAATAGATTATCATCAGAATCAGTACACCAAAGTCTTATTTTTTTCTCTTTATCATCATCTATTTTATCGTAGAAATCAATCTCTGTTTTTCCTTCAAAATTACCTAGTAATTGTAATCCTGTTATCAATTTCAAATATACTTTAGAGTTTGATTTCATATTGTTTAAAACACTATTGACTTCTTCATTACTTGAAACCAAGTCAAATGTTTTCTTCTTTTTTTCTTTCATTATTTCCCCCTGACTAAAATTTTACTTTTATTATGATTATTTGAATAATATTTATCAATCACGCTTGCAATGTATTCCATTTCATTATCTGAATAACGTTGATCTATTGGTAATAAAACCATATTATCTGCTTTTGTTATTTCATCTGAATTAGCACCATTCCAATTTATATTAGCCCATAACCTTAATGAATAGATATTATTAGATTTTAAGTAAGCTCTTAAAGATTCACCGTCAGATACAAATAATGGATACATATATGTTAACTGTTTTGAAGATAAATCTAATTGATTATATTTTTTTAGTGATTCATAAAGCATATCATAATTTCTTAATCTATTTTTTAGTACTGTTTCATAATCTATTGCACGTAAATAGTTTTCAGTGAAATTAGACATATAGCATAAATCTTCATTTCTAAAATGTTTATCTGCTTCCAAAAAAGTTGGATAATGGAAGTATTGTCCTGTTTCATCTCTTGATAACATCTCAATCACTTTATCTAAACTTTTACCTTTAGAGTATTTAGAATTAGGAACTAAATCGTTGCTAACTATACAAGCTCCATCAGGAACTCCAAAATATTTTCTATAATTGTATATGACATCTACACCGTAATTGTCTTTATTAAAAAAGTCGTGAGTATTATCAACTATTACATATTTATATTTATCAATAATTTTTTGAATATTATCTTTAAATAATCCATAATAATTTACAAAGTAAATATAAGTTGTGTCATTTAGTTTGTTTTCATCTATATCTAATGGCATAAAATTATTATCAATATGGTAAAATTCTATTTTTACATTTTCAGATATAGCAACTTCACTTAATGATTCACATAAGAAATATGGAAGAAATAATGTTGTTATATTTCTTTCATTAATAATATATTTTAGACAATTTCTACCAGAACTTAGTAGTAAATTTGTATCGTGATAAATATTACCAATTATTTTTTCAAATTTAAAATGACAACCTATTTCTTCCATTTTATTAATCTTCCTTATTTTTCAAGTAATCAGCTAATTCTGTATAAGCATCGGTATTCCAAACGTGACATCTTTCTTCATCTGGATAATTTCCCATTGTTTTATCATAACCGTCTGGTATGAAAATGAAATCCCAACTCCAACCATACGTACCAGATTTTTCTTTTGCTATTTTTCCTTTAGTAATAGACTTAAATACAATAGGATCTTTTCCGTATTCACAATATGCAAATGCTTCCATAAAACAAGCATTTCTATTATCAACTCCCTCAAGAAGTTTTAATAGTCCGTCTTCACCAAGTCTTTCATCTACATAATGTGTATATGGTCCTGGGAAGCCACCTAATGCTTCTACATATAATCCTGTATCGTTTTTTAATACCGCACATTTTAATTTGTCGCTTGCTTCTTTAGCAGAGTGCATTGCAACTTCTTCAACAGTATCAGCTTGAATCTCTGTTGTTTCCATTTTTACATTGTCAACTTCAATTCCTAATGGTTCCAATATGTTTTTGGCACTCATTATTTTAGACCAATTTCCAGTCACATAAGTTATTTTTTTCATAAATATATATCATCTCCTTCTTTAATTATATCATATAATTGGTAATTTTTATCTTTATCATTTTAAATTTTACTTTTTTTCTATTACAAATAGCCAAAAGGCTTTAGGTTTTAACCATTTTTTTACTTCAAATATTCTTCTGTATAACTTGTAGTAGTGAAAACTTGTTTGTTCTACTAATTTTCCACCAGCTTTATTAATAAGTGATTTCCATTCTTTTAATGTTAGTCCACGCTCATTACCAAGCATTTTTTCATTCATATTAAAATATGTGCTTGGTATTCCAAAAATAACATATTTAGAAATATTCATTTGTTGCTTTAAAATTTCAATTATTTCTTCATCAGTAAAATGTTCTAAAACACCATTACTGTATGATACATCAAAAGTATTTGGTTTATATTTTAAATTAAGTATATCACCTTGTTCGTATTTACAAGGGGATATAATATTTGATTGTTTTGCTATTTCGCAAGCATAATTTAAAACTGCTTGACTTAAATCAAGGGCAATAACATCTAGTCCTAACTTTTGTAAATATCCCGCCATTAATCCAGTACCGCAACCCATTTCAATTACTTTTTTGTTCTTAGCATATTGAATCACTTTATTAATAAATTTTTTCTTATATTTAAGTTTATACTCAATATAATCATCAGGTTTATCAAATTCTTCTATATCTATCTTGTATAATTCATACCATTTATCATCTTCTGTTTTCTTTTTATCTTCTATTATTTCGTTAATTTTTTTCGTTATTTTGTTGATTATTTCTTCTTCTGTGTCATTATTTTCAATAACTAAAAGACTGTATTCACTATTATTATATCTAATAAAGTCCTTTAATTTATCATTAAACTTTTTAAATGTTTCTTTTTCTTGCTTTGTAAATTTTCTATTATCTCTTTCTTGTGAACGTTTTAAAGATGTTTTTAAATTTATATCAAAGTATATCAATAAATCAATTTTTCTTTCACCAGACTTCATACAAGAAAGTACATTATTCATAAACTCTTGTGAATTATTTATATTGTTTTCTAATAATACAGATTGATACGAATATACAGAACAATAATTTCTATCAAATAAATTTATATCATTATTTTCACTATATAATTTTTCTCTTAAAAACAAATAATCTGCGGCTTGTACTAATGTCTCGTATCTTAATGTGTTAAAATTTTCTTTCAATGATACTAATGCGTTATCATCAAACATTGCCTTAATAACTTTATATAGTGGAGAACTTTTATCTATGTCATTTGTTATTCCGACTTTATATTTTTTATCGTATATCTTTTTTATTTTTTTTATGATTGTTGTTTTTCCTACACCAGTTGATCCTTCAAACACTACATTAATCATTTTTATTACCTCCAAAAGTAAAAGTTATATCTGGAACAATATCAATAAATCCATTATAACAATATCCTTTTTTAAAATTATACAACCCATAATCTTTATTCTCTATATCATTTTCTTCACAGAATACTCCGCCAAAATCATATTTCGGTATTTTGTTATTGATACAATACTTAATAGCTTCCCATTGCATATTATACATTCCTAATAAATTTCTATTTTCAGTTGAACTAACACCGTATAAATATATTAGCTTATTATTATAAATAATATCAATACTCATTGCTAGAGGAATATTGTTATACCAAACTTCCAAAAAAATTAAATTATCATTATAAGTTGATATAAGTTTTTTGAAATATTCAATAGTATGTGGCTTAAATTTATGTCTTTCTGATGTTTGAATATATAGTTTATAGAAATTATCTAAATCTACTTCTTTTGAAATTTTACTTGTTAAATCCTTACGATACGATCTTCTTGTATTTTGTCTAAATTTACTTGGTAGTTTTTTTATAAGTTCTTCTTCGTTAAATATTATATCCATAATTGCTAATTTACAAGAATCAAGCAAATTACTATAATCATTATTTTGTGTAATTGCATAATTGTATTCGCTTGAAATCTTTTTTAAATCTTTTTCATTTATATATGGGTTAATTACAAGTGTTGTATATTTTTTTATTGATAGCCATTCTTTTATATTTTTTAAAAATAAATTTATTAAATCAAAATTAGAATTTTTTAATACAGGGCCTCTCGGTGCATATAAATATTTAGTATTATTTTTCTCTTTTTCTAGTAAATTACAACTCCATATTATCTCTTCATTTTCAACATAGTATATAAAATATTTTGTTTTTTCATTTCTAATAATATTCCACTCAATACTTTGCATATAATCAGAATCAGAGTTATCTGCTAAAAATCTTTTAATTTTACTAACTTCTATTTCGTCATTTAAATTCAATTCAAAAATCATTTTTAGCGCCTTTCTTTATAAAAGTTATTTATAAAATCCCTGTTTTTAGCTAGTACTAATCTTTTTTGTTTTGATTCTTCCTTTTGATTTACAATATCCATAAAGTCATCTGTTGTTGTTTTCATATCATTAGTTAACGATAACAATAAATAATCATATTTTAAGGCATAATCCATAGTTTCTTGAATACCTAGTAAATATCTTTCCTTACCGCGATCTCCTAATCTACGTAGCAATTCTTCTTTTGTCGGTGGCATAAGATAAATCATAGTTGAATCTTCATACATTTTCTTAATTTCCTTTGCTGATGAATAGCCAACATTAAACATTAAATGATATTCTTTCAATTTTTCAAATTCACTTTTAGGTACCCCATAGTAATTATTATTATAAATACAATATTCTATTAAACCGTCTGCTGAAATTAAATTTTCAAATTCTGCTTTACTAACAAAATACATTCTTCCAACTTCAATTTCTCTTTTAGCTCTAGTTGTTATTCCAGTAGCTTCCAAAAAAGTTGGATATTCCTTTTCGATATATTCTATAAGTTCCGATTTCCCACTACCTGATGGGCCAGAAATTACGATAGGATTATTTCTCGTATCAATCATTATAAACACCTCCCAAATGTTAAATTATTATCTTATTTCTCTTAAATCTGTTTCCCAGAAAAAGTAAACCCAATCATCTTCTGTTATTTCATAAGCATATTTAATATCTACATCATTATTTGGTATTTCAATTTCTTTGAAACCTTTATCAATTATCAAAGAATATACCCCAAGAACTTCTTTTCCTCTTTGTTTTAATATATCAATAACACCGTTCGTAGTTGTTCCTTTATAGATTATGTCTTCAAATAATATACATTTTGTTTTAGAGTTATCTATATTATCACTCATATATCTAAATTTACCGTAATCGTGGCAATTATCTGAATTACTCATTTGTGTTTGAATCATTGATACTTTTCTTACTCCTAATAAATGTGATAACGTAACTAACATAGGTAAACCACCTCTAGCCATACCTATTAATTCGATATTATCTTCATCTAAGTTGTAATTTTTTTTAATTTCTTCCGCCATAACTTTACAGGCGTCAATATAATGCTCGTAGTCAAATTTTACAATTTTATTATTTGACTTTAATGTTTTTTGTTTTTCATTTAATAAACATTTTTTCATAATTAATCACTCCAATTCCTTATTATTTTTTATTTTTGTTGTTATTATCATAAATGGTGTATCTAATATTGCTATGATCCATTTAAAAATTATCATAGTGATCATTAAAGATATAATTTCATTAAGTTTCATTGTTCCTACAAAAGCAATTAAAACAAATATAGTAGTATCTAATACTTGGCTAATTATTGTACTAACATTATTACTTATCCAGACTTTATTATATTTCTTTTTTAACTTTTCATATAAGTAGGCATCACAGCGTTGGCTAAAACAATATGCGGTTAAACTTCCTAATGTTATACGTGGAATAAAATTAAATATTGTTTCAAAAGCATTTTGTGAAAAATCAGAATTACACGGTGTGTATTGCAAAAATAAATACATTAGAATAGTGAATAATATCATAAAAACAAAACTTAAATTTGTTGCTTCTGTTGCTGAACTTCTACCGTATTTTTCACTTATAATATCAGTTGTAAGAAACAAAGCCCCGTATGATATATTTCCTAATGAAATTGTTAATCCAAATATTTCTGATAGTTTAATCGTTTGAATATTACAGATAACAACCAACAAACACATCCAACTATATAATCCAAATTTTCCAAATCTTTTATATATCACCAAAGTTGCAGAAAATGAAATTATAAGATATAATAGAGAAACAAATAAATTATTCATCTTACTACCTTGTCCCCGACAAATTAACATAGGGGGAACTTTCCTTTCAAGAAAGATTATAACAGTTATAGGTGCGATATATCGTACCATTAAAAAAAATGTGACTTTTTTTTAAAAAATCACATTTTTAAATCATCAATTCCACTTAAATTTAGTGTTTTAATATCATTTTCATCTATTGAATAACCAGTAATATAAATAAAGTCTTTATAATATGTGAATGAAAAGGGTTGAAATAAACTAGTCAATAAAAAGTAGACATTTAAAAAAGAGACTTTAAAACCCTGATTC
>ERZ857998.497-NODE-497-length-55062-cov-90.832749_pt1 | contig 55062 bp, 52 predicted proteins | sample MGYA00519954_ERZ857998 | MGnify/ENA primary metagenome ERZ857998 (study PRJEB31778, sample SAMEA3449424) | human gut metagenome | biome: human gut; feature: human-associated habitat; material: faeces | place: United Kingdom | collected 2010/2012 ...
ATGGAAACAATCGGTTTATTATTTATATATGTACAAACTTTACTTGTTACTGCATTAGTACTTTTTTTATCAGTTAGTTGTACTCCCCAACCATTATTACTTATATTACTCCAACCTGAACTTGCTGATGATCCTTCTTGTTTATAAGCATAAGTATATTGACCATTAACATACTTTAGTCCTTGTGTTAAAGTATCTGTTGTTGTACAAAAGTATGTATTTGTACTAGGCGTTTCTACTAATGTTATCTCACTATAAGTGGATGGTGTTGTTATATCTTGAATAGTATTTGTTATATATCCACCTTTCATAGTGAAAGCCACATTTTGAGAAGATGTACTGTTATTTGTTATTAAGAGTTTAATGTTATTAGAATTACTACCAGCTATTGAATCATTTGGCTTACTATATGTAGTTACTACTTCGTCTGTATCTTTAGTTGTTTCATAATATTTAACTGTTAAATTTGAATTTTTTAAATAAAGTAATTTATAATAAGTATCTACTGGATTTTGATTATTTACTTTAACATCAATAATTGTTTCACCTGTTGGTACTGATAATGTATTAGTAGTAGTTTCATCTATTTCTATTGAATATTTAAGTTCCCCAATATACATTTCAGCTGCTTTATGATTATTTGATGTAACAATATAATTTGAATATGTTATACTTAAAACAATGCTAATTCCTACTAGTACTAAAGCTACCATCAAATATTTATGATATTTTAAAAAATCTAACACATTATTCATATTTATTCTCCAAAATTATTTTATCATTATTAGAAAATATTATCAATTGCTTTTTGAAGTTTTATATTTTCATATAATAATTTTATTTATATATTACTTATTCTTTTATTAGCTTACCATAATTCTTTTAAATTATTTATTAATAGTGTATAAGGTTCATATTAATTTTTTGCTTTATTTTGATAGTTTTATCATAGCAATTCATATGTTCTTGCTACTATTCTTGCATCACTTGAATATTCTATTACATATTTATTTTCTTTTTTACAAATGATAATACCTATTGTTTTATCTTGATTAATCTTTTTTAAGTTTTTATCTATATAATTCATATATACTTGTATTTGCCCTATATGTTCTTTCTTTAATTCTGTTACTTTTAATTCAACCACTACATAGCAATTAAATTCAATATTAAATAGAAGTAAATCTATATAATTATATCTATCACCTATTTTGATTTTATATTCATTATCTATAAAACTAAATGAATCTCCTAGTTCTTTCATAAATGATGAGATATCTTCAAGTACTAGTTTTTGTAATATTTTTTCTGTTATTTCTGTATAATTATGAATATTTTTAATTAATATTGGATTCTTTATATTATCTTTAAGATTCAATTTTTCATTATTAGTTAGTTTATTTTTAGTTTCTTCATCAAGTCTTTCATATTCTTTGTTTTTTATTTTATTCCTAAGTTCTCTAACTGATAAATTTTGATATTTACATATATTTATATAGTAATTTATTTCATCTTTATTTTTAATTGATAATAGTGTTCTATAATGAGACCATGTCAATTCGTCACACACTGTGTGACGAATTGCAAAATAATAAAACATACGAAAATATTTCAAATTTGTTTCGGTGTATCCTTTACCCAATTCACTTGTTAACTTTTTTGAATATTCACTAATTATACTTTCTCCATAACATTTACCTGCTTTGCTTAACATTTTTCCAACATTATAATAAGTGGTTAAATCGCTTTTATTGATTGTATATGTTTTTACTTTTCTATTTATTTCATTATTTATTAATTCTTTCTTTATATCTTCGTAATAATTCATTTGTTCTTGTTACTATCCTTTCTTTTTTATTTTATATTAAGTTCTTTTTTGATAAATTTATGATTTAATATTAAAATACGCGACAGTGTCGCGTGTTTTTTATCATCAAATAAAACTGCATAAATCTTTTTGAACTTGAGACATCATATCTTTTAACTAATTCACTTGTTAGTATTTTGAATATTCTTTAGATTTATTCATCTATGATGATAATACCATATAATGTCTCTAGGTTAAAACACGCGCCAGTGGTGCGCGTTTTCAATCATTAAATAAAACTGTATAATCTTCTTAAATAGATATTCTTTCAATTGGTGCACCAGTGGCGCACCTTTTCACATGACAAAAGTGGTAGTTTTGATACCACTTTCTTATTATTCTTCAGGTTTTTTATAACTTGATAGGAACGATACTTTTTCTGCGATTACGTCCATTACATATTTAGTTTCACCATCTTTATCATATTGTGAAGTTTGAAGTCTACCTTTAACGCCAACTAAATCACTTTTCTTACAATACTCACAAGTAGTTTCAGCAATACCATTCCATAATGTACATCTTATGAAATCAGTATCATATTGCCCATCCATATTCTTGTAAGCTCTTGGTACTGCTAGTGTTATATAAGTTCTTTTCTTATTATTTTCACCAACTATTACTTCAGGATCATTTGCTATTCTACCTGTTATAATTACTTGATTTATCATTATGTTTCCTCCTTTCATGAGGAATATAACATAAATAAATATAGTGTTTCAAATTGGTAAAATTTAATTTTGAGATAGTTTTTTATAGTGAAAATTTAATTTTTCTTTAGGGAAAAATATAGTTTTCGGATATGTTTTTATACCTAAAATTTAATTTTAGGTAAAATTAAAAAAATTACAAAAAAATGTAACTTTTTTAACTAATTAGCAAACTCAAAGATTTCTTTTTTATTCTTTAATACTTTTATTAAATAGTCTATTTCTTCATATGTATTATAGAAATATAAACTTATTCTAACAGTATCTTCTGTGTTATCACCCATTTTAGCACAATGTTTACCACTTCTTACGCAAATACCTTTAGTATTTAGATAAAGTCCTAAGTCTCCTGATAATACTCCATCTATATTAATTAATACTATACTACCTTCTGTATCTTTATTATATATTTTTATATATGGTATCTTTTCTAGTTCTTTTATCAAATATTTTTTTAAATATTTTTCATGTCTTTCTATATTATCCATACCTATTTCATTTAGATAATTTATTGATTCACTAAAGCCTATTATTCCACTTAAATTAGGAGTACCTGCTTCAAATCTATATGGAAGTTCAGCAAGTCTTAATGAATTACTATCATATATTAGATTCATTCCACCACCATATTCAAATGGTATCATTTTCTTTAATAAATCATACTTCCCATAAAGCACACCTACCCCTGTTGGTCCACACATTTTATGAGCAGAAAATGCTAAAAAATCTATATCTAAATCTTGAACATCAGTTTTAATATGAGGAACACTTTGTGCTCCATCAACTACTACTAATATATTATGTTTATGAGCTATCTTACAAATAGTTTTTATATCTCTTTTATCTCCACTTACATTTGTTATATGAGCAAGTGATATTACTTTAGTTTTATTAGTTATTTTACTTATTAAATCATTTATATTTAATTTCTCATTTACTGAATCTACAAATACTATCTTAATATTCTTTTTTATAGATAATATTAACCATGGAAGTATATTAGATGCATGTTCACTACTTGATAATATTATTTCATCATTTTCTTTTAAATAATTTAAGAAATAGCCAAAACATATCATATTTAGTGAATCAGTTGTATTTCTAGTAAATATTATTTCATCTGTTCTTTTAGCATTAATAAACATCTTAACTAAATCTCTTGTATAGTCTATTTCATCATCTACTTTAAAACTTATATCATAGTCCCCTCTATGTGAATTAGCATTATAATCATAATAATATTCATTCATTTTATCTATAACTCTATAAGGCTTAAATGTAGTAGCAGCATTATCAAAATATATTAGACTTTTTTCTTTCATAGGAAATTCATTTTTATTATTCACCTTATACCTCACCTAATATAATATATACATGTAAAATAAATTGTTTTATAACAAATATAATAATTGAAGTAGTTTATTATTTAATATATAATATATATGGGTGAAAGAAAATGGATTGTATTTTTTGTAAAATTATTAAAGGAGATATTCCATCATATACAATATATGAAAATGAATATGTAAGGTGTTTTTTAGATGTTAATCCTAATTCTATGGGACATACATTAATTATACCTAAGAAACATTTTAAAGATATTTATGATATAGATACTCTATATCTAAGCGAAATTAATAAGGCTAGTAAAGAAGTAATTAAAATTCTTGATGAAAAATTAAAGCCTAATGGGTATAAACTAGTTCAAAATAATGGAATATTACAAGAAGTTAAACATTATCATTTACATATTATTCCTAGTTATAATAAGAAAAATAATATGGATGTAAGTGATGTATTTAATATGATTAAGTAATTGTTTATTTGGATTATTTAGTGTATAATTGATTTATAAAAAGGAGTGACAAAAATGTTTGAATCTATTGATAAGAAAAAATTAATAATAATAGGTGCTTCTTTAGTAGGATTTCTTGTTGTAGTCTTACTTGCAACATGGATTATATCTATTGTTAAGCCACACTATTATACTTATGAGGAAGTTGAAGAAAAAATTACTTTAGCGGTTAAAAGTTATTATGAAACTAATCCTACTTTAGTACCTACTACTGATGGAGATTATACTATTCAATATAGTACATTAGTTGAAGGAAAACATATTAAACCTCTTAATGAAATACTTAAAGATGGAGATAATTGTACTGTAGAAATAGTAGTCAATAAAAGTGGAGATAATATAGCATATCTTCCATATCTAACTTGCCCAGGTAGTTATGAAACTAAAGAGTTATACAAAGTTATTAAAGAAAATTCACCTGTCGTTACTGAAGGTAGTGGACTTTATGAAAGTGAAAATGGTGGATACTACTTTAGAGGTGAAGTTAAAAATAATTATATAACTTTTGGAACTATAAATATTAATGATAAAGATGTTCCATACCTATGGAGAATAGTTAGCATTGAAGATGATAATACAGTTAAAATAATAAATGAAACTGGTAAAAGAGAACAATATCCTTGGGATAATAGATATAATGAAGATAGAGATGCTACTTGGGGATACAATACATTTGAACTTAGTAGAGCTAAAGAAACATTAAAAAATTTTGAAAGTAATGAAGAGATAGTTAATGAAAATTTAAGAAATGCTATTGTTTCTAAAGAATTATGTGTTGCTAAAAGAAAACTTAATGATGAAACAAAAAATGGTACTGTTGAATGTTCAGTTAAATCAAATGATAAATATATGTTTGGACTTATTACTCCATATGAATATATGAGAGCAAGTCTTGATGAAAATTGTAAAATAGCTACTAGTGAATCATGTTCAAATTATAATTATTTATATCATGAAAGATGGAATACATGGTCATTAACAGCACTTGATACAGAAGATAATAATTATTCAGTTTATTATTTAAATGGTGCTGCTTTCAACACAGCAAGAGCTAGTTTAGAAAGAAGATTCATATTAACTGCATATGTTAATAAAAGAGCATTATTTAAATCTGGTAATGGTACTGAAACTGATCCATATGTTGTAAGATAATTTATTCAAAATAAAAGCCCTATTGAATTATAGGGTTTTCATTTGTAATAATATTTGTATTATTATTTTGCATTTGATTTAATTTAAACTGTTCTTGTTCTTTAAGTAACTCTTCACTCTTTCTGAACCACTCAGTACCAATATGAGCATTACTTGAATTTGGAGTCGGATCTGGTTTATCTATTTTAGTAAATGTTGGTATATTAAAGGCATTTCCAAAGCATAATGCAACACCTGGTCTTAATGTCTTCAATCTTTCTACATCTGTTTCACTTATGCTATGAGTAATATTTTTAACAATTTCAAGATCTGCTGGATGGAACATTCTAAGAACTAAATAATTAGAACATTGACTAAGTGCAGTATTAGATAGTTCACTAGGTCTTTGAGTAATAAGTCCTAAAATAACACCATATTTTCTTCCTTCTTTAGTAATTCTATCAAATATATTATATCCAATTGTATTAATATCATTATCATTTTGAACATATCTATGTGCTTCTTCTAATATTATTTGCATTGGGAAGCCTCCCCTGTTTTCTAAACTAATCGCATAATCAAAGAATAATTTAGAATATACTTTAGTAAGTACTTTAGCAAATCTTTCATCAACATAATTTAAGTTAAAATTTACTATTTGAGCTTTTTCACCAGTAGGAGCAGTAAATATATTTTTAATATAATCGGATTTAGGTATATATTCATCTACTTCAAAATATATTCCATAGTCTCCATTAATTATAGTATCTAATCTTACTTTTAATATATTATTAACATCATAAACTTTATCACTTTTTAAAACGCCTTCACTAATAAGAGCAAATTCAAATGCATTATATAAGTCCTTAAGAGTATAAAATTTAGGTTTCATATTTCTATTTAATTTTAATTCTTCACTTACATAACCTTCCAAATATTCAGTTACTAACTGCATTGTATTTATTTTACCAGTTTGATCTATATTTAAACATTGTCTTAATGTTCTCGTATATCCCGGTTGAATTATCTTACTCTCTAAATTTATATCTTTTGTATAGAATGTAGAAAGTACAGCTACTACTTGATCTCTTATTTGTGCTGAACTTTTACCACTTGTAAGTATATCTAATATTGCTTTAGCAATGATATTATTTTTCATATCTTTTACTTTTTCTTCATCTTCAGTAAATAAATATACATACTTAAGTGCTTTTTCAATAATAGGAAGTTGTGATGGTGAATCTACATTTAAAAGTAATGCTATATCATCAACTTCAAGATAATATGGTGGTATTTTAACTATTTCACTTCTTGTAAATCCTGGGTCTGTAGTAAGTGTTTTACATCTACAAAATTTAGTTTGATTTATTCTATCAAGAGCATAATGATATTCACCATATACATCAAATAATACTATATTAGCATTAGTTGGAATATAATTCTTTCTATAAAATAGATTTTGAAATAATCTTGTTACACTACAACTCTTACCACTACCTGTATTACCTATTATAGCAAAGTGATTTGAAAAGAAATTATCTATATTAGCAGATACATTAAATCCATCATATATAAGGCTTTTACCAATATAAAGATCAGTTGGAGTATCTATTTGTTGATTACCAACAAGTGCGATTACTTCATCTTTATTAACTATTCTAGCCTTAGCATCAGCAGTAGGTTTATTTAAAACACCACTATAAAATTGATTATTAATAAATTCACCTACTAAAATACAAGATATTTCATCTCTAGTTATTGATGTAATTTCAGCAACTACTTTAAATTTATCTTCAAATACTATATGTACTCCAACTAAAGTTGTTTCTACTCTTTTTGATAAGTTTTCTAATTTAATATTTTGTTCAAATATTGATATTATTTTTCCAAACATATAAGCACCTTCTTATTCTATTAAAATTATATCATTAAAAAGGTACTATTGCTAGTACTAATTATTTAACAATTATATTTTTTAATTCACCAGTAGGTTCTATTTTAGTTATTTTATATATTTCATTTATTAAATCTATTATATCTTTATAATTAAAATTATCTGTTATTATATAATATCTTTTATCATTAGATATAATTATTATATCTCTACCATCATATAGATAATTATCTATATTTAAGTCATTTTTATAACCATATTCTTTTATATTTTTTAAATCAACTTTATATTTTTTAGGAATATATGCTCCACATTTAAATTTATTACTTGGTATAGTGATAAGTTTATATGGGTTATATACTTTATCTTTTTTTGATATGTTTTTTGATGGAAGTAAGAGATTCAAATATAATGTATCTTCTTCAATAACTATACTTATACCTTTATAATACTTTATACCTGTTACGATATTGCCTATTAAAAATACATTTGGTACTGACAATATAAATAATGATATAATTATTCCTAGTAATTCTATTTTTATATCTAATGCTAAAAAGAACACTAATATTGTTGGAATTAGAAAGAATATTTCTAGTGTTATATCTAATATTATTGTAGGCATAAATTTATCTTTTTTAGCATTTATTTTCATATAATTCTCCTGCTTTATAATTATAACATGACAAGAAAAAAATGAGAACTTAATCTCATTAATTCTTTCTTAATATTTCAAGTTTATGTTCTTCTTTAGCTAAATCTTCTCTTTCTTTATTAACTATTGCTTCAGGTGCTTTATTAACATAGTTTTCATTAGAAAGAAGTTTTTTACGTCTTTCTATAGATACTTCTAGTTTTAATATTTCTTCTTGTATCTTTTGCTTTTCTTCTTCACTATTTTTAGAATTATCAAAATATATATCAAATTTATAACTATATAATTCTATAGTTAATTTATCTTTATATGTAGGAGTTTCTACTATTTTATCTTCTAGTTTTAACATCTTATTTAATAATGTGTTCTTGTTATAATCTATTATTTCTATATCATTTGATATTTTATTTTCTAGTTTTTTATTTCTAAATAGTGTTATATATTCTAACATATTATCTATTTCTTTAGTGATATCGTTATATATTTGTTTTTTATTATATGTTGGATATTCACTTTGTAATAGTAATTCTGTATCTTTTATTTCAAAATTACTATATATTTCTTCTGTTACAAAAGGCATAAATGGATGTAACATTTTTATAATACATGTTATTGTATATAGAAGTGTACTCTTTGTACCATTTGATTCACTGAATTTAGACATTTCTATATATTTATCACAGAATATATCCCATATAAATGAATATAAGCAACTTCCTGCATTATTAAATTCATATTTATCCATTGATTTTGTTACTGCATGAATTGTTTCATTTAATTTAGTAAGCATCCATTTATCAGCATCATTTAATTCTTCTAATTTATAGTCTTCCTTCTTAAAGTTTTCTAGTTTCATGAGTACAAATCTTGATGCATTCCATAATTTATTTATGAAGTTCCAAGTTGATGCGACTTTTTCTGTATCAAATTTTATATCCATTCCCATTGCAGATGTTGTTGTTAGATAAAATCTTAAAGCATCACATCCATATTCATCTATTAAGTCCATTGGATCTATTCCATTACCAAGTGATTTAGACATTTTTCTACCTTGTTTATCTCTTATAAGTCCATGAATTATACAATCTTTAAATGGACGATTATTCATTTGTTTAAGTGATGAAAATGCCATTCTTGCTACCCAGAAGAATATTATATCATATGCTGTTACTAAAACATCAGTTGGAAAATATCTTTCTAAATCTTCTGTTTTATTTGGCCAACCAAGAGTACTAAATGGCCATAATGCACTACTAAACCATGTATCTAAAACATCATTGTCTTGAGTCCATCCTTCTCCTGGACATTCTACTTGTACTTTAACTTCATCATCTTTATACCATGCAGGAATTCTATGTCCCCACCATAATTGTCTACTTATACACCAGTCATGGCAATCTTCCATCCAGTGATTAAGTATCTTTTCAAATTTCTTTGGTATAAAGTTTATTTTTTTATCTTTAGATTTTTGAGCATTTAATAGGTCTTCACTCATACCTTTCATACTAACGAACCATTGTTTAGAAAGATAAGGTTCTACTACTGCACGTGTTCTTTCAGAATGTCCTACACTATGTGTCATCTTTTCAACACTAATAAGTAGTCCTTCTTTTTCTAAATCTTTAAGTAATTCACTTCTACATTCTTCTCTTGTCATGCCGTTATATTTACCAGTAAGTTCATTCATAGTTGCATCTTCATTCATTATGACAATTCTTTCTAAATTATGTCTATTTCCTACTTCAAAATCATTAGGATCATGTGCTGGTGTTATTTTAACGCAACCTGTTCCAAAAGTAGGATCAGCATGTTCATCTCCTATAATTGGTATTAATTTATTAACAATTGGAAGTATAACATTTTTACCTATTAAATCATTATATCTTTCATCTTCTGGATTTACTGCGACAGCTGTATCACCAAATAATGTTTCTGGTCTAGTTGTTGCTACATCTAAATATCTATCGCTTCCTTCAATAAAATATTTTAAATGATAGAATGCTCCTTCGTCTTCTTCATAAATAACTTCTTCATTAGAAAGTGCTGTTTTAGCAACAGGATCCCAGTTTATAATCTTTTCTCCTCTATAGATAAGTCCTTCGTTATATAATTTAATAAATACTGTATTTACTGCATTATTAAGTCCTTCATCTAATGTGAATCTTTCTCTTGTATAATCTACACATAGTCCCATCGTTTTCCATTGATTATGAATGTTATCTCTATGTTCATCAGTCCATTTCCAACATTCTTTTAAGAACCCTTCTCTTCCAAGTTCATATTTATTGATACCTTGTTCTTTTAATCTATTAACAACTTTTGCTTCAGTTGCAATAGCGGAATGATCCATACCAGGAAGCCACAAAGTATCAAATCCTTTCATTTTTTTATATCTAATAATTGCATCTTGCAAACTTGTATTAAGTGCATGTCCTAAATGAAGATTACCTGTAACATTAGGTGGTGGTATAACTATTGTAAATGGTTCCTTACTTTTATCACCTGCTTCAAATAAATGACTCTTCATCCATGCATCATATTTACCATTTTCTACTTCTTTATGGTTATATTTTTTTTCTAACATAATCTATTCTCCTTTTAAATATTTCTTTACCTCATCAAAATAAGGCTTAAACTTATCTTTATTTTTAATATGTTCAAACATCTTATCATAGTAACCTTTTTCTAATATAGTTTGTTTACTATAATCATAGTTTAAATCAAATGCAAATGCTAAAAAGACAAGTATCTTATCATTAACTGTTTTAACATATTCATTTTTGACTAATTTATGTTTCTTAAATTCTATTATTACTTCACTTGATAATTCACTATCATCTTCATTTAATTCTAATATTCTAGGATTAGAGAATGCATATAATATATCCAATTTATCAGCATCTCTTATTATTTTAGAATGTAATGTTTCTTTTACTGATAAGTCACTATCTATACTATATTTATTATGATTAAGTATTGCTTTCTTTACAATATCATAGTCCTCAGTACCTAACTTATAATTCTTTATGTCTCCATCATCAAATAATAATTTACATCCAAGAACAGCATGATCAATAGATTCATTATCATTAAATGTCTTATACTGTTTCCATTGTTCAAATCTACCATAATCATGTAATAGTCCAATTAAACATGCTAAATAGTTATCATCTTCATCTAAATTTAATGTGTATGATATTTCATCACATTCATGCATGACTCGATAACTATGTTTATACTTATATTCTATCATTTTATCTTCTAAATCAAATGACATAACATACTTATCAAATTCATCTAAATTATCATTCATTTCATTTTTCATAACTTTTCCTCCAAAAGAAAAGATGATACCAAAGGACGATTAAATCGTGGTACCACCTTATTTACTTCTTATATTTTTAACGCATAATTACGTAATTTCTTACTAAACTCAGAAATTAAACTCACAAGCTACCTTCATATATGTTTCTTAAGAAAAGCTTTCAGCTAATAACTTTTCATCTCTAATAAGTAGTATATATTACTCCTCTTGGTCTTTGTTTTTATGATTTAGATTATACAACTTAAATAATTATCTGTCAATTCTTCTTTCTAATTTCATATGATTATTTGTTATAGTTCAGTCAAAAGCCGAAAAGCAAGTATGTCTTGCTCAATTTTTAATTAGCTAATTATTTTCTTCAAATGAATATCTTATAGAATTAAAAATATATACTTTTGTTTTTTTGAAGTTAATATACAACTTTTGACAGCTAAATTGTCATCCGTTTCTTCTTTATTTCTAATTTTTTTCTATTAATACATTCTTTCAACATTCATTATTTATTTATTCATTGGATTGTTCAAAAAATAATTTCTTTAATATCTATGTCAACACGAACTTTTTGATCTAATGAAAGCATTTACTTAGAAATAAAATATCCAAAGTTAGTGTTATAAAATAAAGTATTGATAGTTTTAGAATATTTACTTTTTTAGATATCAATTGTCCTTGCATACTTTTTATATTTTTTATAATAAGTTTTATTTTGAAATTTTAAACTATAACAAGATTTTTAGTATAATAATTTTGCTTAAAACTAGTCATAAAATTTATTTACTTTGTTTTAACAATATTATCTTGATTTCTTTTGAATTCAAAATTATTTTGTAAAACTATATCTTCTATGCTTATTTTTTTCTTTCTTAACTCCTCGAATTTTTTCAAAACTTCTATAAAATCATTTATATTTACATCTGTTTTGACTCCAGTTTTATTATTTTCAATTGTAACATATCCCTCATCCAATGTTCTTCCAAGTACACATGTATAAGGAATTCCAGTTATTTTGCCATCTTTTAGCTTAGCCCCTATGCTTAGATAATTTCTATCATCAAAAAGCACTTTAACGCCTTCTCTTGTTAGCAAATCATAAATTTTTTCAGCACAATTTAATTTTTCTTTATCATCTGTTTTTGAAATCAAATAAATAGAGTAAGGGGAAATATTTATTGGCAATGCAATACTTAAAAATTCATTTTTTTCGTTTTTAACAAGACTATTCTCATAAACCATTGCTAATGTTCTTGATACACCTATTCCATAACATCCCATGCTATAATATTTTTGCTTTCCATCTGAAGCTATATATGTGGCGTTCATACTTTTAGAATATTTTTCTCCTAATTGAAATATATGTCCTAATTCGCATGCTTTTCTAGATGTTAAATTTTCTAAATTTTTTATTCCATATGTTTTTTCAATATATTCCTTAGCATCATCTCTATCCAACAATTCACTATTAATCAGTTTACCAGTTGACACATCATATAAAATATTGTCTTCTCCTATATTTGAAACACACATAAACTCTTCTGATTTGGCACCGCCTATAGCACCACTATCAGCACCAACAGGTTGAACGTCTAATCCTAACTCGTTAAATATTTCTAAATACGCTTTCTTAATCCTGCTATATTCAGTATTCAAATCATGCATATCTTTTCCAAAACTATAAGCATCCATCATTTCAAATGATTTTCCTCTTAATAAATATCCTCTAGTTCTAATTTCATTTCTAAACTTTTCACCAATTTGAAAAAAAGTAGTCGGTAAATTTTTATAAGATGTTAGCCTTGATTTCGCAAATTCAACAACTGCCTCTTCAGCTGTTGGTGCCAAGCAAAAGTTTCCTTTATCCGTTAGACATCTAAACATTACATCTTCGCTTACATATCTATCTAATCGACCAGAACTGACCCAAATATTTTCTGGCTGCAAAATTGGTAAATTTATAAGAGAACAACCACATTTAGTTAATGTTTCAATTATAATATCATTAATGTTCTTTTTTACCAAAAAAGGAATATGTCCATATGCGTATACACCACTTGCAAACTGTTCTATTTGTCCTGTTTGCATTAACATATCTTGAACTGGGAATTGTTCATCTAATTTCTTTATTTTAGTTCCTATTAAACCTATATTTGATACTTTCATCTCTGCCTCCTTTTTATGATTATTATACCATCATGTTTATCTATTTCAATAATTTTATAGTTTTTTTATCAATTTTTTATTATTATCATTATACATTTTTGATTTATTATCACTATATTTTAACATTTCTAACAATTCATCATGAGTATATGTACTTGAAGAATATGCTCTACTTAATTCATCTTTAGTTATCCATAAAGGATTCTGAAAGTTATCAACTAAAGAATATAATCTTACTCCTTTTATTAACGTTAAATGATAACAATAGTATGTGGTTGGACAAAGATTTTCAATAGTTTTGATACTATTTTCTAGTCCTTCAAAATTGTCTCCAGGTAAACCAACAATCAATTCTGCTCTCCAATTTATTCCATTTTGTGATAGCTTTGGTAATTCATTGCTTACATGACTTAAGGAATTAGATCTTATCCACTGCGGCACATTTTTATTGGTTGTTTGAATTCCAATTCTAATTTCATCTATGTTAGCATTTCTATATAAATCAATTGCCTCATCATCTATAAATTCTGGTCTTAAATATAGAGTAAGTTTAGACTGTGGAGAATATTTATTGAACATCTCAATTACTTTTTTTGCTCTTTCAACATTCCCGGCAAAATTGGGATCAATTATAAAAACATTTTTAAATTTGGTTTTACCTATATTTTTTATCTCTTTCTCAATAATATCTAAATCAAAATATCCAACGTATCTTCTAGTTTTGTGTCCACAATAACCACATGAATAAGCACATCCCCTACAAGTTTCGTACCATAAAAAATCTTTATCAATTGGTTCAACGTTAGTGAACAAAGGATTTTTTACATGTATTCCTTTTAATAGTTCCATCTTAGCATGTTCAGGATTTTGCTTATTAAATATATTAATATTTTTATGAAAAAAATTTTCATCAACTTTATTATTTTCAATATATTTTACTAAATTTAGAAGGGCTTGCTCACCTTCCCCAATTATAAAATATTCATTTTCCCACTCATTTAAATTTATATTTTCAACTTGAGGACCGCCTATAACTATATTAGCTTTCGGGTTTATTTTTCTTATTACTTTATCAATATATTTCACGGCATTTTCTACCCAACTATAATTAGATAAACCAATCAAATCATATTGTTTTATCATTTCTTCTTCAAAATCAGTTTCTATATATCTATTTATATCCACAGGTATTAAATCAACTTTATAACCAAAACTCATTAAATATTCAGCCAATCTCATTGTTGCTAAACTATATCTACTTTGATACTCATCTAATCTACTATAGATATTTATTAAAGCTATTTTCATAATTCACCTATAAAGAATGGTAAACATTCACCTTTCTCAAAATTCCTTTTTTATAATTCATATTATTAGGCACTTCTTTTCTAGGACATAGCGGATCAAATTTTTCAATTCTTCCATACTCGACTATTTTTCGTACTTGACATCCTCCTCTACAAGATTCTTTTAAATGACAATGGCATTTATAATTAGAAATTAAGTCTATATATTTTTTTAATTGTTGCGAATGTTCTAAAAAATCTTTCAAACTTTTATAATCATATATGTTGCCTAACAAATAATGATTCATCAAACAAGGCGTAATTCTACCATCAGGGTTAATTGTAATTAGTTCTTGAGCTCCAATACATCCATTATTTTCCTCGATTCCAATGATAGTATCATACAAAAATGGGTTGCTTATGTTTGTTATTTGTAAATTACTCATATTATTTTCAATACATTCAGATATCATTTTAGCTGTTTCATAATATGAGTTTTTAATTCTCCCATAATACCCTTTGTCATGATCCATACATCTTTCTGGATTAGCAAATTTTAATTTTTGTATTCCTAAATTATTTGATAGAGTAATAAGTTCATTTACCTCATCTTTAGTAATGCTCGGATAATACACTGGCTTAAAACATATTTCAACATTGCTGTTGTTTTTTTCTCTATATTTTAATAGTTTTTTCACCCCTTCTATTGCTTTTACATAAGCATTTTTTCCTCTTGTTATATCATTTTTTTCCATTAAAGCACTATCTATACTTATACTTACAGATAGTAAATCACTACTAGTCAATAAATCACATATTTTATCATCTAATAAGCTTCCATTTGTTGCAATAGATAAAACCATGTTTTTTTTATTACATTCTTCTATATAATTTTTTAAGCCTAGGTAATCAATGGTAGGTTCTCCACCAGCCAAGTGAATTCTCATTATACCTAACTCAGCAAAATCAGATATTATTTTTCTAACTATATGTGGTGGCATTGTTGTATTTCCAAGATACTTTTTATTATAACAATATTGACAAGAGCGATTGCATCTTGAAGTATAATCAAAATATGCTTCCAAAGGAATAAAAACTTTTTTTCCAAGTTCAATATTATTTATATATATTGGATTATTAATTTTTAAAGTCTTATACACTTCTATATTTTCTTTTTTTAAATCATCATAATTATTTTTTTTAATACAATTTAAAATTATCTTTTTAATATTTTCATCATATACTCTATAATAACTTGCCTTATCAGGAACAAAAACCAATAAACCATATGTCTCATTTCTTATAACAGTTCTTTTCATTTATATCATCCTTTCAATCGCTTTTATATATTTATTTCTTATTTTGCTATCAGTATTATCTTTATTTTCTTTATTATCAAAAAAACTTAATCCATATAATAGTCTATAAATTATTAACTTTTTTACGATATTTAATTGTACTCTTTCTGGCCAATACTTTAAAATTTCTTCAATATCCATATTACACTCTTCAAGTAAAAAACATGTTGCAATAAAAGATGCAATCTGTAAATATTCAGGGCATCTTTTTATTCCATCAAAGTCTAAAAATCCTATGTGTTTTTCATTAAATAAAATATTATATCTATGTAAATCATTATGCACGAGTGTATACTCAGCAATATCTAAATATATATTTAATTCATCATCATTGATCAATTCATCAACAATTTTAATATACCTTTTATTTTTTAAGTTTTTTCTTATGTAAAACATATCACTTATAATATCTTTAGTCTCAAAATCATCTTTATTATTTTCATTATATTCATTCATCAGCTTGTATAGTTTATATGTCTCAGTAATCAACTGCTTTTTATTTGCTTCATCAATTTTGCCAAATATATGTTTGCCTTCAATATAATCATATATTTTAATTGAATAATTTGTTTTACTACACATGTAGATTGGTTTGGGGACAGTTATATACTTTGATAAAAAAATAAGTAATTTATAAATGGAATAATCATAACAGCCAATGTTTTTATTTGTTTTTTTCAAAATATAATTATTATCAAAAGTAGATATTTTAAAAACAGTAGATGATTTTGCAATCTCATATTTTATAATATGAAGATTTTTTAGTGGATCTTTAATTTTAAATATGCATCCATTAGGTAATTCTATTTGATTATTTCTTTGCTTATAATTAACAGTATTTAAAAACATTCTCATAAATGCTGCATGCGTAACAACCAAATCATATTTATTTTGTATATCAATATATCTTTCTAAAAATGATAATACTCGTGCTTGTGTATATTTCCACTTCTCGCCATTAGGAATTAAATCATAATCACCTCTTTCTAAATAAATATCCAAAAAATTTGGCTTATATTTTTTTAAATATTGTTTACTTTTGCCATTAAGTATTCCTGCACTTTTTTCAACTAAATCATTATCCAAAAAAATGTCACATTTTGCATTAATTATATTTTTTACGATTAAGGATGTTTCTAATGCTCTTTTGTACGGACTTGAATAAATATTATCAACTCTTTTTATCATTGAATAATCTATTTTTTTTAAAAGTTCTTTCCCACTATTTGAAAGGCCATAATCAAAACTACCCTGTACTATTTTTTCTTCATTACCAAAAGATATAGAATGTCGCATTAAATAAATTATATTCATTTTATTTTCCTTTCCATTTACATTTATAAGAAAATAATTCCATTATTTAAAAATATTAATAAAGTTAGGATCATTTAATTGTATAAAAGTTAAATATTAACAAAATATAATCACATAGCAATTTAAAATTTTTTAGTAATTTTTTAAACATTTAAATTATTTTCTATTAAATTCTCTTATTTTTCTTTTTGCAAGTGTTGTTTGTGCTTTATCTATCCATTCTTCTCTTGGTCCAAAAGACATATCACTAGTTACAATTCTTACCCTATCTTTATTTTGTAATACATAATCAACAGGTACGAATTCATCATTAACAAATACTCCTACCATCGTATTCCCTATATCTGTATGTATTTTATATGCAAAATCTATTGGAGTAGCCCCTTTTGGAAGTTCAATGATATCTCCTTTTGTTGTATAAACATATATCTTATCAGCAAAATAATTCACTTTTCACTTGCGATACAAATTGCTGATTATCACTAAACATAGAATTTATTTCAACTAATGATTTAAAAAATTGAAATTTCTTTTTTAAATCATTTTGCATAACATATCGTGCATGGCCTTTTTTGTCATCCCAATATGCTGTAAGTCCAAATGACGCTACTTTATCCATATTAAATGTTCTTATTTGAGTTTGAACTAATCTATCATCTGGTCCAAATACTGTTGTATGCAAACTTTGATACATATTAGTTTTAGGATTACAAATATAATCTTTAAATTTATCATTAATAGGATGATATTGTTTATGTACTATTCCAAGTGCATAGTAACAATTAGCCACATCATCAACCATAACTTTTAAGGCAAGTAAATCATGTATATCAGATAATTTATGTCCTTCACTTAATCTTTTATATATACCATATATATTTTTAGTTCTAATTTTTATTTCATTTGGTATATTTCTATCATTTAATAACATTTCTATTTTATATAGCATTTCTTTTAAACATTCTTCACTTGATTCTTCAAGTCGCAATTTTCTATCTTCTATTCTTTTATACATATCTGGCTTTAAATATTGTAATGATAAATCTTCTAATTCTGATTTAATTCTATAAGCACCTATGTAGTATGCAAGTGGAACAAAAATTTCCATTGTTTCAATAGAATTTTCTTTTTGCTTAAATTCTGATTTAAATTGCAAAGTTCTCATATTATGAAGTCTATCAGCCAATTTAATAATTATTATTCTTACATCATCTGTAATACCTGTAATTATTTTTCTTGTATTTGCATAATTTTGATCTTGCTTAGAAGAAAAATTCATCTTTGATAATTTCGTTACACCATCTACCAAATTAGCAATATCTTTATTAAAATCATGTGATATATCTTCTTTTGTTATATTTGTATCTTCTAATGTATCGTGTAAAAGACCAGCACATATAGTATCTTTGTCGGCGTGCATTTCAGCTAAAATATACGCTACATTCAGTGGATGACTTATATATGGCTCGCCACTTTGTCTTATTTGACCTTGGTGTAAATTTTCAGCATAATAATATGCTTTTTTTATTGATTCAACTTCACTTGGATTATAACTCTCTATTTTTTCCATTAAATCATCTAATGTTATGCTATTCATTTTTTCACCTCCCTGCATAACAAAAAACGACGATGAAAAATCATTTTTCAATCGTCGTTTTAAGTTCGTTATTTAAAGGGCATTCAATGCAGCAGTCACAGAAGTCGTCAAAGCAGCAATTAATGCATGAACAACCAATGCTAGTGAAATTATTTTTTCTAGCATTCATAATATCATCAAAAATATTTTTGATATTACTATATTTCATACTGCTTCCCTTTCAAACCAATAAATTATATCTAATTTACATTATTACAAAAGGGTTGTCAATAGATTTTGTGAAATTTTTTTGAAATTTTTGTTACAGTTCAGTCAATAAGATATATAGTTTTGTTTATCTTTTTAAATATTTTTTTTACTTCACTAGGTTATCAAATTCATCTAAATTATCATTCATTTCATTTTTCATAACTTTTCCTCCAAAAGAAAAGATGATACCAAAGGACGATTAAATCGTGGTACCACCTTATTTACTTCTTATATTTTTAACGCATAATTACGTAATTTCTTACTAAACTCAGAAATTAAACTCACAAGCTACCTTCATATATGTTTCTTAAGAAAAGCTTTCAGCTAATAACTTTTCATCTCTAATAAGTAGTATATATTACTCCTCTTGGTCTTTGTTTTTATGATTTAGATTATACAACTTAAACTTTAAACTGTCAATTACATTTATAAATTATTCATTGTAATCTTTATTTGATAATCTAAGTACACTATTATTACCATTTACTTTTTCTTGTAATTCTTCTTGTCTTTGATAAAATTCATTTCTAACTCTTGCTATTTCAACTGGAGTAGATAAATTATATCTTTTTATTAATAGTTTGCCATTTTCTTTATGACATTCACTTTTCATAGTTTCATAATCAGCACTTATAAAACTTACTACTTGTGGCTCTTCAAATATGACGTTGTCTACATCTACAAAAGTATCATCTTGTTCTTTTTTCATAAATATAACATCATATTCTTCATGTATTTTACCATCATAATCATATTTAACTGTATGCTTTGTTATATAACAAGGCATTACTACAAAACAATCTATATCAATTATAGGTAGTCCACACATATCATGTCCTGTATATTTTTTTATTTCATATAAAGCATACGCTGTTGGATAATTTATTTCGTCCATTATTATTTCCCCCCATCTTTATAAATTAGTCTTCTTTATGAAGTTCTTCAATTATTTTTTCTATTTTTTGTCCATATTCGATAGATTCATCAAATATAAATTTTAATTCAGGTGTATGTCTTATTTGTAATCTTTCAGCAAGTAAACTTCTAAAGAATCCACTTGCATTGTTTAAATCTTTTTCTACTTTTACTCTATCATCAGTAGTAGTAAAGTATACTTTAGCAAAACTTAAATCATTTGTTACTTCACATGCAGTTATTGTTACATGTTTAAAGTCTTCATCTTTAGCATCAAGAAGTAATATATTTCCAAGTTCTTTTTGCATGTCAGAAGCTACTCTTTCACCTTTTAAACTCATACTCTTTTCACTTCCCTTACTTCATATGCTTCAATAATATCTCTTTCTTTAATATCTGGGAATGATTCAATAGTCATACCACAATCATATCCAGCTTTAACTTCTTTAGCTTGGTCTTTCTCTCTTTGAAGTGTTGCAATTTTTGATGTTGTTACTACTATACCATCTCTAATTACTCTGCATGGTGTTCCAACTTTAACAATTCCACTTGTTACATGAGACCCTGCGATATTACCAACTTTAGAAAAATGGAATATTTGTCTTACTTCTGCTTCACCAATAACTACTTCTTCATATTCTGGATCAAGCATACCTTTCATAGCACTTTCTATTTCTTCTACAAGTTTATAAATGATATTATAAAGTCTTATATCAATACCATAACTTTTAGCAGTTTCTTTTGTTTGTTTACTTGGACTTACATTAAATCCAATGATAATCGCATTAGATGCATTTGCTAAAACTACATCACTTTCAGTTATAGTTCCAACTCCACTTCTAATAACATTTATTTTAACACCTTCTACATTAATTTTTAATAATGCATTTTTAACTGCTTCTTCGCTACCTTTAACATCTGTCTTTAATATAATATTTATTTCTTTTCTACCTTCTTTAATAGAATCAAATAATTCTTCAAGACTTAATGCTTTTTTAGCAAATTTCTTACTTTTTTCATGTTCTTTTCTCTTCATGGCTACGCTTCTTGCTTCTTTTTCACTTTCAAATGCCATGAATTTATCACCTGCAACAGGTACATCATCAAGTCCAGTTACTTCTACTGGTTTAGATGGTTCTGCTGATATTATTTCACGTCCTGTATCATCTTTAAGCGTTCTTACTTTTCCATAGTTTGTTCCAACTACGATAGGGTCTCCAAGTCTTAATGTACCATTTTGTATTAATAATGTTACAACTGGTCCTATATTCTTATCAAGTCTTGCTTCTATTACTGAACCACTAGCATATCTATTAGGATTTGCTTTTAAATCTAACATTTCACTTAATGCATTAATGTTATCTAGTAATAAATCAACACCTTCTCCAGTTTGAGCACTTATACGGCAGAATATAGTGTCTCCGCCCCATTCTTCTGGAGTAAGACCTACTTCACTTAATTCACTCATTATTTTATCAACATTAATATTTGGCTTATCAATCTTGTTAACAGCAACAATAATAGGTACTCCTGCTGCTTTAGCATGATCTATTGCTTCTCTTGTTTGAGGCATAACTCCATCATCTGCTGCTACTATAATAATAACAATATCAGTTACAGCTGCACCTCTTGCTCTCATTTCTGTAAATGCTGCATGACCTGGTGTATCAATAAATGTAATCTTTTTACCATTCTTAGTTACTTGATATGCACCTATTGCTTGAGTGATACCACCTGCTTCACCAGCCGCAACATGAGAATTACGAATATAATCTAATAATGTAGTTTTTCCATGATCAACATGTCCCATAATTGTTACAACTGCTGGTCTTTCTACTAAATCACTTTCATTATCTTTAATTACATATTCTTCAAAATTAGTTATATCAGTTGTTTCTTCTTTAACAAGTTCTTTATTATAATCAAGAACTAATACTTCTGCATCTTCAAATGAAATTGCTTGATTTGAAGAAATCATAAGTCCCATACCAATTAACTTTTTAACAACATCTGTAACTGGAACTTTAAGTTCATTTGCAAGATCAGATACACTCATACCTTCTTTATATAAAACAACATTATTTTCTACTTCTTCTTTATTACTTTGAAGTTTTTGTTTGTTTTTATAAATATTCTTTTTCTTAAGTGATAAATCTTCTTGATTTTGTTTATTATCTTTCTTCTTGAATTTTTCTTTTACCTTAACTTGTTCATCTAATTCAATATTGTATGCAAGTGCTGCTTCTTCTGCTCTATCTTCTAGTTCAAATTTATCAGCAAGTTCCTCTGTTAAATTATTTTCTTCTACTTTTGATAATTCATTATCAAGCATAATTATTGCTTCATCATCTAATATATCACTCTTGCTTTTGTAGTTATATCCCATCTTCTTTAGTGAATCTATAACTTCTTCACATGTTACACCTAATTCTAAAGCATAATCTTCTATACTCATAAAATCCCTCCTTTTTCTATTTTATATTTTAGTTAATAATTCATCATATATTTCATCTTTAATTGTTACTTCTAAATGACGTTCTAGTATTTTAGACTTACGTGCTTTTTCAATAGTTTCTCTGTCTTTTTTAATATAAGCACCTCTACCATTTGCTTTACCAGTTTCATCTACAAATACATTTCCTTCATTATCACGAACAACTCTTAATAATTCTTTCTTTTCTAATTTTTCATGTGTCACTACACATGTTCTCATAGGTACTTTTCTTACTTTCATTTTATTCTCCTTATGAGTTAATTTGTTTATTTATATCAGCAAGTGTTTTAATATTAATTGTATATTTAGTAAGTTTACTAGCAAGTTTAATATTAATACCTTTCTTACCTATTGCTAAACTTAAGTTTTCATCATCAGCAATAACTAATGCTTCTTTTTTCTTTTCATCAGTTATACTTACATTTAAGTTTTTAGCAGGACTTAATGCATTAGCAATGAATTCTTCTGGGTCAGTGCTATATGCGATTAAATCTACTTTTTCTCCTCCAAGTTCATTAATTATATTAGCAATTCTTCTTCCTTTTTCACCAATACAACTTCCAATTGGATCTACTTTTGGATTAGTTGATGCTACTGCTACTTTAGATCTAACACCTGCTTCACGAGCAACTCCCCTAAGTTCAAGAGTTCCATCATTAAATTCAGGTATTTCATGTTCAAATAATCTTTTAACAAATCCATAATTCTTTCTTGATACTAAAATTAATGGTCCTTTAGTAGTAGTTTCTATCTTAGTAATATATACTTTAATAGAGTCTCCCATGGTTAATTTTTCACCTGGTATTAATTCAGTTTTAGGAAGTATTCCACGTGCTTTACCTAAATCAACATAGTAATTTCTAGCATCTTCCATTGCAAGAAATCCTATCATAAGTTCATCTTGTTTATCTTCAAATTCACTCATAATTTTTTCACGTTCTGCTTCTCTTATCTTTTGAAGTACAACTTGTTTTGCTACTGAAATAGCAACTCTACCAAAATCTTTAGGAGTAACTTCTTCTAATATTTCATCTCCAACTTGATAATCACTATTTATTTCTTTAGCATCACTTATTGTCATTTCGTTTAGATAATCATGTTTTACTTTAACTTCTCCAGTTTCAGGATCAATATCATCGTCATCATCTTTATAATCTTCAACTATTGTTGTAACTTTAAATACTTTTATTTCTCCTGTGTTTCTATCAATTAATACTCTTGATGTATAATCTGCTTTTTCATTCTTTTTAAATGCTGTTGAAAGTGCTGTTTGCATTGCTTCTATAACAACATCTTCATCAATGCCTTTTTCTTTAACGATATAGTCTAATGCTTTTTTAAATTCTTTTGCCTTAGCAACATTTTCATCTTCTACTTTAGTTTTCTTCATCTTCTTCACTCACTCCTTTGCTTCCTACATCTAAAACATATTCTTCTAAATCTAAATCTAATGAATCAATTATTGGGTCAACTATATGTGTTGCTTTAACACATAAATCCATATCTACTCCAGATTCACTATCTATAGTTACAAATAATGTTTTTTCTCCTTCATCTTCTCCTAGATAAACATCTAACAATTTTATATTTTCTTTCTCTAGTGGTTCAGTTATTGCATCTTTGATTTTATCTATCACACAAATGCCTCCTTTCGTAATTAAAGAGTGGACTGTTATGCCCACTCTTCGTTGTCAAATGTATTATATCATATTAAATTATATGTTACAAGAAAAACTTTACCATAAATAAACACTAAATCATAATATTTCTATTTTAATATTCTTCACAATCTAAACAATTAAAAAAATTTTGAATCCACATAAATTCAAAATTTTCATTTTTTGCCTAAAGGCAAGTTACTTTCCTATTATTTATATTTTTTCATAATCGCCTATCAATATTTTCACATGGAATAGTCACTTCATAACATCTTTCATACTTTTTTGTTTTAAGTCGGATTTGTTTTTGTTCTCTCTTCCAATTACGTTTTGCATAAGTTTATATATGCTTTACGCATTATCCCAATCGGAAAGCTGGCGAAACACCGTATGTATAAGTAGCATAGTCGGTATTGTAGCGACCATTGCTAGACACACCGCAGAAATTGCGGTTAGCACTAGAACCGGCCGCACGGAACCACCACCTAGCAGGACTAGTTCCGTTTTTCTTTATTGCTCCACTATAACTGCTTGTTGTTACACCAATATTTGTGTAATAATCTAATGTTCTTGTTAAATCTTTTGCTGTATCATAACTAATAGCCCCCCAATCTGTATATATTTCTTTTAGAGTTAACAAGTATAATTTATCTGTTGATGTGAAGTTTTCTGTGTCACTTTTTCCATGTCCTGATACAACTGTTGTATCTATTATTGCATTCTTTATTTCACTTGGTATTGCATTATATATATCATTATTTACAAATGTATACATACTTGATGCTGGCCATCCTCCTACATTTGTAGCTGTATCATTCATTTTATGTATTGTTATAACATCAGCAAACTCTAGTACAAATCCACATGCACTTTGTGAAAAATTTGTATTTGAACATTCACTTGGTGTAGATTTATTAGCTATACGCAATGTATGTTTTCCATAACTACCTAAATCTATTTCTTTTGTATCACCTACATTATATACTCCATCATTTCCTTCTTTTATTGCATCTATAATTATCTTCCAGTCGTCTGTAGAAAAATTCTTAGGAGATGTTCCTTCACATTTTCCTTCAGTTATTTTATCAGTTGTAAGTTCACTTAAATTATTAAATTTGCCACTTAAACAATATGTACCATTACTAACTTCAAATTCCTTAATGCTTCCATCATTATTTAATTTAACATTATACTTTAGATTATTTGATTCTAAATCTAACTTATTATTAGTGTTTGAAATATTATTTATCTTATTACCTTTCATTGTTTCACTAATATATTTTTTAGAAATCTCTTTATAAATATTTTTTGATTCTGTTAAAAACGTATCTTTCTTTGCTTGATTAAACATTTTTAATACGTTTGGTAATGCTATTATAACAAGTAATGCTAATATTGCTATTACTGCTAAAAGCTCAACTAACGTGAATCCTTTATTCTTCATACCACACTTCCTTATCCTACTTAAATTATACAACATAAAAAGTACTATTTCTAGTACCTTATATTTTTTTAATTAACCCAATCGGAAAGCTGGAGCAACACCGTGTGTATAAACAGCAACGTCATTAGAGTAGGTACCAGTGCTAGCCACAGTGTAGAAACCTTCGAGAGTGTTAAAACTGGCCGTACGGAACCACCAATAATCAGCACTAGTTCCATTTTTCTTTTTTACTCCACTGCGATTACTTGTACTTGTTCCTAAATTTTTATAATAATCTAAGGTTCTTGTTAAATCTTTTGCTGTATCATTTGCAGATTGATAAGTAGACCAGTCACTATATATTTCTTTTGGTGCTAATAAATATAATTTATCTGTTGATGTGAAGTTTTCTGTATCGCTTTTTCCATGACCTGATACTACTGTTGTATCTATTATTGCATTCTTTATTTCATTTGGTATTGCATTATATATATCATTATTTACAAATGATCTCATGCTTGTTGATGGCCATCCCCCTACATTTGTATCTGTATCATTCATTGTATGTGTTGTTATAATATCTGCAAATTCAAGTACAAATCCACATGCTGTTTGTGAAAAGCCAGTTGTACTACATTCGCTTGGTGTTGATGTATTTGCAATACGAAGCGTATGTGTTCCATATGTTGTTCCAAGATTTACTTCTTTTGTATCTCCTATATTATAATTGCTTATATTTCCTGATTTTACATTTGATACTATCGTTGACCAATTGTCTTTTTCAAATTGAGTGGGAATGTATTCTTCTATTCCTAAAACACCATTAAACTTTTTGCCTTGATTAGTATTTTGATCAGCATTTGTTTCTTTGAAAAGAATTGTAAAAGTATATTTATGTGTGATACCTGATTCTATTGATACCCTTTTTGCTATAGTCATATCACTTATTGCTGCTTGTGATATTGATTCACATGTTCCTTCTACTGCTCCTGATGCATTAAGTCTTTGACAAGTTGCTGATATTACCATTTCATTATTAGTAATTTCATTTGTTAAAGATTGCCATATAATGTTGTAATTTGTATCTAGTGTACCTGTATTCTTTACTGATACTTCTTTTGTTGTACTCCAACCTGGCTTAATATTTTGTGCCTTTATTTCTGGTCCATCAGTATAAACTAAACTTAATGTACCTGCTTCCACTACTACATTTTTAGCATTTTCATTACCACTTATACTTGCACTAAAATATGCATAAGAAAGTCCCGTTGTTAATAGTAAAAGTAATGCTATAAATGTACCAAATAATATTTTCTTATCTTTCATTTATATTACCTTCCTTATACTAAAAAGTATAGCACAAAACTTTCTCTTCTACAATTAAATATTTATTTCATTTTATCTTAGTAAAAAAGACACTATTTCTAGTATCTATTCTTTATTTATATATTCTAACATTTCATCTATTTTATCATTCTTATCTCGTGATTGCTTTTTTATATTAATATATTTATTTCTTAAATAATCTAAATATTCATTATATAAAGAAGTGTCTTCATGATCTTTGCCAAGTAATATTTCTTTTCTTGTAAGATTATTATTTCCTTTAATAAACTGTATTAAATTATAATATTTATTATTTTCTTTTATGATAATTTCTTTATCTATTTTATAATTTAAATCATTCATTTTAGTTCTTAATATATCATGATAATTATTAGATATTGTTATTATTTTTTTAAATCTTAAATTTGTATTATTTAGTATTTCTAATATAGTATGTGTTCCCATACCTGAAAGTACTAATGTATCTGCTTCACCATTCTTTATATTAGATAGTCCATTTGATACTCTTAAATCTATATATTCACTTAATCCTAGTTTATTTATATCTTCTTTTGCTCTTTTTATTACATTAATACTTATATCAATAGCAATAGATTTTATATTAGTTTTAGCAAGCATTATACCTAGTTTTGCTTGATCACACCCTACATCTACTACTTTATCATTTTTATCTATTAATGAATATATAGTTTCTATTCTATTCAATTAAGAAATCCTTTAGTTTTTTAGCTCTTGATGGGTGTCTTAATTTTCTAAGAGCTTTTGCTTCTATTTGTCTAATTCTTTCTCTTGTAACTTTGAATTGTTTACCTACTTCTTCTAATGTATGACTAGATCCATCAAATAAACCAAATCTAAGTTCTAATACTTCTTTTTCACGTACTGTAAGTGTATCAAGTACTTCTCTTAATTCATCTTTAAGTATTTCATATGTTGCGAATTCTTCTGGAGACATAGTTCTTTCATCAGCAAGGAAGTCTCCTAAATGTGAATCATCTTCTTCACCTATTGGTGTTTCTAAACTTACTGGATCTTGACTAATTTTTCTTATTTCAACTATTTTATCTACTGAAAGTCCCATCTTTTTAGCAAGTTCTGCGTCTGTTGGTTCACGATTAAGTTCTAATGTCATTTGTCTTTCTATACGAGCCATTTTATTTATTGTTTCTACCATATGAACAGGAACTCTTATTGTTCTTGCTTGATCTGCTAGTGCTCTTGTAATTGCTTGTCTTATCCACCAAGTAGCATAAGTACTAAATTTGTACCCTTTATCATAATCGAACTTTTCAACTGCTTTCATAAGTCCAATATTACCTTCTTGAATTAAATCTAAGAATAATAGTCCACGTCCTACATATCTTTTAGCAATTGAAACAACAAGTCTAAGGTTAGATTCAGCAAGTATATTTTTAGCTTGTTCATCACCTTCAGCAACTCTTCTTGATAATTCTTGTTCTTCTTCTAATGATAACAAACTTATTTTACCTATTTCTTTTAAATACATTCTAACATTATCATTAACACTCATATCCTTACTTTCATCAGGAACATCATCAATAATAATATCATTCTTTAAATCAATGTTTCCACCATCTTCTTCATCTTCAGCTCTTACTTCAATTTGATTTTCACTTAAAGCATTATAAAGTTCATCTAAAGCATTTGCATCTAAATCTAAATCAATTGTTTTCTTTGCGATTTGTTCATAAGTTAGAAAACCTTGTTTCTTTCCTTCTTCAACTAATTCTTTTACTCTTTCTTCAAAAGTTTTAATATTATTTACCATTTCAACACTTCCTTATTTATATTTTCTATTTTCTTTGCTATTTCTATTTTTTTATTAACATCAAATGTTTCACTCATTTCTATCTTTAATGTATCTATTCTTTTCTTTATTGAATACATTTTTATAGTATTAATATAATCATCTAATTCTTCCATTGTATAGTCTTCATTATTATGATATTTCATTACTTCTTTAAGTACATTCATGAGTTTTTCATTATCTGATATATAATCTACAAAATCACTATAGTTATAATAACCATAATCATTTCTAAATTCAATTATTTTATATGCAAGTAAGGCTCTATCATCTTGTATTAAGTAACCAAGTGTATTTTCAAAATACAATATTACATCTTCATAATTAAGCATTAGATAAAGTATTCTAAGTTCACTTTTATCATATTTATCATATCTTGTTACTTTTTTTGGCTCTTCTACATTTTTAATAGCCATTTTCTTATTAAGCTTTATTTCATTTCTTATATCACTTTCACTTATACCAAATTCTTCTGCGATATCTTTTATTTTTAAATCTATAAGTATTTGACTATCTAAATCATTTAATGCGAGTACTGCTTCTTTTATATATTTTGCTTTTTCTACAGCATCTTTCATATTTCTTTTACGTTTTAGATATTTAAGTTTAAAATCTATAAAAGATACTCTATTATCATAAGCAATCTTAAATGCTTCACTTCCCTTATTTTTAATAAATTCATCACTATCTTTATAATCATCAAATACTATTACTTCTGTATCTATATTATTTTTAAGTAATGTTTCTCCTGCTTCTATTGTACCTTTAACACCAGCATCATCTTGATCAAGATTAAGTATTACTTTGCATTTCCATTTTTTTATCTTTTCAAGATGTTTTTCAGTGAAAGCTGTTCCCATTATCGCAACTACATTTTTATATCCTATAGATGACATTCTTATAGTATCCATAAATCCTTCAGTGATAACTATTTCTCTTTTCTTTTTTATTTCATTTATAGCATTATTTATATTATAAAATACTTCACTTTTTTTAAATATATCTGTTTCTTTAGTATTAGAATATTTAGGAAGTGTATTATTATTTAAGTCTTCATTTGTATACTTTCTACCACTAAACGCTATTACATTATTATTTTCATCTATTATTGGAAATATTATTCTATCTTGAAATGTATCATAATATCTACCATTTATATCTTTACATATATCTAATTTAACAAGTTCTTCATATGAATATTTTTTAGATAATATATTTGATAATTTGTTACTAGTAGAAAGTCCTATATTAAATTCATTAATAATGTCTTTAGAAATCTTTCTATCTTCTAAATATTTTATTGCTTTAATTCCTTCATTTGAAAGTAGATTTGCTTTAAAATATTTATTAACTGTATCATTTATTTCATATAGTTTTTCATATTTCGTATTTATTTTACGTGTTGTGCTTACATTAAGTGGAATACCCGCTCTATCTGCTAGCATCTTAAGTGCTTCAGTAAATGTTATACCATTATATTTTTGAACGAATGTTATAACATTACCACTTTCTCCACAACTAAAGCATTTATATATTTGTTTATCTTTTTGAACACTAAATGATGGACTATGATCATCGTGAAAAGGACATAAAGCCTTATTCTTGTCATTAAGACTTATATAACTTCCGATAACATCTACAATATCATTTTTAGATTTAATTTCATCAATAATAGATTTATCAATAAATGCCATCTTTTTTGCCCTCCTAATAGTTATATACGAAATAAATTTTAAAAACACTACTTTTTTTATGAATTTTATATAAAAAACGCTCATATTATATCATATAAGCGCATTTTTGTCTATAAATCATGAATAAAATTTAAACTACTTTTTTAATAAAAATTCTAAACTTTTAACTTTATCAGCAGTATCTTCAGATAATGCTTTATCAAATATAAGACCAGTACCACCATGTTCTATCCATCCATATATATTCCTTTTAGAATCATCTATAAGTAATTGTCCATTTGGTAATACTACTTCATGTTTATTAATTTTAGGTGGAACAAAAATAACTGGACTATTTATTTTTCTATTATTTCTTAAATCTTCTATCTTAACTCTCATTTCATATAAAGTATGTATTTTTGTTAGAATAGCAATTCTTCTTTTTAAATGTTCTAATTCTCTAATTATTTCAACTGAATCATTAATTGAATTAGCTTCTCTTATTATATAATCCCATTCTTCTGGATACATATTTGTATATTCAAAATACTTATCATATTCACTACCATCTTTATGATTATGAAAACCAGAATCATATTTTCTTTCTAACATTCTTTCTTCAGAATCAAGTATAACTCCATCAAAATCAATAAAAGTACATTTTTCTCCCATTATATTTCCCCACAATTAATAAATCAATTAAATCATTACTTTAATTCAAGTTTAACTTCCTTTTCTTTTGAAACTATTTCAACATTGTTAGTTCTATTTCCAACCGTATAAGAACCAACATAACCTACTTCTTTTAAATATACTGCTTTACCAAGTGGACTATTTACTGTTATTTTAGGTATTTCAGCATCAAAATCAGGAGTACCTGTTACTAATGTAAATGTCATTTCATCTCCATCTAAAAGTACGTTAACTGTGTCATTAATATCAATAACTTCTGAACTTCCTAAATCTCTTGCCACAATAACTATTCTTTTTAAATCACTTTTTCTAGCAGCAATTTTTTCACTTAGTCTAATTTCTTCTCTTTTATGTTCTTCTAAAGCTTCACTTAATGAATCAGGATCAGTATAAATACTCTTTAATCCAAATCTAGCAGCTTTCATATTCACAAGTTGTTCTTTTAATGTTTCTATTTCAGCTAAATAATCATAATAACCCTTTTCATCTAAATATATTTTATCTTTCATCCATACACCTCTTTCAACTAGGACTTCTAATATAACATTTAAAAAGTCAAAAGACAAGAAAAAACTAGAAACTTTTAATTTTTTCTAGATTTTACTTTATTATTAATGAATACTATAAGTAATACTGTTAGTACTGTTAAACATACTCCACCAAGAAGTCCAATTAATAATGATTTATTGTTATACTTATCAATATTGTCTTTATTATCTTTATCTATTTTATCATTTTTAAGAACATTTACTTTATAATCATTTTTAGTTTTAACATCATCTACACTATATGTTAACTTAGTTTTATCATTATTATCAAGTACTATATCAATACTATCTAAAGTATATTCTCCTTCATTAAATACATCTTTATCTATATTTATATATGGTTTACTATCAATATCATTTAGATATGTTTCTTTAATTTGATTATCTTTGTCTTTAAATATTAATGTTGCTTTTAATACTTTTACATCACTATCATTATTTAATTTAAAATCAATATTTAGTTTATCATTTAATTTAATTTCATTATTGAATTTAATACTTTCTATACTTATTTTATCACTATAATCAACTGTCTTTACTTTTTCAAAGTCATATTGTTCACCATAACTTATCTTAATCCATCCACTTTTATTATCATGTTTTACATAATAGTAGTAGCACTCATTATCACTATCGCTATAAAAGAATTCAGTACTTAATTTAGTTCCTTTAGAAACACTATCTATTTCTTTAGAAGAATTAATACTATCATATATCTTTTTATTAGATTTAATAGTTATGTTACCATTATTTGACTTTGCTATTTTATCAACTAATATATATTTATCATTATATTTAACATAATATTTTTTAGCTGAATTATAATATTCATTTACTATAGTATTTTCATTTATACCACTATTTTTAGATATTACTATGGCTTTTTCATTTGTTTTATTATACATCACTTCATAATTAGTAGTATTTATCCATCCTTTTTTACCATTATATGTAACGCTTATCCATGATACTAATGTATTAAATGGATCAATATAATACTCTGTTTTAACACTTGTATTATAAGGTATAGTAGTAATAGTTGAATATGTAAGTGATGGGCCTTTATACATTTTAACACCATTTTTAGATAGAATAACTGCATTATTTACTTTATCAAATTTACTAACACTATCATATTCTCCAGCATTTAAATAGTCATTAATATTAAATTCATCATTATAAATTTTTATATCATTTAAACTAATTTTATTATTACATCTAGTATCAGCATAATCAACTATTTCTAATTCTAAATTACTATCATAATAAGATTCACGTACGCTTACTATTGAGCCAAAAGGTATAGTAATATTCTTATTATCATAAGTATCACATTTAAATCCATTCTTATTTGTTATAACTGCTTTATAGCTTAATGTAGATGGAAACACATTATCTGCCCTAATTAAACTAGGCACTAATGTAAGTAATAATCCTGTAGTAACTAATAATTTCTTTTTCATAAATCTCTCCTTTAATATATAATATTATTTAATAATCCACTTATAAAGTATGATGAAATATTTAATATAAGTGATAAAACATATGGGTTAATCTTATCAAATGTAAGTACTTTTTTATATGCAAATCCTTCTGTTAGAATAACTAGTATTTCTAATATGATTATTGATATCGTAGTGTTAAATAATCTATTATATGTGATATACATAAGGATAGATACTACCAATGGATTAGTCATTATGTTAACAAGTATTACATTTAATATATCTTTTTTATTTCTTATTCCAAGTAATAATGACATAATAAGTTCTATCACAATTGTAGAACTAAGGCATATAAGCATTATTAATGGAAGTTCATTTATATTCATACTCACCACTATTATAATGATAGCATTTTTATGATTAAATGTCATCAAAAAAGTCAGTATTATTTTTTACTGACTTATTTATTTAATCTATTAAATTTAGTAAATTCTGGTTCATCGCTTACATCTGTATCATCTAGTTCATTTAATATACTCTTTTGACTTCTAGTTAGATTTCTTGGAATAATAAGTTTAAGAACACAATAGAAATCTCCTTTTTTCCATGAATCTGGATTATTTATACCTTTTCCTTTAATTCTAAGTATATCTCCTGGTTGACTTCCTTCTTTTATTTTAAGTTCAACAGTACCATCCATTGTCTTAATATTCTTTTTACATCCAAGACATAAGTCTGTTATTGATACAGGTAAATCTATATAAACATCATTTCCTTCACGTCTATATAGTTCGTGTGGTGTAACCTTAATTTCAATATATAAGTCTCCATTAGGTCCACCATTTATACCTGCTTCACCTTTTCCACTAAGTCTTAATTGTTCTCCAGTATCAATACCTGCTGGTATATCTATTGTAATTGTTTTATTTACTTTTACTTTACCTGTTCCTTTACAACTACTACATTTAGATTTAAATGATTTACCAGTTCCACCACAAGTAGGACATGTTGTTTTTGATTGTATTGTTCCTAAAATAGTATTAGTTTGTTTAATAACGTATCCACGTCCTCCACAATCTTCACATGTTTCTTCACCATGTCCACCTTTACCATCACAGTCACTACATATTTCATAGTATTCAAGATCTATATCTTTTTTACATCCATATACTGCTTCCATAAAGTCAATTTTCATACCATATAGGGTATCACTACCTTTTCTAGCACGAGAAGAACTTCTACTACTACCACCAAAAGAACTTCCAAATGAACCACCAAATCCACCTGAAAATAAATCATCAAATATATCACTAAAGTCAAATCCAGCAGTGCCACCAAATGGATTACCACTATATGAAGCACCACCGCCTGCTCCACCATAAGGATTATCAAATGCAGCATGACCATATTTATCGTAGGCAGCACGTTTATCTTTATCACTTAAACAAGCATATGCTTCTTGAGCTTCTTTAAACTTTTCAGGAGCATCAGGACTCTTATTTAAATCTGGATGAAATTCTTTAGCTTTCTTTCTAAAAGCAGACTTAATTTCAGCATCAGTTGCATCTTTAGATACACCAAGAACTTCATAATAATCTCTTTTTTCCATAACTACTCTCCATTCACATATTTATTTAGTAATTTTACTTTATCATCAAATAATAAGAAAGCATTATTTAAAGTATTCTCATCATTTAAATCAATACCAAGTTTATTTAATAACTCTTGTGGATAATCACTACAACCACTACTTAAAAATTCTATATATCTATCTTTAAAATCTTTTTCATGAATTAATTTATCAGCAATAAGAAGAGCACTAATAAATCCAGTCGCATATTTATAAACATAAAATGAAGTATAGAAATGAGGTATCTTTGACCATTCATATTGAATATCTTTATCAACAATAACTGCGCCACTAAATTGTTTACGATTTAAATCATAATATGTTTTACATAATAAATCTTTAGTAATTACTTCTCCATTTTCATATTTCTTATGAATTATATCTTCAAATTCAGCAAACATCATTTGTCTATAAACAGTACCTTTAAACTTATCTAAAAATTCAACAATATAATATATTTTTTCATTAACATCATTTGTATTATCAATTAAATAGTTTGATAATAATACTTCATTTACAGTTGATGCGATTTCTGCTAAAAAGATAGGATAATCTGCACTAATGTAATCTTGATTTTTATTACTATAATAACTATGCATTGCATGTCCCATCTCATGAGCAAGAGTACTTACTGAATCTATATCATTTTCATAATTTAATGATACATAAGGTTCTATACCATACGTACACCATTCAAAAGCACCACTTCTTTTAGCCTTACTTGGATATACTGAAACACAATTATTATTTAAGAGTTTATTAAATACTTTTAGATAATCTTCTCCAAGTGGCTTAAGTGCTTTATTAACTATCTTAATACCTTCTTCATATGAAATATCTTTTTTAGGCGTAGAAGACGTGTTAACATATAAATCATACATATGTAATTTATATCCAAGCATACTACCTTTTAATCTATAATAATCTTTTAAATATTTAGTATTTTTATTAGTAATCTTAATTAAATTTTCATATAATTTAGTACTAATTTTATCAGGATATAAATACATATCTAAAATACTATCATATTTTCTAGTTTTAGCAGAAAATGCATTAGTTTTAACTTTACCTATATATAAAGCACTTAATGTATTTATATGGTTTTCATAATATTTATTATCTTTTTTAAATGCACTTTTTCTAACATTTCTATTATTAGAAGTAATGTATTTACCATAATTAGAATTCGTTAGTTCTACTCTTTTGCCATCTTCATCATTAATAAATCCAAGCGAGATATCAACATTATTAAGAGCGTTAAATGCATCTATAGAAGTTCTTAAAGCCTCATTAACATTAGAAAGTATAGTTTCTTCTTTTTCACTTAAAACATATTTTTTACATCTAAATATCTTTTCAAATGTAAAACTATATTTACTAAGTTCAGAATTTAAAGATAACATTTCTTTTACTTCATCATAATCTTTACTTAATATTTCAGGATTTATGAATGCTCTTACACTAGAACTTTTATTAATTAAATTACTCGCTTTTTCTTTCTTATGTAAGAACTCATTATCACTCATATCATCATAATGACCTAAATAAGCATAAATATATACTCTCTCAGTAAGCATGTCTATCTTTGTATCAAGTTTTAGAAATTCAAGTAATGTATCAGTACTTTCAAATATTCTTCCTTTATACTTGATTATTTCATCTAATAATTGATTTACTTCTTCTATAGTATCATTAAATTCTTTATCACTTTTAAATATCTTGGTTAAATCCCATTTGTATTTATCCATAACGTCTCCTTATTACTTAAAATTCTATATAAGAATTAAGGGCCCAATTTCTTGAGCCCCAACTCATATTAATTATTTTTCTTCAAATTCAGCATCTTTTACATTATCTTTTTTATCAGATTTTTCATCTTCTTTAGATTCAGTATTTTCAGCTTCTTTTTGAGATGCCTCTGCTTGTGATTGATATACTTTACTTGATACTTCCATTACTTTTTCACTTAGTTTTTCACTAGCTTTCTTAATTTCATCAGTATCATCTTTTTCTAAAGCATCTTTAGTTTCTTTAATAAGTTTTTCAACTTCTTCTTTTTCAGAATCGCTTACTTTATCACCAAAGTCTTTCATTGCTTTTTCAGCACCAAAGATCATTTGTTCAGCATCATTTTTAATTTCAGCTTCTTCTTTTCTCTTCTTATCTGCTTCTTTATTAGCTTCAGCTTCTTTCATCATCTTATCAATTTCTTCATCACTTAAGTTAGAAGAAGCAGTTATTGTAATAGCTTGTTCTTTGTTAGTTCCTAAGTCTTTAGCTTTAACATTAACAATACCATTAGCATCTATATCAAATGAAACTTCAATTTGAGGTACTCCTCTTGGAGCTGGTGGGATATTAGCAAGTTGGAAGTGTCCTAAAGTTTTATTATCTTGAGCCATTGGTCTTTCACCTTGTAAGATATGAATATCAACAGCAGGTTGATTATCAGCAGCAGTACTAAATACTTGACTCTTAGTAGTTGGAATAGTTGTATTTCTTGGAATTAACACTGTCATTACTCCACCTAAAGTTTCAATACCTAGTGATAATGGTGTAACATCAAGAAGTACTAAATCATTTACTTCACCAGTTAAAACACCACCTTGAATAGCGGCTCCCATGGCAACTACTTCATCTGGGTTAACTTCTTTACTTCCATCTTTTCCAAGTTCTTCTTTAACAAGTTCTTGAACACATGGAACTCTTGTAGAACCACCAACAAGTAATACTTTATCTATATCATTTTTAGTTAATTTAGCTTCTTTTAATGCATCTCTAACAGGTTTTCTTGTTGATTCAACTAAATCACTAATTAATTCTTCAAATTTAGCTCTTGTAAGAGTCATATCAACATGTAAAGGTCCATTTTCACCTTGAGTAATGAATGGTAAACTAATTTGAGTAGTCTTAACACCACTTAAATCTTTTTTAGCTTTTTCAGCACCTTCTTTAAGTCTTTGCATAGCAAGTTTATCTTTAGATAAATCTACACCATTTTCTTTTTTGAATTCACTAACAATGTAATCAATAATAGCATTATCAAAGTCATCTCCACCTAAGTGATTATTACCACTAGTAGCTTTAACTTCAAATACACCATCACCAAGTTCTAATATTGAAACATCAAATGTTCCACCACCTAAGTCGTAAACAAGTATTGTATGAGCATTTTCTTGTTTATCAAGACCATAAGCTAGTGCTGCTGCTGTTGGTTCATTTATAATTCTTTCAACTTCAAGTCCAGCAATTTTACCAGCATTTTTAGTTGCTTGTCTTTGAGCATCGTTAAAGTATGCAGGAACTGTAATAACAGCTTTACTTACTTCTCCACCTAAATATGCTTCAGCAGTTTCTTTTAAATTCATAAGAATTTTAGCACTAATTTCTTCTGGTGTATATTTCTTACCTTCTGCTTCAACTTTTTCATTTGTTCCCATTAATCTCTTAATAGAACTAATAACATTAGTAGAAGTTTGAGCTTCTCTTTTTGCTACATCTCCAACTCTAACTTCTCCATTTTTAAAACTTACTACTGAAGGAGTAGTTCTATTTCCTTCAGCATTAGGAATAACCTTTGGTTCGCCACCTTCTAAAACAGCAACGCAACTATTAGTTGTTCCTAAATCTATACCTATAACTTTATTTATTTTTGCCATAATTTATCTCTCCTTTTTTAATTTATTTATTTACTTTTACCATCGCATGTCTAATAACTTTATCTTTGTATTTATATCCTTTAGTAAGAACTTCAAGTACTACATTCTCAGGTTTATTTTCATCATGTTCAGTTAGTACTGCTTCAGCTACATGAGGATCAAATTCAAGTCCTAGACATTCAATTTCATGTACATCATATTTATCAAGTAATGCAGTTAAATTTCCAAGTATCATTTTAAATCCACTTAAGAATTTACTTACTTCATCACTTAAATCATTATCGTCCATAGAAACAGCTCTTTCAAAATTATCTTTAATAACAAGTATTTCTTTAATGAAATCTTCTCCTTCATATTGAAGCATTTTACTTATTTCACTTTGAGTTCTTGTCTTAAAGTTTAAGAATTCTGCTTGAAGTCTCATATATTTTTCTTCAAGTTCCTTATTTCTACTTCCGAGTATTTGAATCATTGTTTCAGGGTCTATGCTTCCGCATCCAGAACATCCACCACATGATCCTGAACAACAACTATCTTCATTTGTTTCACATTCACATGTGCTTTCATTAGAAGTTTGTTCATTTACTTCTTCTTTTATTTCTTCATTTATTTTATTATTTTTTTCTTCTGTATGTTTCTTTGACATCATTTCTTCCTCTCTATATGTTCTTTTAAATATTCAAGCATATTTACGACTCTATCATATTCCATTCTTTTAGGTCCTATAACAGCAATAGTTCCTTCAGTTCCATTGTTAGCCTTATATTTAGTTTTAACTATTGTTACATTGTCATCAATTTCACTCTCACTACCAATATATACTTTAACCTCATCATTAGCCTCTTCAATTTTATTCACCATATCTTTGCTTTCAAATTTACTTATGATTTTTTTAACATCATCGACTGTACTGAATTCTGGTTGTTTTAATATATTAGTCTTCCCACTGAATTTGACATCCCTTTCACTAGTGAAATTTGATAGTGCATTATAAAATGCATTATATAAAACTTCATAATTTTCAATATAATTTTTGATTATTGGTTTTATTTCAAATTCTAGTTTACTAGGTACATCATCAATAGGTGTTCCAACAAGCATTTTATTTAATAACTCTGTAGTCTTAGCAACCTCACTTAATGGTATGTTTTCATCAATAGATAAATTCTTATTTTCAACATGACCTTTATCAGTGATTACAATAGCCACAAGCCCTTTCTCACCAACTGGAATTACTTCTACTTTAGATAATTTATTATTGCTTGATTCTTTACCTAAAACAACTGAAGTATAGTTTGTAATATCGCTTATTATTTCTAAACTTTTACTAATCGCATCATTAAGTTCTAAATCACGATTATTAAATATAGTTTGAAGTTTAAGCATATCTTCACCGCTTATTTTTTTAGGTTCCATCAAATTATCTACATAATATCTATAACCCATTTCAGATGGAATTCTTCCTGAAGATATATGTGTTTTTTCAAGATAACCTAAACTTTCAAGTTCAGCCATATCATTACGTATAGTAGCACTCGAACATTTAAATTTCTTACATAAAGATTTACTACCAACAGGTCTTGCAGTCTTAACATATTCTTCAACAATTGCTCTTAATAAATCTCTTTGTCTTCTATCTATCATCATATACCTCCTTTAGCACTCCTCTTCTTTCAGTGCTAAGATAATTATATCACTATTTTTAGCATTGTCAATACATGAGTGCTAATTTTTTTAAAAAAAGAAAAGAAATGTTATTAACAATTATTTTAATATTTTTCCATATTATGTATATCAATATTTTCATAAAATTTATCAACAACATCTTCATCAGAATCATTTAAATTTAAAGCATAAGCTATATTATTTTCTCTATTATCAAAATAATCATCATTGCTCCAACCATTTTTTACAAACATTCCCCATATTGATTCTCTAATTTTTTCTATTTTAGATAGAAATTTACTTTGAATGTTATTTTGTTTCAATAAATCATTTACAGAACTAATATTATTAGCTTTAATATATTCATAAATCCCTTTCATCGCACAACCATTACACATATATAAATTAATAAGAAAATGTATAGCTTGAGCATATTCACCAAAATAAACTTTATCATAATCGCTTTTACATGAAGCATATGCATTTTTTAATTCATCTAACAAATTGTTTACAAATATTTCTAATTTATCTACATCAAAGTCACAACAAATTTTATATACTTCTTGACATTTTTCTTTATAGCCAGGAAATTTTTGAAATCTTTTAAATTCTGTATACCAAATATATTTTTGATCAGAAAGCACAATTGGATCTTTCTTATATTTTTTCCTAATTTCAATTACTATATTATCTATTTCTTCTTGAGTTAAATCTTCATCAATATGTATTCCAAACTCATCATCACATTTTTCAACTAAAACAATATTTCCATCTATCGTTTCTTCCACAATATTTTCAAAATTATATAATTCAAGTAAATTTATTTCCTTACCATTACCAAAGCAAATTTTTTTGCCATCATAAATTATACTTTGAAGGTTTGTATCAATAATAATATCTTTTCCTTCTTCAAAAAGATTAAATGCATTTTTATAACCAGTTATACATGGTATTTGAAATTCACGAGCAATAATTGCAGCATGAGATAAAACGCTTCCTTCAGTAGTAATAATCCCAGATGCTTTTTTCATCGCAGGAACGTAATTAGTATCAGTAGTCTTAGCAAGTAAAACACATCCTTCCATAAAATTATCAATTCTTTGTTCTATTTCTTCATCATCCGCATCTTCATCTATAATATATATTTTTCCTTCACAATATCCTGAAGATGCGACAGCTCCAGTAGATAATTTACTTCTAACTATTACTCTTTTTGTAATTGGCCTTGCTTGAACAAAATAAGCATCACCATTATCAGTAATACACCATTCCATATCAAGTGGTTCAGTTGTTATATTTCTAATTTTTTTTAAATTTTCAACTAAATCGCGAAATAAATCTCTATCTTCTTCATCTTCACATACATAGGAAAAATCATTTAATGAAACCACGACACTTTTGGCTGTTTCCCTACCACTTACTAATGACTCTCCAAGTCCATGAACATACTCTATATAAATAGCATCATTTCCATATAAATCAATTGAATCAGTAAAACACACACCAGCCACTTTAGGATAAACCATTTGCTGTAGCACTATACACATTTTGCTTTTTTCTTTATCATATGATTCAATTCTAGCTGAAATTGAACTATCACTAACTTTTTTAATTGCTTTTAAAATTGAATCAACATCATTTGGTACATTAAGAACACTCTCATACATTCCTGCAAAAGATTTATCATTTCCATCTTCATTTAAAGCAGAAGATCTAACAGCAAACTTAGTATCAGCACTAAAAGTATTTAAAGCCTTCTTAAGTTCACCAATAGTTTCTTCATTATTATTTAATACTCCTTTAATAAAAGTGTTATCAATAGCATAAGCTTTTGGAACTCTTACACCATATTTATTTAATTTGTTAAGACCATATGCTTTACCACCAAATCTCAAATCATTAATATCACATACATTTTTAATCATATAAAAACCTCCAACAATTTCAACTTTTTTCTAAAAAATCGTAAAAGTTTATAACTCTTACGATCTTTGTGACATTGACATTTTAGCTAATTCTTCATCAATGTTTTCGGCGTTACTACTAAAACCCAATATTTTTTTGATTAATTTTACCATAATACCTACCTTAATACTTACTATTATTACATTAGATTTTAAATTTGTAAAGTATTTTTTTATTTTTCTTTGTCATATTAACCTAAATAAATTATACTAAAAAAAGTTACTTGTCATGATAACAAGTAACATTACTCTATCTCTCTTAAAAATTTCTTACTTTTAGTACTAACTCCACTATAATCTTCATAGTACTCACTAATTATTCTATCTATCGCATTACTTACTTCATTATCTATATCTAAATTACTTATTTTAGAAATATCTACATAATTATAAAGTCTTAATAATTTTAGAATTTTTCCGTCTAAGATAGGTTCACTATTTCTACAATCGGCGCACAAATATCCGCCTCTGCTTGTACTTAAAGTTACTACTTTTGTACTTCCACAATTAACACATGAATCTAAACATAAACTTATTCCTATATAATTTAAATATTGTATTTCTACTATATTAGTAATAATCTTAGGATCAAAATTATCTTCTATCTTTAATAAAGCACTTATAAGAATATCATATACTTCACTATTATTAGATTCTTTATATACATTAGTCGCAAGTTCACATAAATAAGACATATAACTAATCTTAACAATATCACTTTTAATATTAATGAAATAATTCTTAATATCTGCTTCTATTAAAGTAGAAAGGCCATTTTCTTTATAATAGAAATGAAATGTACCATAAGCAAACTTTTCACTAGGAAGTCTTAATTTACTTTTTAAGCTTTTGCATCCTTTAACAATACAACCTACTATTCCCATATCTTTAGTAAGAATATTTATTATTCTACTGCTTTCCTTAAAAGGAATACTACTTACTACAATTCCATCTGTGCTAATTATCTTCATACTTACTTTAAAAGCATAAAGATTACTTTATGCTTTATTTTCCTTTCTTATATTCTAAATAATATTCTATCTTACCGGTTTCTTTAAACTTATTCCAAGCCTCTTTTTTATTCATATCTCTCTCCTTACAATATTATATTGCAGGAAAAATAAAATATTTATTCAATAATTAATCATTTTTTATTAAATAGCCTAAATCTTTTATGAATTTTTCTTTTTCTCTCCACTTTTTAATAGTCTTACAATATAGTTCAAGGTATACTTTCATACCAAGTAATTCTTCCATATCAAGTCTTGCTTCATGACCTATTGTTTTAATCATATTACCATTACTTCCAATTATTATTTTACGAAGTGAATCTCTATCTACTATAATATCTATATATATTTTAGCAATATTATTCTTTTCTTCATACCCAACTAATTTACATGATATTGAATGAGGTACTTCATCATTAGTATGTATAAATATCTTTTCTCTTACTATTTCTGATAATCTAAATTCCATTTCAGCAGTTGTTGTTTCACCATCCATAAAATATTTAACATTATCAGGTAAATATTCTTTTAATACTTTAATTAATCTATCAATATTATCATTTTTAAGTGCTGATACTGGTATTATTTCAGCAAATTCATATAAATTCTTATATTCATCTATTTTCTTAAGAATTTCTTCATCACTTAATTTATCAATTTTATTAAGTATTAAGAATACTGGCTTTTTAACACTAGATAGTTTATCAATAATGAATTGATCTCCTTTTCCATATGGAACACTTGCATCCACTACTAAAAGTAATATATCAACATCATTAATTGAATAATATGCTTGATTATTAAGTGCTACTCCGAGCTTATCTATTGGCTTATGTATACCTGGAGTATCTACAAATATAATTTGAGTATCATCTTCATTATATATTCCTTCAACTAGATTTCTAGTTGTTTGTGGCTTTGGACTAATAATTGCTACCTTTTCTTTTATGATTTGATTTAATAATGTACTTTTTCCTGTATTAGGTCTACCAATTAAACTTACAAAACCACTTTTCATACTAAATCCTCCTTGGTAAATGTAGTACTCATTAGTTTTTCAAAACTCATTACTTCCATTTTACCATCATGAGTCATTATATTAAACATAACATCTTTATCAAAAAATTCTAAAAATGTTTGTTTACATATATTACATGGATAACATATTTCATCACTACTTGTCATTAAATATAGTGCTTTAAATTCTCTTTCTCCATGACTAACTGCATTGTTAATTGCATTTCTCTCAGCACATATAGTTCCACCGTATGATGCATTTTCTATATTAACACCTTCATAAAAATTACCACTCTTTGTTTCAACTATACAAGCAAAATGCATATTTGAATAAGGTGCATAACTATTTTCTAATAATTTTAATAATTTATCTTTCATTTTCCTCCTTAAAATAACACTACTATTTTTGGCCCAAATATAATTATTCCAACTAAAACAGCAACTATCGCAAATACAAATACTGCTGCAGCTGCCGTATCTTTAGCAACTTTCGCAAGTGGATGATATTCTTCAGTAACAAGATCAACTGTAGCCTCTATTGCTGTATTAATAAGTTCACAAGAAATAACTAAGCCCATGGTAAGTAAAAGTATTGCCCACTCTGTACGACTTAATTCAAATACAAAAGCAAGTATTGATACAATAAGTGCCATACCAATATCAAATGCTAAATTTTGTTCATTTCTATAAGCATATCTAAGTCCTTTAATTGGATAAGTAAAACTATGAAAGAATTTCTTTATACCCTTTTGAGCTTTTCTTTCATCTCGTGATATCATATTCACCTAGAATCTCCTCCTCTTTTGCTCTCATAACTTTCTTGTCTTCTTCTGTCATATGATCATATCCAAGTAAATGTAATAAACCATGAACTGCTAAGTAACAAAACTCACGTTTAATACTATGACCATATTCACTTGCTTGTTCTACACATCTATCATAACAAATATATATTTCACCAAGAAATCTTATGTTATCATATTCTACATCATCTACTTCTTCAAAAGCAAAAGATATAACATCAGTAACAGCATCTTTACCTCTATATTCTTTATTTATTTGTTGTATTCTATCTTTATCAACAATAACTATATTAAGCATAGGATTATTTACTTTCATATGCTTACATGCAAATCTAATAACTTTATCAAGTTCGCTTATATCAATATCTTCATGACTTGTTGTATTAATTATATAATCTTCCATACACACTCCTACTACATAATCTTATAAATATATAAACCCATAAGAATTAATATTATAACACTAATTACATTTAAAAACCAATCTCTTCTTAAAAATTTAGGCATATTATTTCTAATAGCGTTAAGTGCTGTGTAAAGTAAGAAACCTATAATACCACCAACTATATTTAAAATAATATCATCTATATCAAAACTTCTACCTATATAATGTTGTACACTTTCAATAGTTAAACTTGATAAAAGAGATACAAGAGTAATCGTACCAAGTCCTTTAATATTCGCATAGCTTGTCGCAAAGTAACCAAGAGGTATAAATAAAACTATATTACCAACAACTTGTTTATAAAAACTATTACTACCCACTGGATATCTCATTATTTCTCTAAATGGCATTAAATTAGTTCCACCACCAGGTAAATCTTGACTAGTAACTAACTGGAACAACATAACTAAATATGCAAGAAATAATAAATTAAATATTTCTTCATGTAAAACAAATTTGCTTTTATCACTTTTTAATATACGTGTAACTCTTAATATAATAACAATAGTTAAAACTATTACTAAAGTTGGTAATGACATTTTAATAACACTTCTAATTGTACTCTCCATTCTCTTCTCCTATATCTTGTATTTCAGAAGTAACCCCTATTTTCTCATAAACTTTAAAAAATACTTCTAAATTTATTTTACTACGTTTTACCTCTTTTTTCAAAACTTTTTTTGAAATAATGTATTCATCACTAGAGAGTTTTTTATTAATAACATCAATACTTCTATTTAATGCTTCATTGTATGCTTCTTCCTTGTTTAAAATAACTTCATTATAGTCGTATATTTTCTTTTCTTCTTTATACAATTTAAAAAATAAATAAGGCTTATCAAGAACTATACTTTTCTTATTTATTGTATTATCACTATCATATTTACCACTTATAGTAAATTTATGACCAAATATATCTAAATAATAATGATTAATAGTCTTCTTATATACATAATCTATTCTTTTAAATGGAATACTTATATTAACTGTTTTCCATGTTTCAGCGTATATTACTCCTTCACTATGTACTTTATCAATAACATTTTCATTTTTAATAATATTACCGCTTATTAATATATCACCTTTTTTAACATAATCTCCATTATCAATAACCTTACTACCACGATGAACAACTATATGTTTAATAACACCATCTTTTTCAGCTACTATATCGCTAGGTAAACTATTATCTACATTATTATTTGATTTAACACGAGGAGTAACATCTATATAATATATACATCCTTTTTCTCTTATTTCTATCCATTCTAATGTATCTTTATTATCTTCAAGTATTTTATTTTTAATACTATTTAATTTATCAAAAGATACTTTCCTTTTATATACATCAATACCATTATCACTTAAACTATTATTTATTATATTAATAATATCTTTATCATCACTATTTATCTTAATATCAAATATTGTATTACATAATAAAAAAAGTAACATGAAAGATATTATCAAAGATAACAATACATATTTATTATTTTCATATATGTTAACTATATTCTTTTTACCATAGTATTTTACCATATGACATTTATATCTACGTCTTATATATAAGTAATCATCATATGATACATCTAGTACAAAATATTCATTATATTTATTAAGTGAATCATAATATATTTTATTATAAATTAAATAATTTAGAAATTTATTACTATTTTCATTTACAACTATTCTTACTTTATTCAAGAGTAAATTCTATATTATTAAATATGCCTTTAATAGATAAATCACATTCATCTAATCTATTAATAACCATATTATTTCCTTTTATTTTAACTATTTTATTATTTAATTTAATTTTTATATATGATTCACTTATATCTATAATTCTTATGTAATTCTTTATGCATATTAAATTATCTTCTATACTTATACAATATTTATTATTCTTAATAATATCTTTTATCATAGTAAAGTATATGTTTATGATTGAAATTTATTATAGAAGATGAAACTATTCATATCTTGTTTTATATGATTGATAAAATTTACTAAAAATTAAATTTTGTATACTAAAATATGATTCATAATTAAATTTTCGTCTAGGAAATAATTGAATTTTCAATATAAAAAACTATCTCAAAATTAAATTTTACCTATTTGCATTACTTTTATATATATGTTACTCTACCAATCGAAGCACTTGAGGCTAGGTGTCACTTTCATTATTTTTTTAAAAATAGGGAGGTGATATTATATGAGTAAGAAAGATTTTTTAATAAGTTTTTTACTTGTTATTATATTCGTACTACTTTTTATAATAATTTCTTTAATTTTCATAAATTAAAAAAATCACCTAACTCACTTTGTAGTTAGGTTCAAACACTATCAGTGTGATACCTAGCCTACAGGGGTCAGGTGCTTCACTAATAATAGTTTATCATATTTAAATATACATTGTAAACACTTTATCAAAAGAAAAAGCACTATTTCTAGCACCTCTTATCAAAATAAATTTTATTTAAATAAAGTCCTACAGGACTAGCGCATATACCAGCACTAATTCTATTTTCACTTTTAAATATATTATCTATATCATTAATACTCTTTTTACCATTATTTATATCAAGTAATAATCCCACTATGTTTCTAATCATATATCTAAAAAATCCACTTGATTCAAATCTTAAGTAAAGTATTCCCTTAGTAATCTTATAATCCATTTTAAGTATTCTTTCATATGACTTTTTATCTTTATCACTAGTAAAACTCTTAAAATTATGTTTACCATTCATTTTACTTATAAATTTATCAAGTAATTCTTTTGGTATTTTCTTATTATATTGATATACATAATCTTTCTCTATAGGGTTATATTCATTCATATTTATTTTATATATATATTCTTTCTTTATACAGTTGTATCTCGAATGAAATTCATTACTTACTACCTTTATATCTTTAATATAAATAGATTCATCTATTAAACTATTTATACTATGTTTAAGTCTATTAACATTAATCTTTTTACCACTATCAAAATGACAATATTGATTTATCGCATGTACTCCTTTATCTGTTCTTGATGTACCTATTATATTAATACTTTCATTAAATATTTTAGAAACAGTTTTTTCAAGTTCTCCTTCAATAGTCTTTTCATTCTTTTGAACTTGATATCCATAAAATTTACTTCCATCATAAGTAATATTCATTAAATATCTCATATTACACCTTTATCCTTTAAATATGCAAGTATTAATAAAATATGAAATGCTGTAAAAAATATATCATAAAAACCTACTTTATTAGTTCTATAATTAGTTCTATAACGTCTTAAATTAAATAGTTTAAGTTCTCTTGATAAAGCAATTTCTCTATTTTTTCTTCTTGTAAGTCTATGTACATTTAAATATAAACTCATAACAGCATACATTCTTCCAAAAATATTAGTATGATAATAATCTATTCCTCTTGAAGCTTGTGCTTTTAAAGTTTTATATTCTACATTCATATAAAGTGGAACATATCTAAGCATTGAATTTATTTTAAATGCAAGTCCTGATATTGGTAAATATAATATATTAAAGCATGCTAGAAACTTCTCTATTCCATAAGCACTTTCACTAGGAGAAGTTGTATAACTTATTATATTTAAGTATTCTACTACTACAACTATTTTGGCAAATATAGTTAAGTAACCATTCATATTCATTCTCATACTAGCACATATAAATGCTACTAAAATATAAATATATCTTAAAGACCAAAAGGTATTCATATAAAACTTCAAAGGTACAAAACTAAGTAACATCATTATAATAACAAGTCCTAGCATAAATAAATTTATATATAATGAATTACAAAATATAACTAAAAATATTATTATAAGAAAATCAATTAATTTAATAATAGGATTTAGTCTATGTACTGAAGAATCAATTGGATAATATGAACCAAATGAATTCCTAGAATACATCTCTATACACCCCCTTAATTAAATCATGAGTTGTTGTATAGTGATATATTTCATGTCCATTTTTATTACATTCGTTTACAAAATCAACTATTGGTGGAACTTCAAGATCAAGTTCTTTTAATGTTTCTACGTTATTTAATATTTCTTTTTCTCCTTCACAAGCAAGTTTAGTCATATGCATAAGATATACATAATCTGCTATTTGATAACAAAAACTTGTATCTTTAGAAAGTAATATTATCATTTTTTTATATTTAGTTTTAAGTATTCTAAGTAATCTCAATAATTCATTTTTATCTTTATATGTAAGTCCTGCGGTAAACTCATCTAATATTAATACGTTTGGATTATATACAAGAGCGCATGCAAGTGCTACTTTTTTCGCATCACAAAATGATAAATCTTGAGGATTCATATCTAAATAACTATCATCAAGACTTACAAGTTTAAGTGCTTCACTTGCTCTCATATCTATTTTTTCTAATTTATATTTAAAATATTTCATTCCATATTCTATTTCTTTTTTAACTGTATTATTAAAGAACATATCATATGGATTTTTATATACATAACCTGTATCAAAACGAAGTTTATCTATATTTTTTATTCTATTAACTCCATTATTAGTAAATCTGCCTATTTTTACACTACCTTTAGTTGGCACAAGTAATGCATTAATTAAATCTCCTATTGCTGTTTTACCACTATTGGAAGAGCCAAGTACTGCATATATTCCTGGACCTTTCATACTAAAAGAAACATCGTTTAATATAGTTTTTTCAAGTGGTGTATATTCATTTACTACATAACTTACATGTTCAAACTTTATTTCCATATCGCACCTACTAACTTTTTATTTGTAAGATAATATTTATCAATTAATTTATAATCCATTAAGTACTTATTAAGTTCAACAATAAATGGTAAACCAAGACCAAGTCTTCTAAGAATCTTTTCTTCATTTAAAACACTAAGTGTCTTACCTTCACATATAAGTTTTTTATCATATATGATTATTATTTTTTCACCATACATAGTTTCTTCAATATCATTAGTAAAGTTAATAACGATACCTGTATCTTTACAAAATTCTTTTAATATATCAAATACTAATATTTTATCATTGTAATCAAGTAGTGATAGTATATTATCTATAACAAATACCTTAGGTCTTATTATTAATGATGACATGATTTTCATTTTAATTTTATCACTACATCCTAAACTATTTGGATCTTTATTAAGTAAATCAGTCATTTTAAATCTTTTAGCCATTGATTCTATTTTCTCTTTGATATCATTTTTACTCATTGCAAGACTTTCAAGACCAAATGCTATTTCATCCATAACAGTTTCTGCTACAAAGATATCTAAATCTTTATAAAGTACATAGTTCATTCTTCTTCTTGCTTTTCCCATATTTATTTTATTAAGTTCTATATCTCCAAGAAATATATTTGCTTTTTTATTTCCAAATAAAAGAGTATGAACAAGTAAATCATTATTATTACCTATTATAGAAACAAATTCTCCATCTTTAATATTAAATTCTATATCTTCACCAAATCTGTATTTAAAGTAATCATTCATAGTTAATTCTCCTATAATGATTATACTATATTAATGACAAAATAAAAAGTATTATTTCTAATACTTTTACTATTTAATGTTATTGTACATCTACTGTTTGATGTGTAATCATTTTAGCTGAAAGTCTAGTTCCATCATTATGAATATCATAAAGACCTAAAACTCTCCATTCAACGCCATCATATTTAAGCCAGTTATTTGGATCAGCTCCAGCTATAATACATGCTGATACTTTATTATTAGTACCTTTTTTGTAAATTCCAGTAACTTTACCATTACTATCATATTTACATTCACAAGTATCACTATCAGCAGGACCCCATTTGCCAGTATTAATACCTTGTTTAAAACTATCGCAAACTTGTTCTACTAAAGTATCGCCTTCAATAATAGTTTCTGTTGAAGAACCACCAAATTCAGCAACTACTCCAATGGCTTTCTTTCTAATAACAACTTTTTCATTATTCATTGATTTGTTATTCATTGGATTAATTACACAACCATTATCTGATTCACATGTAGAACCATCTTTAGCTGTATCTTGTTTTAGATAATCACTATTTAATAGTTCACCTACAAGTACTTCAACTTCATCCTTACCATTAAAGATATCAGGATTATTAGTTGCATAAAGTTCAGCAGCAGATACAATCTTTTCTACTTTCTCCTTGTACATTCTCTTATTAATGTTTTTATTAATTGTTATAATGCTTGGAACAGCTATAACAGTGATAATAGCTATAATAGCAATAACAACTAATAACTCAGATAATGAAAAACCTTTCTTATTCATAACACTCACTCCTTTATTCTTAATATCATTATATAAAAAAAGATATTATTTTTCAATATCTTTTTTATCATTTTTGAAATAACTTTCAATTATTTCGTAAATTCTTTCTTTACCAACTTTAGTAACACTTGAAAAATTAATTATTTCATCGCCTAAAGCAGGGTTCAATGTCTTTTTAATAAGTTCATCTTGTTTCTCTCTAAGTGATCTATTAACTTTATCATATTTAGTTGCTACTATAGTAACAGGTAAATTATAATATTTTAAGAATTTATACATAAGAACATCATCTTCAGTAGGCTTATGTCTATAATCAACTAGAAGAAATACATGTTTTAAATATTGTCTTGTTTTTAAATATTCTTCTATCATTATACCAAATTTCTCTATTTGTTTTTTATTAGTAGCAGCATAACCATATCCAGGGACATCAACTATATAAAATTCTTTATTTACTTGATAAAAATTTAATGTTGTTGTTTTACCAGGCTTAGAACTAGTTCTTGCTATATTTTTTCTATTAACAATAGTATTTATGAAACTACTTTTTCCTACATTACTTCTTCCTAAACATAAAAATTCATTCTTTTTATCTTCTGGATATTGTGAAACTCTGACAGCAATAACAGGCTCTTCAACATTTAATACTTCCATACTATTTCTCCTTTTCACTATATTCTTTACATAAGTTTTTTAAGTCATTTAATAAGTTTTCAATTACTTCATGAGATTCAGTACGAACACCACTAGCAAATTTATGGCCTCCACCATTATATTTACTAGCAATTTCATTTATAACTGGTCCCCTACTTCTTATATTAACTCTATACATATTATTTTTAGCATCATGAGATACAAATACCCATACTAATACTTCATTTATATTATTGAAGTCATTAATCATATTTGATGCAGAGCTTATATCAGCACCAAATGAATTAATAACATCTTCTTCTATTTCAATATAAGCAAATCCATATTTATCTACTTTTAATGATGAGGCTATATAGCCCATAAGTCTTACTTCACTTAAAGGCTTAATATAAACTTGTCTATATAATTTTTCTATATCAAGCTTATTTTTATGAATTAGTTCACTTACAAGTTTAAATGTTTTATCACTTGTACTAAACAAAAATCTATTAGTATCACTTACTATTCCAATAAATAGATTATTAGCAATACTTTCATTCATCTTTAATTTTGTATTGTTTATTACTTCAAGAACAAGTTCGCTAGCTGAACTAGCTGTATCATCAATAAGTTCAACTTTACCAAATGTGTCTACTTTTGGATGATGGTCTATCTTAACAATATTTTTAAATGATAAGAAATTATCTATATCTACTCTTCTATTATCAGGAGTATCTACAACTATCAATAATGCATTTTCATAATCATAATCATTTACTTTATCAACTTTACCAAAATATTTAAATCTTGATACTGTTGTTCCAACTGCATAAACTTCTTTTGATGGAAATGTAATCTTTATTGATTCTTTTAATGCCATTTGACTTCCAAAAGCATCTGGATCAGGACCTATATGTCTAGCAATATAGATCTTTTTATATTTTTTTATTTCACTATATATTGATTTATATATATCACTCATTAAATATCTCTTTTCTATTTTACTAAATTATAAGTATCTTTGATAATCATAATTTCTTCATTAGTTGGAAGAACATATACTGGAACACTTGAATCATCACTTGAAATAATTCCTTCGTTTTCATTCTTATAACTAGCTATTTTACTATTTTTTTCTTCATCAACTTTAATTCCTAAAGCATTAAGTCTTCTTATGATTTCTTTTCTTGCTTCAATACCATTTTCACCTACACCAGCAGTAAATACTAGAGCATCAACTTCACCATCTAGTTTAATGTAGTATTCAGCAATGTATTTAGCTATTCTATCATTATACATATCTAATGCTAAAGTAGCATTTTTATCTCCTGCAGCTCTTGCAGCTTCAACATCACGGCTATCAGAATATCCTGAAATTCCAAGAAGTCCACTCTTCTTATTTAAATCATTTGTTAAATCTTCAAGACTTTCTCCTGATTCTTTACTTACATATTCTAAGATAGATGGATCTATTGCACCACTTCTTGTTCCCATCATAAGTCCATCAAGTGGAGTAATTCCCATACTTGTATCATAACATTTTCCATCTTTAATTGCACTAATTGAAGCACCACTACCAATATGACAAATAATTAGATTAACATCATCTTTACCTAATTTTTCTTTCATTTTTAATGTTATATATTTGTGGCTTGTTCCATGAAATCCATATTTACGAACACCATATTTTGTATACCATTCCATTGGTACTGGATACATATAGTTTACTTTAGGCATTGTTTGATGGAATGCAGTATCATATACAGCAACCATTGGTACGCCTGGTAATGCTTTTTGCATTGCTTCGATACCTGCTAAGTTACCTGGATGATGAAGTGGACCTAATTTAGTTAAATCCTTAATATCTTGAATTACTTCATCAGTAATGATAACTGAATCACTATATTTTTCTCCACCGTGTAAAACTCTATGTCCTACACCTTTAATTTCATCTAAAGATTCTACAGCTTTATGTTTTAATAATTCTTCTATTAAAACTTCAGCAGCTTCTTTATGATTCTTTAAGTATCTTTCACCTTTAATTTTTTCACCATTTACTTTAGTTGTCCAGAAACTATCTTTTAATCCAATCTTTTCAATATAACCACTTATTATTAATTTTTCCTCTGGCATTTCAACTAATTGAAATTTTAAAGAAGAACTACCAGCATTTACACATAATATTTTCATAATTACTTTTCCCTTCTTTTCGTAAATATTATAACAAATAAAAGTTAAAAGTTAAAGAAAAATATTACAAAGAATAACATATATATTAATATTGGTTATTTTATTTTTTCTATTTCACTTATGGATAGTCCTGTTGCTTTAGATATGTCTTCTATTTTCATATTCATTTCAAGCAGTTTTTTAGCAATAGAAATAGTGCCTTCTTCTATACCTTCTTCTTTTCCATTCTCTAGTCCAGTTTGATAGTCCATGAAAGCATTATCTTCCTCTCTTGTACACCAGCCTTTATAGTATTCATCTTCACTCA
>ERZ857998.503-NODE-503-length-54569-cov-9.209708_pt1 | contig 54569 bp, 50 predicted proteins | sample MGYA00519954_ERZ857998 | MGnify/ENA primary metagenome ERZ857998 (study PRJEB31778, sample SAMEA3449424) | human gut metagenome | biome: human gut; feature: human-associated habitat; material: faeces | place: United Kingdom | collected 2010/2012 ...
CTGCCCTTTGCATAATATCCGTAAAGGTGATTTGAGCCAGACCTTTTTCACTTGCCAACTGGCGGACGGCATCAAATACACCCGCTTCGAGTTCGGCACGGGTGCGGCGGTTGCGTTTTTTCTTTGGTTCTTCCATGTTGATTTCTACTATTGCACGCAAAAGTAGAAAAAATAAGTATAAGCCACTTGGTTTCTGCTATAAAACAGATTTGAAGGGAAAAGGTGAAAAAAAGATTGTATTTAGTTGCTCACATAGCGATAAAACCATATTTTTATGGCGATATATATATCTTATTTCATATTTGTAATACATAATATACTGATATACAGATGCGTATAATCTTATTTATATAATTATAGTGATGCAATTACATGAAAGTATATCAAGAAAGAGAAAAAATAACGCTTGCTTTTTCGGCACGGGGGCGAAAGAAGTATGTAGAAGTGAAATTCGGCGGTGATGACATAAAATTGTTGTTGTCGAAAGAACAAGGCGTGCTGTTCGACAACAACAGGGCATACCTGCCAGTCGATTGCTTCGTTCTTTCGGATTTTTTCGAGCGATATGTAGAACAGGCTTTCATTGATTATTCGCAAATCATAGAAGCCCCCAAAAAGAAACAGGTAGTGCGCCCCGAACTTCCTGCTGGATTCTTGGAGAAACTGAAACAGATGCGATACAGCGACCACACGATACGGGTATATACAACGTACTTCGGGGATTTTCAGATTTATTTTGCAGGTCGTAGTCTGAAACTGATTTCTGCCGAAGATATAAATGCCTATCTTCTCTACCTTATTGACAAGAAGCAAATTTCTTCCTGCCAGCAGAACCAACGCATCAATGCCATAAAGTTCTATTATGAAAAGGTATTGGGGCAAGAACGCCGTTGCTATAAGGTACACAGGGCAAAAAGGGAGAAAACGCTGCCGGACGTGCTGAGTAAAGAAGAGATAAAATCATTTCTTGCAGTCGCTTCGGTTGATATACGCTTTTATTGTATGTACTCAATACTGTATTCAGTCGGACTTCGGATAAATGAATTGTTAAGTCTGAAACCGGATGATATAGATGTGTCACGCTCTTTGATTCACGTGCGACAAGGGAAAGGCAAGAAAGACAGATATACGCTGTTGTCGAAGCCGCTTGTCGGCAAGCTATCCGAATATAGGGAAAGGTACAATCCAGAAACATGGCTGTTTGAACGGGAAACGGGAGTGCAGTTTTCAGAAAGTATCGTGTCGAAAAAGTTGAAAGAAATTGCTCTCGAAGCCGGAATAACAAAACGGGTGTACCCGCACCTGTTTCGACATTCGTTCGCTACCCACCTGATAGAGCAAGGAACGGATTTAAAAATCGTTCAAGAGCTATTGGGACATAACAATATTAAAACCACAGAGGTATATGTTCATATAGCAGACACTTATAAAAGTAAAATTAAAAGTCCGTTGGATGATATTTTGACGGAAGAAACATTATAAAATTTGGAGTTGCTAACAGCGGACTGTTATGTTTCGCTGTTAGTAACTCGTTCAAGGCAATTAATTAATAATTAGATACTTAAATCTCTGAATAGATAGTAAAAAGAAATGATAGATTTGTTACACATACCACACACAGACGACCTCGCTACTACGAAAAAGTATCGTTTGGCTGACTACTTTAACCAGTGGTGGGATGAGTACGCAAAGCATCCGGCAGAATATATCACCCCCGAGCAATACAAGGCGGCAAACGCTATCCGTGTATGCCGTACCGCCGCTTTGGGGGTAGATACCTACGCCTGTCCTGATTGTGGAGAGATCAAAGAAATCTATCATAGTTGCAAGAACCGCTTCTGCCCGTCGTGCGGTTGGCGTGATACACTGAAATGGGCGGCGAGGATAAAAGACAAGTTGCTTCGTGTACCCCATCGCCATGTGGTGATGACCTTGCCACACGTATTGCTGGATTTGGTGAAACGCAATAAAAAGGAGATGCTGAACATCATGATGCGTACATCGGCGGAAGCCTTGAAAACATGGATGATGAAAGTCTTCGGTCTGAAAGTAGGCGTGATAGCTGTACTACACACCTACGGAGAAACCAAACAGTATCACATACATACGCATATGATCTTGTCGTGGGGCGGCATTGATGAGAACGGGCAGGTTGTCATACCCGATAAACAACGTGTGAATGACGCTTTCATCCGGGGTATATTCAAACATACATTTGAGAAGGCATTGATAGAACTGTTCGATAATGGCAGGTTGAAACACGATTTCCACCACCGCATGGAGTTCATGAGTTTCATCAAGCACGTAGTGAATAAGAAACAATGGATCGTGCATTTGGAGCCGCCGTTGCAGATTCCCGAGCAGGTGATACAATATATAGGCAGGTATTCTAAGAGGGCATGCCTGAGTGAATATAAGATCACGGCAATAGAAGATGAGAACATCACATTCCGTTATCGGGATTACCAGAGCTCACCCGACCGGAGAAATCCAGTAGAAAAGGAACTGACGCTGCATTACCGTGAGTTCTTCCCCCGGTTGTTGCAACACGTGCCTTTGCACTATTTCCGCATCGTGAGGTATTACGGTTTCTATTCCAACAAAGGGAACTTGCCGGAAGAATACTTCGGAAGGGAGGAAAACCAGATACAGGAAACACCGAAAGAAGAAGGCAATTATGAAAATCCGTTCTTTTGCGAGAGTTGCCAGCGCATGAGAGTATATGTACATACAACTATAACAAGACGAATCGTTTCCGGTAAAAAGCCTGAAATACTTGTATTTAACAGGCTTAACGCATGGAAACAAAAAGTCGCATGACATAATATAGGGATAACTATGCCCTGTCGTAAAGATAAAGCATGGAAATCCTATAAAAATGAATGAAAGGAGAATGAAAATTGACTTGTAAATGGAATAGAATACCCCAAAACAGCCGGAAGCAGAATAGGCATTTGCTTTTCTGCTCAATGGTAAATATTGGGAAAAAATTGAATTTCTAATAATAATAAGGTAAGCAGCCGTAAGGGCTGCTTGGCGAATTTTAAAGCAGCCAAAGGGCTGCTAAGAAAAAATGCCTCGAACAACGGGATGAACCGCCCAAAGCGGTTATCCCTTAACATTAATAGTAATAAGAAAGATATACAATATGAATTACTTTTTACAAATTACATCACGACCTAATTATCCATTAATATTGGATGAAAGTCAAAATCCCCATATTCCCTTAAAATTAGGTTCTGACCTAAATTTGGGTAACTATATTCATGAATATATATCTTCTCCATTAGTTTATCGGGATGCAGAAAATAGTACTGTTTCTTTTGACCGCTTAATCACTTATGATGTTCTCAATACTGTTTATGGGGGACAAGTTGTATCAGAACGTATCAGGCGGGTAATAGAGGAACATTTCCCAAATGAGGTACAATTCTTTGATGCCATATTCTATTATAAAGGAAAGATGTGTAATAGCTATTCCGCTATGAATATCCATAACCATATAGAATGTTACGATATGGAGAAAAGTATTTATTCTATTTCTCCTGTGGATAAGAGTTCTGAATTTGAGAAACGAACATTAATAGCATCACCATTAGAGGAATATGGCATTAATTATAATATAGTCCGATGCTCGTTTGATAATCAAATAGTGGTATCGGAAATGTTCAGAAAAGTGATTAAGGCTAACAAATTTAATTGTATGTCTTTTGCTAAGGAACTGGAAATATACTATTAACAAGCGAATAAGCAGCCCTAACGGTCAGCTATTCACAAATCATTATCGCTAAATAAATTACAAACTAAAAAATATTGAATATGGAACTTTACATAAAAAAATGGTGGGGCAATTATGTCGGTGGATGCGATGACACCTTTCTATTGCTGGACTATTTCGGAAGTCAGAAACAAAGCAACTTAGAGTTAAGCAAAATATTATCCGATATTCATTTGAATACCTTATTAAAAGAAAACTCGGTGAATGAAGGAGATATTTATTTTAGCATAAATGAGTCTTATGAACCGCATTTCGATATGGCTATTGATGTAATAATAGACTTGTCTGCCATTTTACTGGAAAGTATAAAAAATGGAAAGGTTGATATAAAAGAATTAGACCCTAATAGCAAATATTCTAATTTCTTTTCTATTTCTTTTTTCTCATTTTCTAAAGTTTCTAACTCTTCTTTTGCTATATCTTTAAGTTCATTATCTTTTAAAAGTTCTTTATCTTCTTCAATATTATTTAATATATTTTTATAATTTTTATAAACTTCTACTATTTCACTTAAATCACTTTGTTCTTTAGAAAGTTTAGTTAATAACGAAATATTTTTTAAAGTTTCTTCTTTTGTTAATTCTTCTGTTATTTCATTATACTTTTTTAAAGTTTCTTCTAATCTATCAATCATGTTTTACCTCCTTATTAAGGTTCAATATTATCTAAGTCTTCCTCATCCACGATTACTAAATTCTTATAATCATCAAGGTCATCCCCTAAATCATCATCCGGATTTTCATCATATATTATATCTTTATCTTCTTCCTCTTCTTCATATTCATCTTGTTCTTCTTTTTCTATTTCTTCAAGCTCTTCCATGTCTTCTAAAGCTTCTTCAATTTTTAATACTTTTACAGAATGATTTTTCTTTAAATCCCAAAGTCCGTCATCTAATAGTAAAAATCTTTTATCTTTAGTTAAAGAAGTATAAAAAGCTCCGATTTTATTTTCATATGTTTTTTCTCCTAAATCAAGTAAATCACATATTTTTTTAAATAATTCTGCAGTTGTTTTTTTTGTGCTTTCTTCTAGTATTAAATTAGCTATATCATTATATGACATTAATTCTAAATCTTCTTTTTTCATTTTATCAACTTTCATATTGATTACATCCTTTCTGCTGGTGCTACTCCAATTAAATTTAAAGAGTTAGCTATAATTATTTTAACTGCTTTTATAAGCATTATTCTTTCATATGTATATTTTTCATTATCTGTTACTATTTTTTCTTCTGAATAATAAGAATGGAATACTGTTGCTAGTTCATATACATAGTTTGTGATTAAATGAGGTTCTTTTTTTAAAGCACTTTTTTTTACTACTTTTTTAAACTCATTTAATTTTTCTAAAACATTATATGCAGTTTCACTATCTATTGTTTCAAATTTATAATCTTCTTTTAATGAATAATCTTTATTTCTTAAAATAGAACAAATTCTTGCATGAGCATAATTTACATAAAATACAGGATTTTCATTAGAATTTTTCTTTGCTAGATCTATATCAAAATCCATTTGTGTATCCATACTTCTTGATGTAAAAAAGTATCTTATCGCATCTTTTCCACTTTCTTCAACTAAGTCATTTAAAGTAATTGTATTACCTGTTCTTTTTGATATTTTATATTCTTCACCATTTTTAATTGCTCTAACCATTTGAATAAGAAGAACAGAAAGTTTATCAGCATCTTGTCCTAACATTGTAACTGATGCTTTTAATCTTGAAACATAACCATGATGATCTGCTCCGAAAACATCAATTAGCTTATCATAACCACGATTTAATTTATCTAAATGATATGCAATATCTGGCATGAAATATGTATATGATTTATCTTGTTTAACTAAAACACGATCCTTTTCATCACCAAATAAAGTTGTTTTTAAAAATATCGCACCATCTTGTTCATAAGTATATCCTAATGAAGTTAATTTAGAAAGAGCTTCCTCAACAAGATTTCTATCTCTTAATTCTTGTTCGCTAGTCCATACATCAAAATTAACACCAATGTTAGCTAAATCTTTTTTTATTCCTCCGAGAAAATATTCTAAACCTTTTTTCCAAAATACTTTTATATCACTAGTTAAATAACCATCTTTTTTTTCATCATACATTTTTTGTGCTACTTCAATGATTTCTTTACCATAGTAATAATTTTCTTTCATTTTAGAATCTAAACCACATATTTCTTTATATCTTTCATAAATACTTAATGCCATGTTAATCATTTGATTTCCTGCATCATTTATATAATATTCTTTTGTAACATCATAACCATTAAATGATAAAATATTCGCAAGACTATCTCCAATACAAGCTCCACGAGCATGCCCTAAATGAATTGTACCTGTTGGATTAACACTAACAAATTCTATATTAACTTTTTTATGTTCTCCAAGATTATTCTTTCCATAATTATTTTCAAGTTTTATTATTTCTTTTAATTCTTCAAATAAATATGTTTTATTAACAAAAAAGTTAATAAATCCTGGATTTTTTATTTCAATACTTTCTATTAAATCAGATGAAATATTATTCTTTACTAAATTAGCTATTTCAATCGGAGACTTTCCAAGTTTTTTACAACATTTCATAGCTACATTACTTGAGTAATCACCATTACTTCTATCTTTAGGTATTTCAATAATTATATCTTCTTCTAAATCTAAATCATTTAATACATTTTTTATTAATTTTTTTAATTCTAATTCAATATTCATAAGTTAACCTCCTTATAAGATAACTTAAAACAAAAGTCTTCCTCATTTACTCGATAATTAATTATATACGATGTATCTTCTTTTATCAATTGTTTTATTATTATTTTACTAAATATTTTACTATTTTCTTCTAATTCATTTAAGTAATATATACTTTCTTTATTATTAAAGTCTAATAGTGAAGTAAATTCATCACTTTTTCGAACGAATAAAAGACTATTTATATCAAATTTATAATCTATATTATCATTATTAAATATAATTTCATCATTATTTATAAACCCATTAACATTTATTTTAAAATCATTTGCTTCTAAAAATATAATAACTTCTTTAATAATAATCATCCTTTCAAAAATTACATAAAATCGATTTCGACATAAATTATAACACAAGACTTCAAATATGTAAAATTATTTTTTTAACACATATTTTTTTATATTTATTTCATACTAATTTTAGGATTAAAATGGTGATATAATGAAAAAAATAAAACTTCTTTTACAAATATTTGTTATTTGTCTTATTTTATTTATGAGTATTAATCTAGCAGGAGAAATATATGCTTTATGTACCCCTAAATTTGATATTAAAAGCGCTAATAGTTTTTATATGTATGATAACAAACTTGAACTTGTTTTCTATGGTAAAGGAGAAGACAAATGGATAGATTTAGAAGATATGAATAATAATGTTATTAATTCCACTTTAGCAGTTGAAGATAAAAATTTTTATAAACATAATGGTTTTAACTTTTTTAGAATAGCTAAAGCTATGTTTGAAAATTTAAAAAGTGGCGAAATTGTCCAAGGAGCATCCACGATAACTCAACAATATGCCAAAAACTTATTTTTAAGCTTTGATAAAACATGGAAAAGGAAATGGCAAGAAATGTGGATAACCTTTGAACTAGAAACTCATTATTCGAAAGATGAAATACTTGAAGGATACTTAAATACCATAAATTATGGTAATAACTGTTATGGAATAGCTAATGCCAGTAAATTTTACTTTAATAAAGATGTTAAAGATTTAACCCTTGCTGAAGCATCCATTCTTTCTGGTATACCAAATTCTCCTTATTATTATGAACCAATTAATAATTATGAAACAGCCAAAAAAAGACAAAAGATAGTTTTACAAAGAATGTATGAAAATAAATTTATAACAAAAGAAGAAATGAATAATGCTTTAGAAGAAGAATTAAAACTTTATGGAGAAAAAACAGATCTTAACCTTACAACCCTTGCTTATTATAAAGACGCTGTTATGGAAGAATTAAATAGCTTAAAAGAAATACCAGATAACTACATTGAAACAGGGGGACTTAAAATATGGACTTCACTTGATATTGATGCTCAAACATCTCTTGAAAACAGTATAAAATACAATCTAATAGACAATGATATACAAACATCAAAAGTAATGGTAAACTCAGATAATGGTGAAGTAATTGCTTTAATCGGTGGAACATCTTATAACAAAACAACTTACAATAGAGCAACATCTTCCATAAGACAACCCGGTTCTACTGTTAAACCCTTTTTATACTATAATGCTTTAGAAAACAATTTTACTCCCAGCACAACCTTTTTAAGTGAAAGAACAACTTTTTATTTTGATGAAAATAAAACTTACTCTCCTAAAAACTCTGACAATGTCTATGCCAATAAAAATATAACAATGGTTCAAGCAATTGCATACTCAGATAACATTTATGCTGTTAAAACTCATCTTTTTTTAGGACAAGAAAATCTTGTTAATACCTTAAGAAAAGCTGGAATAACAACAAATCTTGAAGCAAATTACTCACTCCCTTTAGGAACAAATGAAGTAAATATAACAGAACTTGCAACAAGTTATGCTGCCTTAGCAAATGGTGGAATTAAAGTAAAACCCCATTTAATAAGAAAAGTCGAAGATACTTATGGTAATATTTTATATAAATATAATGAAAAAAAAGAACAAATCTTTGATCCAAGCCTAACTTTTATTGTAAGTGAAATGCTAACAAGCACTTATGACACTAACCTTATTGATTATGCTTATCCTACATGTATAAATATGTTATCAAGTATGACTCATAAATATGCCTTAAAAAGTGGAAGCACTGATACAGATGCTTGGGTAGTTGGATATAATAATGGAATAGTATTAGCAAGTTGGTCTGGATATGATGATAATAAAAAAATTAACTCTAATGTTGTTGGTGGAAATAAAAAATCATGGATAAATGCCATGGAAAACTATTTAAAAGATAAAGAAAGTAAATGGTACAATATCCCTGATAATGTTGTTGCAGTTTTAATAGATCCTACAACAGGAAATATTGCCACGAATAAAGATAAAAATAAAAAAATTATGTATTATTTAAAAGGTACTGAACCTATTAAATAACACTTAAAAAAGAAAAATTATTTTTCTAATTTTTCTTCTATATCATAATTTCTTTCAAAGCTTTCACTATATAAATATATTATTTTTTCATTTCACCTAAATTTTTAAGAAAAAAGTTTCATTTTTTTATTGGTAAAAGCAATCTTATGTTAGACAATGTCAATTGGTGGCACACTGTGCCACCTTTTTTAAAACACATATAAAACTACTAAGCCTTCTTAAACTAACAACTTTTGTTTTTCATTAATTATTTTATATGTTGTTTTATATATATTCTTATTAGTACAATACTTCATTACTAAATAGTTTCCTTCTTTTGCTACGAGTACTCCAATTGTAGGATTAAAACTTTCTTTCTTCATATTTTCATCAACATAATTTACATAATATTCTAATTGACCTATATCTTCTTTCTTTATTTTTCTTGTTTTTAATTCTATTACAACATAACACAAAAATTCTGTATTAAAGAATAATAAATCACAATAAGATTCTCCCATCCTCACTTCTTTTCCAGCATATGTATATCCACAACCTAACTCAAGTAAAAATATCTCTAATTCTTTTCTTATTATCTTAGCTAATTTCTCTTCACTTATATTATCTAAATCTTCATTTATTGGTATTAACACTGGATCTTTTAATGTATCTTTTATTGTTAGTACTTCATTTTTATCACTAATTAGTTTTATATTTTCTTTATCTGCTAAACTTAATCTTTCAAATGAATTATTTTTTATTTCTTTTTCAAGTTCTCTTGAACTTAAATTTTTCTTTATACACATATTAATATAATAGTTTCTTTTATTAATATCTTTTATAGATAAAATTTTTCTTAAATTAGTCCAAGTCAATAGGTCACTCACTGCGTGACCTTTTTTAAAAGTCAGATAGTATAACCTCATATATTTTAAATTAGAACAGCTATAACCTTTACCATATTTTTCTGTTAATTCAATACTCCATTCTTTAATTAATCCATTACCATACTTTGCTCTTTCTTCCCCACCTTGTGCTTCAACGAGAAGTCTTCCTATTTCAAAGTAATTATTTACTAAATCTTTATTTTTAAAATAATCATGATACCCCTTATTTACTTCTGTTTTTTCTACTAATTTTATTAATTCTTTTTTATAATCTTTTTCCATATAAACCCTCCAGTTAGATAGGTTAGCATATATAAAAATGCTTTGCAAATGGCTAATTTTGACTTTTCAGGCATAAAAAAAGATGAAATTTTAAATTTCATCTTAAGACTTAATTTTCACTTTTCAATTGTTTTTTTATATGAATACTTATGTATTAAGCAAATTTAACTTTTTTTATAATTTTTTTGTTATTTTGCATAATTTATATCTATTGTTCCTATACCTCCATCAACAAAAACAAAAACATTTCCATTTCCTAATACTTGACCATCGCTAACTTCATTGCCATTTATCTTAGCAATACCAAGACCTTTATCAACTTCTATTTTATAATCTTTTCCAATTAAGTTTAAGTTTAAATTTCCAACACCAGTATCTATTTTACCAACTGTTTTTATTAAAGATGTAATATTAACTTCACCTAAGCCAGTATCCAAATCTAAATTACTAAAATCACCATTATTGATAGTTACTTTGCCTACTCCTGTTTCTATTTTGGCATAGTTTGCTTTAATTTCATTAATTAAAACATCACCAACTCCAAAACTTAGTTCTAAATTATTTGTATTAAGAGAATCAATATTAACTTTTCCTACCCCTGTTTCTAAATCAATTTCATTCAAAAACATGTTATTAGGAATATATATTGTTACAGTTTTAATATCTTTTGTTTTAAAAAAACTAGATTTACTTTCTTTTATGACAAGTTCATTTCCTTTACTTTTACAAGATATGTTTTCACTATTAGTTTCTACTAAAAATTCATCACCAGTTTTAATAATTAAGCTACTGTTTTTAATATCAATATCTAATTCATTAAAACTTGAAGCATAATTACATACTTTATTTTGATTCAAATTATCATTATCATTTTTCTTGTTAGAAAATAAAAGTTCTGTTAAACCATAAAATCCTACGGCAACTGTATAAATAATCAAAAATGTTAAAAAACATCCAAACCCTATTGCTAAATATTTTATTATTTTGTTCGTTGTTATCACTTAATGTCAACTCCTCCAAACATACAAAAAGCATTAATGTAAATAGTTTTTGACTTATCATTAGTTTCTGTTTTCTTTTTATTTTCTACTCCACCAAATAAGGATGTTGATTTAATTAGTACTTTTGTATCTTCTTTTACATATATATCAATACCTCCAAAAACAGAACAAGTGTTAATAACAACTTCTTTATCTAATTTGGCATTTCTTAAATCACATTTAACTCCACCGAAAACTGCATTTAAATCTAAACTATTAACCTTTTCATTATCATAATTTAAATCTTTACTAGAAAAAATTGCATTTATTTCTTTATCATCTTTTTTGCTTTTATTTAATTCTCCTATTTTTTTACTTAAATCACGATTTAATGTTTCTTTAAAAATGAATGATAATCCTATTATAATTAAAATAATTGGTAATAATAATTTCCATAGTATATCAAAATTTAAAATATCTTGACAACATAATAATAAAATTACACCAACAGCAATTCCAACTGTATCTCCTGTTTTATCATTGTCCGTAAATAGTCCAATAAAACATGGAACAATTATAAAAAGTGTCCACCATCCATTAAAAAACAAATCAATATTTGTTACCTTAAATGAATTAAGGCCAACGATAATTCCTACTGCGATAAAAACAAGTCCCCATAGTAAGCTTCCAAATTTTTTCATAAAATATTCCCTCTTTCTTTATTTTTATAATTATATAATACCACAAAAAAATAGATTTTCATCTATTTTTATGCATTTTTATTACTTGCAACAAGTTTAATTGTCACTTTATGTTCTTTATTATTCCTTAAATAAGTTAAAGTAACTGTATCCCCAACATTATGTTTATATAATTCATACTTGAAGTAAGAAGTGTTTTTAATAGCTACATCATCAATTTTAGTAATAATATCTCCTTCTTTTAAACCTGCTTTTGAAGCTGATGAGTTTTCTTCAACTGCTACAACATAAACACCATCTTTTTTTAATATAGTACTACTTGCATCATACATACTTATACCTAAATATGGTCTTATTATTGCTTCTTTATTGATAAATTTATTAGCGTATTCTATTGCAGTTTCAATTGGAATAGCAAATCCCATACCTTCAACTGTTGTATTTGATATTTTCATATTTGTAATTCCAATTACTTCACCATTTACATTACATAAAGGTCCTCCACTGTTACCTGAATTAATCGGAGCATCAGTTTGTAAAACATTCATTACAAAAGATGATGAAGCGCTTGATACTTCAACTTTTCTATTTTTTCCTGAAATAATACCTCTTGTTACAGTCCAAGAATATGCACTCGCATCAAGGGGAGCTCCTACAGTAAATGCTGTATCTCCTACTCTTAAGCTTTCACTACTTCCAAGTGTTGCAACAGATATAACTTTACTACTATCAACACTTAAAACAGCAACATCTGAATAAGTATCATTTCCTACTAAAGTAGCTTTAACTCTTTCATTATTTGTAAATATTACATTATATTCTGTTCCTGATTCCACCACATGACTATTTGTTAAAATATAACTTGTTTTATTATCTTTTTTAAATACAAAACCAGTTCCTGTTGATATTAATTTACCATTTTTATAGTTTTCTACAACAACAACAGAATCAACTACTTTTTCAACACTATCGGCAATGCCTGTTTCTGTTATATTAACATTCTTAACAAATTCTAATTTTCCACTTGTACCTGCCTTATTTATATAAAATAAATAAAACATTGAAAGAACAATAGCAGTTGTTATTAATGCTGTAACTACAATAATAATAATTGTTTTATTACTATTTTTATTTATTACATCTTTTTTTGTTTCTTTAAAAACTTCTTTTTCTAAAGGTTTGTTTTCCTCTATTTTTAATTTTTCTTTAATTTCATTTTCATTATTTTCTTTCTTTTTTCTTGTTACTTTTTTTATTTCTTTTTCATCTTTATTATCCAAAGTAATCACCCTTCCTACATTAATAATTTTAACATTTATACCAAAAAAATACAATAAAGATTATGTAGTAATTATGTGAAATATTTATAAAATTACTTTTTATAGGTAATACGCTATCTCCAAGTTTACACCTTAAAAATATAATATAAATAGAAAGGAGTGTTTTTATGTATTATCCTGGATATCCTTACTATGGTAATGATAACGGATCTAACTGGAGTTGGATTTGGATTATTATAATTATTATATTCTTTATCTTCTTCTTTAACTACGGAGGAAATAATAATAATTGTTGTTGTAACAAAAATAAATGTAATTAAATGTCAAAAAAGTATTTTTTGTAAATACTTTTTTTATTTTATTAATAAAATTATATAGAAGCGAGTTGATAAAATGTTTAGTATTAAAAATAAATATAATAAAATATTACTTATTAGTGTTGTTATTTTAACTATATTTGGAATTATCATGATATATTCAGCATCACATATTTGGGCTTTATATAAATTTAATAATGCTTTAAAATATACTATTTTTCAACTTCTTTTTGCAGGACTAGGATTTATTTTAATGAAAATAATTAGTAAAATTGATTATAAAATATATTATGAAAAAGCTAACTTAATAATATTAATTTGTTTAATCTTATTAATACTTGTTTTAATTCCAGGACTTGGTGTTGTAAGAAATGGATCAAGAAGTTGGTTTAGTATTTTTTCATTTAGTATTCAACCTAGTGAAATAGCTAAATTAGGATTAATTATTTTTGTTTCTAAATATTTATCAAAAGTTAAAAAAATAAATTTCAAAGAAATATTACCTGTTTTAATTGTGGTAGGATTATTCTTTGGACTTATTATGTTACAACCAGATTTTGGAACTGGTATGGTTTTAGTAATGAGTATTGTTGCTTTACTTTTTATTTCAGGTTTAAATATGAAATTCTTTTATATTTTAGGTTTTGTAGGAATAATAGGAATAACTGCTTTAATTGTTATTGCACCATATCGTATGGCTAGAATAACATCTTTTATAGACCCATGGAAAGATCCTTTAGGAAGTGGCTTTCAAATAATTCAAAGTTTATATGCCATAGGTCCAGGGGGACTTTTTGGAACAGGTTTTTTAAATTCCAGACAAAAAAGTTTTTACTTGCCAGAACCTCAAACTGATTTTATTTTTTCAATAATTTGCGAAGAATTTGGTGTTATCGGAGCATTATTTGTTATTATTTTATTTATTATTATTTGTTATACATCAATAAAAATAGCATTACAAAAAACAGACCTTTTTGGAAAATATTTAATATTTGGTATAATTTTTCAAATAATATTTCAAGCAATGCTTAACCTATCTGTTGTAATAGGTCTTATTCCTGTTACTGGAGTAACCCTTCCTTTTTTAAGCTATGGAGGAAGTAGTTTAGTTATAACAATGAGTATGATAGGAATTATCTTAAATATAAGTAAAAAAGATTAACTCAATAACTTTCCCATACTTGTCCTCTTTTTCTAAGTATATTTTTACTTTATCACTTTTTAATATTTCTCTTTTTGTATCTCTGTTAGTGCAAGTATATAATTTGTTGCTCTACTTACCTTCATATTTGATTTATCTTCTTTTGTTCCTGTTTTATATATATCTATTTTTTGATATGTATTTTTTACTTCCTTCCTATTTTTAACTTTATAAATTTTAACAAACTTTTTAAAGGTATTTTTATTATATGCAATAAAATTAGTTTAATTATTTATAATTATTATCATAAATTTATATGAAAGAGGGTTTCTTATGAATATAAAATTAGGATTTATTTTATCTTTTATCGCAGGACTTTCTACTTTAATTGGAAGTGTTTTTATTTTTTTTAACAATAAGAAAAAAGATAATATAATAATATCTTCTTTAGCATTTGCAAGTGGTGTTATGAGTTTTGTATCATTTTTTGATTTAATTCCTGAAGCTTTTAATATACTTAATAAATCTTATAATAATATATTTTCTTTAATAAACATTTTATTATTTATTATTATAGGTATTGTTTTATCTATTTTAATTGATAAATTATTACCAGATAAAACTTATAATAAAAAAGATAAACTTTATCATGTTGGTTTGTTTTCTATGATAGCTATAATTATTCACAACATTCCTGAAGGTATAGCTACATTTTTAACAACTACATCTAATTTAAATCTAGGTTTAAAATTAACTATTGCAATTGCTCTTCATAATATACCCGAAGGTATTAGTATTTCTCTTCCTATTTATTATTCTTTAAATAATAAGAAAAAAGCCTTTTTATATACTTTTATTTCTTCTATATCAGAACCTTTCGGAGCATTCCTTTGTTTTATCTTTATTGGTCCTTATGTAAATATATTATTTTTAGGGTTTTTATTTTCTTTAATTTCTGGCATTATGTTATATATATCTATATATGAATTATTAAAAGAATCATTAAGTTATAATAAAAAATACTTAACAATTATTTTTTACTTAATTGGAAGTATTTTTACTATTTTAAACAGTATATTCTTTTAATGCTTTTATATAAACATCTTTTACTTTTGAAGCAAAACAAGAAAGAGAATAATTATTAGAACTAATTTTAGCATTATTTTCCAAATTTTCTAATAATCTTTTATCCTCAATTAATTTTAAGATTAATTGAGTAAGTTCACTTTTATTTTTAAATATATAACCATTATAACCATTAATAACAACATCTATAAAACTTTCATCATTTATACATAAAACAGGTTTAGAAGATGAAAATGCTTCCATTAAGGTTAAACCTTGTGTTTCATAATGTGATGCCGTTAGTAAAACGTTTGATATATTATAAAAAATAGGAATATCTTGATAATCTACTTTACCTGTAAAAATACAATTATCAAAAATATTTAACTTTTTAGCTAATTCTTTTAATTCTTTTTCCAAAGGACCTGTTCCTATGATTAAAAGTTTAGCATTTTTATGTTTTTTTACTACATTAACATAACTTTCTATTAAAAAATCAACATTTTTTTCTTTTCCTAATCTACTTACAGATAATGAAATAAAATCATCATCTTTAATATTATATTTCTTTTTAATTTCTTTTATTTTAGATTTTTTAATATTATCTATATTAAATTTATCTATATCAATACCACTTGGAATAATACTTATGTTATGTTTTACTTTATAGTTTTTTATTATATTATTTTTTGTTTTTAAACTTGGTACGATAACTTCTTTTATTGTTTTTGAAAAATATACTTTCATATATGATTTTAAAATACTTTTTGTTACCTTAGAAGTAAAATGATCTAGCATTGTATCAAGATTTTGTTCATATAAAGAATGATAAGTATGAACCATTGGTATATCAAATTTTTTAGCCATTGACTTAGCAAAAAGTCCTATCCCAAATTCAGTATTAGAATGAATTAAATCTAAATGTAAATCCTTAATCATTTTAACAGCTTTTACAGGATATGTTATTCTTATTTTATAATCATAAACATTAATTGGCAAACCTGGTATTCTAATAACATCATCTTTTTTTATATATTTATTATTTTTAGGAAAACTATTAACAGTAATTATAAAAACTTTACAATTTCCATATTTTTCTAATGCCTTTTTTAAATTCTCAACTGCGATTACCACTCCACTTATTGATGGATAATAAATATCTGTAAATAGTCCTATCCTAAGTTTTTTATCATCTTTCATAATTATTTCCTCTCATGTATATTATAATATATAATAAAATTAAAAAAAAGATTAAAATTATAAAATTTCAATCTCATCAATAAGTTCAAATTGTTTTGTTAAAACTTCACGCACTTTAGACTTCATCATTTTTATACTTTTTTCTAAAGCTTCTTTTCGCATATCTAATTTTTGTGTTTCCATTAATGCATCATTTATTATTTTATTTGCATTATTTCTTGCTTCGCTTATTATTAATTCAGCTTCTTTTTTAGCATTTTCCTTTAGTTCTCTTCTTATTTGTTCTTCTTTTTCGTAATTATAATTATATGACATGTTATGTGATTTTTCTAATTCTTTTTTTAATCTATCAATTTCTATTTGTTGATCTTTAATTGTAGATATATTTTGTTCTATTTTTCTAATTGCATAATCTAATATTTCCTTTATTTCTTCTTTATCATAAGAATATGTTTCATTCACAAAACATCACCACCTAATTATCCTTTTATCTTACCATTCGTATTCGTTATTCTCTTTATTTTCTTCTTCTTTTTTAACTTTTGGTTTTTCCCCTTCAGTCATTTTTCCTTCAACTGAAACATTATTTGGAGTACATAAAAATATTCCATTACCAAGTTTTTGTAATGTTCCACTTATTGCATAAAGTGTTCCACTTAAAAAATCTATTATTCTTTTAGCTTGTTCAGGAGTTACTCTTTTTAAGTTTACTACTACTGTATTTCTTGCTTTTAAATAATCAGCGATTTGTTGTGATTCAGAAAATGCACGTGGTTCAAGTAAAATCATTTTATTACCATTTCCTGTTGTTTCTTTAAATCCATCCTTTGTTACACCATAATATTCATCATCTTTTGTATCTTCTCCAAAATCACTACCCATAAATTTTTTAAATTTATCAAAAGCCATATAAATCCCTCCGTATTTTTAATTTATAACTATATTTTAACACAACAATATTTATTTTTAAATAGTTTTATTTAATTTATTTTAATTATAACGTAAAAAAGTACAAAATTTGTACCTTTATTTTACTATTTTATTCTTCCACTACTTCAGCAGTTTCATCAATTACTTCTTTTTTAGAATAAAAATCTCTTACTTGTTTTTCAAGCTCATCTCTTAGTTTAGGGTTAGCTTTTAAATACATTTTTACATTTTCTTTACCTTGTCCTATTTTTTCACCCTTATAAGCATACCATGCACCACTTTTATCTAAGATATTAGCATTAGCCGCTAAATCTATTATTTCACTTTCTTTTGATATTCCTTGACCGTACATTATTTCAACAGTAGCAGTTTTAAATGGTGGAGCAACTTTATTTTTAACAACTTTAATAACTGTTTTATTACCTACAATTGCATCACCATTTTTAATTGATTCTGCTCTTCTTACATCAAGTCTTATTGTAGAATAGAATTTCAATGCTCTTCCTCCAGGTGTTGTTTCAGGATTTCCAAACATTACTCCAACTTTTTCTCTTAATTGATTAATAAAAATTGCTGTTGTTTTCGTTTTATTTATTGTTCCTGAAAGTTTTCTTAAAGCCTGTGACATAAGTCTTGCTTGAAGTCCTACATGAGAATCTCCCATATCACCATCAATTTCTGCTTGAGGTACTAATGCTGCAACTGAATCTATAACAACAATATTAACTGCTTCACTTCTAACTAAAGCTTCACATATTTCAAGCGCTTGTTCTCCTGTATCTGGTTGAGATAATAAAAGTTCATTAATATCAACCCCTAATTTTTTAGCATAAATAGGATCAAGTGCATGTTCTGCATCTATAAATGCTGCCCTTCCACCTTGTTTTTGCACTTCTGCAATTGCATGCAATGCTACAGTTGTTTTACCACTTGATTCTGGTCCAAATATTTCAATTATTCTTCCTTTTGGATACCCCATAACACCAAGTGCTAAATCAAGAGCTAAGCTACCACTTGAAGTTGTTTCAACTTCCATATGAGGATTTTCTCCTAATTTCATTATTGAACCTTTTCCAAATTGCTTTTCTATTTCTTGTAAAACCGCCTCTAAATTCTTATCTTTTTCTTTCGTTACTTGTTTTGCCATAACATTTCCTCCATTCATAAATCCATTATAAAATATAAAATTTAAAATGTCAATACTTTTTTCAAACATTTGTTTGTTGACTATTTTTTGTTTCAATTTTGACTTTTCGCCTTAAGATCAAAAATAAAAATTCAAGCTGTTTTAAGCCTGAATTTTCAAAATTACTTTTCTTCAAATTCTTGAAAAATTATTTTTTTATTTAAATTATAATACTCAAACATTGAAACAACAGACATAATTGTTCCAAAATATAAGAAGAAATCACTTACTCTATAACCCCATATTTGGAATGGTAAGTTATAAAAAAATGTAAGAATAACACCAACCATCAAAGTAGCTGTTTTAATCTTTCCTGATAATTTAGCTGCTTGAACTTTTCCGTTATTAGCACAAATCATTCTAATTGCATCAACAATAATATCTCTTACAATAATAACAACAGGAACAACGGCACTTATAAATCCTTGACAAGCAAAAATAATTAAAACAGAATTTACTAAAACCTTATCTGCGATAGCATCAACTAATTTTCCAAAATTAGTTACTTCATTATTCTTTCTTGCAAGCTTTCCATCATAATAATCTGTAATACTTGCTATTATAAATAATACACCACTTATTAAATATCTTAAATCTATTAAAATATTTTTAAATAAAAACTGTGGAAAAGTTATTCCTACCCTATAAAAAGGAAAAATTAATAAGATTATTATAATAAGTGATAATATAAGTCTTACAAAAGTAAGTTTTGTAGGTACATTAAATTTTATTTTTTTCATATTCTTACTCCTATCCAATGATAAACTTTTTAAGTACAAAAAGTATAAATAATAAAATTATTATAAAAACTACTATTATTAATATAATGTTATATTTTTTATTAAAATCTACCATTTCTTTTGTATATGGTGATTTTATTTTTTTAACAACTTTTTCTTTATTTGTCTTTTCTAATCTTTCTTTTATATCATTAATACTTATTTTAGAAGTTTTTTCAAATAAATAATCATTATATTCATCCATTATTTTTTCTGTATCAAGTCCTAAATATTTAGAATAACTTTCAATTGTGTCTTTTATTTCCAAAATATCTTTAAACACTTTAGCATTTCCCTCTTCTAAGTTTTCAAGTAATACTTCTTTTATTCCTAAATCTTTAGAAACTTCTTCTAAAGTAATTCCTATTTCTTCTCGTTTTTCTTTAAACGATTCTCCAATTTCTTTCAAAATAACACCTCTATTTATTTAATAATAACATTTAATAAGCCATGTTCTGTACCTTAAAGGTGGCAAACATTTATCTATCTTTCGATCTCTAAATCAGTTTTTATTCCTTATTAGAGTTCCCCTACCATAATTTGGGTTTCTCGCTTGTGGGGTTTACTTCGTTCCACTTTTATTATTTCTAATAAATTCGTCACTATAGCACTTTATAAAAAAGACACCATATCAAAAGACTTAGGTTTCTTTTTAAGCCGTTAGAATACTCTACCTTAAGTTATTTATTCCTTAAGCACAAACACTAAAAGCATTACAGCTTTTGCGAGCATGGACTTTCCTCTATATAATAATTATACAGCGTTTGCCTAAAATATTATTACTCTTTATCTTCTTTTTCACTACCATATATAACTTTTTCTAAGTTAGATAATCTTTTTAATACATCTAAATTATTTGTGTTTCCTGGACTAGCTTTAGCTATTTCTGTTTGAATAGATGCATCTCTTAAATCTTGTTTTAATTTAAGTATTTCATCATTTAATTTTTGATTTTCTTTAGATAGTTGCTCAATTATTTTAATAAATGTTTCGTAATCTTGAATAATTAAATCAAGATATTGATCAACTTCTTTTAATCTATAACCTCTAGTATCTATTTTAAATTCTTTTTCAAGTATTTCATTAGCAGTTAAATTCAAATTATTTTGAAACATACACTTCACCAATCCTTACATACTATATTTTAAGAAAAAAAAAGAAATTTGTCAATTATAATATAACTTATTTCTTTTTTATTTCATTTAAATGATAAGTATTTAATTTTAATTTACTGTATCTTGTCCTACTTAATAAATCATTTAATACTAAACTTACATAATCATTATTCATAAAATTCCTCTTTTTATTCTTTCTATAATTAATATACTACAAAATGTAAATATTTCATTATATTCGACAAAAGATATCAAATTATGTTAAATATAATAAAAAAGAATAGAAATTTAATCACTTTTATAGTATAATTTTAATATGAACAAGAAGGGAAATAATATGAACATAAAATATCCTGTTGGGACAAATAAAGATAAAAAGATAAATAAAGTTAAAACCTTTGGTAATCGTGGGATGACCTTGGAAGATGATTTAAACTTAACAAATTATTATTACTTAGAAAAAAATATTGCTGTAATTCATAAGAAGCCTACACCAATTCAAGTAATTAAAACATCTTTAAATAAAATAACACTTGCTTATTTTAAAGAACCATCTACAACTGATTATAATGGCCTTTATAAAGGGAAATATATTGATTTTGAAGCTAAAGAAACAACTTCTAAAACAAGTTTTCCTTTAGAAAATATACATAAACATCAAATAAAACATATAAGAAAAATTGATGAACATAATGGCATATGTTTTATTATAGTTAGATTTAATAATTTAAATACAACATATCTTTTATTTGCTAAAGATTTCTTGAATTTTATTGATAATAATACAAGAAAATCTATTCCCATTTCTTATTTTGAAGATAAAGGATATAAAATAAAATTTAATTTAAATCCTAGATTAGATTATTTAAAAATAGTTGATGAACATGGAGGTATTTATGAAAAATAATACTGATAAAGTTAAAAAAGAGAAAAAAACTGATAATAATGAAATGAAAAAAATAAGGTTAAATATTGATTTTAAAAAAGTATTAAATAAACTGAAACCTAAAAAAGAAAAAGTTAAAGAGAATAAAAATATTAATATTAATGATATAAAACAAGAAAACATTGAAAATATTGATAATTTAGAAGGGACTGTAGCTAATATGAAAAAAGTAACAGTAAAAAAGAAAAAGAAGAAAAAAATTAAAAAAACAAATGAAAACTTTAAAGGAAGAAGAGTTGATAAATTATTTATCTTAAGCTTAATTGTTTTAACTGCTTTAGTATTTGGTATTTGTTATTTACTTTTTGGTAAATTAATTGCTCTTGGAATGACATTTTTATTTGTCGTTGTAATGGCTTTTACACAAATACTTGATAACACTGCTAGAAATAGTAAAATAAGAAAGATTATAAAAACAATTGTTATTATTGGTATAGTTTTCTGTATCGTTGGCGTTGTTGTGATGGTTGCTTTCTTTATATATATAGCGGTTAAAGCACCCGAATTTGATTTAGAAAAATTCGAGAGAAATGAAACAACCCTTATTTATGATAATAAAAATGAACTTAAAGCAACACTTGGAGAAGAAAAACGTGAAAAAGTTACATATGATGAAATACCGGAAGTATTAATTAATGCAATTATCGCTACAGAAGATTCAAGATTCTTCCAACATAATGGATTTGATGCTCCAAGATTTATAAAGGCGGCAATCGGACAAGTTTTAGGTCATGATTCTGGTGGTGCTTCTACTTTAACAATGCAAGTATCAAAAAATAACCTTACTAACTCTGATGTTAGTATAACTCGTAAATTTACAGATATATATTTATCTATATTTAAGATAGAAAAAAATCTTTCTAAGCAACAAATAATTGAATATTATGTAAATAATCCTTATTTAGGTAATTATTCATATGGAATAGAACAAGCATCTTTATCTTATTTTAATAAACATGCTTATGAACTTAACTTAGCTGAAGCATCATTAATCGCAGGGTTATTTCAAGCACCTGGAGAATATGATCCAACTGTAAATCCAGAATATGCTTATGAAAGAAGAGAAACAGTTTTAAATTTAATGGTTAGACACGGATATATAACAAAAGAAGAAGCTGAAATTGCTAATAATATATCAATTGAATCAATTTTAAATGCTAATTCTAATTCTACTAGTATTTATCAAGGATATATTGATTACGTTGTAAAAGAAGCTATTAAGAAAACTGGTCTTGACCCATATTTTTATCCAATGGAAATATACACTAATATGGATACAAAAAAACAAGAAGGCGTTAATAATGTAATGAATGAAAAAACATATACATGGCCTAGTGGAAAACCTACTCTTCAAGCTGGAGTTGCTGCTATTGAATCAACATCTGGAAAAATCTTAGCAATAGGTTCAGCAAGAAATAGAAAAGGTGAAAGGGTTTTAAGTTATGCAACTGATATAAATAAACAAATTGGTTCTACCGCTAAACCACTATTCGATTATGGTCCTGGTATGGAATATAATAACTGGAGTACATATACAATTTTTAGGGATGAAAAATATTCTTATACAGGTGGCGGAGTTATGCAAAACTATGACTTTAGATATCTTGGCGATATAACTTTAAGATATGCTCTTAGTGACTCAAGAAACGTTCCTGCTTTAAAAGCTTTCCAACAAGTTGATAATAAAAAGATTTATGAATTTGTAACATCTCTTGGAATTGTACCAGAAACAACTGAAGGAAGCACATACTTACATGAGGCTCATTCAATTGGATCATTTAATGGCTCTAACCCACTTACTATGGCAGGAGCTTATCAAGCATTCTCTAATGGTGGATATTTCTATGAACCATATTCTATAAATAAAATTGTACTAAGAAATACTGGTGAAACATTTAACTATTCATCAGACAAAACAAAAGTAATGAGTGATTCTACTGCTTATATGATTACTGATGTATTAAAAGCAGTTGCTGTTCAAACTGGTGTTCGTGGAGCAATTAATACTCCTATAGCTTTAAAAACTGGTACTACAAACTATGATAGTAAAACAAGACAAGAAATGGGATATCCAAGTTCTGCTGCTCCAGATGGATGGATCGTTGGATATACACCAAATATAGTTATGGCAATGTGGACTGGATTTGATACTAATACTAAGGGTGAATACTTAACAAGTAACCAAATGACCTCTCATCGTAATGCTTTATATAGAGCACTTTCTAAAGCTGTATTTGATAGAACTGGACAAGATTTTAAACGCCCTTCAAGTGTTATTTCAGTAACTGTTGAAAAAGGAACAAACCCTGGATTTCTTCCAAGTGAAAACACACCAAGTAATATGAAGATTACTGAATTATTTAAAAGAGGGACAGAACCTACTGATATTTCAAATGCTTATATTCCTTTAGAAAATGTAACAGGTTTAACTTCAAGCTATGCTAATGGTGAACTAACACTTACATGGAATGCTGTAAATATGCCAACATTAAATAAAGGTGAAGACCAAAAATTTGGAAACTTTGGATATAAGGTTTATGCTGATGGTAAACTTCTTGGATTTACAAAAGATGCTACCTACTCTATTACAACTGATAATCCATATGCAACATATGTTGTTTACACAGCATTCGAAAAAGTTGATACAAATAGATCTAGCGGTGAAACGCTTACCTTATCACCTGATGTAACATTTAATTATTATGGTAATGATGTTACCCTTCACATTGGAGATACATATGTCGAAGATAATTTAAAAAATATTATTCGTGTTTATATGGAAGGTAGTGATGTTACAAGTGAAGTTACAATAACAATAAAAATGACTGATGAAACAGGTGAAGTTGTTGATACTATTGACACAACAAAACTTGGAACATACAAAGTAGAATACTTAGTACAATATAAAAATGCAAGCAAGACATTTACAAAAAATATAACCGTTTTAGAATAAAAGTCACGACAAATGACTTTTATTTTTTTATTTAAATATTGATGTATTAAAATAATTATTGTATAATTAATGTATATTTAATAAGGAGTGATTATTTTGGAAAATACACAAGAAAAAGACATAAAAAAAGGAAAGAAAAATAAATTTAAAAAAGTAATTAATATAACATCTATTTTAATGTTTATATCATTCTTATTTCTTTCATACTCTATTCTTTTAATAAGTGGAGTTGAAACAGAATTAAGATATATTGGTATAGGTATTTTATTACTTATAAATTTAATTGTAATATTCCTTTTAAGAAAAATAATTAAGAAGAAAAAAACAAGTAGATATATTATATATTTTATTATTCTACTTATCTTAACTGTAGGACAAGTAACTTTAGGTTATTTTGTTTTTAAAACTTACTCTTCAATTAACAATATAAATAAAGATAAAATAACTTACTCTACTTCATTAGTTGTAAGAACGGATAGTAAAATTGAAGAACTTAACGATTTAAAAGATAAAAAAATAGGCATTCTTAACGATAAAAGTGATATTGATAATCATGTTTTAGGAATGCAGTTAATAAAAAATGAAAAGTTAAATGATAATAACACTATAGTTGATTATGATGATTTGAGTTCTTTAATTAGTGATTTATATAAAAAGAAAGTTGACGCTATTATTGTTTCAAGTAACTATGTAACAATGTTTAAATCAATTGAAACTTATAGTAAAATTGATAAAGAAACAAAAGTTTTAAAATCACTAGAAAAAACATATAAAAAATCTGAAATTAGTAAAATAACTGGTGAAGATGATACAACACTAAATCAAAATTCAAGTATTAAAGAACCATTTACCCTTTTACTTATGGGGGTTGATGCTACTGGAGATAAACTAAATAAAAATGCTACAGGAAATGGTGATTCCTTAATGCTTATTACATTTAATCCTAAAACATTAAATGCCACAATATTAAGCATTCCAAGAGATAGTTATGTATATATTCCAAATATGGGAACTGAAAATAAAATAACACATGCTGCTTGGGGTGGTACTAATCATATGATTAGAACGATTGAAAGATTTACTGATGTTAAAATTAATTACTATATGAAAATCAACTTCCGTGGAGTTGTAAAACTAGTTGATGCTTTAGGTGGTGTATATATTGATGTTCCAACAGATATGTGTACCGATAATAGTTATAGATATGGAAAAATATGTTTAAAAGAAGGATACCAAAAATTAAATGGTGAACAAGCTTTATCATTTGCAAGAAATAGATATGCTTTTGCTACAGGAGACCTTCAAAGAGGAGTTAACCAACAAATTGTTGTTCAAGCTATGTTAAATGAACTAAAAAATATTAAAAGTGCTAGTCAAGCTTTAAATATTCTTGATACTGTAAGTGAAAGTATGGACACAAACTTTACTACTAAACAATTATTATCTTTCTATGATATATTTAAAACTGTTTTAGAAACTAGTAGTACTGATAGTAACTTAATAAATGTTCAACAACTTTACCTAGCAGGATCTGGACAAAATATCTATGATGAAAGAACTGGGTTGGTTTTATATAACTATATAATTAATCAAAGTAGTTTAAATAAAGTAAAAGATGCAATGAAAAAGAATTTAAGTACATCAACAAAAACAATGACTAAAGAAATGGACTTTGACATTGAAGACAAATTTGAAATGACTACAATTGGTAAAACTGGTTTAAGCGCCACAAAATTATATACCCTACTTCCTAACTTTGAAGGAAAAAGTATTGATTATGCAAAATCTTGGTTAAACAGTAATGGTATAACTGATATAAAAATAGAATATGTAGAAAGTGATAAAGATGATGGAACTATTCTATCACAAAGCTTACATTCTTCTAAAAGAGTTGATTTAATAAAAGGTTCTATTACATTTAAAGTAGCAGAGAAAAAAGAAGAAGTAGTTGATCCTACCCCAGTAGAACCAACTGACCCTACAGACCCTACTGAACCAACTAATCCAGGTGAAGACAATACCCCTACTACAGAACCAGGTGAAGATACTAAACCAGAAACTCCAAGTACAGGAGAAAATACTGAAGAAACAAATAATAATGAATAAATTAAAAGAGGATTAATATAAATTAATTCTCTTTTTTATTAATTATAATATTAAACATCATCCCTCTAAATTAGGAATATCATCTACAGATAGCATTTCATCCACTGTTATTCTTACTCTTATTGTTTCATTATTTACTTTTACATAATAACCTTTTTGAATATTTTCTACTATACCATAAAACTCCCAGAATGGTCTATTTGCGGTAGGACTTTTATAATCTATGAAAGTTGAACCTAATGAATCTTCTACAACTGGTTTTTCCTCCGTTTTTATTTTTACATTCACAAATGATATATTCTTTTCTACTTTTTTAATATACAAATATGAATTTGTTCCTGGAGCTCCAGTTGTACTTGTACTAAAGTTTTTTATATATTTCAATCTATCCTTTTCTTTTTTAAAAACAGCTATTGAACCATCTACAGTATATACCGTTTTATTACTATTTTTTACATTCTTTCTATATAAAATAATCTTCTTATCTTTATAGTCAAATTTATCCACTATTGAACTTGTTGGGTAAAAATATTTAAAACCTTGCTCTGCTGTTTTAAAGCTAAATAACTTACTTTCTATAGGTAATAAAGTTAATACAATAACTATTCCTATTAAAACAGGTGTTCTTATATATTTTTCATTTCTTTTCTTTGCTATATAAGATAACACTAAATATACTAAAACTACTTCAATTATTATAAATAATACATGATTCATAATCGCCCTCCATATAACTTCTTTATTCAAGTATAACATTAATTTTCTTAAACAATTATTATATAATTAAAACTTTAACTCATTTATTATACATTCTTCCAAAACATCAATACTAAGTTTAGCTTCATTTCGTATTTTATTAGAGTATCCCATATCATATAATAAACTTTTTCTTTTGTTATATAATTCATAACCCTTTATTATTCCTTTTTGGAGTTTCTCAGGTAAAAAAAGATTAATATTAAATTCCGTAAATGGTATGTACTCATCTTTTGGTGGTGTTAATTCAAAATTACCTAAATATTTCAAATCACTCGGTACTTTACTTTTTCTTACAAGCATCAAACTAAATAAATAATTATTTAAATTTCCAAATTCATCTGGGCAAAAAGTTGTTTTACTTTTTTCTTCTTTTTCTTGTTCTAACTGTTCTTTACTACGTGAAGAATACGGAATAAATCTTTCTTCCCATAATGTTAATCCTATTATAACATATTCTAATTTTTCTAATTCTTCTTTTGTTTTTGGTAATCTTTCATTATTCGTTATTTTCGCCCTAAAAACAGGAAATGGCGTTTTTCCAGCTGATTTTCTTTCACCAACTTTATTAAATATCAAATATTTTCCATTATACATTTCATTATTTGTTATTTTTAAATAAAATGTATCATTAATTAACCAATTTTTTGGACTTTCTTTTTCTTTTATCATACACTTTCTCCTACATCACTTATAAATAAATTTTTCTTCCGATACATTTTCTTCTAGTTTTTCTATTAATTTTTTATCGTTTTTAATTCCTGTTTCAAAATACACTTTAGAATTATTATTAAAACATATTTTATATCTCGTTATCATAGGAAATGATTTCAATCTTCTTAATTCTATTTTAGTTATGTTTTCATATAAGTAAGTTTTATTTTTTCTCTAATAGTATAAATATAGTAAAAAAGAACAAACATCTCACCAAATAACCAAACAAATAAAGGATATGGATAAACCATCATCTCATCTAAAGGGGTCGTCATAAAAAGAATTATTCCAAAAAGAATTAAGCCAATCTTAGAAATCATGACTAAAAATTCAGGAGTTTCTACAATCACTCCTTTAGGCTTATTTTTGTTTTTAACTTTTTTCTTTTTTTCTACTAGAAAAAATAGATAATATTCCTCTTTTTATTTTTTTATGTTCTTTTACTTCATCCACCACTTCTATTTCCATCATATGTTTACCTATACTTCTGTTTCCTAACATTAAATCATTTATTAATATAAGAATAAACCATACAATTAATAAAGGCATTCTAAAGAGATTAATCGTACCATTATACATTATTAGATTTTTTACTATCGATGAACCAATAAACAATATAGCATAATATATGTAAAAATCAATAACATACGGTCAAAATTTTTTACATTCCATATTAACTACTCTCCATATAACTTCTTTATTCAATTATAACATTAATTAACCAAAAAGAGAATTAAAATTATATTAATTCTCTTAAACAATTATTGTATAATTAAAACTTTAACTCATTTATTATACATTCTTCTAAAACATCAATTCTAAGTTTAGCCTCATTTCGAATTTTATTAGAGTATCCCATATCATATAATAAACTTTTTCTTTTGTTATATAATTCATAACCCTTTATTATTCCTTTTTGGAGTTTCTCAGGTAAAAAAAGATTAATATTAAATTCCGTAAATGGTATGTACTCATCTTTTGGTGGTGTTAATTCAAAATTACCTAAATATTTCAAATCACTCGGTACTTTACTTTTTCTTACAAGCATCAAACTAAATAAATAATTATTTAAATTTCCAAATTCATCTGGGCAAAAAGTTGTTTTACTTTTTTCTTCTTTTTCTTGTTCTAACTGTTCTTTACTACGTGAAGAATACGGAATAAATCTTTCTTCCCATAATGTTAATCCTATTATAACATATTCTAATTTTTCTAATTCTTCTTTTGTTTTTGGTAATCTTTCATTATTCGTTATTTTCGCCCTAAAAACAGGAAATGGCGTTTTTCCAGCTGATTTTCTTTCACCAACTTTATTAAATATCAAATATTTTCCATTATACATTTCATTATTTGTTATTTTTAAATAAAATGTATCATTAATTAACCAATTTTTTGGGCTTTCTTTCTCTTTTATCATACTATTCTCCTACATAAGTTATACATCCATCTATATCACAAAAACGTTCAGATGCCTTCATATATATATCATATTTTTTATTATCCCATCTAATACCATTTATTTGATTATTCATTTTATTTGCTCTATTTAGTGTTTTTTCTTGTATAATTAGTCTGTGTTCCACTCCTCTTGCTTCATTATATGTTAAACCACTCTTATAAATTTTAAATACTAGTTCGCTTCTGTATGGATTTCTACGATGTGCTTGTAATCTTGTTGATATATTTTTTGTCCTACCAACATATTGAACCTGATTATTTTTATCTAGCAATTCATAAACAGTTTGATTTCGAGGTTCTTCCTCTTTTGTATTTGGTTCCCATGCTTTTGATACTAAACTTTCTGTTACTGTTCCAACACCAAGGGCTGCTATTGTTGCAATAATCGCTACCGTAACTATCGATATTATATCAACAAGTGCCTTTCCTATCCAAGGAAGTGCTGGAGCAAATGCTAATGTTCCATCTTCATCAACATTATTAATAGGATTATTATCACAATAAGCATACATGTTATTTCCTATTATACTTGTTCCTGTAGACAAATAACCATCAGCATTAATGAATCTTCCAAACACAGGACTATAATATCGTGTGTTTAAATAATATAAGTTTGTTTCTGTATCATAATAATATCCTTTATATCTATATGGATTTATTATTCCTATATTATTTGAATCGGTTATTTCATTACCATTAGTATCTTTTATTGATATTATATTTCCGTAACTATCATATTCATAAAATACAATTTGTTCTAAATTATTATTTAGAATTCCTGTGATATCATTGCTAATATTTTTTATATAATAATATATTTCATTATTATACTTTATTCCTTCAAGATTGCCCTGGTTATCACGTATATAGTATAACACATGTCCTGATTTATTTTCAAATATTATTTTATTATTTTCTACTAAATATTTTGTTTCCAATCCATTAACCATTTTGCTTATTCTAATTCCATCTTTATTATACTTATAGTTTACATTTAAATTATTATCGGTATAACTATTTAATTCTCTTCCATTTATCCATGTTAATGTTTTATTTCCAATAGATAATGGATTCCCTATATTGTCATATGTTATATTTTCATCATTAAATTTTATTAATTTATCTTTATAATCATTATCATATGTATATATATTGCTACTTATTAATTTATTATTTCCTATTGCATATAAATCTTTTCTTAAAATATTCCCTTCATTATCGTATATATATCTAGATTCTCTATTCACAAGATAATTAATGTCTTTTACAAGCTCATTGTTTTTATTATATTTATATTCATTTATTATTTTATCATTTTTATTTATACTTGTTATATTGTATAACTTATCATAATGATATTTATAGATGTCATTATTTATTTTTATTTCGTTTACTATTAAAGATGTTTTGTTTCCATTTGTTACATATTTATAATTTATTTTATAATTATCGTTTATATTTTTTTCTACCAATCTTCCTAAATAATCATAAGAATAATTGATATTATTAGTATCTATATTTGTTTTTGTCAAACCATTTTCCTTATTATAGGTAAAATTCATAGTATATTGATCAAAATACTTATATTTTTTTTCTTTTATATTATTATTTTCATCATATTTATATTTAATTTTAAAGTCATCGAATCTATAATTTATTAATCTTCTAGCAAAATCATAATTATATTTATATAAATTATTATTGCTTATTATTTTAGATATATTGCCTAAATTATTATAATAATATGTATAAGTATCGTTCATAGTAGTAGTTTTTAACATCCTATTTAAATCGTCATAATTATAGTTTACATTATTATTATTTCCATAATTAACAGATAATAAATTACCATTGTTAATATCATAATTATTAGTTATTAAAACATTATTTTTTATTTTTACCTGTTTCATCTTTAAAAAATTGTTATATATAAAATTATATTCTTTATTATTTGTTGATATTTTTGATAATAAATTATTATCATTATACGAATAATTTACTAATGATTTATCTTTTGTCACTTTTACTAGTTGATCCTTTGAGTTATAAATGTAATTTGTTTCAACATTAGATGAATCAATTATTTTGTTTGTTAAATTATTAATTGGGTTAATATCATATTTTGTTTCATTATATAAACTATCTATAGTTTTTTCTATTACTTTTCCTTCATTTTTATATATAGCATTTGATTCAATAAAAAGTTTGTTTTCACTATTTTCTATAAAAAACTTAATTGAATTATCATTTTCCAATTCACTTGCTAAAACCTCTTTAAATTTTAAATTATTATCATCGTTATATAAATATTTATTCATATTTTTTAATGCATAGCTTCCATCATTTAATTCAATCAACTCAAATAAATTATTGTTATCCGTTTCACTTAAATCTAATATATCGTTATTATTTACTAAATAATAATTACAAAGTACAATAGGTTTTAATTTATAACTATTTTCTTGTTTTAATATGATGAATTTATCATGACTACATGTATTTTCTTTAAGATTTAATGTTTTTCTTAATATATTTACATATTTATTTGTCCCTTTTAATCTTATATAATATTTACCATTTGGGGTTTCTTTATCAAAATAAGTATTTTTAATTACCGTTTTAATAGGATTATCGAATTCATCATAAACAACTTCATTTACTATTCCTGTTGGACTTATAGCTCTTAGTACTCTATCTTGAACATTATTATCATATTCAAATTTAAAATTATCACCTTTAGGATTAAACATGTTTATTAATTGATTATTCTTATCATAATTAAATATACTTTGATTATTTGAATTATTTGTAGTACTGACTATATTACCATTCATATCATAGTTAAAAGAGAGACTTCCCAAATCTTTAAACAAACTAAAATTGGTTACAAACAAATCATTTACATTATTCATATCTAAAATTTCTATTATTATTTTTCTATATTCGCATGTGGCATTAAATTTAGTCGAAAAATACTGATAAACATCATTATTAATTTTTAATTCACATAGTGCTGGTTCATAACTTCCAAAAGTTTTTTCTGTTGGCACAAATGATACAAAAGCATAGATTGAATTTCCATTAACAGTAGAATTTATTCCTCTATTCTTGTACCAAAAAGATAAATTATAAGAATCGCCTTGTTTTCCTGATATATTCAATGTTTTTCTAATTCCTCCTGATAGTTTTGGATAACTTAAAATTCTACATACCTTTATACCATTTTCTAAAGTAACAATGTCTGGAGTATTGCTTTTCTCATATTCCCAAGTTGATAATCCTTTACTAAAATCAGAATTATCAATTAAATTATGATAATTAGCAATTTTTCCTTCTTCTAATTGTAAATCATCAATATATATTTCACCAGATTGTTCTAATGTAATATCTATACATAAATTACTTAATGATGTTGTTGGATAATTTATTGTTACATCATTTCTTTCAAACAATTCATTTTCTTCAATTGATTGTGTTTCTTTTACAACTTCATTTAGTTCATTTACATAAGATAAAGAAATTTTGAAAGGTATATTATTTTTTGAGTATAAACTAAATGTATAATCCATTCCTTTTAACACTTCAATTTCATAGTGTAAATTCTTAAAATTATTGCTTATTATTTTTAAACTTTTACTACCAGTATTAGCATAAGTATTACTGATTAAAACTGTTTCATTATCTGTTTCAAATATTGTATCGCTTTCTTCAAAACTAGAATTATTTAAATAGTTTTTTACATATTTTACCATATCTACATTCCCACTTAACTTATTATTAAGTTTTTTATATTCATCGTATTGAATAGCAATATTACTTAAATAAGAAGCTGAAGCACCATAACCATCATTTAATTGTTCTTCTTCTGTTAAATTAGTTACACTTTCCTCATTTCCGTTTTCATTAAAAGTATAGGTTTTATGTAAACCTTTATTATTCACAATAGAAGTTACATCAAATCCGTATTTAAAATTTAAATATTTTCCTTCTTCATTATTTAAACCTAATTCTGTTAATTTTTTTATTTTGTATGGAATAACATCATAATATTCATACTTTATACTTTTGTTATCTATATCAGTTATTTTTTCTATTATATTGTTTGAATTATAAGTAATGTGAATTGTTCCGTATTTATTATTTATAGAAGTTAATAAATCATTTGTGTAATTTAATGTGGTTGTTAAAACATTGCTACTTATTACCATATTATTTGAATTATATACTACATTAATTTCATTATTATCTGCATCAATTATTTTTTATAATCCTATTATTTGTATCATAATTGACCATTACTTTATTGTTTGAAGAATTTATTATTTCTTCTAAATACCATAAATTATCTCTTTTACGAAAAATCATCTTGTTGTTGTCTTTATCTTTCATAGTATATATATCATTTTCTTTTAAGAGTTTTAATCCTAATCCATCTTCATCAATTAATTCATTATTAACATTTAAAAAGTAATGTAATGTCCCATCTTCGTCTAAATATTCCACATAATCAGTTTCTTCTATTGTTAATTCTTTTAATAATTGATGATAATTTAATTTATATCCTACTTTATAACCATAATTATTGTTTAAAATAACATCATTGGTATTATAAATTACAGATAAACTAGCAGGAAATCTACCAGTTGGTGTTGTGCTCAAATTTATAACATTAGTAAGATTCCCTGTAAACCTATTTACATAACTAGAAATACTTTTAAAGTTTATCTGTTCATAAGACATATAACTTTCTAAACCATTTTTATTTTTATAGGTAACTGTTAAAAATGGTTTTGGATCTACAGTGGTTACGTTATGGCTTTTTGAGTAATATAAGCTTTCTTTTCTTTCTTCTTCATAAATTTCATTATATTTTTTTATCATTATTCCATAATTAGGTTCACCACTATACCATTTTCTAACTAAATTAGTTATATTAAATGTATTGCTTGACAAGTTATATATAACTCCACCCTCTAAATCACGCCTAGTTCTTGTTCCTATAATGAAATCTTCAACTCTCTCATCATACTTATCATGCATATTTTCCCAACAAGCTGTTTGTTCGTTCCAAGAAGAATTTATTTTATGTGCAGAAAGCAAATAATCACTATCTATTGGAGTAGTTCCAGTAACGTAGTCATCCTTATGACTTGTCAATGTAAAACTGGCATTAACAACACTACAACCTGTTCCTATTGTAGGCAAGTCAAACTTTAGTAAAGTTCTATATACTTTATTATTGCTGTCAACACCCACTTTTAATTTGTCACTATTATTTCTATCAACATTTGTATCATTCTCATAAATATATGTATCAAATATATTACTATTCTCATTTACAATTATTGTTGGGTCAATAGTAATAGGATAAATAGTATTTTTGTTTTTTAACCATTTATTATCTAAATTTAATGTCAAAATATAATCATTTTTATTTTTTTTAATTATGTATTCCAAATTATCATTATAATTATTATTTTTATCCACCATATATGGCTTTTCTATTGTGAATATTTTTTTATTCAAACTTTTAGCTATAATTTCATTATTAACCTTTTCTAATAAGAGATTAGTTTTTATTATGAAATTAAGCTTACCGAACTTATCATCTCTATTATTTAACACAATAGATTCTTTTACTTTTGAATTTATAATTTCATATTTTATATCAACATTATTTATTATATTATTATAATAAGCTACATTGTTGTTTCTTTTTATATTAAGTTTATTTATATTATTTTCATCTAAATACATATTTAAATAATAATTATCTTTTTTTAAATTAACTAATTGCTTTATATTATTTTTTAAAAATTTAACTTTAAAATAATTATTTTTATTTTCAAAGTAAGTTCCCCTACTTATTAAATTATTATTTATTTCTTCATATTTTCCATCTTTTAAAAAATGAATGTCTTTATCATATAAATAAGCTGTTATACTACCATCGTTGTTTAAAAAATGTTTTTCTCTTTTTTTTCGCAAACTTTTTATTTCTTTCATACAATCACCTAACTAATTCTTTTCCACATATATACTGTAAGATATGGTGGCATATTATTATGTTCTTTGTTTCCTCCAGCACTTTGAATGGAAGTTGTACCATATGAACTGTTTGCATTATCAGCACTTACTTCATTGTAAGATGCTACTCTATCTTGATTTAGATTTCCAGATCCTCTCCAGTAACCTTTCATATTATGCCTATGACTAGGCATTTCATCTATAGTTAATTTATGAGTTTTTTCTCCTCCGGTTGTATTATTTGCAAATGTTGTTCCACTAGCTAATAAGAAAGTATCTTGTATTCTTTCCCATGTTCCTCCAAATAATGTTGTGGGATTTGTTTCACCTACATTCATATATATACTTCCAATAGGATAAACATTATCAATGTTGTATCCAAATGTTGTACCCGACACTGTTGTAATAGTATTTACTACCAAATTACCTGAATTATCTAAACTAAAACTTTCATTATTTGATGTTAAACAATTAATATTTAAATTATTAGCATCAATATTAATTCCATCAGTTGTTTTTGTGAATGCATCTTTGAAATAAATATCTTCTAAAGTTAAATTATTTTCACCATTTACTAAACTATTTATAAAGAAATATTTAACAAGTTCTATATTTTTTGGATAAACTATCTCAATTTCAACATTTTCTATATTTGTTGAAATATAATTAGCATTTTCAAATAATATAATTTCTTGATAATCTAAATTAGTGATTTCTCCAGTTGATTTTTTAATGTAGCAATCCATATATACTTTCTTTTCTTTATAAACCGGTTCAATTATAAACTCATCATTTAAATCATTAAAAACATTATCTGTATTATTAAAAATATATGTTTTTCTTTCTTCTGTTGATGTTTCACTTTTATCAACATAAATTATTAAATTACCATTATTAGGTACTACTGTATTAGCAGTTTTTGTTAGTTTTAATCTTATTATTGGAGCATTTAGTGAATCATTAATATTTACTGTTCCTACTCCGCTTATTTTTAAATTTTCTAAATTCATTTTCTTTTCCTTTCTTATTTTCGATAAGAAAAAGAGCTCTTTTATTTTATCTTTTTTAAATCTCAATTTATCATTTTTATGTATACAATATATAATATTATCAAATAAAAAAAAGAAATAATTAATACTCCTAGTTTTATCATTTCTTTATTAATTCTTTTATTATCTCTTCTAGTATTATGTAAAATGGTATAGCTATTAATACACCAAGTATACCAAATAAATTACTACATATTACTAAAGCTAAGATAGCTTTTAAATTATCTATTTTATTTGTTTTTTCATATATTTTAGGATCTATTATATAACCATCTATTATAGGAACAACAATTGCTATTATTAAACATATAATAAATAGCTTTTTTGATACACAAAATCCTGTAATAAGGGCAATAATATTAGTAAATAGCCCTCCGAAATAAGGAATAAATGTTGTTATACCTGCTAAAAAACCTAATAATAAATAATTAGGATGTCCTACAACTAAATAAATAATTGTATATTCAATTATTTCTACAATTACTATTATACTTGTTCCTTTTAAATAATTTGTTAAGGCTTTATCAATATTAATTATTATATTATATAGTTTTTTATTATTTAAAGATAATAAAAATAATCTTATTTTTTCTTTTATATAATCCATTTTAAAGGTAAAAAAAATACTTAATATAAATACAATAATTATATTAGTAATTGTATTTACTGATTTAGATAATAAATCAAATGATATAAATTTATTTATTATTTTATCTATTTCTTTTACTAATATATCTTTTATATAACTAAAATCTATATTAGTATTATTAAAAAAGTACTCTATTTCATAAGATAAACTTATTATTTGATTTAAAAGTATTGGAATAGAAAAGTAGAAAATAATACTTATTATTAATAAAATTAATACAATTACAAATACTCTTGATATATTTTTATTTATCTTTATAAATTTAGAAAAAGCATTTATCACATATGAAATAACAAAAGATATTATTATTGGTAAGGTTATACTTTTTAATATAATAAAAATATCTTTTATAAAAAAGAATGATTTGGAAAAGAAAAAAAGAATAACAGTAATTAAAGCAAAATTAATTAATTTAAAATTAAGTTTGCTCAAAATTACCATCATCCTTTCATAACTATTTTTCTATTATAATAGTAGTTGGTCCATCATTTATTAAACTTACTTTCATATCACTTCTAAAAATACCTGTTTCAACTTTTAAATTAGATTTTTTTAATTCTTCAACAAATAAATCATACAAAACATTTGCCTCTTCATGTTTAAGTGAATTTATATAACTAGGTCTATTTCCTTTAGAAGTATCAGCATACAAAGTAAATTGTGACACAACAAGTAATTCTTTATTAAGTTCTAAAGCACTTAAATTCATTACATTATTACTGTCTTCAAATACTCTTAAATTTACTATTTTATTAACAATATATTTTATGTTAGATATATCATCATTATGTGTAAAACCTACAAAGATTAATAATCCTGAATTAATTTTACCAACTTCTTCTTTATTTACAACAACACTTGCATTTAATACTTTTTGTACTACTACTTTCATTATTAATCTACCTTTCTAACTGTTTCTGTTACATGTTTTACTTTATTTATTTCTTTTATACATCTATCTATTTCAGTTGTATTATTAACAAACAATGTTACTAAATATACATAATAAGATGATTTACTAATAATATTCATACTTTCAACTTGAATATTTATATTATTAACAGCTTGCATTATATCAAATAAAATATTTTCATTTGATGAAGTGTACACAAGAAGTTCAGTATAATATTTATTTTTTGTAACACTATTAAATCTAGCATCAATTACTTTTTCATCTAAAGTTTCAACATTTAAACAATTTTTTCTGTGAATACTAATGCCGTTATTTTTAGTGATAAATCCTATTATTTCATCACCAGGTACAGGATAACAACAACTCGCAATATGTGTTTTTATATTATTTGTATCACCAACAATTATATCATTTTCAAAAGTTTTAGTAACAACTTTTTTAGGCTTTTCCTCTTCTTTTATTTCCTCTTCATCTTGTTTTTTCACAACACTTTTGGCACTATATTTACCATTACCTATATTAAGGTATAAATCTTCAAGATTATCTAATTTTAATTCCTTTAAAACTTCATTTAAGTTTTCTTGTTTCATAAAATCAGTTATAGCTATTTTTTCTCTTCGTAATTCTTTTTCTAATAAATCTTTTCCACTTGTTATATAATCTTCTTTACTTGTTTTATTAAAGAAAGCTTTTATTTTATTTTTAGCTTGAGTTGTTTTTGCAATATTTAACCATTCTCTTGAAGGTCCTTGACTTGCTTTATTTGTTATTATCCTAATAACATCTGTATTTTTAAGCTCATATGATAAAGGCACCATATTATTATTCACAATAGCACCCACTGTTTTGTCTCCCACTTCACTATGAACACGATAAGCAAAATCAATTGGTGTAGATCCTTTAGGAAGTTCAAAGACATCTCCTTTTGGTGTATATACATAAATACTGTTATTTAAAACTTCATTTGTTACTGTATTAACAAAATCTTCATTACTTAATTTTTCTTCATTAAGCTCAATAATTGATTTATAAAACTGCAATTTTTGTTCTGTTATGTTTTGCATTTCAACCGAAGCATTTTTTCCTTCCTTATAAGCCCAATGAGAAGCAATACCATTTTCAGCAATTTTATCCATATCATAAGTTCTTATTTGAATTTCAAAAAGGTTACCATCTGGTCCAATTACGGTTGTATGAAGAGTTTGATAAAGATTAGTTTTAGGCATAGCAATATAATCTTTAAATCTTTTAGGAATAGGTTTATATTTTGAATGAATAAGTCCTAAAGCTAAATAACATTCTTGTTCTTTTTCGACAAGAATTCTAATAGCAAGAAGATCATATATATCATTAAAACTTCTACCTTTATCAAGTTTTTTATAAATACTATAAATACTTTTAGAACGTCCTTTTATTTCATGTTTTATTTTATTTTGCTTAAGTAAATTACTTACTTCATCCATCATATTATTAACATAAGAATCTCTTTCCACTTTAGTTGTATTAAGTTTTTCGGCAATATCAAAATATATTTCAGGTTTTAAATATTTTAAAGATAAATCTTCTAGTTCACTTTTAATTTTATGCATTCCAAGTCTATGAGCTATCGGTGCAAGTATTTCTAGTGTTTCTTTTGCCTTTTTCTTTTGTTTTTCAACTGGTAAAGCATAAAGTGTTCTCATATTATGGAGTCTATCAGCTAGTTTTACAATAATAACTCTTACATCCTCACTCATTCCTACGATTATTTTTTTATAATAACTTGTTAAATATTCATTCTCTGTTGAAATATTTATATTGTTAATTTTAGTAACACCATCAACAAGTTTTGTTATTTCTTTGCCAAATTCTTTTTCCATTTCATCCATACTTGTATCAGTATCTTCTAAAGTATCATGTAAAAGTCCTGCACATATTGTTTCTTTATCTGCTTTTATTGTTGTTAAAATATAAGCCACATTTAAAGGATGAATTATATATGGTTCACCAGTTCTTCTTCTTTGCCCATCATGCTTTTCTTTAGCAAAGTGATATGCTTTATCAATTAGTTTTATATCTTCATCATCTAAATATGTTAAATTATTTCTTACTGTTTCGTAACTAATATCCTCTTTTTTCATAATTAATCCTTTCTTTGTAATATCTTATATTTAAATAATTACAATTTAATATATCATTTACTATTTCACTTAAAGATAAATCTTTTTTATTTTTCCAAGAATTAAAAAAATATGAAAATATATCTTCTTCTGTTATATCATTCACACCTAACTTTTTAAAATAACTAACTCTATTTCTTAAAGCAGGATATATTCTTATTTTTAAATCTTCTAGTGATGTAAAATCCATATTAACCATCTTCTTTCTTATTTATATCTATATTATATATGATTATAAATAAAAATTAAAGAAAAATCTAACATTAGTTAGATTAATTTAGTAAAGATTTTATTATTTCTACTTTATCTAATTTTTCCCATGGTAAATTATCCTTTCCAAAATGTCCGAAACAAGTTGTTAAATGATATATTGGTTTTGAAAGTTCTAGTTCATTTATGATATTTTGTGGTTCAAAATTAAATACTTTATTTATGATTTCTAATATTTTATCTTCAGGTATTTTATTAGTATTATAAGTATTTATATATAGTGAAACTGGTTTTGACATACCTATTGCATATGATACTTGAAGTTCCATTTTAGAACAGATTTTAGACGCTACGATATTTTTACAAACATATCTTGCATAATAAGAAGCACTTCTGTCAACCTTTGTATAGTCTTTACCAGAAAAAGCTCCTCCACCATGACCACAAACCCCTCCATAAGTATCAACAATTATTTTTCTACCAGTTAAACCACTATCAGCAATCGGACCTCCAAGAACAAATCTACCTGTTGGGTTAATATAGATTTTAGTATTTTCATTTATCATTTCTTTTGGAATAGTTTTATCTATAATTTTTTCTTTTATATCTTTTCTTAAAGTATCTAAATCTATTTCATCATGCTGTGCTGAAATAACTATTGTATCTACATATTTTGGTACATCATCAATATAACATATTGTAACTTGTGTTTTACCATCTGGCCTTAGGTATGGGATTTTTTTTGTTTTAAAAGCATTATATAACTTTTCTGACAATTTATTTGCTAAATATATAGAATATGGCATAAAGTTTTCTGTTTCATCTGTAGCATAACCAAACATCATTCCTTGATCACCTGCCCCAAGAAGTTTAGAATCACTTGATGTATTTACTCCCATAGCAATATCGTTTGATTGAGTATTAATGTTTATACTAACTTTAACATTATTTCCATTAAAACCTAGATTATCATTATCATAACCAACGTCAATAATGGTATTTCTAACAATTCTTTCAATGTCAATTTTTGCCTTACTTGTTACTTCACCCATAACTACTATTCCATTTTTATGGGCACATACTTCTACAGCCACTCTTGAAGAACTATCTTCTTTTAAATATGCATCTAATATCATATCTGCTATTTTGTCACATAACTTATCTGGATGTCCAGGTGTTACTGATTCTGATGTAAATAATTTTTTCATAATATCCCTCCTTTTTACCTTAAAAAGAAAAGTACATAGAATAATCTATGTACTTGATTATCCTTATTTTTCGATTATAACATCGCAGGAATTAGCACCTAATTTAATAGGTTGCCGGATTTCTTAGGGCCTGTCCCTCCATCACTCTTAATAAGGTAAATTTTTATTTACATTTATAATTTTAATCTTTTATTTATACTTTGTCAAATGTTTTTTATTTGAGTTTTTCAATTGCTTCATCAAAGGTAGAGGCTTTAATTATTTCAATATCATAGTTATATCTATTTTTTAATTCCATGACTTCATCATAATTTTCATAAGGACATATAAAAATATCTGCCTTAGCTTTAACGGCTCCTTTTAGTTTATATTTAACTCCACCGATTTCACCAACATTACCATCTGCATCAATTGTACCTGTTCCCACTATTTTTCTACCCTTAGTTATATCTTCATCAACTAATTTATTATAAATACTTAAAGTAAACATAAGTCCACCACTTGGGCCACTTTCTTTATTTCCAAATTTTAAAGAAACGTCATTACTAACATCATAATCATATATGGTAATAATTGATACACCAAGTTTAACTTCATTATTAAGAAGACTAAGTTTAGAATTAACATCTATTTCTTTATTATTTCTTTTTACAGTTACTGTTATTAAATCATTTTCTTTGTAATTTAATAAAACCTTTTTAACATCATCTAAATTATATACTTTAATATTATTTATTTTTAATATTTCATCTTGAACTTTTAAATTACTATTACTATTCTCATCAATATAAGTTACATACATACTAGAATTAACAATATTAACTTGCCTATTTGCTTTTTGATATGCTAATCTTATTGAAGAACTTATTGATTCTTTAAAATATAGTTTATTTCTAAAATTATAATCATCAATTGTTTCATTATCATATACTATTTCTTCATTCTTTTCTAAATCTATGTCTTTTATTATTTTTCCAAGAGTATACGTTAAAACATTTCCTTTAGCCTGTTTTACATAAGCACTGTTAAAACTACCATCTTTTTTTCTTTCATTTAAAACGCTTATTTTTTTATCTATATTAATTGTACCTCCCGTTGGAAAAGTAACTGTATAATCAACTGGAATTAATAAAATAAGCATAATTACTATTGGTAAGAAAAAAGATATTACTTCTTTAGGATTTTTAAAAAAATCTTTAATATTTTTTTTTATTTTTTGTATCATATTCTGTCTCCTTAATATAATTATAACAGGAAAGAAGGATTTTTATGAAAAAAAAGATATTTTGTTTTCTTATTGTCAGTTTTTTACTAGTTATTACTTTTAGTATTTTTTCTTATTCTAAAGAAATTAATGATACGATAAGTTTAAGTATTAATCTTTTTATTAAAAATGTCTTCCCTAGTTTATTTCCTATGTTTGTTATTTCAAATCTTCTGGTATCTATTAAAACTCCTAAATTTTTAGGTAATATTTTTAAAGATATATTTTATAAATTATTTAAAGTAAAAGGTGAAGGAAGTTTTGTTTTTTTTATGAGTATGATAAGTGGCTTTCCTAGTTCTTCAATTTATGTAAAAGATTTATTAGATAAAAAACTAATTGATATTTATGATGCCTCTAAAATTCTTACTTTTACATTCTTTTCTAATCCTTTATTTATTATAAATACTATAGGAATTATGTTTTTAAATAACAAAGTTTTTGGTTTTTATATTTTAATATCTCACATTATAGGTAATATTTTAACAGGAATACTATTTAGAAATATATATGAACCTATTAATAATGTTAAAAATATCAGTTTAAAAAATTCAATAAAAGATTTTTATTATGATATTAATAATACAAAAATATTTAAAGAATTATTAAATGGCATTAAAAAATCTTTAAATATTTTAATTAATATATTTGGTATCATTACTTGTTTTTTAATTATAACAAAAATTGTTACTTTAAAACTTAATTTAAATCCTTTTATTTCAAGTGTTTTATCTGGTATTTTAGAAATGACTACAGGACTTAAAAGTATAACAAGTCTTAATATAGCAGAAGAAACAAAACTTCTAATATCAACATTTTTTATATCTTTTGGAGGATTAAGCGTCCATGCTCAAATATTTAGTATGTTAGATGATTATAAAGTAAATTATTTTCTTTTTCTAATATCAAGACTTATCCATGCTTCATTAAGTGTCTTTATTTGTTTATTTCTTTATAAATTATAAGGATAGATTATTTTAAATCCTAAATTATATTTTGAAATATTATTGTAAAACTCTTCTTTAAAGGTATCATCATTTATCATTTCATCTAAAATAACTGTTTTAAAATATGGAACATCTATTATTAAATAATTATCTTCTTCTTTTATACTAACACATGAATTATTACATTCATTATCATAATTATTTAAAAAATTAACTTCCATACTGTATGGCAAAACATATTTATAACCATTAAATTCTATTTGTTTTGCTAATAAATCTATTTCAAATTTAGTTTTAGTATCATCTTTAAAAGTTATTTCTTTACAAATACTTGATGATGTACTACAATCAGTCATACTTTTATATCCTTTTGTTAACATTGTTTTATGAAAATCTTTATATAAATCGTTTTTAAATTCTGTTACTTTTTTCTCTTCCAATTTTTGATTTGCTAAAGATCTTATTTCATTAACAACATTTAACATTCCTATTGCTATTACCATAAGGAGTGTAAATGAGATAATTAATTCTACAATAGTTATTCCTTTATTATTTAATTTTTTCATATTACGCCTCACAATCTACAGAAAAGTTTGATATATCAATGGTGTTTTCTTTTCTTGTTCTATATTTATATCCATGAAGTCTACCTTCACATTTATTATTGGTTGTTGACATACAAACAGTTTCAGGATTGCTTGTAAAACTATTTTTTCTATAAAAAGTCCCAGTTACTTGTTCACAAGTATCACTAACAACACAAGGTGTTTCTGTATAATCACTCCATGTATCATTTGTTTTTGTACGATATAAAGTAGTTGCTGTTTCACAAAGATTTAAATTACCTTCATTTACTTCACACACTTTTTCACTAGTCCAAGTACCTATATTTATATATAATTGATTGACTCTTTCACACATTCCCTCTTCTACATCACATGGTTTAAAAGTGTAATTCCAATTACCATAAATATATTTATTACATTTTTTTGAATAAAAATTACTGTTAGCGTAGCCATAATCTGTTTTAATTATTAATCTATAAAGTTCATCATCACTATTGTAATTTGGAATATAACTAATATATTTAGAAAGTCTTTCATCTGTAAAAGAAGATGTTTTTATTTTTTCAGGATTATATGATGTCAAAATAAGCGTTTTTATATTAAACTTTTTAGCATTAATATTACATTTATTTAAAAATTCATTACTAAAATTATAATTATTACAAGTACCATTTTCAATTAATGTTACATAATTATTATTTGAAACATTTGTAAGTAAATTATTTTTAGTTGTAGTATTTGCTTTTAAATACTTTAGATACATTACTCTTGTGTAAAATAATGCATACTCTGTATCAATATTATTATAGTAAAGTCTATTTTCATATTCTCCAATATTAGGATAAAAATTAGAATACACCGCGATAAATAAAACAAGTATTGCTACACTTACAACCATTAATTCAGTTAACATAAAACCCTTATTATTTTTTTTCATAAAAAACTTCTCCTCAGTCACTTGATTATATTACAATATTATTATATAATATTTTTATAGTAAAAGTAAATAAAAAGAATAAAAGAGGAAGATATTATGAGAGAATTTGATTTTACAAGTACACCAATTGTAAATATTGTAAATGACATTATTATTGATGCAGTTAATAAAAACGCCAGTGATATTCACTTCGATCCACATGAAAAATTTTTAAAAATTAGAGTTCGTGTCGATGGTGATTTACAAGATTATTCAATCGTAGATAATAAATATAAAAGAAATTTAATAACTAGAGTAAAATTACTTTCAGGAATGAATATAACTGAGTCAAGACTTCCTCAAGATGGTGCAATAAAAAGTAATATTAATGGAAAAGACTTAGACCTTCGTGTATCATGCTTACCTACTAATTTAGGAGAAAAAGTTGTTATAAGAATTCTTGATTATACAATGAGTTTTGAAGGTCTTGAAAAATTAGGATTTTCTAAAACAAATTACGAACATATTTTAAAAATGATTTCCAATCCAAATGGTATTGTATTAGTAACTGGTGCGACTGGTAGTGGTAAATCAACAACTGTTTACTCAATGTTACAAAAACTTAATAGAGAGGAAACAAATATAATTACTGTTGAAGACCCAGTTGAAATGAATATTGAAGGTGTAAACCAAATTCAAGTTAATAGTGATATTGGTTTAACTTTCGCTAATGTTTTAAGATCTATTTTAAGACAGGACCCAAATATTATATTAATCGGAGAAATAAGAGATAGTGAAACTGCTAAAATAGCTATTAGAGCATCAATTACAGGACACTTAGTTTTATCAACACTTCATACCAATAATTCTTTAAACACTATTGAAAGACTTTTAGATATGGATGTTGAAAGATACCTACTTTCTTCTTCCTTAAAAGGAATTATATCTCAAAGTTTGGCTAAAAGACTATGTCCACATTGCAAAAAACTTGTTCCTACAACAGACTGGGAAAAACAAATATTTAGAAAATCATTAGGCATTGAAGTTAATGAAACATATAAAGCAATTGGTTGTGATAAATGCCATAAAGGTTATAAAGGAAGAATAGCAATTCAAGAAGTTTTATATATTAATGAAGAAATAAGAAACGCTATTAATGAATCTAAACCTCGTGAAGAATTGCATAAAATGATTTATAAACAAGGAACTTTAACAATTTTCCAAGATGGTCTTATGAAAGTACTTGATGGCATTACAACAATTGAAGAAATATTTAGAATTGTTGATGAAGATGATGATATTTATAGCAATGCTAAAGTTAAAAAACTCGAAGAAGAAAATCCTAAGGAACAAAAAGTTACTAAAATAGAAAGAATACCTTTAGAAGAACAGAATGAAGATAATATAAAAAAACCTGAGATTATTAATAACAAAACACTTGATAAAGAAAAACAAAATGATAGTGATTTCAATTTAGATAACTTTATTAATGAAGATAATAAAGTTAATGAATTTAATTTAGATAATTTCATTAACAAGGAAAAAGAAAAAACAGGAAATGATTTTACACAAGATTTAATTAATTTAATAAATAACAATTAAAGATCAAGAAATTCTTGATCTTTTTTAATATTTACTTATATATTCGTTATATCCCCCTAAACAATTAACTACATTATATCCTCTATTAGCAAGTGTTGTACATACTCTTGCACTTTGAAGACCTTTACTACAATAAACATAATAAGTTTCATCTTGTTTTAAATAATCTTCCGGATTAGTAAGTAAAAAGTTCATAGGGATATTTCTAGAAGTTGGAATAGATCCTAATTTATATAAATAGTTATCTCTTATATCTATTATATTAACACGACCTATCATCTTTTTTAAATCACTAGTTGGTATACTTGAAAGCATAACCTTCCCTCCTGATTTATTATATGAAAATAGATTTTCTTTAATAATTATATATATACCAAAAAATAATAACTATAATTTATAAGATCCGTTACATTATTACAAACAAAATATAAATATTTTCATAAAGTATACTACATGTTAATGGAGGTATAATATGAACTTTAATGAAGATAATGATATTTATTTTAGAAATAAACTATTAGAACTTGGCTTTTTCCTAGACCTGGTAGAACAAGATTAACTGGTCCGACTGGTCCTATTTATAACTCTCCTACTAGTTACGATAGTGTTTTGTTTATAAGTTTTGCCCAAGCCAACTATTCAAGAATTATGGCTTTCCAAGATTATATAGAAATACCTAATAATAACGAAGTTTTTACTATAGGAAATGACAAAGTTGACATTTTACAAAAAGGTGTTTATGAAATAACATTCTGTGGACAAATAACTGGAGTAGATCAAAACCATGGAGCAATATTTTATTTAACTGAAAAAAGTGGTGCTGTTGTTAAAGATTTATCTTTTGAACTAAAAAGTGGAACAACTAATCGTATGGATTGTTCTGAAACAATTATTACAGAATTTGAAAATCCCACTACTCTTCTTGTAAGATGTGGTATCATCGGTGATAGTAGTACTGCTAATATTGATTTTGCTAATGTAAATTTAATTATCAAAAAATATAATGTATAAAACTTATTTTAACGCCTATAATTTACTGAGGTGTTATTTTGAAAAAAATATTAATTTTATTTGGTGGAAATTCTTATGAACATTTAGTTTCATGTAAATCTGCCAAAACAATAATGGAAAACATTGATAAGAAAAAATATGATGTCACTTTAGTAGGCATAACAAAAAGTAATACATGGTATATTTATAATGATTTATTAAAATATTTAGATAATGAATTATGGTATACAAAAAATGTTATAAAAATAGATAATATTATTTCATTTTTAAAAACATTTGATAAAGTATTTCCTATCATACATGGCAATCCTTTAGAAAATGGTAATCTTCAAGGTTTATTAAACATGTTTAATATTAAATATGTAGGAAGTAATTTAGAAGAATCAAGTATCTGTTATGACAAAGAAATTACTAAAATTATTTTAAACAACTATAATATTAATCAAGTTCCATATAAAGTAATTTTAAATAAAAAAGATGATTTAAAGCTTAATTTTGATTTTCCTGTTATTGTAAAACCATCAAGGTGTGGTTCTTCAATTGGAATAAATATAGCTTATAATAATAAAGAATTAAAAAAATATATAAAAGAAGCTTTCAAATATGATAATAAAGTAATTGTTGAAAAATATATAAAAGATAATTTAGAACTAGAATGTTCCATCTTAGAAAATAAAAAACTTTTAGTATCAACTGTAGGTATGATAAAACCTATAAATAAATTTTATGATTACGAAGCTAAATATGAAAAAACATCTAACCTTATAATACCTGCTTTAATAAATAAAGAACTAGAAAAAGAAATAAAAATGTTATCTTTTAAAATATTTAAAATTTTAAATTTAAAAAATTTAGCAAGAATAGACTTTTTATATGATAATTCAGCCAACAAACTATATTTTAATGAAGTAAATACAATGCCAGGTTTTACAAATATTTCAATGTTTCCTTCTTTATTTAATTATGATAATATAAATATAAAAGAATTAATCTCTACTTTAATAGAAAATTAATTCTTTTATTTTTTATAAATGAAGTGCCTTTTTAGGACAATTATTAACACAATTTAAACATAATATACATTCTGTTTTATTTTTACCACTTCTTTTAGGATCAAGTATATCAACATTCATTGGACAATTTCTTAAACATTTTTTACATGAAATACATTTTGCTTTATCACACTTTACTCTCATAAAAGAATAATAACTAAATGGTTTTAAAAATATTGTGATTGGACAAATATATTTACAAAATGCCCTATTATCTTTTAGAATAAATGCTAAAATAATACCTACAGTATAATAAATAACATTTCCAACAATAAATGATATAAACATAATTTTATCTAAGTTTTTAACATGAAAAATAAATAATAAACTTACAAACACTAATGATAAAATAAACATTATATATCTAATAAATCCTATTTTCTTTCTAGGATTATTGTTAACTTTATATGGTAATAAATCTAAAATCATACCAGTCCAACAAGCATATCCGCACCATCCTCTTCCAAAGAATAATGGTCCAAGTATTTTAGCTACTAAATAGTGAATAACTGCAGCTTCAAATACTCCAAGAAACAAATAATACCAAAAACCTTCAATTTGCATATTTTCTCTTGAGATAATACCTAAATAAACAAGCATATAAAGTCCTACAGAAAACTGAACAACATTTCTAGCATATTTATATTTTTTAGAGTATAAATATACTCCTGATACTATACAAGTTCCTATATAAATAAAATTAAATAAATAAAACTTGTTTTTTGTAAAATAATATAATAATACTGCTATAGTAACAAATATTAACCATATTATTATTAATTGATAATTATTTTTTAACCATTTTTTCAATTTATTCACCTACTTCATTGACACACTATTATTTAATAATATAACACCATATATAAATAAGACATCTTTATCTTTAAAATCTATATAATTTTTTAATATTTTTGGTGAAATATATCTTGTATCTACAACAGTTATTTTCTTATAACCATTAATAAATAATGGTATTAAACTACTTCCATAAGAATCTCTAAACACAATTAATTCTTTAGAAGAAGTACTATTTTCATTTACAATATCAATTAAAGATACTGCACCAGATAAATAAACATCATACTTATCTAAAGATGATAACTTATTTAAATTATAAACACTTTCTTTTTTAGAAGTTTCATAATTATAAACATAACTATTACTAATAACGTCATTTGTTAATATTTTTATGTAATCTTTTTCAGTTTTAACAGGTAATTGATAATAATAAACTCCTTTAAATTCATCAAGTGTTTTAACATCATAACTAGAAGTAGCAAAATTCATTTTACCAGAAAAATAATTTGCTACTTTTTCTAAAGACTCCTGTTTCCAATGTGTATCTGTTTTATAATAATCTTCTAAAGTTAACAAAGAAAATATATTTATATAATTTAATGAAGATAATCTATCTTTCATAATTTGTTGTAATTTATCATAATCAAGTTTTAAATTATTTTTATTTATAAAATAATTCTTATCTGGTATTATTGAATAATATATATTATTTGTTTCATCTAAATAATTATTTTTTATATAATTAATTTTATTAGTTACTCTAACAATAGACTTTTCATTTAAAGGATATGTATTAGATATAATATAATCGTTATATAAATATAAATTATTATAATTAGCTTTTGTTTTAAGTTCAATTTTAGCTTTTAATAATCTAAACTCATCTCTTTTTATAAATTGATCTGTTGTATATTTATCAAATTTTTCAAAAAATGATTTATCTAATAAAGTAGTTAATGTTAATTTAGGGAATTGTTCTAGTTTTCTTCTTTCACTTATAGATATTTCATTATCTTTAGTGAATATATTAATAAACATAAGACCTATAATTAATCCTAAAAATAAAATACTCACAATAATATTTTTTAATTTATCGTTCATAAAAGTCCTCCTTTAAAATCTAAAATATAAAAATGGATTATAAGAACTATCTATTAAATATGCTGTTACAAGAAGAAGTAATATTATTAAAAATATTGGTTCTAAAACATTTATAATTTTATTTAAACATTTACTTTTTTTTAATTTTTCTATTATATTTTTAAATAAAGGAGTTGCTCCGAAAATTGCTATAATTAAAACTATTAAATAACTTTTTAAATAATAAATTGTATAATTATTTATAAACACCTCTTTATTTAATCCAAATAAACCTTTTATATTGAAAAATGCTTCATTTATACTTCCGGCGTTAAACATTATAAAACTAATCATAATAATAAATAAAACATAAATATTTCTTAGAAATTTAGGTAATTTAGAAATATATTTACTTAACCATAATTTTTCTATTACAAGAAAAACTCCGATAAATAATCCCCATATAATAAAATTATAAGCTGCACCATGCCATATTCCTGTAAGAAACCAGACAATTAAAATATTTCTAACTAATTTAAGTGTTCCTTTTCTACTTCCTCCAAGAGGAATATATACATAATCTTTAAACCATGAACTTAAAGATATATGCCATCTACGCCAAAATTCTGTTATACTTTTAGAAATAAATGGATAATTAAAGTTTTCTAAAAAAGTAAAACCAAACATTTTTCCAAGACCAATAGCCATATCACTATAAGCAGAAAAATCAAAATAAACTTGTAACATATAACTTATTGCAAAAATCCAATAAAATAAAACACTTCTTTCATCAACTAAACTAAACTTGGTACACAATTCTCCAAGCATATTAGCTATAAGTACTTTTTTAGCTAATCCAATTATAAATCTTCTTACTCCCAAAGAAAACTTTTCAATTGTTTCATCTCTATTATCTAATTCATCACAAATTGTTTCATATCTAACAATAGGTCCTGCAATTAACTGAGGGAATAAAGACACATAAGTTGCTAGTTTTAAAATATTTTTTTGGACTTTTACTTTTCCTCGATAAACATCTATTACATAACTAAGTATTTGAAAAGTATAAAAAGATATTCCTATAGGAAGTGCAATATTCAAAAAACTAATATTGGTTTTAAATATTGAATTAATCGTACCAATAAAAAGATCTGTATATTTAAATACACAAAGAAGCCCGATATGTATAATTATGGTTATTAAAAAAATCTCTTTACTTTTATATTTATCTATTAATAAAGCACCAAAATACGCTACAAGAATCTCTACTAACATTAAAATAACATATTTAGGTTCACCATACATATAAAAAATAATAGAAAATATAAGTAAAATATAATTTCTATATTTTTTAGGTGTTATAAAATATAATATTATTATCGTGGGTAAAAAATAATATAAAAAACTTATACTTGTAAATAACATAATTTCCTCCTTATAAATAAAGCACCAAATAAATGGTGTTTTATTTTTTAATTAGCTAATAATTCATCTGGTAATTCTATATTATTGCTTTTAGTAAGTTCCTTACCTATATTATTATTAACATATTTTTTAAAATTATTATATACAGATGTAGCCCATTCTTCATTTGTCATAACTAGGAAAATAACATTTCCACTATTTGTTATATATAACTTATCAGCACTAACACAAATCCACATATCCATATCAATATTATCTAACATTTCTTGTTTCATTTTTTCTACATTAGCACCATCTTTAACTTTAACAACTGATAATAAATAAGCTTGTGATGTCATAGTTGGAATAGAAACAACTAATGCTTCAACATCTTTATTAGAGTGTAACCCTGTATAAGCAGTTACTTCATCTTCATTTTTAACATTAATTACAGATGTAGCAAGTTCTGGTAAATCTACTTGCTTATAAATAGTTTTAATCATACTTTTAATATCGCTTACACTGTTAATTGTACCTGTCCCCTTTTTATTATTAAATAAAAATAATACTACTCCTACTAACACTACTAATACTAAAATAGATATAAAAACTAATTTTTGTTTATCTTCTTTCATTACTTATCCTCACTTTCTTTATTATATTTCTATTATATCAAAAAAAAATAATATTTCCAATTGTTTTTTAATAATTACATAATAAAAAGGTCTATGACCTTTTTATTTCGTTGTCTTTACTTATAATAACATTATTATCCAATGACTTTGGTGTATAATTTATTATATTTTGTTTTTTTAATAAATCATATATTGTAGGAGCCCCAATAAAACTAAAAATAGCCACCCAAATTCCGCTTATTGTATCTAAATTATAAAATGTTTTAGAAAAGAAAACACCAAATGTTAAAGATAAAATTATATTAATTAACCATATTTGACATTTACTTTTAACTATTGTAGTTAATTTTATTTTTTGAATCAAAGCCATTAAAACAACAGATAATACTGCACTTATAGATAAAAGATCTAATAACTTATCTGGGATAAATCCTTCCATAAACCTCCTTATTTTATAGGTATGTTATCTAGTTTTTTTATTAAATCTTCAATAATATCACAACATTCAAGTTTTCTATATACTTCATACATATCTATAATATTTTGTTTTTCATATATACTTATTTCCTTTTTTTCAATTAATAAGTTATATTGCTCTATTATGTTTGATTTTAACATAACAATAACACCCTTATTAGTGGCATCAAGTGTCTTCTTATAATTTTTTATAATTCTTACAAAATATGTTAAAAAAGAAAATATTACTCCAAATAAAACTTCTATCCAGTACTTTAATATAAATTCTAAAATAATAACCACCTCTAGTATATATTATGAAATATTAAATATATTGAATAGAATAAGTATAATAAAAAATGTAACTAAATTAATAGCTACATTTATTTTATTCGTTTGTAAATGTAAAACGAGCAGAAATATTAGAATAAGCGGTTCCATTTTGAGGATAAGATGAAAATACACCAGCACTTGTAGTATTACTATACTGAGAGCCACGTGAAAACCAAGGACTAGAAGAAACTACAATTCCAAAATTATCATTATACCACCCATTTGTTTCTGTTAAAGCGTGACCTTGATATGATGATGTTGTATAATTGTTGAAATATTTATCATTAGGGAATGTAGAAGAAGTAAAGCCTGAACTTCCTATAGTTTTTGAATAACTACCCATAACATATTCCCATGCTCCTCCACTCATATCATATATTCCATATATATTTCCTGTTGTTGATGCTCTCATTCCAAAAGTTGTATCATAAGAATTTGCTGTTGCTCCATTATATGAACTTCCTGCTTCTGCACCTATTCCTGTTATATAAGTACTATTATTATTTATTCCTACTTCAGTACATAATGTACTACTAATACATCTTCCATATATACTTTGGGCAAGGTAAGCTACTGCTCCCCATTCATTATTTTTACTCATATGTGTATCTACTTCA
>ERZ857998.505-NODE-505-length-54433-cov-4.873938_pt1 | contig 54433 bp, 91 predicted proteins | sample MGYA00519954_ERZ857998 | MGnify/ENA primary metagenome ERZ857998 (study PRJEB31778, sample SAMEA3449424) | human gut metagenome | biome: human gut; feature: human-associated habitat; material: faeces | place: United Kingdom | collected 2010/2012 ...
TGTTTTTGACAAAGCAAATGATTATGAAAGAATAAAAGAAAAGTTAATTGGTGAAACTTTTGAATATGCACCAGAGTTTACTTATATAATAAATGGCCTTTTAATAAGATATGAAAATAATAGTGAATTGATAAGATTTCTAAGAGAAAATACAAATTTAATAGTTTCTACATTTATAAAAAGTGGAACTAGAAATTTAAGAATACTAAAACATGCATTAAACGACTTTAAGAAGATATTTGACATGGTGAACGATTATTATCCAAATACAAATAATAGAATATTACAGACAATGCTTATATTTACAATTGCAATATCATTTGAAATAAAAGCAGGAAAAGTTACCAAAGAGAAGTTTGTAAATATAAATAACAACGAAGAATATAAATCATTAGTTGTATCATCCAGAGTTTTTATGGATAATAGACAGTTTTATATAAAAGAATTTGATAATAATTACTATTATAATTTTAAAACAGAATATAGATTTTTTAAATTTATAGAAATATATATCCGTACAAGAATTTTCGATATGAAAGTTTTTAAAACAGATATGGAAGACATTATAAATACAGTAGACACAGATAAATTACCTGGATATAAAAGATTACTTACAGAAGAATATTGGAAAATATCAGATGACCAATTTCCAAAGGTTGTAGAAGAGGTATTAGAATCAACAAGAAAAGGAGAAATACTACTTCTTGATATGGTTAAAATATATACCTACTTTGCATATTTTGTAAAAAAGAAATTAATTAATTTTGATATGGAAACAATTAATAGTGTATTTTTAAATGGAATGAATATATCTTCAATAATATCAAATTACTGTGAAGATTCAGAAGAACAAATAAAAGCGATGTCAATAGACGAAGAAGACCCAGATATGTCAAAGATTTTAAAAAGATATAGAGAACTTAATAATCAATTAAAAGACAAAATGTATAGAGGCAAAGCAGATGAAATATTTAAAAATATACCAATGAAAATGGAAAGATTTTATGATATGTTTGATAAAGAATGTATGGATATACCTATATTTAAATATAGTGATGCATATCAGATTTTTCAAAGAGTTTCATGTGCAAGTAATGAAGATGTAGTTACAATAAAAGAAAAAATGCTAGATAGAGCAAAGAAAAATGCTAAAAAATTACTTGCAGAAAAAGAAAATATTTGTAAACTTAAAAAAGTTGTAGATGATTATGTAGCAGACAAAAATCCAAGTATAAAAATAGTAATGCTAAGTGATTTCTCTGCGACTTTGCAAAAAATTATAGAAAGATATGAACGTGTAGAAAATAGAAAAAGAGATTTAATACAAGACGAAGGATAAAAATAAATAAAAAGAGTATGATTAAAGTTAGTCATGCTCTTTTTATTTACTTGACATTAAGCTTAATTATAAATTAAATTTTCTACTATTTGAACTGCATTTGTTGCAGCTCCTTTTCTAATATTATCAGCAACTACCCATAAATTTAAACCAGATTTTACAGAAAAATCTCGTCTAATTCTTCCAACGAAAACTTCATTATGTCCGGGTTGCATTTGTAGCAAGTGGGTATTCATCAGTAGAACAGTCATTTTGGATAATAATTCCAGGAGAATTTCTTAAAATATCTATAACTTCTTCTAATTCAAAATCTTTTTCAAATTCAACATTAATACTTTCACTATGAGAATTAAAAACAGGCACACGTACAGTTGTTGCAGTTATAGGTAAATCAGGTCTTTTTAATATTTTTCTTGTTTCATTTATCATTTTTATTTCTTCTTTGGTGTAGCCATTATCAGTAAATGTATCAATATGTGGGATACAATTATTAAATATGGGATGGCTAAACTTTTTTAAAGAATATGGAAGAGATGAGACCTCATTAATTTTACTTCCAATTTGAAAATTTTTTATGCCATTTTCCAAATCATTAATACCATCTCTACCAGCACCAGAGACAGCTTGATATGTAGAATAGATAATTCTTTTAATTTTATATTTATTATCCAATGGTTTTAAAGGTACAACTGCTTGAATAGTAGAACAATTTGGGTTAGCAATGATGCCAGAATGTTTTTTTATATCTTCAGGATTTACCTCTGGTATTACTAAAGGTACATTAGCATCCATACGAAAAGCACTACTATTATCAACTACAATGGTGCCTTTTTTTACTGCGATAGGTGTATACTTTTTAGATGTTTCACCCCCAGCACAAAATATTGAAAAATCAAAATGTTCATCAAAAGAAGATTCGTTTAGTTCTTCTATTAAATAAGAATTGCCCAAAAAATTAATTGTATTTCCAGCAGATTTAGAAGAAGCAAAAAATGAATATTTACTTATTGGTAAGTTTTTTTCTTCTAATACATCTAAAACAGTTTTTCCAACAACACCAGTAGCACCAACAACTGCGAGTTTATAATTTTTCATATTAAATTTATTCCTTTCTAGCATTAATATTAGTAATTAAAACTAATTACATTATATGATAAAAAAGTAAAAAAATAAATAAAAATTTGAAAAATATTTACAAACTAACGTTCGTATGATATAATAAGCAAAGTAAAAAATGGATATAGATTAAAGGATAAAAAAATGGTAGATTTAAAACAAGATGTTAAATATGTAAAAGGGGTAGGGCCTAATAAAGTTAAGCTTTTGAATAAATTAGATATATTTACTTTAAAAGATTTAATAACATATTATCCTAGAGACTATGAAGATAGAAGCGTTATTACAAATCTTAAAGATACAAAAGATGGAGAAAAATATACAATAGAAGTAACTTCACTTACAGATGTAAATATAAGATATTTAAATAGAAATAAAAACTTAGAAAAGTTGTTAGTTAAGGATGATACTGATAGTTGTATAGTAACATGGTTTAATCAGCCATATATAAAAGATAGTATAAAAAAAGGAGAAAAATATAGGTTCTTTGGGAAGATATCAAGAAAAAATGGAATAATTGAGTTAAATAGTCCAACATACGATAAAGTGGGAAATAATAAAAATACAGGAAAAATTATACCAATTTATCCGCTTACAAATTCACTTACACAAAATTCTTTAAGAAGTATAATTGAAAATGGAATAAAACTTGTAAATGGAGTTTTACCAGAAGTTATACCAGAATATTTGATTAATGAATGTAAGCTAATGGACATAAACACTGCAACAAAGCAAATACATTTTCCGGTGGATTTTGAAAATTTTAATAAAGCTAGAAAAAGACTAGTATTTGATGAACTTTTATCTATGCAATTAGGTCTTTTAGAACTAAAATTTCAAAATGAAGTAGAGGTTAAAGGAATACAATATGATAAAGGTGTAAAAATGTCAGATGTAATAAATGAATTGCCATTTAAGCTTACAAAAGCACAACTTAGAGTTTTAGAAGAGATTGACTCAGACATGGAAAGTATAAAACCTATGAATAGACTCCTTCAAGGAGATGTTGGTTCTGGAAAAACAATAGTATCAATGGTTTCAGCATATAAAGCTGTAAAAAGTGGTTATCAAGTAGCCGTTTTAGCACCTACTATGATTTTAGCAAAACAACATCTGCAAAATTATCAAAAAATTTTAAGTAAATATGGAATAAGATGTGAAGCAATAGTTGGTGGAATGACTGCCAAAAATAAGAGAGAGCTATTAGAAAGACTAGAGATGGGTCAAATAGATGTATTAATTGGTACACATGCAATAATAGAAGAAAATGTCATATTTAAAAACCTAGGACTTGTAGTTACAGATGAACAGCATAGATTTGGTGTAAAGCAAAGAGCAAAAATCGTAGCAAAGGGAAATAACCCCGATGTATTAGTAATGACTGCAACACCTATACCTAGAACATTAGCACTAATATTATATGGAGATTTAGATATATCAATTATAGATGAGCTTCCACCAAATAGAAAAAAAGTAGAAACAATAGCTGTTAGCAAAAAATACGAAGAAAGAGTAAACAACTTTATAAGAAAAGAAGTAGATAGCGGTAGACAAGCATATATAGTATGTCCGTTAGTAGAAGAAGGAGAAGAGGAAAGTTCAAGCAATTTAAAAGCTGTAACTGAATTATATGAAAAATGTAAGAAAGATACATTTAAAGATTACAAAGTAGAATATTTGCATGGTAAAATGAAACCAAAAGAAAAAGAAGAAATAATGCAGGATTTTAAAGATGGAAAAATAGATATATTAATATCTACAACAGTAATAGAAGTAGGAGAGGATGAACCTAATGCTAGTATAATGGGAATTGAAAATGCAGAAAGATTTGGACTGGCACAGCTTCATCAGCTAAGAGGAAGAGTGGGAAGAGGAGAATATGCATCATATTGTATTTTAAAATTTGCTAGTGGAAGTGATATTGTAAGACAAAGGATGGAAATAATGACTAAAACAGACAATGGATTTACGATTGCAGAAAAAGATTTACAGTTAAGAGGAAGCGGAGAGTTCTTTGGAACCAAGCAACATGGAATACCTGAGTTTAAAATAGCAAATTTATTTCAAGATATGGAAGAATTAAAAATGGTACAATCATTAGCTCTAAAAATAATAGCAGCAGATAAAAATTTAGAAAAAGAAGAAAATGCACCATTAAAAAAATTAGTAAGAGAAAAATTTACATCAAAGTCAGAACTTACAATATAAAGGTTATAGATTTAGGGCATATATTGACTTTGACTTAATCAAATGCTAAAATATACTAGAATTTAAATTTTAAGAGGAATTAAGATGAGCAAAAACAAGAAAAAAGAAATAGTAGAAGAAAAATTAATCGATGAAGAAAATAGCAAAAGCAAAGAAAATAAGAAAAGTCATAAAATAAAAAAGAATAAAAAGCACCATAGTTTAAAAAAAGGAATGGGAAAAATTGCAGCGATAATTGTAATACTTGCAATGCTATTTTCAATTTCAGCAACTTGCATATACTATATAATGTATTATTTAGATATGTAAATAATAAATATTTATATTAAACAGAAGTAATTTAAGATAAAGGAGAAAATTATGTTTGAAAATATGTCAAATCTTACATTTGATTTTACAGCGTATATAAATGGTTTACAATCAAACCCTTGGAAGATTGTTCCTTTTATATTAGATATAATTTTAGTTATATTCTTAATTTCATATTTTGTTAAGATGACTAAAAAATCTAGAGTATGGCAATTACTTAAAGGAATTGCACTACTTATAGTGATAACATTTATAAGTAATCTGCTAGACTTAAAGATTTTATATTTCATACTAACATCATTTATGAGTTATGGAGTAATTGCACTTTTAATTATCTTTCAGCCAGAACTTAGAAGAGCAATAGAGCAATTGGGTTCTAGTACATTTTCAAGAATGTTTGGTATAGATAGAAGCATTAGAGATAAAACAAAAGAAGATATATATAAAGTAGCAATTGCAGTAGAAGAACTTGCAAAAACAAAAACAGGAGCACTAATTGTATTTGAAAGAGATATAAAAATTCAGGATATAATAGAAACAGGAATAAAAATGGATGCTGAAATATCCCCTCAAGTATTAGTTAATATCTTTGTTCCAAAAACACCACTTCATGATGGTGCAGTAGTAATAAGTAACAATAAAATTATGGCAGCGGCATGTATATTACCACTTACAAGTGATAAAGATGTGGCAAGAGAGTTAGGAACTAGACATAGAGCTGCAATAGGAATTTCAAAAGAATCAGATTCAATTGCAGTTGTAGTATCTGAAGAAACGGGTAAGATATCAATTGCAAAAGATGGAACATTAATTGCAGATGTTAAAGAGGACGCACTAAAAAGAATACTAATAAAAAATTTAGTAACAGCTAGATTTGGAACAGAACAAAAACAAGATAGATTTAGTAAGATGAAAGAAAAGTTACAACAGAAAAAATAATAAATAAAAAACAATAAAGAAATAAAGAGCCAAAAGAATTAAAAAATTTTTAAGCTCTTTATTTATATTATTACTGGAGAAGGTATGAGAAACATAAAACTAACAATAGAATATGATGGAAAAGATTTTAATGGCTGGCAAAAACAGCCTAAAATCAATGACTTGAACATATTTTGAATTTATTTCAAAGTAGTTCAAACCATTGGTATATCTATGTTTTGTATTTTCAATATATTTTTAAATAAATATAAAATATTTTAAAAATAATTCGCGTGGCTGTACTGGTGGCTGTACTAATATATATTTAAAAGTCAACTGTCAAACCATTTTCCTTTAAATAGTTGTAAGATAAATCCAAGTGTTCTTTTTTAAATTTATCAAAAACTTCACAATATACATTTAGTGTAGTTGAAACATTTGCATGTCCCATTATCTTTGCTAAAACAGATGCAGGCATTCCAGATTCTATACATCGTGTTGCAAAAGTATGACGAAGCATATGCTGATGAACATCATAACCTTTTCCAATATTGTGATGCTCACAAAATTCTTTGAACATCATATTAACAGTATCTGTACTTATGCATTCTTTATGTGAATTGCAAAATAAAAGGTTATAATCATTTTCTGTATAGTATTCTGATGATAAATATTCTTTTAAAATTTTTTCAATATTATCATCCATCATTAAATCTCTAATTCCATTTACTGTTTTTGTATAAGAACCAATTGTTGCTCTGTCATCAAATGTACGAGTAATAGTTCTTCTAATATGAATTACTTTATTTTCAAAATCAATGTCATTTAAGTCTAAAGCATTTATTTCTCCCATTCTCATACCAGTAAATAGACCTATGAGAATCTGATATTTATATCTAAATTTTTTTGCATTTTGAAGTTCTGTTATAAGTTTTTTTTGTTCATCAATGGTAAATGCAGATACACTTTTAGATTTATTTTTATATTTTTCAGACAATGGTATTTCAAATTCTAATTGGTTATCTAAAAAGTTATAACGCAAGATATTTCTTCTAACTGCTATCTTAAAAGTATTATTAACTATTCCATATATTTTAGCAATAACGGAATCAGAATATTTTGTAATGTATATTAGAAAATCTTTTAAATCCTTTTCTGTTATTTTTTGAAGTTCCATATTAGCTATATAATGAGAAGATATGTTTTTTAATGTATGCAATTTACGAGAGTAGGAACTTTCTTTTAATTTATTCATTTTATAGGCAGTATCAATAAACTCTTTTGCAATATCATAAAAAGTAACTTTTGATTTATCTACATAAGTATCTGTGTTTAATTCAGTAATAATCTTTTCTAATTTCTTTTTTACTTCCTGTCTTGTTTTTCCATATATAGTTTTTCTTTTTCTTTTACCAGTTTTTTCATCATACATTGCAATAGTGTATTCAGTAACCCACATGATTTTGCCGTTTCTTTTTCTTTTGAATATTGTGCCTTCGCCATTTCCACGAATTTTAGTTGTTCCCATAATAAAAAAACCTCCATTTTTCTTTTAATAACACTTGAAAAATGAAAGCTTTTTGTATATAATACAAAAGTAATCACTTTTCTAAGTGGTTATACTCTGGATAATGTGTGGCTTCCGCAAAAAAGATACACATTATCCGTTTTTTTATAAATTTATAGTAGTAGTAGATGTTGTATTTTGATTATTTTTTTTAAATTCTTTTATAAATTTATTTGCAATAGATACACTAGAACAATGAAAAGCAATATATTTAATTTCATTATTATCTAAATAAGTAAAAATCAAATAATTGTTTATAATTCTAGATGTTTTTTCTTTTGATTTTCCTCCAATCATTGCACCAAGTGGACCAAATAAAACAGCACCACCAACAGCACCACCAACACTTGATGAATAACTCTTTTGTATTTCCACATTATTAGTTATAGAGATATCAGTTACTTTATTTTTATCTAATTTAAAGGATGTATTGTTTGCCAAAAATTCATATTCATTAGGACAAGAAAAAATTTGAGTTAATGTATTTTCTGCAATAGGAAGTCCATTAAAATGATTCAATGCTATAAACAAAGAAGCTTGACGTTGGTCTTTTAAATTAGATATTTCTTTCTTGGATTTTGTTTTTAAATGTGATGTATAGTACACCATAAATAAACAAAAAAATATAAAAATTAATAAAATAATAACAACTGGATCCATAATAACTCCTTTCTATTTAAAAGCACTTTGATTTTCTGCTTTTACAACTTTTCCTATTACTTGTATTTCATTATAAAGTTGATCTTTAGGAATACTTATAATTTTATAGTAAGCATTCATTGCTATTAAAGTATAAGACTTTTTATCATTACTTAATTCAATTTTTCTAATAGTATTTTTTCCAGATAGTTTTATAAGATATGTTCCTTTATTTGGTGTTAAAATATTATCAATTTCATTTTGTTTATATATAAGAGCAATATCTCCAATATCAAGAAGTGGAAACATAGCATCATCTTCAGATATAAATTCAAAATAATTATTATCTTCACAGCTTCCTTCTATTAAATCAGACACATTAATGTTTAGATATTCTGCCAGCATTTCAACTTTATTCATTCTAGGTAAACGAGTTCCTAAACACCAACTTGAAATAGCGGATTTATTAATACCTAAATCATCTACAATATCAGTTTGAGTTTTTCCTTTTAGATTCATATAATAGTTTAAATTTTTTGAAAAAACTTTTTTATATTTATCATCTACTTGTTGCATAAAAAAACCTCGCTTTCTTACATTTGCCTATATTATAATACTAAAAGTAGAAAAAAGCAATAAAAAAGTAAAAAAAATTCTACTTTTAGTATTGACATTCTACAAAAAGTAGAATATAATGTGAACAAATCAAGAAGGGAAGTGAAGAAAAAATGGAAAAGAAACTACAGATAACATTAACTGCAGCAAGAGTAAATGCAGGTTTTTCACTAGATGAGGTGGCAGAAAAAATGCAGAAAAGTAAAAGTACAATAATTAATTGGGAAAAAGGAAGAACATCTATGAAAATTTCAGAATTTGATGACCTTTGTAATTTATATAGAATTTCAAAGGATTATATTATTTTACCTAGCACTCTACAAAAAGTAGAATAGAAAGGAGAAAATATGAAAAATATAAAAATGCGGAAGCCACACAAAAAAGGAGGAAAAATTAAATGGAATTGAAAGATAATGTTTTTTATACCCCAACGCAATTTGCAGAATTAAGAAATTGTAGTGTACCAACAGCATTAAGCATCTATAATTCACCAGATTTTCCAAGTGAAAATTTTGGAAAAGAAAAAGTTGCTTTAGGAAGTGCAATACGAGAATGGTACAGAATGAAAAGGATGAAAGGGGAATAACAAATGAAGATTATTAGAAAAATTATTGAATTTTTATTAGGAATATCAATTATATGGATTCCAATTGTAGGTTCTATAATTGCTGAAAAGTTATCACAATTAATCACAATGAAACAGATAATGACAATAGTATATATTTCAATTCCAATTTTATTTATTGCAATTATAAAAATGGAAATTGATGAAGCAAAAGAAGAAAGGAGAAAAAGAAGATATGCCAAAGCAAGATAAATTACATAATTCTTACATATGGCACATTATAACATTAGCAAAAATGAAATATAAATTAAGAAATTTGAAAGGGGTGAGATGAGTATGAAAGGAAATCATAGTGAAGAAATGTTAAGGATTAAGCAATTAGAGGAAATCATTGCAGCAAAGGACAAAGAAATTAAAGATATTAAATTTAGTGTATCTGATGTTTTATTACAAATTAGAACTATTAATGAATCAAATAACTATTCAGATTCTAGTGTAAAAAAGAGAAAAATATCAGAATTATGCACAGACACAAGATACGAACTTCTTATTGACGAATTAGATGATGGTTATAAAAAACAAAAAACAAAAATAATAGAACTACCAAATACCGACCAAAGTACAAAATAGTTCTATAAAACACTTATGTAAATGTTCTGTTTTTATTCTAGCATATAGAAGTGAAAAAAACAAGAGCGGAAAGGAGAAAAATATGCCTATATGTAGTATTTGTGGAAAACATTATGAAGGATATGGAAATAATGCACAACCAGTAAATAATGGTAGGTGTTGCGACAAATGTAATGGAACGATAGTAGTTCCTAGAAGGTTTCAAGCTGAAAAAAATAGAAGGGAGAAGAATCAATATGCAGATAAAGATATATAGCTTAAAATTAAAGAATTTTAAAGGAATAAAAGATTTAGAGATTAAATTTAATTGTCAAAATACTAATATTTATGGAGCAAATGCAACAGGAAAAACAACAGTATTTGATGCCTTTAAATGGTTATTTTTTGACAAAGATAGCAATGATAGAAAAGACTTCAATATAAAAACTTTAGATAGTAATAATAAACCAATACATTTTTTAGAACATGAAGTTGAAGCAATATTAGTAATTGATGGTGTAGATATGACATTCAAAAAAGTATTACAAGAGAAGTGGGTTAAAGCAAGAGGTCAAAATGAACGAGAATTTTCTGGGCACGAAACTAATTATTGGATTGATGAAGTACCAGTAAAAAAGAAAGATTATGAAGAAAAAATTAATAGTTTAATACCAGAGAGTCTATTTAAATTAATTACGGATCCATCATACTTTAATAATCAATTAAAATGGACAGAACGTAGAGAATTATTAATAAATATTTCTGGAACTACAGTATCTGATAAAGAAATCCTAGATTCTAATGAAGATTTTAAAAAAATAAAAGAAAACTTAGAAGGTAGAAGCATAGATGATTATAAAAAAGTAGTACAAGCAAAAATAAAAGACTTAAATAAAGAAAAAGAAACAATACCTGTAAGAATTGATGAACTTACAAATACATTAATAACAGAACATACTATTGATTATAAAAAAATAGAGGAAGAAAAAGATGCTTCTAACAAACAATTACAGCAAATTGAATTGGAAATGACAGATGTACAAACAAAAGCAAAAGAAAATATGAAAATAGCAGATCAATTATCAATAGCAAAAAAAGAATTAGCAGATTTCAAATTAAAAAAGGAAACTGAATATTCTCAAAGATATTCTTCAGATTTAATTAATTTACAAAATGAAAAAAGAATAATTGAAAGCAAGATAAGATATAGACAAGATGAAGATAGTGAGAGATTATTAAAAATTCAACAAGACAAAAAGAGAAAAGAAGAATTATACAAAAAGTGGGATGAAGTTAGTAATACAAAACTAGAATTTGATCCAAATTCATTTGTATGTCCTGCTTGTAAAAGAGAATATGATGCTGACAGAAAAGAAGAAATCCAAAAGCAATTTGAAGATAATTTGAATTTACATATAAAAAACGAACAAGAAAATATAAACAAGGAAGGACAGGCCATTAATTTACGACTTGATGAAAATACTAAGGCTAGAGAAAAAATACAACAAGAAATTCCAGAACTAAATAATAAACTTAATGAAATCAATAACAAAATTACAGAAATAGAGAAAGCAAAAGAAAATGATAATTCTTTTGATGTAACTTCACTTCCTGAGTATAGTAACAAAATCAAAGAAATTGAAGAACTAGAAGAAAAAGTAAAGAATTTAACAAATGGAGATATATCATATTTACAAAATAAAAAGGCAGAAATAAATGAAGAAATTAATAAATTAAATAAAATCCTAAATGAAAAAGAAACACAAGATAAAACAAAACAACGTATTGAAGAATTGCAAAATAAAGAAGAGGAAATTTCAAAACAGATTCAAGAATTAGAAGGGCAACAATATGCATTAGAAGAATTTACAAAAACAAAAGTTGAACTATTAGAAAATGCAATAAATAGCAAATTTGAATTAGTAAAATTTAGATTATTTGATACGCAAATAAATGGTGGACTTGTAGAATGCTGCGATACATTAGTAAATGGAGTGCCATATTCTGATGTAAATAATGCCCATAAAATATTAGCTGGACTAGATATTATTAACACATTAATAAAATTCTATAATACTTCAGCACCAATATTTATTGATAACAGAGAGTCAATAAATGAAATTTACCCAATAAATACACAAATAATTAGCTTAATAGTAACTACAGATACTCAATTAAGAATTGAGGTGAAATAATGGGTAGATTGAAAATATTTGAAACAACAACACAAAACTTTGTGAATTTTGCAGGAGGAAATCCTGGAGCAATTACAACACTTTTTGAACTACAAAATGTAGTACAAGATAAAACGGCTATATATTTGATTACATTAGATAAAATGGAACTTTATGAAGATAAGTTATATATGCTTTGGAATGATTGTTGTAATAGAGATATTTCAAAAGTTATAAAAATATTAGATTATTATGAAAAAGGAATAATCAATCAAATTGATATTGATGAAAGAATTAAAAATGTAGGTTATGGAAAGAGTTTTGATGATTTAATTCAAGATAAAGAAGAAAGGAAAGAAGAATAAAATGGAAAAGAAAATATATTCATCTTATGCTTTTACAGAAAACGAAAGAGAAAAAATGAGAATTAATATGGAGATACTCAAAGAATTAGAAGAAAAATACAAGATATTAAAAGTTAGTGATGTTGACCATAAATCACCTACTGAAGATGAATTAAACAATAATGACATAGTTTATTCAAGAAAAGCTTGCTATGCACATGGTGAATACAAAATCTATAAGTGCCCAAACGAAGTAAGTGTTGATGAGTTAGCACTAATATGTGATTGCGGAAATTTATGTTTTGGATATAGAGGAGATAAAAAATTTATCTCTGTATCAGAAGATTAAGAAAGAGAGGAAAATTAAAATGGAAAATAAAATAGTTTTAAAAGTATCAAGTAAATCAAATCCAAATAGTGTTGCAGGAGCAATAGCAGGAGGATTACAAGAAAATAAAAGAGTAGAGTTACAAGCTATAGGAGCAGGAGCTGTAAACCAATCAATGAAAGCAATAGCAATTGCTAGATCATTTGTAGCTGCAATTGGTGTGGATTTATCATGCGTACCTGCTTTTTGTACGGTAATAGTAGAAAATGAAGAAAAAACAGGAATGAAATTTATAATTAAGGAGGAAAAATAAATGTTAGAAAATTTAAATGAATTAGAAAAAATAGGGTTAGCTTTTGTAACTGGATTAGTTGCAGGACAATCATTGCAAGAAACAGAGAAAGAAGTAGAACAAGAAGAAAATAACAAGAATGAAAAAGAAATAAAGGTTGCAGTTGAAAAAATAGAAGGCGAAAAAGCCGAGAAATTTATAAAAATGATGAAAGAATTGGGGGTTGAATAATATGAGTACTGAATTAGTAAAAAAAGAACAACCAGAATTACAAAAACAAGAATTGACAGCAAGCGAGAGATTTACCGGAATGGTAATGAAAGAATTTCAAGGAAATATTGGAACATTAAATTTAAATGAATATCAAAAACAACTTATAAGAGGATATTTTATAGGAATTGATAATGCCTTGAAGAAAGCTGAAGAAGCAAGATTAAATAAAAATAGTTGGAAATCAACCAAAGAAGAAGATAAAAACAATCTACCAATTACTTGGCAAAATGTTAATATGAATGATTTAGCAATAGCGGTTGTACATCATGCAAAATTAGGATTAGATATGCAAATTCCTAATCACTTAAATGCTATACCATATAAAAATAACAAAACCCAAAAGTATGATATAGGCTTTTTAAAAGGATATAAAGGATTAGAATACATAGCAACACAACTATCTTTATATCCAATTAGAAATATTGTAGTCGAGTTAATATATTCAAATGATATATTTGAAATAGTAAATAAAGATAATATTGTCAGATACAATTTTATTATTAAAAATCCATTTGATAGAGGAGAAATAGTAGGTGGGTTTGGATATATACAATATGTTGATGAATCAAGAAATAAAATAATAACACTATCAAAAGGAGATATTGATAAAAGAAAGCCAGCTTATGCAGCAGCTGAATTTTGGGGCGGAGAAAAAGATAAATGGGAAAACGGCAAAAAAGTAGGCAAAGAAAAAATCGACGGTTGGTATGAGGAAATGGCAAGAAAGACTATTGCTCGAGCAACATATAATGCCGTTCCAATAGACCCTAAAAAAGTAAATGAAAGTTATGCATATGTTATAGAAAAAAATGATAATACTTATGAAAATGTAATAGAAGCACACGTTACTGAAGAAATAGAAGAAAATGCAAACAAAGAGATGATTGATATTGAAACTGGAGAAGTAAAAAATATTGAAGAAAATGCATCTGCAGAAAACAATATTGGAATGACTCCAATTCAAAATGAAGGGCCAGCATTTTAGTGAAATTAAAAGTATTAGGTAGCAGTTCAAGTGGTAACTGCTATCTAATAGAAGCAAATGACAATGAAAAATTAATATTGGATGCAGGTGTTAATTTTAAAGTTGTTCAAAAAGAATTGAATTTTAATTTTAATGGTATTGAAGGAGTTTTAATAACACATGAACATATGGACCATTTAAAATATGCCTCAAATTTTGCTTTATATGGAATAAATGTATATGCATCTGCAGGAACATTAAAGAAGCAAAATTTAGTAGGACATAGATTTAAGGTAATAAAGGCATTAAACCAGTTTTCAATAGGTAACTTTATAATTTTACCTTTTGACACACAGCACGATGCTGCAGAGCCGCTAGGATTTTTAATTCAATATAAACCGACCGGCGAAAAACTTATATATGCTACAGATACATATTATATTAAATATAAATTCAATAAATTAAATTATTTACTATTAGAATGTAATTATAACAAAGAAATTGCAAAAGAAAATGCAAAAAATGGAGTAATAAATAAAACTAGGTATAGCAGACTACTAGAAAGTCATTTCAGTTTAGAAAATGTAATAAAATTCTTAAAATCTAATGACTTAAGTTATGCAAAAAATATTGTACTATGCCATTTATCTGATACAAATTCTAATCAAGATATAATGCTAAATGAAGTATATGCAACAACAAAAATAAAAACAACAGTAGCACAACAGGGACTTAATCTAGAATTAAAATTATATCCATTTTGATGGAGGTCTTATATGAAAAGTATAAATGCAATAACTCAATTAGAAGAATTAAAAAGAGACAGACTTAGCTTTATACAAAATGACGAGTCTGATGAAATTTATTTAAAAGATATAAAAGCTATTAGTTTAGCAATAAAGGCATTGAAAAAGTGTCCAGACATACAAGATAAATCATTTAATTGTAGAATGTGTGGCAAAGAACTAAAAACATGGAAGAGTATTCAAAAAGGATTTGGTCCTGTATGTGAAAGAAAGTATTTAAATGATGTATATAAAAATCAGCAAATGTCATTTGAAAATATAGTACAAAAGAAAGGAGAGAGGTAGTGATATGGGGAAAAATACAGTATATTTTAGTCATGATGCAAATGCTTTATCAGACATAAAAATTGCAGCGATGAGATGTGACTATGGTGTAGAACGGATATGGATTATTTTGGATAATTATTGAAATATTAAGAAATACAGAATCATATAAATTACCTCTTGAAAAAAATACATATAGATCTATAAAAATACAATCTAATACAAATATAAATATTGAAGAATATATAAGAGATTGCATTAATGAATATAAGGAAACAGAAAATGGAAATGGATTGTTTAATACAGATGGAAAATATTTTTGGTCTGAAAGTTTATTAAAAAGAATGACAAAAATGGAAGAAGTAAGTGCAAAAAGAAAAAAAGCTGGACAAAGAGGTGCACAAGGTAGATGGGGAAAAACAGAAGTAAATAATTCAAAAAAGATAGCAAAAAATAACAAATGTATAACAAATGCTATAACATATAATGGCAAATGCTATAAAAATTATGGCAAAAGTATAGCAAAAAATAGCAAAATAAAATCTAAATCTAAAATAAAAATTAAAATAAAAGATATAAAATCTATCTATCCATCTAATCATAAACCGGAAAAAGAAAATAAAACTTTAACTAATATGATGGATGAGACAGAAAAGATGGAATTTGAACGACTTATTAACAATTGTGAAATGTATATTTTTTCTCCAGAACTTGCAATTGAACTAACGGAAATTTTGAAAGAAATGTATATGCATCCAGATACACGAAAAAGAATACAGGAAATAAATTCAAAAAAATTAAGTTATGCATTAAAGAATTTTGCTATTGCCAATACTAAATCACAAATTAAAATACCAAAAGCGTATTTTAAGAAATGTATTTTATCAGCACTAGACCAAACTGAGTTAAGTACACAATATGATACAGACACTATATATGAAATGGAGGACTACTGAAATGGCATTTATTAGAGATGATGAACTTATATCAAGAAAGTTGAAAATATGTGAAAATTGTGAATGGTGTGTTCCGACCTTAAATTGTGAATTTCCACATTGTTTATTGACAGGAAAACAAATGGGATTATTCGAAACTTGTCAGCACTATAAAGACAGAACAGGAATGCACATAAATATGTAGGAGGTATTATGGTTTATATATTAATTTTTATAATAGGATTTGTGATAGGTTGTATGGCATATTCTGATGCAATATTTATAGAACTAAGAAAATGTCAAACAGTTCAAGAACTTATAGAAACACTTGTGAAACTGAAATTGATTAACAGTAAACATAATACAAAACAATAACAATATTCACATTAGTGATTTTTAGAAACAAACACAACCTATAAAAAAAGATACAAAGGAAGGATAGGGAAAATTATGATAATTGAAAATATGCAACAAACAATAGATTTATTAAATAATATTAAAGATTTTTTCTATAACATAGAAGAAATAGAAAAGAAATTAAATACAGAGTTATATAACAAAGAAGGAGAAAGAGACGATCTTTTACACGAAATAGAATTGAGTAAATTAAATGCAATTGAAATAATGAGTACATATAAGAAATTAGAAACGGTGCTAAAAGAAAGAAGAATTATAAAAGATAAAATAGAATTAATAAAGACAATTAAACCTTATACAAGTAAATTCATAACAAAAGGCATTTGTGCAGAAACAGATGCAACAATAAAAAATATTGAAACATTAAAAAGTAATCAAGAAAATAGACAATATACACCAAGAGTATTAAAAGACTTAAAATGTGCAAAGAAAAAGAAAGAGGAATAAACAATGCCAGATATATATGAGGAAACAAAAAACTTATTTAAGACATCACAAGAAGCTTTTGAAATATACAACCTATTGAAATGCAAACTAATGTCGAAGTATGGAGATATATTATATATTTATAAAAATATTAGAGAGGCGGAAAAGGCATTTTGGAAATATGTTTCAATATATAGAGGTGTTACATACAACACAGAACAACGAAAAATTTATTTTTCAGAAGAAAATACAAAAATATATTTTAAAGCAATAGACGAATGTAGAAATCACAAAAGATTAGCAGGATATATATTTAAAGAAGTTCATTTTGAAGGAGAATAATTATGCAGGAGCATTGGAGTATTGAACAATATATGGAATATCAAAAAAAAGGAAAACGAAGTAAATATGGTGCAGTAAAAACATCTGTAGATGGACAAACATTTGATAGCAAAAAAGAAGCGGATTACTATTGCAATTTAAAGTTAAGGCTGCAATGCGGAGACATCAAAGGTTTTTGTTTGCAGCCTGTGTTTGTACTAGCACCAGGACTAAAGTATAAAGCAGACTTTATAGTGTTTCACAATGATGGAACATCAGAGATAATTGATACAAAAGGTTTTAAAACTAAAGAATATATTACCAAAAAGAAAGTATTTGAAGATAAATACAACTTAAAAATAAAAGAGATATAGTTATGGAAGTAAAAATGACGATGGAAGAATACAAAGAATTAGAAAAAGCAAAGAAAGATTATAACTCATTAAAAAGAGAAATACGAGGGTGTGCAAAAGTATATCAAGAAGAGGGAAAGGACCCGAACAGCTACATAGATTTAGTAGCTGAAATAGATATGAAGAAGTTAGAAAAAGTTTTATTGCGAGATGTAGATTTTGCAGAGGATACAGATATAGACAGAATTGAATTTAAAAATAAGGAGGAAAAAGTAAAAAATGGGAACAAAAAATAAATTATCAGACTTAAATAATCACTTATTTGAACAATTAGAAAGACTAAATGATGAAGAGTTGACTGGGGAAAAATTAAAAGAGGAAAGAGAAAGAGCAAAAAGTATGGCCAATATAGCTCAAACAATTATAAATAATGGAGAATTAGCATTAAAGGCAGTAAAACACTATGAAGAGTATGGAAAAACAAATAATATGCCAGATATATTACAAATAGGAGATGGAACATAATGCACAAGTTTAGTGAGGAGCAAATACAATTTATTCGAGAAATTGCACCAGGAAAATATACTACAGAAATAACAGAAATGTTTAATAAACAATTTAATTTAGAGTTAAAAGTGAGTCAGATAGAATCATGCAAAAGAAATCATAATATAAAGTCTGGTATTGATTCTAGATTTAAAAAAGGAAATATACCTGTAAACAAAGGAAAAAAGGGCTCTATGAGCCCTGAACAATATAAAAAATGTCAAGCAACTATGTTCAAAAAAGGTAATATTCCTGCTAATCGCAGACCAATAGGTAGTGAACGATTAGATAAAAATGGATATATATTAATAAAAATACAAGATGGTCACAAAACTAAAAATTGGACTAGAAAGCATCGTTATTTATATGAACAAGCATATGGAAATGTTCCAAAAGGGTATAAAGTAATATTTGCAGATGGAAATAATAGAAATTTTGATTTAGAAAACTTGATATTAGTTTCTGATGCTGAAGAACTAATTATGAATAGAAATAAGTTATTTAAAAAAGATACAGAATTAACCAAAGCAGGTGTGGTAGTTGCAAAACTATTGGATAAGGTAAATAAAAGGAAAGAATGATATGGAAAACAAGGATTATGAACAATTATACTATGATGCTATATATGAAAATCGCAAATTAAAACAAGAAGTTGAAAATCTGAAAAACGAAATACAAGATATGAATATATGCAGAACAAAAAGAAATATTAATTTGCAAAAATATATATTAGTGCAAATGGAAAGGAGAAAAGATGGGAAAGCCAGTACAAAGAAAAAGATATAAAAATAAGACAACTGTAACTTGTGAAAATTGTATGAATTGTATGTATGCAGAACATGGAGATATGTATTGCGATGAACATGATAATTTTGCTTATGTTTATGATGAATTTTGTCCAACTGAAGATTATATGTGGTGCAAAGGAAAGAAATTTATAGAAAGGTAGTGATGTACAAATGAAATTTTATGATAAAGAAATATACAGTAGAAATGAGAAAATCAAGGCAGTATTAGTTGTTATAATACCATTTCTAATAGGCTTTGCAGTCGGATGTTTAGCAATAAATTTGGAATTAAAAAATGAAAATATTAATTTAGAAAAACAGATTAGTGAAAAGCAAGAATATATTAATGAACTAGAAACAAGAGTTGATGAGCAACAAGTAAAAATAAATGAACAATATGTAGAATTAGACTCATTAAAAGAAACAATATATATGTATAACATATATGGAAAGTAGGTGTTGCAAATGATTATGTTTATGGTAGGACTATTAATAGGAGCAATTATTGGTGTTGGAATTATGTGTTTATTGCAAGTTGCAAAGGATGATGAAGAATGAAAGTACATATATACAGAAAGAAGAATAAAAAATCAAAATTTGAAAAAACGAAAATATCAATATCTTTTAAAAGCAAAAATCAAATTCCATTATTAATGGTAGTTAGAAAATATTATGATAAAAGGACAAATGAAATTGTTTTTGCAGAAATATTATTTGAAATTGAGTAAGGGAGGAGGGAATAATATGCTAACAGAAGATATGCAAGGGATAAAAAGTATGACGGGAAGAGAAATATCTATGTCACTTGATATTTCAAAAGAAGTGACAAGAAAAATATTAAAAATGTATGGATTAGAAAGAATTACAAGAAAAAGATTCAAAAAGTTACTAATGGGTTGTGGAATGCAGAGAAATGATGCAGAAATAGTTGCTAGTGCATTTAGAGAAAGTAAAATACAATATACACCATTAGCAGTACAAAAGGTGATTGAAACAATTAACATAGAAGTGGAAAAGGAGAATACACAAAATGAAATGTCCAGAAATGTATAATATTATGCAGCACAATATAAGAAGACCGATACTAGATGATGATAATCTAGTAAAAGGCGAATATCACTTACTTATAGAAATGCAGGGATTTAATGAATGTTATAAAGAAAATTGTGCTGCATGGGACAAAGAAAAAAATATGTGTAAAAAAATAGGAGGATAACTTATGATGAATGATAAAGAATATGTTAACAATACTTGTAATAAATGCTTAAACAAATACAATGAAAATGACCTATGCAATATAGTTGGGAAAATAAATGGAACGTATGGATGCCCAAATGAGAATTGCATTGAAATAAATGACTATATTAGAAATGAAGATGGAGATATAGGAATCGTAAAAAAAATAATATTACCAGATGAGAAAATGGAATCAACATATTTTGTATGTGATACTACAATGGCCAGTGCATACTTAGAAGAAATAAAAAAACATAGTACAGACATACTTGATTTAGTAGAGCCAGGAGATGTATTAGAAATTGAAGAAGATGGTGATGTTTTTTATATAGGTATTAAAAAAGATACAACTACATTTAGTTATTCTGATATAAAGGAAAATATAAAAAATAAAGAAGTTAAATTATTAAGAATATTAACACACGAGCAATTTGAAGAAAATAGCTTTGAGGTGGTGTAACATGGGAATAGAAAGAGATTGTAAAAAAATACATAAAAAAATTAGAAAGTTTTATGAAAAGTATAAGGACAAAAGAAATATTTGCTTTAATTTACAATGTGACAAAGAAAACGATTCTTATGATATATGCTTATATGTTAATCCCAAAATAGAAGAACTTGATGTAATGAAAGAAAATATAAAAATCGAAAGGAAAAAATTATGCGAGAAGAAAATGAAATGACTGAAGTTAATGTGTATGTTGCTAAAATATATGCCATAACAAAACCAGAAAAAGCAAAAGAAATCGTTGAGAATGCAAAGAAAAAATCTAAAACATCAGGACTATCTTATAAAGAAGTATTATCAGAAGAATTTATAAACTTACTGGATAGTCCTGAGAAAGAGGATAATAAAAAAATTATGGAAATGAATTTCAATGGAAAAATAGAAGATATAAGTATGATGCTATTAAGTGCAGAAAGATATGCATTAGGAAGACAGACATATATAGTTCAATGGACCTGTGAAGTGATTGGAGGAAATACTCACTTACTAACGGCAAGAGATTTAAAAGTAATGATTAGAGATATTGAACAATGCAATGATTATGGTTGGGATTGCGACAAAAAAGAATGGCTTGAATTATTAGATATATTGAAATTGATTTTATCAAAGAGGGAGGCAAAAGAAAATGAATGAAAAGATAAGTAATACAATAGTACTACATCAAATGGCAATCAATGAATTAAATGAAATAAAACATAGAATAAAAACAGCGGCAACAGATGATATTAGATTCAGGGTAGAAACAAAACATTGGTATGGATACTCAGAGCCATTTCTTGCTAAAAGTAAAGATAAATTAGAAATATCTGTATATACAATGAATTTAATATTAGATGAAGTAATAAGTAAGGAAAAAGAAAGAATTAATAAATTAATAGACATGGAAATAGAAAATAGAAAGGGGAAAAGTAAAAATGATAGAAAAAGTTAATCCAATGCATCCAGACAAAATAGCGGATAGAATAGCAGGAGCAATAGTAGATCTTGCTTATATGGAAGAAGAAAATCCTAGAATAGCTGTAGAAGTATTAATAGGACATGGACACTGTATTATAATAGCAGAAACAAATGCAAATATACTTTTAGAAGAAGTTGAAGATGTTGTACATAGAATAGCAGGTAAAGATGTATATGTGCATATACTACCAAATAAACAAGATGAAAAACTTGCTAAAAATCAAGAAGAAAAAATCAGATGTGGAGATAATGGTATATTTAAAGGTGTTCCTGTAACAAAAGAGCAAAATGAAATATCTAATCTTGCTAGAGATTTATATAGTAAATATAAAAGCGATGGAAAATACATATTAGATAAAGATTATTTTATAATATGTCAAAGTAATGCAAAAACAGAAGAATTATTAAAATATTTAAAAACATTTGATTATGAATTTAAAGTAAATCCATTAGGAGAATGGACAGGTGGAATAAATGTAGATACAGGAGCTACCAACAGAAAATTAGGTAGTGATATGGGAGATGCTGTAACAGGAGGAGGCCTACATGGCAAAGATTTATCAAAAGCAGATGTATCAATAAATATATATGCATTCTTAAAAGCACAAAAAACAAACAAACCAGTAGAATTATGTTGTGCTATTGGCGATGAATTTGTAGATGGAAAGCCATACTCGGAAATAGTTGAAATAGCAAGAAAATACATAAATAATATAGGTGGATTTGAAAAATTTGCAGAATGGGGCTTATTTTAGAAAATTAAACGGAGGTAAATAAAATGCCAAAGAAAAAAGAAGATGTGACAAAATCGAATAAAATTCCTAAAAAAATTGACAACAACGAAAATCAGGAAACAAGTACACAAAAATTAGGATGGGTACAAATATTATTATTACTCGGTAAACCTGTGTGGGATGAACAAATAAGAAAGTGGAGAGTGTTAAGCGGTTATCAATCAGTATTAGGAAATCAAAATAATCAAATGTTCTTTGAAGTTACATTTACAGATACTCCATACTGGGAAAATTTTGTTGAAAAACAACTATATCTTGACATTCCAAAAGAACAGGAGAATAAGACTGAAAATGGAGATAAAGGAAGCAATAAAAAAAGCAAACGAGCTAAAGCAAAAGATGAAAAATAAACAATATATTCAAGTAAGAAAAGATAATACAGATAGTTATGGATATATTGCTGCAATAGATACATTAGTAAAAGAATTGAAATTGTATCAAAGATAAAATAGGAAATATTGTAATACATATTAAAAATCATAGAATTATAACTTATCAAAATAAATAGCATACAATTTGCCTAGAAAGAGAGGTTTTTGTATGAGTAAAATAGAGATAAATGAAAGGGAAAATGAGTTATTAAATTTAATAGAAAAGCTAGTTGCTGAAGGTGTATCAAAAGGAGTAAGACAGGGCATAGAACAATATAAAAACGAAGAAAAACTAAAAGAAAAAATTACATATGATATAAAAATTAAAAATACTAGACTATTATTAAAAAATTATAGAAGATTTGAAAAGGCTTGTATTCAAGCAGTTGTTACAGAAAAGGATCTAGAAAGTGCAACTGTAGATGAAATATTAGATAAATTATATTGTACTACTTATGATGAAGTTACAGTGGTACAATCTATTTTAACATCAAAGAAAAGAACAGAAATTATAATGTCACATATAAAAAAAATTATAAATTTTTATATTTTTGATGCAGATAACAGTAAAAATGACGAGAAAAGCAGACGAGCACACATTTTGGAAGACTTATACATAAAGGGTAAAAAACAACCTTCTATGTCAGTTTTGGCAAACAGATATCATATAAGTGAGAGGCAAGTACATAGGGATAAAAACATTGCTATTGAAGAGATTGCAGTTTTTATGTTTGGTATAGATGGAATAAGAAAAATGCAATAAATTATGTCAAAAATATGTCATTGACATGTCAGAGTCAATGTTTTATAATAGTAACATCAAAAAATATGTAAAAAATAAATCCCCTTTTATTTTTTGAAATAGATTAGTAAAAAAGAACTTGTGAAATTAGTGTTTTACAGGTTCTTTTTTAATGCAAAAGAAGAAGGTATTATATATGAAATATGATATATGTATGAAGAGAGAATGTAAAAATTGCTTTAAGCAATTAGAATGTTTTAAGAAAGAAGGAAAGAAAGATGGAATTGAAAAAACAAAAAATAGGGGATTTGAAAATAGCAACATACAATCCCAGAAAAGAACTAAACGAAAAAGACAAAGAATACCAAAAAATAAAAAATAGTATTATAGAATTTGGATATGTTGCACCAATTATTATTAATGCAGACAAAACAGTAATAAGTGGACATCAAAGGATTAAAGTTCTAAAAGACTTAGGATATGAAGAAATAGATTGTATAGTAGTTAACTTTGATAAAAACAAAGAAAAATTACTAAATATAGCACTTAATAAAATATCTGGAGAATGGGATTATCAAAGACTAGAAAGCATATTTAATGAGTTAGATGAAAATAATATTGATTTATTAATTACAGGTTTTGATGAAAAAGAAATTAATAAGCTAATAAAAGAAACAGAAGAAACAATGAATGAAAATACAGAAATAGACTTAAATGAATTCAATGATGACAAATTCCAATGTAAATGTCCAAAATGCGGTTTTGTATTTGATATGAATGAGCAAACAGGAAGTGAAATGATATGAAAGAGTATAATTGGTATTTAAAAGATATAAATAATATACCAAATAATAATTATAAAGTCTTTTCATGTTTTTCTTGTGGTGGTGGTTCGACAATGGGATATAAGTTAGCAGGATATGAAGTTATTGGAAATTGTGAAATTGATAAAAAGATTAATGAAATTTATGTTAAAAATAATCATCCAAAATATAATTATTGTATGGAAATTCAAGAAATGAATAAGTTAAAAGAGTTTCCAAAAGAATTATATAATTTGGATATTTTAGATGGAAGTCCTCCTTGTAGTACATTTTCATTATGTGGAGAAAGAGAAAAAAACTGGGGGAAAAATAAAAAATTTAGAGAAGGTCAAACAAGTCAAGTATTAGATGACTTGTTTTTTGAATTTATAGATTTAGCAAATATATTAAAACCAAAGATAATTGTTGCGGAAAATGTAAAAGGATTAATGCAAGGTAATGCAAAAGGATATGTAAATTTGATAATAAAAAAATTAAATGAAATTGGATACAGTACACAATTATTTTTATTAAATGCAGCAAGAATGGGAGTACCTCAAAGAAGGGAAAGATTATTTTTTATTGCAATTAATAAAAATATTAATATTTCAAAGATAAAACTAGAATTCAATGAAACACCAATAAAATATGAAGAAATAAAAGATATTAATTATAAACCATTAAATAAAGACACATTAACCTATGAAAGATGGAAAAAAAGAATAGCAAGAGATGTAAAACTTAGTGACACAATAAAAAGAACAGAAAAAGGAAAAATAAGTTGTTTTAATACACAATATTTAAAAGATGATAGAACACCAGCAACAATAGCAGCAGGAGGAAGTCCACCATTACGATATGATGTACCTGGATATGCAAGTGATAAAGACATAATAACAATACAAACATTTCCACAAGACTATGATTTTATGGGAATGAATGTACAATATGTGTGTGGTATGAGTGTACCACCAATTATGATGAAAAAAATCGCACAACAAATTCAAATACAATTACTAGATAGAATGCAGAGAGGTGATAAAGATGAATATACAAATAATAGATATTAATAAATTAATACCAGCTACTTATAATCCAAGAAAAGATTTGAAAACAGATGATGCGGAATATATAAAAATAAAAAATAGTATAGTCAAATTTGGGTTCGTAAGTCCATTAGTAATAAACAAAGATATGACTGTAATTGGTGGTCATCAAAGATTAAAAGTTTTAAAAGATTTAGGAATAACGGAAGTAGAGTGTATTGTAGTAGATTTAGATAAAACTAATGAAAAAGCATTGAATATTGCTTTAAATAAAATACAAGGTGACTGGGATGAAGACAAACTGGAAGCATTATTACAAGAATTGAAATTAGAAGAATTTGATATGAATTTAACTGGTTTTGATTTTGATGAAGTTGATGAAATATTAAATGATATTAATGGAACTAAAGAAGATAATTTTGATGTTGACTCTGCATATGAAGAAATAGAAGAACCAATTACAAAACCAGGAGATATATGGATATTAGGTAACCATAGACTAATGTGTGGAGATAGCACGCATAAAGATGATATTATGCGTCTTATGAATAATCAAGATGCAGACATGCTTCTTACAGACCCACCTTATAATGTGGATTATGTAGGAAAGACAGCTGAAGCATTAAAGATAAAAAATGACAATATGGATGACAATCAGTTTTATGAATTTTTAAGAAAAGTGTTTGAAAATATGTATATTGTTACAAAAGAAGGTGCGTCAATATATGTATTTCACGCAGATACTGAAGGAATTAATTTTAGAAAAGCTTTCAAAGATGCAGGTTTTAAATTAGCAGAATGTTTGATTTGGAAAAAAGATTGTTTTGTAATGGGAAGACAAGATTATCAATGGCAACACGAACCTGTACTTTATGGTTGGAAAGAAGGCAAAGCACATTATTTTATAAATGACAGAACACAAAGTACAATACTAGAATTTGACAGGCCAAAACAAAGCACACTACATCCTACAATGAAACCCATAGACCTAGTTGCTAAATTAATAAAAAATTCAAGTAAAGAAAATGATATAATATTAGATTTATTCGGAGGTAGTGGTAGCACAATTATTGCAACGGAACAATTAAATAGAAAATGTTATACAATGGAACTTGATCCTAAATATTGTGATGTGATAGTAAAGCGCTGGGAAACAATGACAAATCGAGAGGCAATTTTAGAAAAAAGGTAGGTGGGTGATATGAGGTGATAGAAGATAGCAACAAAATTTCAAAAATCAAAAAAGATTACAAAGCAGGAAAAACCTACAAACAAATTGCAGAGAAACATAATGTTACTTACAATGAGGTGATTTATCTAGTTAGAAAAAATAAATGGATAAGAGAAAGTAATTTAAGCAGAGTAAAAAAAGGAAATCAAAATGCAAAAGGAAATAAAGGTGGTCCAGGAGCAGAAAAAGGAAATACAAGAGCATTAAAAACAGGAGAATATGAAACAATATATGATGATTTATTAACTGAAGAAGAAAAAACAATTATGATGCAGCAAGAATTATATGATAAAAAATATCAAATAATGTCAGAAATAAAACTATTATCCGTTAGAGAAAGAAGAATATTAAAAAAAATAGAAAACCTGCAGAATGGTAAAGAAATGAGTATTGTGAGAATGTCCAAAAGTTCATCAAATAATGTGTCTTACAGAAATAATGGTACATTAACAACAACTGAGGCTGAAAGTACAACAAATATTGCACAACGACTTGATGAAGCACTTACAAGAGTACAAGAGGCAAAAAGAAGATATATAGATAGTTATCATAAAATAGAAAATGATGATAGAAAACTTGAATTAGAATTAATTAGATTAGAAATGGAAGCAGCACGAGACGACAGCTCAAATACAGAAGATATGAAAGATGATAGCTTTATACAAGCATTAAATAATTCAACAGAAGGTGTATGGAATGATTACACTGAAGAATAATAGCAAAAGTTTTGATGAAAGAATTTCTAATCTAAAAAATAAAGTAATGCAAAATGCTATTACTTTAAGAAAAAAATTGAAAAATGGTACATTATTCAAGTTTAAACCATTTAGTTTAAAACAAAAGAAAATATTAACTTGGTGGACAGATAATAGTCCTGTAAAGGACAAAAATGGAATTATAGCAGATGGAAGTATAAGAGCTGGAAAAACATTATGTATGTCATTATCATTTGTTTTATGGGCGATGACAAAATTTAATGGACAAAATTTTATAATGGCAGGTAAAACTGTACGGAGCATTCAGAAGGAATGTTCTTTTTTGGTTGAAACTGATGTTAAGAGCACAAGGATATAAAATTAAAGACAGACGTGCTGATAACATGTGTGAAATATCAAAAGGAGAAATAATAAACTATTTCTATATTTTTGGTGGTAAAGATGAAAGATCACAAGATTTAGTACAACGGAATTACTGCAGCAGGTGTTTTTTTAGATGAAGTTGCATTGATGCCACAATCATTTGTAAATCAAGCACTTGCTAGATGTTCTGTAAAAGGTTCTAAATACTGGTTTAACTGTAATCCAGAAGGACCAAATCACTGGTTTAAAGTAGAATGGATTGATAAAAAGAAAGAAAAGAATATATTACATTTGCATTTTACAATGGATGACAACCCAAGTCTTGACGAAGAAACCAAAGACAGATATAAAAAAATGTTTGTAGGTGTATTTTATCAAAGATTTATATTAGGATTATGGGTACTTGCTGAAGGTATTATATATCCTAATTTTGATAGATTAAAACATTGTGTAAAAAAAGTAGATATTCCAAATAAATTTGATTATTTCTATGTAACATCTGACTATGGAATTACAAATCCTCAGGTGTTTTTATTATGCCGGAATAAAATACATAGAAGGAAAACCACATGTATGGATACTAGATGAATATTACAATAAGGGAACAAAAAAGAATAAAAATGGCCAAGAAGAAAAAATAACTAAAACTGATGATATGTTCCTTAAAGATTATAAAAAACTAATAAAAGACATAGAAGTTAGAAAGGTAATCATAGATCCATCGGCTACTTCATTAATTAATTTATTCAAGCAAAATAAAATTGCTGTAAAAGAAGCTGATAATGCTGTAATTGATGGAATTAATTTAGTATTAAATTGGTTAGATGAAGGAAGAATCCATATTGTAGAAGAAAGATGTAAAAATATTATTAGAGAATTTAATTCATACATATGGGATGAAAAAGCACAGGAAAAAGGTGAGGACAAGCCAGTTAAACAAAATGACCACGCATTAGATGCATTAAGATACTTATTGCAAACATTATTCCCTAACAAGAAGAGGGGAGCATACTTTGTAAGATAAAGGAGAGAATTAAAATGATAACAGAAATGGATAGAATTAAAATGATACTATCTGAAGGTGCAAAAAAAGGATTGGTATTATCTAAATTTATTGATACTCAAATAAATGAATTTAAAGAATCTGATGTATTCCAAGAAATGATAGATGGTAGTAGATACTTTAAAAATGATGGAGATATAAAAGATAAATATAGATTTTTTATAAATGAAAAAGGACAAGAAGAGAATGCTCCTCATTTGAAAAATTACCAGTTGAAACATCCTATAATTTATAAAATGATAAATCAAAAAGCTGGATACTTATTAAGAAAGAAACCTACAATAAAACAAGTAATAGGAAAAGATGAAATAGAAGATCCAGAATATAAAGAAATTTTAAAAAATATATTTAATAATAAAATGCATAAAAGATTAAAATATACTTTGATAGAAGCGGTAAAAAGAGGTATAGGATGGTGGCAGTTATATATTGACGAAGAAGGGGATTTAAAAGTAAGATTAAGATATGCAACAAGAATTATACCTTTATGGCAAGATGAAGAACATGAAGTATTAGATGCAGTAATAATGATTTATGAAGTTGAAGTATATACAAGTGAATATGAAAAGGAAAAAAGGACTAAAGTAGAATATTGGGATTTAGATGGAGTAAGATATTATATTTATGATGGTTCTAATTTAATTGAAGATGTTGAAGAAGTAGAAAAAAGAAAAGATTTAGTTATAGGAAAAGATACAGAAGGAACAAGTATTTTAGCACATTTTAAAATTGGAGATACTCTTCATAATTGGAAGAAGATACCATTTATATATTTTAAGTATAATGGTGAAGAAATGCCACTGATACATCTACTAAAATCATTAGTAGATTGCTATGATGAATTATGTTCAAAAACTGCAGATGCAATATATGATGCACCAGAAGGAGTTAATGTAGTAAAAAATTATCAAGATGAGGCAGGAACATTTCAAAAAAATCTTGCAACATATAATACTGTATTTTTAGATTCTGATGGAGAATATGATAGAAAAAATATAGAATTAAACATAGAAGCGTTTAAAAGTTTTATAGAACAATTAAGAAAAGATATCTATGAAGGTGGTTCTGGAGTAGACACACAAAGTGAGAAGTTTGGAACAAAAGAGTCTGGTGTAGCACTTAAACAACTATATGCGGATTTGGATTTAGACTGCAGTAATATAGAAACTGAATTTAAAAGTAGTTTAGAGTATTTTATGTTTTTCTATAATAATTGGATAGAAATGACACAAGGAAAAGATTATACAGAAAAAGAAGTTGAATTTATATTTAATAAAACAATGACAGTAAATGAAAAAGAATTAATAGAAACTTTAGTAAGTAGTATGGATATGTTAAGTTTAGACACTATACTTTCAATACATCCATATGTTAATGATGTAGAGGATGAAAAGGAAAAAATCCAAACACAACAAGAAGAAGAAATGAAAAAACAAGAAAGTGAATATGATAAAATGATAAAAGAACTTAATAATAATTCTACAAAAAACAATAAAGATGGTGCAAAAGTTGGTGATAAGTAATGAGTAGTAATGCAGAATATTGGATAAAAAGATTTGAAGAACTTGAAAAGGCACAACTTTTAAATGAAGCAAAATATATTACAGAACTTCAAGAAGCATATGAAAGAACATTAAGTTCAGTAAAAAAAGAAATAAATAATTGGTTAGTAAGATTTGCAGTAAATAATCAAATAAGCATGAAAGAAGCAAAAAAATGGTTAAATACTCAAGAACTAAAGGAACTAAAATGGGACATTGATGAGTATATAAAGTATGGCCAAGAGAATGGTATAGATTTAGTATGGAAAAAAGAATTAGAGAATGCAAGTGCAAGAGTTCATATTTCAAGATTAGAAGCATTGCAGGTTCAAATACAACAACAGATTGAAAAATTGTACTATGATGAACAACAAACTACTAATGATTTTATTATTGAATCATACAAAGATACTTATTATAAAACTGCTTATGAATTGCAAAAAGGTTCAAATGTTGCATTTAAATTTGCTGCATTAAATATTGATGCAATTCAAAAAATTATATCTAGGCCATGGACAAGCGATGAACAAACATTCTCAGATAGAATATGGAAAAATAAAAAAGCATTATTAGATACCCTACAGAAAGACTTAGAAAAATCTTTAAGAGGAGATGCAGATGAATTAATAGATAAAATTTCAAAAGATTTTAATGTGGCCAAAGGAAAAGTAGGAAGGTTAGTAATGACAGAATCAGCTTTTTTTTCTAGTGCATCAAGAAAAGAATGCTTTAATGAATTAGGAGTAGAAAAGTATATAAACATAGCAACATTAGATTCAAAAACATCAGAAGAATGTAGAGAAATAGATGGAAAAGTTTTTGAAATGAAAGAATATAAAGTTGGAGTTACAGCTCCACCTTATCATATATGGTGTAGAACAACAACGGCTCCATATTTTGAGGATGAATTTGAATTTGGAGAAAGAGCAGCAAGAAATACTGATGGAAAGACATATTATATACCAAGAGATATTACATATAATGAATGGTTAGAAAAATATGTAAATTCTAATCCGGCAACTAAAAAAGCATTTGAAACAGAAATAAAAATGAATAAAAACAAATCTTCTGATTATGAGCAATACAATAGATATAGAGATATACTGGGGGATGATGTACCTACAACATTTGATAAATTTCAAGAAATGAAGTATAATAAGATTGATGAATGGAAAAACTTGAAAGCACAATATTCTGATGCATTGGGAATTACAACAGAAGATAGAGCTAAAGTATATATTAATAATGTTAATAAATTGATAAATCAAGGAAAACAGGACAAACATATATTAGGAAGTAACAATTATACAACTGGAAGAAGTTACTTGACGATATCTAAAGAAAAAGCACAAGAACTTATTAATCAGTATGCAGGAAAAGGAACATTAGAATTTAGTGACAGTGGAAAATGGAATAAAAAAGAAATAATCACAGTAAATGAACAAATTGGAGTTGTAAAAAATAAAAATGAGGAAATAAAAACAAATAGTTTTAAAATACATTATAGCAAAACTGGAACACATATAGTTCCTTATAGGAAAGGTGGCAATTAGATGAAAGGTAAAAATCTAGAAGAATTGTTGAATAAAAAAATAAAATTAATTACATTTAATAATGAGTATGAAGGTATAGTTGTTGGTTATGTTCCAGCACAAGATAATGATCCAGAAATTGAAGAAATAAGCATTCAAAATGAAAAAGATAATAGAGTATATTCAGTATTTGAAAATGAAGTTAAAAGTATAGAAATAATATAGAAAAAGTTTATACACATTCAAACTACGTTCAAATATAAGGCAATTTTATTATAAAGGCATATAGTTTTATATGTCTTTTTTGGTGTTTGCAATATAGTGGCAAATTAAATGGATTCTTAAACAACCATAACAAAGTTATAAAAGTAGGTATGTATGTTTACATACTTACTTTTTATATATCACGATTTTGTAAGTTGTTCGACAACAACACCAGGTCGGAGGCGTTGCTCCGTATAAAAACACGAAAGCCTGAATTGAAAGGAGAAAACATGAAAAGGGAAGAACTAAAAGCAATGGGGTTAACAGATGAACAGGTAGAGTCTGTTATGGCCAAAAGTGGTGCAGAGGTTGCCGCACTAAATACTCAGATTACAACCTTAAAATCTGAAAAAGCACAATTGGAGAATGACAAAAAAGTTATTACAAAAGAAAAAGAAGATAAAGAAAAAGCAATTGCAGATTTACAAAAAAATAGTATATCAAAAGATGAATACGACAAAAAGATTAAAGAAATTGAGGATAATGCTAAAAAAGAAAACGAAGAATATGTTTATAATGATTTATTAAATAAAGGTTTAGATGATGCGAAAGTATTAAAAGACGATCTAACAAGAGAAGCCATAATTTCATTAATAAACAAAGATAAGAGTAAAACCAAAATATCTGATGACAAAAAATCATTAGTAGGATTAAAAGAATTAATCGATGGTTATAAAAAACAAGCACCTCATTTCTTTGAAAAAAAGGCATCAGGATATTCACCGGTAGATCCAGAAGGAGATAAGGGTGATAATGATGGAGAAATTAGTATGGGTTCTAATTTTGCAAAACAAGCTAATGAAAGTGATAACCAAAATACAAAAAGTCAATTTTTTAATTAATTTTAGGAGGTAAAAATTATGTATGTAAAAAAAGAAAGTGTAAATGAAGTTAATTTTTTAGCATCTGCTAAATTTCAAAATTTTACTTATCAAGTAGATGATACGGGAATAAAAGCAGATGAAAATGGAAGAAAAATTGTTAAAGCTGGAACAGTCTATAAAAAAGAAGAAAAAGCTATAGGTTTAGTATTTGCTGATGTAGATGTAACAAATGGTCCTCAACCTGCTGCGATAATGGTAGAAGGATATGTTATAGAATCAAGATTACCAGCAGTCATTGAAGAAGCTGACAAAACAGCAATGTCAGGAATTAAATTTAGATAAAAAATTTTATAAAAAATAAAAAAACGAAGGAGTGTGTTTAATATGCCTAAAAGTGTATTAGAATTATTTAATCAAAAAGAAATATTAAATTATTTAAAGGATAGAAAATATCCTGCAATGTTAGGAGAAGAATTATTCCCAGAAGTAAAAAGACAATCATTAGAATTTGATATGTTGACAAATGGAAGTAAAACACCAGTTGTTGCGTCTGTTCATGGATTTGATACAGAATCAGAGATTGGACAAAGAGAAGCTGAAAAAATGGCTATTGAATTAGCTTTAATTAAAAGAAAAATGCAATTAAAAGAAAAAGAAATAATTGCTTTAGAGTCTCCAAGAAACGAAGCAGAAAGAACATATTTAATGAAAAATGTATATGACGATATTGATGCTTTAGTAGAAAGTATTAAAGCAAGAATAGAGGTAATGAGAATGGAACTAGTAGCAACTGGTAAAATTACATTAAAAGAAAACAATTTAGATGCTAGTATTGACTTTGGTGTGCCAAATGAAAACAAAGTAACTAATGTTAATTGGAGTCTTGAAAATGCTAATCCAATAAACGATATGATTACTTGGAAAAATCAATTAGATTCTGCTCCAGGAAGAGTATTAACATCTACAACAGTATTAGCAAAAATATTGGCTAATAAAAATGTTGTTAATGCTATTTTTGGAAAAGATTCTACAAGAATTGCATCAGTTGGAGAATTAAACAATTATTTATCACAATTAGGATTACCTAAAATATATACATATGATGCAAAATACAGAAAATTGGGAGCAAATGGAGAATATACAAAACATAGATATTTCCCAGAAAATGCATTTGTTATGATGCCAGGAGAACCTTTAGGAGAAACTATTTATGGACCAACAGCTGAAGAAATTAGACTTCAAAGGGATCCAGAAATAGATATAAGATTGGTAGGAAAAATATTAGCAATGATGTATGAAGAAGGAAAAGATCCTGTTTCTACATGGGAAAAAGCAGTTGCTACTGCATTACCAGCATTGAAATGTGCTGATGAGCTATTCCAAGCAACAATAAATCTAGGGTAAAGGCAATAGTCTTTACTCTTAAATTTTTATAAAGAGGTGATATATAATGAAAAAAGTTAGTCCAAAAAGTGCAGGAGTAAAACTTAATGGAAAATGGTGTTTTAAAGGACAAAGTGAAATTGTTAGTGATGAAGAATATAATGCAAATAAAGAATTTGTAGATGTAATAGAAGATATTAGAGAAAATAATGAAAGAGTAATAGAAATAGTTGTAAAAGATGAAACTATTGATTTAGAAGAATTAAAGAAAGACATTGAAAAATATGTTGAAAATTATAAGAAAGAAGAAACAAAAACAGATAAAAACTCTAACGAAAATGTAGATAAGATTGATAATACTTCAGATAATTCAGATGAGGAATTAGAAGCATTAAAAGAAAGAGCAACAAAATTAGGAATAAAAGTAACAAGTAATATGAAAAAAGAAACAATAATAAATAAGATTGAAGAAAAAGAAGCTGAAGAAGATAAAAAACAAAATCTAGAGGGAGAACAAAAAGATGGTACCGACACAAATGACGGGACCATTAATGAAGAAAATCCTGAAGGAGAGTAGGTGATATAATGTCAGTTTTAGAAAAAATAAAAAGTAAAACAAATAAAATTGATGTTGAATCATTAAAAAAAAGAATATTGAAAGAACTGAATATAAAAGAAGATAACCAAGATGGTGTAGCTCAAGTAGAATATTCTTTATTAGACACTTTAGTTATAATTTTAGATACTACTCATCAATCCAAAATCCCAGATGGATTATATACAACATGGTTAAGAATGACAAAAGACTATTGGTACCTAAATGGGTATGATAAATTATTTGCAAGTAAAGCTGAAGAAGATTCAAAATCAAATGTAAAGGTTAAAAGTGTACAAATTGGTGATACCACTACTACTTTTGTCGATAAAACCTCACAAGTAGAAATAAATGGTATTATTTATAATACAGGTACTGTCAATTATTCTGAGGACGGTTTAATTGAAAAATATAAAAAAGATTTGTACAGACATAGAAAGATGAGGTGGTAACAATGGATTATATTGCTATGGCAAGAAATGCTATTGAGAGCCACTATGATTCTGTTTGTGATATTATAGAAAGACAATCTGTAATAGAAAATAATATTACAAAGAATAAACAAGAAGTCACTGTCGAGTCTAATAAACCATGTCGAGTTTCTTTTGAAAATATATCTGCAAATACACAAACAGATACTGAATCTGAAAAAAATCAAAAAATAAAATTATTCATAGCACCAGAATTAGTAATTAAACCTGGTAGCAAAATTGTTGTTACAGGAAGAGGTAGAACTACAGCATATAAAAATAGTGGCGAACCTGCTATTTATAACACACATCAAGAAATTATACTTGAATTATGGAAAGGCTGGGCTTAATATGGCAAAGTGGGGAACTTGTGATTTTAGTGAATTAGAAAAGTTGCAGAAACAATTTGAAAGACTATCTAAAACAGATATTGATAGGTTTTGTAAAGAAGTAGCAAGAGAATTAGCTGCAAGGTTACTTTCAAAAGTTATACCAAGAACACCAGTAGGTGAGGGAAGTTTTGAAGTTAAAGATGGAAAAAGATATACAATAAAAAATGGAGGAACTTTAAGAAGAGGATGGACTGCTAATACTGAAGCCGAAGCAGAGGGGGGAGCAGTACTAGATGCTACAACTTATGCTAAATCATTAAGAATTGCTAGAGTGGGAAACAATTATATTATAATAGTTGAAAATCCTGTTAAATATGCTTCATATGTCGAATATGGACATAGACAAGAACCTGGAAGATATGTTCCTGCGATTGGAAAGAGACTGAAAGCATCTTGGGTTGAAGGGAAATATATGTTGACTATATCTGAAAAAGAACTAGAATCTCAAATTCCAGCATTACTTGAAAGAAAAATGAAAAGATATATTGAGGAGTGTTTTAATAATGGTTGATAGTGTTATAAACGAAATAGTAATTGGTATTGCTACAAAAATTAATAATATATATGAAAAAAAATATCCTATATATACGGATGCACAACAGCAAGGTGTTAATAAGCCTTGTTTTTTTATCAAGTATTTAAATGGTGAGGAAAATAGAGAAATAGGATTACAAGATAGGTTTTACAAGGATAAAGCAAATTTTGTAATTATAGGCTATACGGAAGATGGAAATACTGAAATTCTAAATAATATGATAGATAATCTATATGATTTAGAATATATTGAACTTACAGATAAAACACTATTAAGAGCAAAAAAACTGCATCCAAAAATAGAGGATGGTGTTCTACATTTTTTTATAGACTATGAAATATTTATAAAAAAAGAAAATGTAGCAACAATAAAAATGGATAATTATGATTTGACTGGGGAGGTAAAAAAAGATGAAAACATCTAAAAAAGAAACCAAAAAGGAAGTAAAAAAAGTAGCTGAAGAAAAATACACAAAAGAACAAATTGTTAATTCTAAAACTTTTATTAATAATAGAGATTTATTAAATGCAGTATTAGAAAATAAAAGTTATAGTAAAACAGAAGTAGATAAAATAATTAAAAATTATAAGAAAGGAAAGGTGAACTAATATGGCATTAGGTGGAGGAAATTTTATAAGCCAAAATAAAAAATTACCTGGTTCATATATTAACTTTGCATCTGCACAAAATGCTTCATCTTCAATTGGAGAAAGAGGAATTGCTGCTATGGCAATAGAAATGGATTGGGGAAAAGATAGAGAAATAATCGAAGTTACATCTCAAAATTTTGCAAAAGATTCATTGAGAATATTTGGATATGATTATTCACATGAAAAGTTAAAAGGGTTAAGAGATCTATTCAAAAATGTTAAAAAAGCATATTTTTATAGATTAAATACTGGAAATAAAGCAACAACAGACATTGCAACAGCTAAATGTAGTGGTATAAGAGGAAATGATATAAGAATAGTAGTTGCAAAAAACATAGATGATGATACTAAATATGATGTTATTACATATTTAGGAACAAAAGAAGTTGATAAGCAAACAATAAAAGAAGTTAGTGAGTTGCTAGATAACGATTATGTAACATTTTCTATGGAAAATCTTGAGGTTACTGCAGGTAAATCTTTAGAAGGTGGAACAAATGGAGATGTTAATGGAGAAGCACACCAAAACTTCCTAGATAAGTTAGAATCATATCAAGTAAATGCAATTGGATGTACTGTGAAAGATGAATCTACATCTAATCTATATGTTCAATATGCAAAAAGATTAAGAGATGAACAAGGTATAAAATTCCAAGTAGTAGTGTTTAACAATGCTGCAAATTATGAAGGTGTTGTAAATATTAAAAATACAACAGTTGAAGATGAATCAGCACTTGTTTATTGGGTAACCGGAGTAATTGCCGGATGTGAGATAAATAAATCAAATACTAATAAAACATATGATGGAGAATATACAATTAATGCAGATTATACACAAACTCAATTAGAAGAATCTATTGATAATGGAGAATTTGTACTTCATAAAGTTGGAGATGAAATTAGAGTATTAGTGGACATTAATAGTTTAGTTGACACAACAATTGAAAAAGGAGAAGAATTTAAATCTAATCAAACAATAAGAGTATTAGATCAAATTGCTTCAGATGTAGCGAGTGTATTCAATTCTAAATATCTTGGAAAAATAGCAAATAATGAAGCAGGAAGAACATCGCTTTGGAGTGATATAATTGCATTATTTAAAGATTATCAAACACTTCAAGCTATTGAAAATTTTGAAGATTCTGATATAAGTGTCGAAATAGGAAATGACAAGAAATCAGTAACAATTAATACCAATGTGCAAGTGATTAATGCAATGGAAAAATTATATATGACAGTAGTTGTAGAATAAAAGAGAACAAAAAATGTTCTCTTAATTTTTTTAAAAAGGAGGAATTTTAAATGTCTAATATAACGATGAATGCAAAGGATGCAGTTAGTGCAAAATTAGCAGAGTGTTTTGTTACTATTGAAAATAGAAGATTTTTATTAATGCAAGGAAAAGATTTTGAAGCAAAATTTGAGAAGACAAAAAAAGAAATTAATATTTTAGGAAAAACTGGTTCTGGAAATAAGTCTACAGGCTGGAAAGGAACAGGTAAAATAACTATATATAAAAACACATCAATATTTGATGAACTTATGGAAAGATACAAAAATACAGGAGAAGATGTATACTTTGATATACAAGTATCAAATGACGACCCAACATCTGCTGCAGGTATTTGCACAATGGTATTTATGGGATGTAATGTAGATGGTGGAGTATTAGCTTCTTTTGATGTAGATGGAGATTTCTTAGAACAAGAAATAGACTTTACATTTGAGGATTTTTCTAATCCAACTAAATTTACACAATTAGCAGGTATGCAATAAATATAATAAAAATAAATAGAGAGGAAAGATAAGATATGAGTTTAGAAAGTTTTATGTTGAAAGACGAAGTAAAGGAAGTTGAATATATAGCTTCTAATAGATTTAAAGATAAAGATGGAAATGCTGAAAAATGGAAATTAAAAACTATTACTGCAGATGAAAATGATGCAATAAGGAAACAATGCTATAAACAAGTTCAAGCAGGAAAAAGAATGAAACAAGAATTTGACACTGTAAAATATTTAGAATTGTTAGCTGATAAATGTGTGGTATATCCAGACCTTCATAATGTTGAGTTACAAAACTTCTATGGAGAAATGGATTCAATAAAATTATTGAAAAAGCACTTGTTAAATCCAGGAGAATATGATGACCTTATGGCTGAAATTCAAAGAATAAATGGATATAGTTTAGATGATGCGATTGAAGAAGCAAAAAACTAATACAAGAAGGTGATAGTGATGCGGTATTTGCACATTATTGCCTTCAAAAACTTCATAGATTTCCGAATGAATTTCTAAATTTAGATTTCAAGGAGAGGGCCTTTGTAATAGCATCAATACAATTAAGAATTGATGATGAAAAGAAAGAGGCTGCAAAAATAAAGAAAAAGTAACTATATCTTATTTTTTCTAAAAGGAGGAGAATATGGCTACTATAAGAAGTTCAATAGTGGTTCAAGATATGGCTTCCTCTGTATTCGCAAAGATAAATTCAAATCTAAATAGAACAACAAGAGGTTTTAAAAGTCTAAATAATGAAATGTCAGTTGCACCAACTAAGTCAATAAATAATGCTGAAAAGTTAAATTCAGCAGCTTTACAAACAGAATTAACTTATCAAGCAGAATTACAAATTTTAAAACAAGTAGAAGCGGAAGCAAGAAAAATTATTGCTGCTGAAGGAACACAAACGGCAAGAGCACAAGACATTATAGCAAGTGTAAGAGAACAAAGAAGTTTAGTTCAAAGTCTAAAAGGTAATTATGATAATGTTGCAAAAAGTATAAAAAATGGACATAACAATCAAGAACAATTTAATAATAGTATAAATACTGCAAATTCAAGTAGTAACAAACTTTTAAATACCGTGAAAAATATAGTTCTTACTCTTGGTGGTGTAACAGCAATGAAGAGTTTAGTTAATTTATCAGATACAACAACAAGCAATAAATCTAGATTAGAATTAATTGTTGATGATAACAGTAGTGTAGCAGAACTTGAAAATAAAATTTTTGCTATGTCTAACAGAACAAGATCGGATTTTATTGCTACATCAAATATTATATCTAAATTAGGAATATTAGCAGGAGAAAATTTTAAGAATAATGATGAAATAATTGCATTTACAGAATTGATGAATAAAAACTTTGCTATTTCCGGTGCAAGTATACAAGAACAGACTTCAGCAATGTATCAATTAACTCAAGCCATGGCAGCAGGTAAGTTACAAGGTGATGAATTTAGATCTATTATGGAAAATGCACCTTTATTAGCAGATGCCATAGCTGAATATACAGGAAAATCAAAAGGTGAGTTGAAAGAATTATCATCAGAAGGTTTAATTACTGCAGATATAATAAAAAATGCAATGTTTGCTTCTGCAGATCAAATAAATGCTAAATATAGTAAAATGCCAATGACATGGGGACAGATATGGACCAAAATGAAAAATGTTGCTGTTAAGGCTTTAGATCCCGTATTAGTAAAAATAAACGAATTAGCAAATAATCAGCAAGTTCAAGAAATGTTCAATATATTTATAGATGGTGTCAGTTTAGCAGCACAGGCAATATTAGGATTAATAGAAGGTATATCATGGTTAGTTAGTATATTAGAACCTGTTGCACCAATTATTTTGGGAATAGTAGGTGCATATGTAGCATTTAATATAATTTCAGGAATAACTAGTGGAATAATATCTATTATGGCTTTAGTACAAGGAATACAATCTGCTGCAAGTATGATGCAAGCAGGAGCTACTTTTTCTGCAACAGCAGCACAGTGGGGGTTGAATTCAGCATTGCTTGCTTGTCCAATTACTTGGATTGTGATTTTGATAATGGCCTTAATTGTCGCACTAACATATTTATGGTTTACAAACGATAAGGTTGCATATGCAATTTTATATTTATGGGATGCATTAAGGTTAGGAATAATGGTAGCAGGACTAGGAATTCAAGCAGTATGGTATGCATTACAATTAGCTGCTTTATATTTATGGCTTGGTATTCAAACAGTAGTTTTAGGTTTAATGACGGCATGGTTTGGATTTCAAACTGGAGTTGAAGCAGTCTGTTTAGGAGTATTATCCATCTTTCAAGGATTATATAATGGAATAGTATCAATTGTTAATGCAATTATAACAGTATTAAATAAAATACCTGGTGTGGAAATTGATACCGTTGAAGCAGCAAGTTTTGCAAATGACTTTGCAGGAAAAATGGCCAATAATATTATAGATAGAAATTCAAAATTACAAGAAATGGCTAGTCAAATGGATGGAACAATGGACCAAATCAATAATATAAAAGGTAAGATGGGGTCTGAACTTAGTGCATCTGCTACTAATATACAAAATACAGCAGCAAATATGAATAATACTCGACAAGATAGAGTAGAGCATAGAAATGATTGGATAAATGGTGCTGGAAATGCTATAAAAAATGTATTAAGTGATAAGAGTTTCACAATAGATCCATCACAATTTGGAAATGGAAATGGTACATTAGGGGATATTGCTGGGAATACAAAGGACATAGCTAATAATACTAGAGAAATAACAGACGAAGATTTGAAATATTTAATAGATATAGCAGAAAGAGATACTATAAACAGATTTACAACAGTTCCGTTAACTATTAATTTAACCAATAATAATAATATAAATGGAGAACAAGACATTGATGGAATTGTAGATCAAGTAACAAATAAATTAACAACTAGATTAGAAGAAGAGCTGGAATATGTATCTGATGGAATACATGAATAAGGAGGAACAAATTTATGGCATATTATTTTTATTTAGGAAATGTGCTTCTTCCCATTCCTCCTAAGAAACTAGAATTAAAAATTAGTAATCAAAATAAAACATATGATTTGATGAACTACTCAGAAATAAATGTTTTAAAAAATCCAGGTTTAACAAGTATAGAATTTGAAGTTTTACTTCCAAATTCTAAATACCCATTTGCAATGTATAAAAATGATTTTCAAAATGCTAAATATTATTTAGAAGTTTTAGAAAATTTAAAAGTAAATAAATCTGCATTTCAATTTATAGTAGTTAGAAAATTTCCAAATGGTAATAGTATATTTGATACAAATATAAAAGTATCAATTGAAGATTATACAATAACAGATTCAACAGATGAGGGATTTGATACAAAAGTAAAGATAAAAATGAAGCAATATAGGGAATATTCTACTAAAACTGTTCAAGTAACGATTAAACAATATAAGCCACCAGTAGTAACTAGACCAGTAACTACGAATAATACAGCAACAGCTAAACCAAGTGGTCAAAATTATACAGTAAAACGTGGAGATTGTTTGTGGAATATAGCAAAAAAATATTATGGAAACGGTAGTAAATACACAACTATTTATAATGCGAATAGAGACAAAATTAAAAATCCTAATTTAATTTACCCGGGACAAGTGTTATGGATACCTGCATAGGAGGAAAAAAATGAATCAACAATTATTAATTCAAAATGGAAATACAGTATATGAACCTGTAGTTCAAGATGGAATTACTTGGACTACCGAAAGAAAAGGTGCTGCAGGTAAATTAGAATTTAAAGTATTAAAAGATAATATTATAAGTTTTGAAGAAGGAAATCCTGTAGCTTTTAAAGTTGATAATACAAATTTATTTTATGGTTTTGTTTTTAAGAAAAAAAGGGACAAAGAAAAAATAATAACAACTACAGCATATGACCAATTACGATATTTAAAAAATAAAGATACTAAAACATATACCAATAAAAGAGCAGATGAATTAGTACAAATGATAGCAAATGAATATCAATTAAATACAGGAGTATTAGAAAATACTGGATATGTAATTGCAAAAAAAGCTGAAAGTAATCAATCACTATTTGATATTATATTAAATGCATTAGATGAAACAATAAGAAATAGAAAAGAAATGTATGTATTATATGATGATTTTGGAAAAATATGTTTAAAAAATTTAGAAAGAATGAAAGTAGGATTAGTTATAGACGAAGAAACAGGCGAGAACTATGATTATGAAAGCTCTATTGATTCAGATACATATAACCAAATAAAATTAACATATGATAATTCAGATACAGGAAAAAGAGAAATTTATATAGCAAAAGATTCAAGCAATATAGAGAAATGGGGAGTATTACAGTATTATGATACAATTGATGAAAAAACCAACGGAGCAGTTAAAGTAAGAGCATTATTAGATTTGTATAATCAAAAAACTAGAAGTTTAGAAATAAAAAACGCACTTGGAGACGTTAGAGTTAGAGGAGGCTCTCTAATAATAGTTAATTTAGATTTGGGTGATATTAAATTAAAGAATTTTATGTTAGTTGAAAAAGCAAAACATACATTTAAAGATGGAGAACATTTTATGGATTTAACATTAAGAGGTCAAAACTTTATATCTGGGTAGGAGGTAAAGTGAAATGGGAAGCTTAGGAGAAGTAATAAAAAAAATGGCAGTAGGAGCGAATGATGCAAATGCTCCTACTTCTGTTTTATTTGGTACTGTAACAAGTGTAAATCCACTTGAAATAACAGTAGAACAAAAATTAAAATTAACAAAAGAGTTTTTAGTCCTTACTAAAAATGTAAAAGACTATACTGTAGATGTTAGTGTGGATTGGGAAACAGAAAACAAATCATTAAATGCTAATCACAGTCATACTTTAAATGGTGATATTTCTGTATCATCTAATGCAGAAGTAAATCCAAATCCAGACAATATTACAGTTGATATAAAAAACGAAGTTAGTAATAATATTGGAATAGAACAAAAAAACATAAATTTAACACATTCTCACTCAATAACTGGTAAAAAAACAATGACCATTTATAATGGGTTAAAATTAAATGATAATGTTATTTTAATTCAGCAACAAGGAGGAAATAACTTCGTTGTATTAGATAAATTTTAAAAGAAAGGTGGTAAAAATATGACACCTAAAACAAGTGATATATTGTTAAATAATATAGAAGAGGTAACAGAACAAACAAGTAAAACTTATTATTTAAATATAGAAAAAAATACGATTGCAAACTTTTGCGATGGCATTGAGGCAATGAAACAAACAATATATTGCATCTTAAATACAGAAAGATTTGAACACCTTATATATAGTTGGAATTATGGTATTGAATTAAAACATCTTATTGGAGAAAATACTACATTTGTTATACCAGAATTGGAAAGAGTAATTCAAGAAGCACTACTACAAGATGATAGAATATCAGAAGTAAATAATTTTGAATTTAATGTAGAAAAAAATTCGATAATAGTAAAATTTACTGTAACAACGACTGTAGGAGAAATTCAAGCAGAAAAGGTGGTGAGTTTTTAAATGGAAATAGATAATATAGATGAAATTGAAAATTTAGATGAATATTTTGATTTTGATATAATTTTACAAAGAATGTTGGACAGAGTTCCTATGCAAATTGATAAAAGGGAAGGTAGTATAATATATAATGCTTTAGCACCTGCAGCTGCTGAACTAGCACAAATGTATATTCTATTAAAAAATAATATAGATTTAGTCTTTGCAGATACAGCAGTAGAGGAATATCTAGATAGATTAGCAAATCAAGTTGGAATTACAAGAAATGAAGCTACATATGCAATAAAGAAAGGATTATTTTATAATGCTGATAATAACTTAATGGATATTAATATTGGAGAGAGATTCACAATAGAAGACTTAGTATATAAAGCAGTAGAAAGAATAGAAACAGGAACATATAAAATGGAATGTGAAACACAGGGGACAAGAGGAAATAATTGTGTAGGAACACTTATTCCTGTTAATTATATAGAGAACTTAGCAAAAGCAGAATTAACAGATATTTTAATTCCTGGAGAAGATCAAGAAGATGATGAATCTTTAAGAGCAAGATATTATGAAACTACTAGTGAGCAAGGATTTGGTGGAAATGTTGTAGATTATCAAAACAAAACTAAAGAAATTGCAGGGGTAGGAGCAGTCAAAGTGACACCTATTTGGAATGGACCAGGAACAGTAAAATTAACAATTCTGGATAGTAATTATGATAAGGCATCAAAAGTATTAATTGAAAAGGTACAAAACGAGATGTGTCCTGATTTATCAGAAGATGGGCTAGGTATAGCTCCAATAGGACATATTGTAACTGTTGATACAGTAACAGAAGTGGAAATTTCCATAATTTCTAATGTGACAATATCTGAAACAGCTATAATAGAAAATGTGAAAATTCAAATTACAAAACAAATAAATGATTATTTATTAAAATTAAAGCAAGAATGGGAAAATTCAGAAACTATAATTATAAGAAAATCACAAATAGATACAATAATTTTAAATGTAGATGGAGTAATTGATGTTTCAAATACTTTAATAAATAAGAAAGACTCAAATATAGAATTAAAAAAATTTGAAATACCAAGATTGAAAGAGGTGACACTTTCATGAAATTAATCGAATATATGCCACCTTATTTAAAAAATGTACTTGAATTTATTAAAATATTTGATGCAGAAGATATTGAAGTTCAAAATATTAGATACTTAATAGATAAAATCTTAAAAGAAGTAATTGTAAAGGATGCAACATCTTATGGCTTGGATAGATATGAAAAGATATATGGAATAAAAAATAAAGCAGAAACAATAGAAGCAAGAAGAATGAATATTTTATTTAAGATAAACAACAAAGTACCCTATACTTTAAAATGGCTAATAAATACATTAGATGAATCAATAGGAAAAGAAAACTATAAATTAGTTGCAAAAGATTATGAACTATATATAACAATAAATCTAGCATATACTGAAGCAGCAGAAATGTTAAAATCTAATTTAATAAAACAAATTCCTGCAAATATACAATTAGACTATAAATTAGAAACTACATTAAATGAATATATAGGTGGGGTAATATCTAGATGTGATTATATTATATTAAATACAGAAGCATTTGAAATAATAAATGATTTAGTATTAAAACAAAATAATAATACTGGTGGAGTTATAAGCAATGAAGAATATTTAGGAATATATCCAAATATGGATGCAGAAATTAAAAAGGAAACTATAAGTTTAAATACAGAAACAGGTGCAAAAGTTTCAAGACAAGAATACATAGATGTAGATGTATCAATAGATAATAAGCAAGAAGATATTGTATTAAATAAAATGAATAATCTAGGTTTAAATATAGTAAATCAAGATTATATTAAAATTGAGGAGGTCCAAAAATAATGGGATTTGAAAAAGTGTATATAACCAAACAAGGAGCCTTGCTGGCAGCAAAAACATTACAAGGTAAAAAGATAGAATTTGACCATGCTGAAGTAGGTAGTGGGAATTTAAGTGGAAATGCTGTGGATAAAACAGCATTAACAACAAAAGTATTAGAGTGTCCTATTCAAAGAGTAGAAATAACAGAAAAAATACAAGCAAAAGTTTCTTTTATATTTAAGAATACTGATGCAAAGAATGGATTTTATTTTAGAGAAATTGGACTATTTGCAATAGATCCAGATACAAAAGCAAAAGTTCTATATGCATATACTAATGCAGGTACTACGGCAGAATATATAAATAATTCAATTACTGAGAAAATCGAAAAACACATATCAATAAATGTAATTGTTGATAATGCTCAAAATGTAAATATAACTTTAGATGAAAATCAGATTTATGTAACAGAAAAAGAAATGAGAGAAGCAATTAAAGAAGCAATTACTAAAAAAGGGAACTTATATGGAATAAAAAGAAAAGTAAATGATAATACTTCTGCGGCATGGGAAAGAACAGATGATGCAATAGGCTTAATAGCAAAGGCTACAAAAAATGGAGAGCCAGTGCAAAATGATTTCGATTCAAGATATCCTTGGTCAGAAATTATTTCTTATAACTATGATGTAACAAAAAAGAAAATAAATGCATACTATGGAGATCCAACTTTTAAATTTGATGGTACAAATGGAGAAGTATTAACAAGAGTACCAGAATTTTATTGGAAAAGAGAGATAATGGATGGATACGAGTATATTTATATTGCTGATTATGCAATTGCAGGCTTCAATAAATCAGAACAATTTTCTATTGGAAGATATGATTCTTGCATAGATGGAGAAGGAAAATTACACAGTTTTAGTGGTTATAGTCCTTCTACAAATAAGAACATTACTGAACATAGGTCAGCTGCTAAATTATTAAGTGATGAATTTTGTATGCTTGATTATAGGTATTTTCTATTACAAATGTTATATTTGGTGGAATATGCTAATTTTAATTCACAATTACAGTTAGGAAATGGAATTGTCTCATTGAGAAGAAATAGTGAAGACGTAGCATTAGTAGCAGGGAATTCTACCAATACAATAGTAATACCTACTAATACAGATTTTTTCTTAGGACAGCAAATAGATATTACGGGAACATTAGACAATAGAAGCATTGCAAAAGATAGAACGATTACGAAAATTGTAGAATATAGTAAAGATACTATAGAAGGAACAGCTATAACATTTGATGGCGAAGCAGTAGATATTCAACTAGGAAATATTATTCAGAGTTGTGCACAAAAAGAAGGTAGTTGTGATAAGTTAGGAATGAAGTCTGGTTGCTTAAATAATGATAACAAACATGGAGTTATTTATAGAGGTATTGAAAATATATTTGGTAATGTTTATAACTGGGTAGATGGTATAAATATAAAGGATTATCAAGCATATATTTGTAAGAAACCTAAAGAATATATTTCTGATAAATTTGAGGCACCTTATGAAAAATTAGGGTATATTAACTGTAAAGAAAAGGATATGTATATAAAAAAATTAGGTTATGATGAAAGGAATCCGGAAATAGCTTTACCAATAGAAATTGGAGGAGGTGCTGGTTCTTCTTCAGGAATGTGTGATGGATATGTATCAGCAGATAAAAATCGTGTTGCTCGTGTGGGTGGTTACTTCGTCAACGGTACGAGTGCTGGTCTTTGGTTCTTGGTTTGCGATACAGATTGCACTCTTTCATACTTGAGCTTCGGTGCTCGTCTTCTTAGAAGTTATTTTTTGATATTAATGGGGATTTGATGTGAAAAGAGTACCTTTATTTAGTGTGTATTTGCTCGTGTGGGTGGTTACTTCTGGTCCGGCGCTATTGCGGGTCTTTGGTATTGGGATTACTTATTTGGTTCGACTTTTCCATACTTGAGCTGCGGTGCTCGTCTTCTTAAAAAACTATTATTTAGAAAATGTATAACCAGTTTTTGTATAGAATAACAAAAGTATAAAATATTTTATTATATATTGTTAGGGGACTTGATGTGTGATGAGTACCAATGTGTATTGGGAATGTTGCTCGTGTGGGTGGTAACTTCAACAACGGTACGAATGCCGGTCTTTGGTACTGGGTTTGCAACAATGATTCGACTATTTCGAACTTGAACTACGGTGCTCGTCTTCTTACTTTTATTATAATGTACACATCATTTTCCATAGCACTTGCTAGAAATAAAGTCGTAACTGGATTAGTCTAGTAGCTTCTATTAGCGAAAAACTGATAGACAAAATAAGAAAAAAGGACCAGGATATGAAAAGAGTTGGAAATTTATATTCGAAAATATGTAATAAAGGAAATATATATAAAGCAATAAGTAAAGCTGGGACAGGCAAGAAAAGTAGAAAAAATGTTAAAAGAATATTAGATAACCAAATTTATTATACAGATTTATTATATGAAATTTTAAAAAACAAAAAATATAGGCCTAATCCTTATAGAGAGATAAAAATTCAAGATGGTGTAAGGAAAAAAGAAAGAATAATATATAAACCTCAATTTTATCCAGATCAAATTATTCATTGGGCTCTAATGTTGCAATTAGAGCCTATTTTAATGAGAGGAATGTATTACTATTGTTGTGGTTCAGTTAAAAATAGAGGAATCTTACATGGAGCTAGATACATAAAGAAAATTCTAATTCAAGATAGAAAAAACACAAAATATTGTTTGAAGTTAGATGTTAAAAAATTTTATCCTTCTATAAATAAAGAAAAATTAAAATATAAATTTTTGAAGATATTGAAATGCAGAGATACATTAGACCTAATTGATCAAATAATAGATAGTTCAAAAGAAGGATTACCTATTGGAAATTACACAAGTCAATGGTTTGCAAATTTCTATTTACAAGATTTAGATCATTATATAAAAGAAGAATTACACATGAAATACTATATTAGATATATGGATGATATGGTATTGTTTCATAGAAATAAAAGAGAATTACATAAAATAAAGGAAAAAATAGAAATATTTTTAAAAAGTGAAAATTTAAATTTAAAAGAAAATTGGCAATTATTTAGGACTGATAGTAGACCTTTAGATTTTTTAGGATATCGATTTTATAGAGGTTATACAACATTAAGAAGGAATAATTGCTTAAGAATAAGAAGAAGAATAAAAAGGATATATAAAAAAGGCAAATTGAGTGTAAAAGATGCTAGAGCTGTTTTAAGCTATAATGGTTGGTTGAAGTATTCTAATTCACATAACTATACAAAAAAATATATTAAACCATATATAAATATAAATAAATGTAAGGAGGTAATAAAAAATGCAAGAAGAAAATAATGTAAAGCCAGAAAAAAAATTTGAAATTGAAAATATAAATGATGAAGGAAAATGCGATATAGTTTTCTATGATAATATACAAGAAGAAATAAGAAATGATGGAGAAAAAATAAAAAAAGTCTATATATATGATATATATAGAATAACTGTAAGGTACAGAGATACATTAGAAGCAGATTTAGAAAAGAATTATGAAACTTGGTTAAATTTTGCAAAAGAAGAAATGAAAAAACAAGCTTAAGGGCTTGTTTTTTTACTTCCTAGAAAGGAGTAGAAAATGGATAAAAATAAATATATTAAATTGATTGCTTTGATGATAATTGTAATTGTAGTATTAATAATAGATATAGCATTTACTATACTTCATGAAGTTAACTATAACAAAAGAGTAGATACAGGTAATGAAAGATGGATACAAATAGAAAATAGAATAAAGGATACTGAAGAAAAGGTCCAAGCAATTGAAAATGAATTGCAATAGGAGGACAGATAATGGATGAAAAATATATAGAAAAAATAATTTCAAACGAGCAAAGTGCCAAATCTGCACATAAAAGAATTGATGATGCAGAAACTAGAATTGATGAGCTAGAAAAAACCTATGCAATAATGCAAAAAATGGACTTTAGAATAGGCAGAATGGAAGATAGTGTAGAAAAAATAAATACTAAATTAGATAACAATTTACAAGAAATAATAGCAACAAAACATCAAAATGTAAATGAAAAAGGTAAGAAATGGGATAAATTCATTGATTATCTTTTTTATGTTTTTGTAGGTGCTGTTATGGTACTTGTACTATCAAAGATAGGTTTAAGTTAGGAGGTGGAATTTATGGAATTAACAGTAGATATTATAATAGCAGTTGCTACAGCTTTAGTAACTGCAGTGTTTGGTACATTAGCAAAAAAATTTAATTGGGCAACACAAGATTATATACCATACCAAAACATAATAATAGGTATTATTGCTGGAATATTGGTATTTGCAACAGGCTTAAATACTAATATTTTATATGCATTGATATTATGTATTTTTTCTGCTACTGCAGCAGGAGGAATATATGATGCTACAAAAACAAAATAAGAATTAAATTCTTATATTTTAAAGAAACCAGAAGAAAATTAAAAAATCTTCTGGTTTTTATTATTGAAAAGGAGGTCTTCATTATGGAAGAAAACAAAATTATCGACGAAGAAATCGAAATGACACCAGAAATGGAAGTAGAATTAAGTAATGGTAAAGAGGAGGGGGAAGAATAATGGGAACAATGTCAAGTTTGGCACAAGGTGCTTATATTGCTCATTCTAACAATTATCAAAAAGGAAGAAATGGATATAAAATTTGTAAATTTACTCCACATATTATGGCAGGAATATTAACAGCAAAACAATGTGCAGTTAATATTTTTCAAAAGCCAGATAGATATGCTTCAGCTAATTACTGTATAGGTAACGAAGGAGATATAGTATGTAATGTATATGAGGAAGATAGAGCTTACACATCAAGTTCAAAATCTAATGATAATCAAGCTATTACAGTTGAAGTTTCTAACTGTGAAGTTGGTGGAGATTGGAAGATTTCAGATGCTGCATGGAATACTTTAGTAAAATTAGCAGTTGATGTTTGCAAGAGATATAACTTCAGATTAATATATGACGGAACACCTAATGGTAGTTTAACAAGGCATAATATGTTTTCTAATACAACTTGCCCTGGTAAGTATTTACAAAGTAGATTTCAAGAATTAGCGGATACAGTAAATGCACAATTGGATGGAGGAAATATAACAAATCCACCTCAAAGTAGCAAGAAATCAAATGAAGAAATAGCAAATGAAGTAATTGCAGGTAAATGGGGAAATGGAGATGCTAGAAAAACAGCTTTACAAAATGCAGGATATAATTATAGTGAAATCCAAGCAATTGTTAATCAAAAGTTAACAGGAAAAACTTCAAATACAACAACATCAAATAAGAAATCTATTGATACTATTGTAGCAGAGGTAATTGCAGGTAAATGGGGAAATGGAGAAGATAGGAAAACGAGATTACAAAATGCAGGATATAACTACAATGAAGTTCAAGTAGCAGTTAATAATAAATTATCTGGAAAATCTACAAGTTCAAATAAAAAATCAAACGAAACTATTGCTAATGAAGTAATTAAAGGACTATGGGGAAACGGTACTGATAGAAAAAATAAATTAATTGCAGCAGGTTACGATTACAATGCAATCCAAAAAATTGTAAATAAAAAATTGAAATGATTATATATAGAGGAGATTTTTTCTCCTCTATTTTATGTTTTTTAATTTGTTTTGAAGTTCTAATAAAGTATTAAATGCTTGCTGAAACGTTGTATTGTTTAAATCTAGCTCAGCAATTTTATTTAGTATTTTTTTTATTTCTATATTTTTCATATAGTCATTTATATTAGAATTAGGCAAATTATCTACTATTTTATACTTTATTTTCATTTTATTTAGTAGTATGATATATTTGTCTAACTGAGAAATAGGAAAGCCACATTTGAAAATATTAGGGCCTAAATCTGTTATTTTTAATCCTAGTTTCTCATTGATAATTTTTGCATCTGCATTTAAAATGTTATAGAAAATCCCGAACTCTAAACAAATAAATGCAAGATGCATCATCTTTTTTTAATTGCTCATATTGCTTTAGTAACTTGCTCATTCGTATTTACCTTCTTTCGATTTGTTTTTTTTCTGACTATAATATCTCCAGGTTCACAATCTAGTATTTCACACATTTTTTCTAAAGTATCAAAATGAATTCCGCTTGTTTCATTGTTCATTAAATGACTAAGTGCTTGATATCCACCGCTCCATTTTTTTAATAAACCAATATTTACTGCATTTTTTTTCTTTTAATATTTCTTTTACCCTTATGTATATCATAATTCTTCCTCCTTTCTGTTATCTATTTTACACTGAACATACTTACATTTTAACTCTTTTAGCTTTAAGATACAGATACTATAACTATTGCACGATTGAGGCGTTTTTGCTATAATTTACTTGGTGATAATATGGAAGAATTAAAATTGTGTGAAGAAATTATAAATAAAGTTAAATGGTTTATGGAAAGAAAAGATTATAATGGATTAAGATTATATATTGAAGAAAAAGAAAAATATGTGAATAATTACATTAGTAAAGTAAATACTGCAGAAGAAGATTACATTGATAATTTAATAAAGGACTTGAAATAATATAAAATCAACACTTGTCGTTTTATGTCGAATTTTGTAATTTAGCTGTATCAATGAAAAGCGAGAACAATACCTATTGGCTAAGATAGTTATCGCAAATTACATAATATGGTAAAATATAATAAGAGATATCTCTAAATATCATTCGTAGGAGGGATATTTATGAGAAAAAATAATAAAAAACAAATAGTTTTGGATAAAATAGCAAAAAATCTAAATTTTTATGATAGAATAATAATGAAAGTGTTTAAAAGATATACATTAAAAATATATAAACTAGGATTGAATGATACTTTCAATTGGGAAAATCAAAAATATAATAAAAATAATTCGTGTGGCTGTACTACGGCTGTACAACCACTAAAATCAAAAGAATAAAATAGAAAAATAAAAATCTTAAAAATGAACGGAGAGTAAGAATTGAGAAATATTAAGTTAACAATAGAATATGATGGAAAAGACTTTAATGGTTGGCAAAAACAGCCGAACAAATTAAATATACAAGGTGAAATAGAAAGAGCAATTGAACTTGTTACTGGCGAAAAAGTAGAGCTTATTGCATCAGGAAGAACCGATGCAGGAGTGCACGCACTTGGACAAGTGGCAAATTTTAAAATTAACAAAGAAATTCCAATAGAAAAGATACCATATGCACTAAATTCACAATTAAAAAAGTCAATTATAATAAAGTCGGCAGAAGAAGTGGATGAAGATTTTCATAGCAGATATAAGTGTAAAAGAAAAACATATAGGTATTTAATAAATAATTCTGAGCAAGGAAGTGCTGTGTATAGAAATTTACAATATCATTTTGATAAAAAATTAGATGAAAATAAAATGAACGAAGCAGCACAATATTTAGTAGGAACTCATGACTTTAAATCAAGTGGAACCAGTAGTAAAAGTAGCGTTAGAACGATATATAATGCAAATGTTAAAAGAGATGGTGAATTAATTATAATAGAGCTTACTGGAAACGGTTTTTTATATAATATGGTTAGAATAATTGCTGGAACATTAGTTGATGTAGGAGTAAATAAAACTGAGCCAGATAAAATAAAAGAAATACTAGAGAAAAAGGACAGACTATTAGCAGGCAAAACCTTGCCACCAATGGGACTTTATTTAGTAAATGTAAATTATGAAGAGTAATAATTAAGTATAAATGTGCTAATTTAATATATTTTTAGATAAAGGGAAAACAATAGTAACATAAAGCCTATATTTACATAAAATATAGAAGGGGATAAAAATGAATACAATATTATTTTTGTTTATATTTCCGATATCAGTAATAATATTTTCAGTAGCATTACAAAAAATATTAAAAAAACCTTTTCTAGTTGCAGCAATTATTTTTGCAATATTTCTAATTATAACATTTACTATATATGGATCATCGTTTTTAATTTATGCATTTATATATGGACTAATATC